>OGWQ01000185.1_pt1 | contig 50430 bp, 47 predicted proteins | sample 1576091 | NCBI WGS metagenome assembly OGWQ01 (sample SAMEA3541584, study PRJEB24748) | human gut metagenome | biome: human gut; feature: human-associated habitat; material: faeces | place: China | collected 2012
AATGTCAGAAAGCTTGTCCCTGGAACCGATTTGCCACTCCCTGCCGGACACCGGAACTGCAACCCTCACCGGAGTTCATGAACATGAAGAAAGAAGACTGGAAGCAACTGAGCGAAGAGAAATACAGAGCCCTCTTCAAAGGCAGTGCCGTGAAGAGGGCCAAATATAGCGGGCTGATAAGGAATATAAGACAAATGGAAGACTAAGAAACGGGCTATAAGCAGCTTCCGGCAGCACTCTTATTTCACTGTAACCGTCAGCGGATTGCGAACCTTCTGTGCAAAATCGGCCATATACGCATTCCAGGCAGCGCTATCTTTTATGTCGGCTTTGCTCCAGGCAGCCCCCCAGTAGTAAGTAAAGTCCGCTCCCGGTTCGTACTCACTGATTGCCAGCACATGCCCGTCGGCACCTCCACGCAGTTCCTTCTTTTCTTTCTCCGGGAAGAGAACTGCTTTTGCCTCCTTCACCAAAGTAGGAAACGCAGCACCGACAAAGATCTTACCATTGTCACCACCGGCATTATCCGTCGGATCCACATAAGTCATGTATCCGTTTGCCGCATCTGCAACAATGGCCCCATCGGGTTCGTGCAATACAATACCGACGGCTAAAGGCATCGTCTCCTTCAGGTTCGTATAAGAGACAACTGTTTTATTGCAATATGAACCCGCATCCAATGTAATGATCCGTGTCTCGATAATAGTAGAATCTCCTTTTACGACCAATGGATTGTATACCAGTTTCACAGTAAAACGCAACGGACCGTTATCCAGTATCTCCTGGGTAGCGTAACAATACGGATAAACGATTGTATCCCCTGCCATCAATGCAGTCGTACCTCCCCCCAACGTAGGGCCGACCTTATAACAATCCAGCCCGTTGCCATGGTCCACATGATAAGAGACAGAGCGGTAAAGTTCCTGCGCGGCTTTGGGGTCCGTCTTTCCAAGTTCGGCTATTTTAGCTTTCATATCCGGATTCAGTTCGCCTTCATAACGGGCTTCCACCACCGGCTCAGTAGTATTATACTTCGTCCAGATATCATATCCGAAAGCACGCTCTCCGGTTTCCTGCAAAGCAGGCCCATAAGCACGAAAGGCCGTCAGATCGTTCTCCCAAGCCACGTCATCCACCCGTTCGGGATAATATCTTCCACAAGCCTTCACCGGGCACTCTTGAGGAATACCCACTTTTATCGTATAAACGGCTGAGCCATTCGCTTGCACAGTGACCGGAAATATCACTTTCTCATCAGAAGTTATTTGATAGGGCACTTGCTGTCCTTCGGCATCTACCACTACTATCTGTGCCGTATCGGGTAAATGCAATTTAGAGGAAACCTCACCCATGGAAACTTCTACCATCTCGCCGCTTCGTTCCAGTGAGGTGGCATTGGACACCGTGACAGATACTGTTCTGCCCGCTTCGTTACAAGCCAGGCACAACAAAACGGCTGCGACAAAAAGAAAAACTTTCTTCATTGATTCAATTGTATTGATCAGATTCATTAAGGTTGTTTACCGATATAAGCCAAAATACCGCCATCTACATAAAGTACATGACCGTTCACAAAATTCGAAGCATCCGAAGCCAAAAAGACAGCCGGCCCCATCAGATCCTCCGGTGTTCCCCACCGGGCAGCGGGAGTCTTGGATATTATGAATGAATCAAACGGATGGCGCGAACCGTCCGACTGCACTTCACGCAAAGGTGCTGTCTGAGGTGTAGCGATATACCCCGGGCCTATGCCATTACACTGAATGTTGAATTCTCCATATTCGGATGCAATGTTGCGTGTGAGCATCTTCAACCCACCCTTGGCAGCAGCGTAGGCAGATACAGTCTCACGTCCCAGTTCACTCATCATCGAACAGATATTGATAATTTTTCCATGCCCTTTCTTAATCATCGAAGGGATAACAGCCTTCGACACGATAAACGGAGCATTCAGATCTACGTCGATCACCTGGCGGAATTGCTCTGCCGTCATCTCACACATCGGTATACGCTTGATGATACCCGCATTATTCACCAAAATGTCAACCACTCCCACTTCTTTCTCGATCTGTGCAACCAAAGCATTCACCTGCTCTTCGCTGGTGACGTCACACACATATCCCCTGGCCTCGATTCCCAATTCTTTGTATGCGGCCAAGCCTTTATCAACCAGCTCCCGGCTGATGTCATTAAATACGATCTTCGCTCCTACCTCCGAGAAAGCAGTAGCCAAGGCAAAACCAATGCCGTAAGATGCACCTGTGACCCATGCCACTTTGCCCTCTAATGAAAAGTTTACCATACTTATAATGTTTTTAAAAACTTATCTCACTTTCATTTCCTAAAAGGAACTTCCACACCGGACAGTTTATTTCAAGTCCGTAATTAATGAAAAGTCCTGGTCGCCATAATCAAGATTCTCACCTCCCATACCCCAGATAAAAGTATAATTGTGAGTTGCCGCAGCCGAATGGATAGACCACTCCGGTGACAAGACTGCCTGATCGCCCTTCATCCACACATGACGGGTTTCGTCAACCTCACCCATAAAGTGGCACACAGCATGCTCTTCCGGTACTTCAAAATAGAAATAAGCCTCCATACGACGGCTATGGACATGTGCAGGCATCGTATTCCACACACTTCCCGGAGCCAGTTCGGTCATCCCCATCTGCAACTGACAGGTGGGCAACACCTGATTTACCAGCATCTTGTTGATATTACGATGATTCGAACCTTCCAACGTTCCCATTTCAGCAACTACAGCATCGGCTTTAGTCACCTTTTTATCGGGATAATTGCGATGAGCGGCCAGTGAATTAAAATAAAATTTAGCGGGATGTGCAGCATCCGTACTCTCAAAGGTAACGTCCCGGTCACCTGCCCCCAGATAAAGTGCCTCTTTATAATCTAACTGAAATATCGCATCCCCCGCCCTCACGACACCGGGCCCCCCGACATTGAAAATACCCATTTCACGACGGGTCAGAAAATAAGGAGCTTTCAAAGGATCGATAGCTTCCAATTTCAACACTTCCTTTACCGGCATGGCCCCACCTACCACCATACGGTCGTACATGGAATATACCATGTTTACTTCATCGGCTGAAAAAACCTTTTCTATCAGAAAATCTCTTCTAATTCTCTTGGTGTCGTAGCTTCTTGCATCTTCCGGATGGGCAGCATAGCGAATCTCATAGTTTGTTTTCATATTTCTTATTTATAAGTTTACATTAGGTGTCGCTCAGATAAACTCCGTTTACGCACACGACGCAAAAATAAGAAAAGAAAACGGGATTTGGGAATAAATGATACTCCAATTATCATGAATAAATCAATCTTTCGGATAATTGGGACTATAAAGTAAGGTTTGATCTCTTACCGCCAGCTTTCCATCTTTTACAAACTCTGTTCCTCTCTCTTGCAAGTGGTCAACCATCGCTTTACGCATTTCAACCAGCCTATCTGCATAACGACTATTTCCGGAAAGGTTCTTCTGTTCACCGGGATCTGAACTTAAATCGAACAGTTGCTCTTCACCCGTATGAATAAACCAGATATACTTCATTTTACCATCAGTCAACGCACACCAATAGTTATCGGCACTGTAGCAGGTGGCATGTTCCAGATCGATATATTTTCGCCAGCCGTTTTTATTTCCTGAGGCCAGGGCTACCAAAGATTTTCCATCCATATCATCCGGTACCGTCCCTCCCGCAAGTTCAATGAAGGTAGGTAAAAAGTCGCGTAGCTCTACTGGCTGTTCAATCCGCTTTCCTCTGATAGCCTGTGTAGTCATGGCAGAAGGCCATTTTATGATATAAGGAATCTTGGCCGACCCTTCGTATGCATAGGTTTTCCGCCAATGATAATGATCTCCCAACATATCACCGTGATCGGCCGTATAGCAAATGATTGCATTTTCGTACATTCCTTTCTCTTTTAGAGTCTGAATGATCTGTCCAATCTGGTCATCAATAAATGTCACATTTGCATAATAATGGCGTCGTGAATTGACAGCATACTCTTCGCCTAGATTTGCAAAAGCCGCATCCTTTGAAACCCGTTCCGGATCTTTGCGTTCAGCATATTTCCCACACCAATCTCCAACGAACGGTACAGGAATATCTACCTTCTCATACATATCCAAATATCGTTTCGGAGGATCGTACGGACTATGAGGACGAGCAAAAGAGACCTTGAGGAACAAAGGTTGATCGCTATCATAATTGCGTATCAATTCACAAGCTGTCTGACCTGTCCAGGCTGTAGGATGCAGCCTCTCTTCAAGTTTATAAGTCCCGGCATTATGATTATTCCAGCCGATTCCTGTTAAATCCGGATTCTTCCCGGGAGCTTGCAACTGAAACCATTCCCGATAGTCACTGATAAAATCACGGGTTTCACTGCGTCCGCTCTCGTCGACCAACGTAGCATGAAAACCATGCAAAGCTTTCTGTGGAAACCAGTGCATCTTTCCTATCCCGAAAGTGTAGTAACCCAAGTCACGCAACATCTGAGGCATTTCATATTTATATTTGGAAGCCACCTTCCCATATCCCAGCATCCCATGATGCCATGGAGACATCCCCGTGAGCAAACCGGCACGTGCAGGCGTACTACTGGGTGCAGAGCTGTAACCACACACAAACAAACTGCCTTCCTGAGCCAGTTTATCTATATTAGGAGAAATAACCGCCTTATTGCCCATGCAATGTAAAGCATCTCCACGATGTTGGTCACTCATAATAAAAATGATATGCGGCTTCCCTCCCTTTGTGGCAGGAGCCTTTGACAGTTTGGAAGAATCATTACCGGTCTCTTTGCTTTCGCCATTAAACGCATAGGTTGACGGAGAGGCTGCCAAACCTGCTCCCACGGCAAGTGAACATTTCAGAAAATCGCGACGTTTCATTGATTATCAGACTTTAGTATTAACGAATAGGCAAAAATAGGTAAAAAGAAAGAGAAAGAAGAGAAATTTAAGATAATAAAAATCCACCGGGAGTTCTTTCCTTTGTTCTTCGAAAAACATAAAGGCAACAGAGAAGGCAACAAGAAGATAAAGAACAGATTATAGAATAGAATTTCATCCGGTACAAAATACTAAAATATCGAAAAGAGGACCTACTGAGGACAGTAATTCAAATTAGCGTTTTATTCGGTGACATAAAGGGATACAAAAAAAGCCCTAAAACTGTCTGTTTTAGGGCTTTTTTATAAAATATATCCGATTGTATGTTGTCCTACCAAGATTCGAACTTAGACAAACAGAACCAAAAACTGTTGTGCTACCATTACACCATAGGACAAGCTATTGCGCTTTCTGTTAAAAAGCGATGCAAAGATAATGCCATGCAAGCTATTTTCCAAATCTTTTTAGACTTTTTTGTATAATAAGTCTCGTTAGCCGAAGCGAATTGCTACCTTTGTACTTACAGAAATCAATAAAGTAAACAAATAAATTCAGTAAGTATGAGAAAACTTTTTGTATGTATTGCACTGGGTCTCACCACGCTTACCGGCAATGCCGCATCACCGCTATGGATGCGCGATGTACAGATTTCGCCGGACGGAACAGAAATAGCGTTTTGCTACAAAGGAGACATTTATAAGGTATCTGCGGGAGGAGGAACAGCCATCCAGCTCACAACACAGCCTTCGTATGAATGTACCCCCATTTGGTCACCCGACAGTAAACAAATAGCTTTTGCCAGTGATCGTAATGGCAACTTTGATATTTTTGTAATGCCTGCGACAGGAGGTACAGCACAAAGACTGACTACCCATTCTTCATCCGAACTGCCTTCGGCTTTTACACCGGATGGAAAATATATTCTCTTTTCAGCATCCATCCAGGATCCGTCACAAAGTGCTTTGTTCCCGACAACAGCCATGACAGAACTATACAAGGTTCCCGTGAACGGAGGACGTACGGAGCAGGTACTGGGTACTCCGGCCGAAGCCGTTTGTTATGCGCCATCAGGAGAGTTCTTTCTCTATCAGGATCGTAAAGGTTTTGAAGATGAATGGCGGAAACACCACACTTCGTCCATCACCCGCGACATTTGGCTGTACGACACTAAAACAGGAAAACATACCAACCTGACCAATCATGCCGGAGAAGACCGCAATCCCGTACTTTCACCGGACGGAAAAAGCGTATATCTTTTAAGCGAACGGAAAGGGTCATTTAATGTTTATAGTTTTCCATTGGACAACGCACAAGACCTGAAAGCAGTAACATCGTTCAAAACACACCCGGTACGTTTCCTATCAATGAGTCACGGCGGAACGCTATGCTATGCATACGACGGAGAAATATATACCCAAAAGGATAATGCCACTCCACAGAAAATAAACATAGATATTGTCCGTGATGATCAGGACAAAATAGCAGACCTGACTTTTACAAACGGGGCAACATCAGGGACTGTATCACCGGATGGGAAGCAAATTGCATTTATCGTACGGGGAGAAGTATTTGTAACCTCAACTGATTATGCAACTACAAAGCAAATCACCCATACACCCGCACGCGAAGCCGGGTTAACATTTGCTCCGGACAATCGTACACTGGCTTACGCAAGTGAGCGTAACGGCAACTGGCAACTTTTTCTTGCTAAAATAGCCCGTAAGGAAGAAGCTAATTTCCCCAATGCCACCATCATCGAAGAAGAGGTGCTGTTACCATCCGCAACCGTGGAACGGGCCTATCCGCAGTTCTCACCGGACGGTAAAGAGCTGGCATTTATAGAGGAGCGTAACCGTTTGATGGTAATCAATTTGGATACGAAAAAAGTTCGTCAGATCACCGATGGTTCCACCTGGTTCAGCACAGATGGAAACTTCGACTATCAATGGTCACCTGACGGCAAATGGTTCACCCTCGAATTTATCGGCAACCGACACGATCCTTACTCGGATATAGGATTGGTAAGTGCAAAGGGGGACAGTCCGATTACCAACCTGACCAACAGCGGTTACATGAGCGGATCTCCCCGTTGGGTACTGGACGGCAATGCCATTTTGTTCACAACCGAACGATATGGTATGCGTGCACATGCTTCCTGGGGTTCACAGAATGATGCCATGCTGGTATTTCTCAATCAAGATGCTTTCGACAAGTTCCGCCTGAGCAAAGAAGATTATGAATTGCAAAAAGAACTGGAAAAGGAACAACAGAAAGATAAAGAAAAAGCCTCAATTGACCTGAAAAAAGATAAGAAGAAGGATCCCCAAACAGATACTGAGAAGAAAGATAAGATCAAAAACATCCTAGTAGAACTGAATGGTCTTGAGGATCGCATCATACGCCTCACTCCCAACTCTTCGAACCTGGGCAGTACTATTATCTCAAAAGACGGCGAAACTCTCTACTATCTGTCAGCATTCGAGGGCGGATTTGATCTATGGAAAATGGATCTCCGTAAAAAAGAGACCAAACTGCTTCATAAAATGAATGCCGGATGGGCTTCTATGGATATGGACAAAGATGGAAAATCCCTGTTTGTCCTGGGAGGTAATGCCATGCAAAAGATGGACCTCAGCGGAGAAACCCTGAAGCCGATCAACTATAAGGCAGAGATGAAAATGGATCTGGCTGCTGAACGAGAATATATGTTCGACCATGTATATAAGCAACAACAGAAACGTTTCTACAACGCCAACATGCACGGAGTAAACTGGGATACCATGTCTGCTGCTTATCGTAAATTTTTGCCACACATCAATAATAACTATGACTTTGCCGAATTACTCAGCGAATGGCTGGGAGAACTGAATGTATCACATACCGGCGGGCGTTTCTCTCCATCTATACCGGGAGATGCCACAGCCAGTCTGGGGGTACTTACAGATTGGAATTATAAAGGGAAAGGCGCATCGATCATGGAAGTGATTGAGAAGGGCCCTTTCGATCACGCCCGCTCGAAAGTAAAAGCCGGAACTATCATTGAAAAAATTAACGGACAGGAAATAACCCCTGAAACAGACTATCATACGTTATTGAACGACAAAGCAAACAAAAAGACACTCGTTTCATTATACAATCCGCAAAGCGGTGAACGGTGGGAAGAAGTAGTTATCCCGATCGGCAACGGAATACTCAATAATCTGCTCTACAAACGTTGGGTGAAACAACGCGCGGCCGATGTAGATAAATGGTCTGACGGACGTCTGGGATATGTACATATACAATCGATGGGTGATGACAGTTTCCGTTCTGTCTACTCAGATATTTTAGGAAAATACAATAATCGCGAAGGAATCGTTATCGACACCCGTTTCAATGGCGGCGGCCGCCTTCACGAAGATATTGAAGTATTGTTCAGTGGTAAAAAGTATTTCACCCAAGTCGTCCGCGGACGCGAAGCTTGCGATATGCCCAGCCGCCGATGGAACAAGCCGTCTATCATGCTAACGTGTGAAGCCAATTACTCGAATGCACATGGCACACCATGGGTATACAGCCATCAGAAACTAGGTAAATTGGTAGGTATGCCCGTACCGGGAACCATGACCAGCGTTTCTTGGGAACGTCTGCAAGACCCGTCTCTGGTATTCGGTATTCCTGTCATAGGCTATCGACTTCCGGATGGGAGCTATCTGGAAAACACACAGTTGGAACCGGATATTAAAGTAGCCAACTCACCGGAAACAATCGTCAAAGGGGAAGATACACAATTGAAAACAGCGGTAGAAGAATTGCTGAAAGAACTCCCGGCAGGCAAAGGGAAAAAGCATTAACCTATCCACGCTATAAATAAAAAGGATGGATTCTTAGAATCCATCCTTTTTATTTATAGCGAAACTTCACTTCTTCCGTCGTCCTGACACAAAACGGTGGAGAAAGAAGTTCTTTATTTTGCAATAATCAAATAATAGTTTTTCTTACCACGCTGAACCAACAGATACTTTTCATCAAGCAAGTCGGCAGTAGTAATCACCTGATCAAAAGCAGCCAGTTTCTCTTTATTCAAAGAGACACCGCCACCTTGAACCAATTTACGCATTTCACCTTTTGAAGCAAATACAGCGGCATTGTCGACAAACAAATCAACCGCTTTCACTCCCTCTACCAACGCATCACGTGAGATCTCAAATTGAGGAACACCTTCGAACACAGCCAACAATGTATCTTCATCCAGCTTTTTCAACGCATCGGAAGTGGCATTACCAAATAAGATATTGGATGCGTCTACTGCAGCATTGTAATCCTCTTCAGAGTGAACCATCACAGTTACTTCCTTTGCCAGACGTTTCTGGAGCACTCGCAAATGCGGAGCTTCATTATGTTCGGCAATCAGTCCGTCAATTTCTGCCTTATCGAGTGAAGTAAATATCTTAATATAGCGCTCAGCATCGGCATCACTCACATTGAGCCAGAACTGATAGAACTTGTAAGGAGAAGTATAACGAGGGTCCAACCAGATATTACCCGATTCGGTCTTACCAAATTTTCCACCGTCAGCTTTGGTGATTAACGGACAAGTCAATGCATAAGCCTCACCACCGTTAGTACGACGAATCAGTTCAGTACCGGTAGTGATATTTCCCCACTGATCAGAGCCTCCCATCTGCAGTTTACATCCTTTGGTTTCGTAGAGATGAAGAAAGTCATAACCTTGCAACAACTGATAGGTAAACTCAGTAAACGACAATCCGTCACGGGCTTCACCGTTCAGACGTTTCTTTACCGATTCCTTAGCCATCATGTAGTTCACAGTAATATGCTTACCTACTTCGCGGGCAAAATCCAGGAAAGTGAACTCCTTCATCCAATCATAGTTGTTCACTAGTTCAGCTCTGTTAGGAGCATCAGATTCGAAGTCCAAAAACTTAGCCAGTTGCTTTTTGATACAAGCCTGATTGTGACGCAGTGTTTCCTCATCCAGCAGATTGCGTTCGGCCGATTTACCCGAAGGATCGCCAATCATACCGGTCGCACCACCAATCAAAGCCAATGGTTTATGACCACAACGCTGGAAGTGACGCAATATCATCACACCACATAAGTGTCCGATATGCAATGAATCGGCTGTCGGGTCAATACCCACATAAGCAGTCACCTGTTCTTTAGCCAATAACTCTTCTGTGCCGGGCATCATGTCATGCACCATTCCACGCCATCTTAGTTCTTCTACAAAATTCATCGAATGATAATAAGTTTTAAAGTTTAATTAGGGCAAAAGTACGACTCTTTATCGTAACAAGCAACTCTTATTGCCTAAAAAAGACGTTATTAATGTTTTGACGCACTTGTTGCATAAGTTTGCAAAGAGGTATCTCCAATAGCAAAGCAGCACGTTCATAAAGGCAATGAATATCTATCATACTTTCATCCGTTTCCAGAAATAAATATTCCAAGGGAATGCCCCAAAGCACTTCCTCCTGATATTTCTCACCCAATGAAACATAGATCCCTTCCCGGATGTACTGCAAAGCCAGTTCTTTCTTTCCACGGAACCCATGTATAATCCAGGGATTAGAGGGTTTCATTTTTTTCCTCAGGCAGATAATTTCGTTCGCCGAACGCACTGCATGAATCACCAACGGATATTTCATTTCGTGTGCAAGCATAGCCTGTTTCTCAAATACTTCCTGTTGCAACATATAGTCCGTCCGAACCAATTTGTCAAGACCGGCTTCACCTATTGCCAGAACCTGGGGACACTGTATCGCTGCAAGCAACATCTCCCACTGCCGGTCAAGGTTTTCACGAGTCAGATACCACGGATGAATTCCGACAGAATAATAAGCACCGGCCAACGGATCAAACTCTGCAGGCTGACAATTTTGTATCGCCTGTCCAAGTTCAACAGGCATCCGATGTGTATGTATATCGAGAATATCCATAGACTATTAAGGAACCGGATCGTATCCCGATCCACCCCAGGGATGACAACGGAGAATTCGTCTGACAGCAAGATAAAGTCCCTTAAAAGGGCCATGTTTCTTAATCGCTTCAATAGCGTATTGCGAACAAGTAGGAGTGAAACGACATGAAGGAGGAGTCATGGGCGAAATGCATGCTCTGTAAAAGTAGATAGGAAGCAACAATATATATGACAACAGGCGTTTCATACCAGTTTCTCACTAATACGAGCCAGTAGAATCTTCATCTTTTCCTCTATTTCGGCCGAGGACGTTAATTCGTCCGAAAGATAGATAAAGGCAATAGCCAACTGTTGCTGCTTATCAGTAAGAATCTGCAAAAGTTGATGTTTATGCATCCGGTAAGCCTCACGCAACTGGCGTTTCACCCGATTTCTTTTTACTGCACGTTTAAATCGTTTTTTCGAAACGCTCAGTAAAATAGATGCCTGAACATCTTGATTTTCAACAGGCATATACACCACACGCAACGGAAAGATGGAAAACGACTTTGAGCCGCCCGCAAACATCTTCTCAATCAGAATCTTACTATTCAGCCTTTCGGCTTTGCACAGGGTATTTGCCATAATAATAACAAACGGTAAACAATAAACAGTAAACAACGGACAGATAACTTAGCTTGTTCATCGTTCACCATTTATTGTTTACCGTTTCATTTATTTTCCTTTATTGTTTTCCTTAATAAACAAATCGAGGGCAGCCGTCATTGAAGGAGCTTTCACGTTAGGTGCTTCAAGATCAAGACGGAGTCCGGCATCACGAACAGCTTGTGCTGTAGTCGATCCGAATGTTCCGATCTTAATGTCCTTCTGATCAAAATCAGGGAAGTTCTTCTTCAGCGAAGATACTCCAGCAGGACTAAAGAATACCAACATATCATAATCAAACTCCTCTCCCTCCATAAAGTCATTGCTAACAGTGCGATACATTACGCATTCCGTATGCTGGATGTTATTTTTATCCAGCAGATCCCTCACGTCATCGTTGTGTACATCCGACATCGGGACGAGATACCTTTCTGTTTTATGTTTCACAATCGAAGGAATCAGATCCTCGATCTTACCCGTAGCACCAAAGAAGATCTTACGCTTACGATACTGCACATACTTCTGAATATAAAGAGCAACAGCTTCTGTTACACAGAAATACTTCATCGTCTCAGGGATCGTCACACGCAACTCCGTACAAAGATGGAAGAAATGATCAATCGCATGACGCGATGTAAATATAACAGCCGTATGATCTAAAATAGATACTTTCTGTTGTCTGAATTCTTTCGCAGAGACGCTCTCAACCTTGATAAAGGGGCGGAAATCTATTTTTACACCATACTTTTCAGCAATGTCGTAATAAGGAGATTTCTCTGAAGCAGGCTTTGGCTGCGACACTAATACTTTCTTAATTTTCAACGTCCTAAAAATTTATTATCAAAACATTATTTAGCTGAATCATACCTTGATACACTATCAGACAAGGTACGATTTCAAGGGCACAAAAGTATAAAATTAAAAGGAAAACCCCATAAATATTACAGGAAAAAAGCTTTAACCACTTGTAAAACATCAATATTTTAGTAAAAATTACCAAAACGCAACCAATTGAAACTAAAAAGGTGACATTCAAATCAAAATAGACCAGAAACAAAACAAACGGAAATAAAGCGAATCCAAGGTAATAAATCAGCGTAGAATAAGACTCCAGCCATATATCGGTTTTGCTTTTGTCAAAAAACACCCATCCCAAAAACGAATATAAAATCCATTTAAACAAAAGATAGAGTAAACAAACAGCCACATAAACTCCCAAAAGTATATGCGGCGAAACACGCTCCATCAATGCAGGCCTGACATCATTAAAATAGTTAAAAATACAAACACCTCCAAGAACGCAAGTCTGCACGATAAGTAATAGCAAATAGCGCATGTCAGCCGCCGTAGAAGAAGCGAAAATGCTCGTTCTTTCACGATGTAACATAAAATCTTTCACCTGTTGCAACAGAAACTTCTTGCTGCGTGCCAACACATACGCAGAAACAAAAAAGCATCCCAACAGTATCATAGCCAACCCATCGTCAGTTCTTGGAGAATAAGGAATCGGCATACCCTCCGCCCCGGTCACGGTCTCACTTACCGCCTGTAAATCCACCCGGCTACCCAACGTATCCTGGGGAGCACCGGCTGCACTAATTACATGCTGCACAGTATCTGCCTCCTGTGCGCCAAGAGAGTCCTGGACAAAAATCATATAGCGGCAAACTTACGAATAGAACCATCCCACACCGGTATGGAATAAACCAACTCTACAGCCTCCTCCGGAGTATGTGCCACATGCCAGATATCTCCATGCTGTTTCCTCATGAAATTACCTTCTATAGCATTTTCAAGCATCTCCAGCAACGGGTCAAAGAAACCATTAGTGTTTAATATCACGATCGGGTTAAGATACAACCCCAACTGTTTCCAGGTAATAATCTCAAGCAGCTCTTCCAAAGTTCCGCATCCTCCGGGCAGTGCAATCACGGCATCACTCTTTTCAGCCATCAACCTCTTACGCTCGTGCATACTTTCTACCTCGATAAGCTCTGTCAATCCCGTGTGATGCCATCCCTGGTCTACCATAAAATGAGGAATTACTCCGGTCACTTCTCCCCCATTCTGCAATACTGCATCAGCCACCGAACGCATCAATCCTATATTCCCCGCTCCATTTATCAAACGGATATGCCGGTTTGCCAACAGATGCCCTAATTTTATGGCTGCATCAAAATAAGTCTGGTCTATTTTTGTACTTGAAGCGCAATATACGCATACGGAAGTTATTTGGTTCATTTCTTGCATGGGTTTAGTTCAACACGCTGCAAAAGTACCAAATTTCAAGGAGAAAAGAAGAAGGCTGCCTTGTTTTCTCCCCATATCGGGTTAAAAACAAGTGCAGCCTTCTATAATAAATAGCTGTAAAGCTACGCTGATTACAAACCGAAAGCGGCTTTTACTTTGTCCACATAGTCAAGTTTTTCCCATGTAAACAGTTCCACTTCCATAGTCCGGTCGCCTTCATAACGAGATTGAAAATGCTTAGTCACCATCTGAGGTTCACGCCCCATATGCCCGTAAGCAGCAGTTTCACTATAAATCGGATAACGCAGTTTCAGGCGGTCTTCAATAGCCTTCGGACGAAGGTCAAACAGTTCATCGATCTTTCTGGCGATCTCTCCATCACTCATCTTCACGTTACTGCGTCCGTATGTATTTACATAAATATTAATAGGACGAGCCACACCGATAGCATAAGAAACCTGTACCAGCATTTCGTCGGCAACGCCGGCAGCAACAAGATTCTTAGCAATATGACGGGCAGCATAAGCAGCACTACGATCTACTTTGCTTGGATCTTTACCGGAGAAAGCACCGCCACCATGAGCTCCCTTTCCACCATAAGTGTCCACAATGATCTTACGTCCGGTGAGTCCTGTATCTCCATGAGGACCACCGATCACAAACTTACCGGTCGGATTCACATGATAGATAATATGGTCATTGAACAAAGCAAGAACCTTCGGATGATTAATAGAAGCAATGACACGAGGCATCAGCACCTCAATCACATCTTTCCGGATCACTGCCAACATCTCTTCATCAGCCTTCAGTTGGGCAGCGGCAGAATTATCAGCCGGTAATATAAATTCATCATGCTGTGTTGAAACAACAATCGTATCAATGCGTACCGGAGTACCGTTATCATCATATTCAATGGTTACCTGGCTCTTTGCATCCGGACGAAGATAAGTCATTTCTTTACCTTCGCGGCGGATATCGGCCAACACAAGAAGTATTCTATGTGCCAGGTCAAGAGACAACGGCATATAGTTTTCTGTTTCGTTGGTTGCATAACCAAACATCATACCCTGGTCGCCTGCTCCCTGGTTCATCGGGTCTTCGCGTTCTACACCACGGTTAATGTCCGCACTTTGTTCATGAATGGCAGAAAGTACACCGCACGAATTACTTTCGAACATGTATTCGCCTTTCGTGTAACCAATCTTTTGGATCACTTCACGTGCAATCAGTTGCAAATCAACATAAGCACCTGTTTTCACTTCTCCCGCAAGCACCACCTGTCCGGTAGTTACTAAGGTTTCGCAAGCTACTTTCGAACTGGGATCATAAGCCAACAGTTTGTCAAGCACAGCGTCCGATATTTGATCGGCCACTTTATCGGGGTGTCCTTCAGACACCGATTCGGATGTGAATAAATATCCCATAATAAAATTATGAATTATGAATTATAAATTATGAATGAGGGCAAAGATTCAAAAAAGAGTAGAAAACGCATACAGAAGGGAATGTTGTTTTAGCATTTTTTTCTGTGGTTGCAAGCTACTCAAATCTTTCCACATTTCATTTCAGGGACAAAGGTAGATAATATTTTGGATTTATTGCTACTTTTGCTTCGTATTAACAGACTACCTTATGAAAAATAAACTAAAAACCGCTTTTACATTATTGGTGTATATTGCTGTCACAGTGGGTATTTACGCCTTAATCTGCCATCTGAATCACCAGCCCTTCGACGATTTGCGCATACTGTATGCCGTACTGATCGGCTGCGTAGCCTACCTTCCCCGACACCTGATGGTTCGCAAATCACGAAAGAGCCAGAAATAGCTCTTTAATCGTCTTATGAAACACCGGATGAACAACGTCCGGTGCAATCTCGGCAAGGGGTTCCAGAACAAACTTACGGTCGGTCATCAACGGATGAGGCACTATAAGCCTTTCATCCTGTAGTATCTTATCGCCATAGAGCAAAAGATCAATGTCAATCAGGCGGTCACTATACACACCGTCCCGTGATTTATGCAAACGCCCTATTTCCTGCTCTATCCGTTGAGTACTTTCCAGTATCCCGACAGGGGACAATACTGTCTCCACTCCCACCGCAGCATTCAGAAAGTTGTTTTCCGACTGAAATCCCCAGGGAGCAGTAGCATAAAAAGCGGAAAGAGAAATGATTTTCCCTATCCGCTCCTCTATTTTTTGTAGGGCAACACGAAGATTTAGCTCCTTATCACCCAAGTTGGTACCTAATCCCAAATATACTTTCATCACTTATCCAAAATCAGCATCGCATCTCCATAAGTACCAAAGCGGTAACCCTCCTTCAACGCTATGTGATATGCATCCATCACCTGATCGTAGCCACCAAAAGCAGCCACAATCATCAATAACGTAGAAAGCGGCATATGGAAGTTTGATACCATGGCATTTGCCACAGTAAAGTCGTATGGAGGGAAGATAAACTTGTTCGTCCATCCTTCGTATTCCTTCAAATGTCCGTCTGTACTTACCGTACTTTCAATAGCACGCATTACAGTTGTTCCCACAGCACATACATTCTTACCCAGATCTTTAGCACGATTCACTATCTTGACAGCCTCCTCCGTCACAAACATCTGCTCAGAGTCCATTTTATGCTTTGTCAGGTCTTCCACATCGATATCACGGAAGTTTCCGAGTCCTGCATGCAATGTGATATATGCAAAGTCTATTCCCTTAATTTCCATACGTTTCATCAGCTCACGGCTGAAGTGCAGACTTGCAGTCGGTGCTGTCACAGCCCCTTCGTTTTTAGCGAAGATAGACTGGAAACGTTCTGCATCCTCCTCTTCAACCGGACGGTTCAGAATCGTATGTGGCAATGGAGTTTCTCCTAATGCATACAATGCTTTTTTAAATTCATCATGAGGTCCGTCATACAGAAAACGAAGCGTACGCCCACGTGAAGTAGTATTATCAATTACTTCAGCAACCATTGAGTCATCATCCCCAAAGTAAAGCTTATTGCCGATACGGATTTTACGTGCCGGATCTACCAATACATCCCACAAACGCAATTCCTCGTTCAACTCGCGCAACAAGAACACTTCGATACGCGCACCTGTTTTTTCCTTATTTCCGTATAAGCGTGCAGGAAACACCTTGGTATCGTTGAATACAAACACGTCTTTATCATCAAAATAATTCAGGATGTCTTTAAACATCTTGTGCTCAATCTCTCCCGTACGCTTGTGGAGTACCATCAAGCGCGACTCGTCTCTGTACTTTGTAGGGTGCAAAGCAATCTTTTCTTCGGGTAACTTAAATTTAAATTGCGACAGTTTCATGATAATAATGTGCGTTTATTAATTATTTTATTTTCTATTTCTTTTACTTCAATCAGATATCTCAACATCTTGCTGATCTATCCATTCCGCGAACTTTGCCGGATCCAGACACTGCTCTAACTTGACGTCTCCCACACGGGTACGTATCAGCCCGGTCAAGTGCGCCCCGCTTTGCAAAGCCTCTCCGATGTCACGTGCCAATGCACGAATGTAAGTCCCCTTGCTGCAAACCACCCGTATTTTAATTTCCGGTAAATTACACTCCAACAACTCTATCTCATCAATCACCAGCAATTTCGGTTTCAACTCCACTTCCTGGCCTTTACGGGCCAAATCGTAAGCGCGTGCACCATCTACCTTACAAGCCGAGAAAGCGGGAGGTATCTGCTGTATCTCGCCAACAAACGTTTTCAACGTCTTTTCCACCAACTCACGGGTAATATGCTCCGTAGGGTATGTAGCATCTATTTCATGTTCCAGATCGTAAGACGGAGTAGTAGCGCCCAACTGTATGGTAGCCACATACTCCTTCGTATGATACTGAAACTCCTCTATTCTCTTGGTAGCCTTGCCTGTACAAACAATCATCACCCCTGTTGCCAAGGGATCGAGTGTACCTGCATGTCCAACCTTTAATTTCTTCACTTTCATCCGCCGGCACATATGGTAACGGGCGTGCCCCACGACTTTAAAAGACGTCCATCCCAACGGCTTATTAAAATAAAGTACTTCTCCTTCTTTAAAATTCATCCGCAATTTATTGCAATTGTGAAACGACAATGGTGACCACTCCAACTATTGCACAATAAATAGCAAAGTAAATCAACTTACCTTTCTTCACGATATTAATCATCCACTTACAAGCCAGGCAACCTGAAACAAAAGCCGCAATGAAACCTACTATCAATGACAAAGTAGGAATATCGCCCGCAATAGCCTCACCTTTTATCATCTTCATACCATCCAGCAGCGCCTCTCCCAATATAGGAGGTATCACCATCAGGAAAGAAAATTGTGCCAGTTTCGCTTTATTATCCCCCAATAACAAACCGGTTGCAATCGTACTGCCCGAACGAGATAATCCCGGTAATACTGCACACGCCTGCGCCAGGCCAATGATAAATGCATCCTTCATCGAGATGTTCTCTTTCTGGCGTGGCTTTGCATAATACGAAAACGACAGTAACGCAGCCGTCAACAACAGCATGCAGCCAACAATCAGTAATCCCGAGCCAAAAATGGCCTCCACTTCATCTTTAAAAAACACCCCGACAATACCAATAGGAAGCATCGAAATCAAGATATTGATTACATAGCGTGTTTCACTGTTCATCTCAAACTTAAATAAACCACGGAAAATCCAGTCTATCTCTTTCCACAGAATCACCAATGTACTGAACACAGTGGCTACATGCACCACAATGGTAAATGCCAGATTTTCTTCTCCTTCTATACCAAATAAAGCCGAACCAATGGCCAAATGCCCGCTACTGCTTACCGGTAAATACTCAGTCAGTCCCTGAATCAATCCAAGGATCAGTGCTTCAAACCATTCCATCCTGTTTTATTCTTTTGTTTTGGGTTTGCGCATCACGCCATATATCATAAAAATAAAGCCCAGGAAACAGACCACCGGAGCCACCTTAATTCTTCTCACACTGAAAATGTCTGCCTGAAACACCGTTTCCGACGATGAAGGCCCTGTCATCAGGATAAAACCCAGAATAACCACTGCCATGCCGATAGCAAGCAGAATGAAGTTCGTTTTATCGAAGGCAAATTTTTGTTTATCACCCATTGTTATTTACATTAATTTATTTACATCTATAAATCCGGAATTACACATAATATAGCGTACTTGCTTTCATCCTCAGATATTTATTAATAGAAAGATAAGCACACAAGAAAGTGATGACCACACCGAACACCAATACTGCGCCCGATACCAGTAACATGACTTCGGGCGTAATTACCCGAATCAATTCAGGCTCATAGGATACCAGCCAGTAAGCGGCCCCCATCAGGATCGTATCTGCAATAAAAGCAGCCAGAACCCCACTCCATATATTCCTTTTCAAAAACGGACGACGAATAAATCCCCAGCTCGCTCCCACCAGTTTCATCGTATGTATCAAGAAACGTTTCGAGTAGATAGCCAGCCGGATTGTATTATTAATCAGCGCAAAAGAGATAAATGTCAACATCACGGCCAATGCCAGCAGAACAAGACTGATATTACGGATATTTTCATTTACCGCGTCGATCAAGTCTTTCTGATAAAGCACATCCTGTATATTGGTATTTCTTTTAATCAATTTCTCTATTTTCGCAATACTGTCGGAGTTCGCATAGTCCGAATGCAATTTAATTTCTATTGAAGCCGTAAACGGGTTATACCCCAAAAACTCTTGCGGATCGGTCCCCATGGCTTCCGTCTGCTCTTTCAATGCCTGTTTTTTCGAGATATATTCTGTTTCTTTCACAAAAGGTTCATTATTCAGCCGTTTCTGAAGCTTCAGAATATCTGTCTCCTTCATATCATCACTGATAAGCACGGAAAAATTAATATTTTCCCGCACATAAACAGACAAATTATTGGCCGCCAATACAAAGAACACCACAAGCCCCAGTAACAGCAATACCAACGTGGTACTGATACTGGAAGTGATGAACTGCATATCAAAATATGACACAGCGTTATTTCTGCTTTTACTCTTCATCAGCGTTTCTTTCTGAATACATAAATCATCGAACTACTCCGTTCCTTTTTAGCCTGGGCACTCAACCATGCCGCCGTTCCGGTCCACATGCCTTTCACAAAGGAGTATGCACTACCTTTATGTTTCTCTGTCAGCATCGACACATAAAAAGCATCGAACGGCATCGGATGACGAGCTGCCAGAATAAATCCGTGCTTCGCCCCGAACTGCTGAATCGTGGCAGGCGTAAAATGCCATAAATGACGGGGTACATCATAAGCAGCCCAGTACTTCCCGTATTTCATCGCATCATACGACGAGCAATTAGGCACAGCCACTATCAATACCCCTTTCTCGGTCAACAGTTCACGTAACAATTCCCACGTTTCGTCCAAATGTTCCAAGTGCTCCATGACGTGCCACAACGTGATTACATCGAACGTTCCCGGAACTAATTCTTTCAATGCAGCCTCCGGCCTCACATTCAGCCCGAAATGTTCGCGTGCAAAATTACGGGCTTGTCCGCTCTTCTCCACGGCCTCTACTTCCCATCCCCTATTCTGCATCGTATGGGCAAAGTAACCAGTACCTGTACCGATATCCAGTATCCTCCCGGTTTTTCGATGAGACTCTTTCATCACCAAACGCGCCTTTCTTCCAAGCATATACTGACGTACATGATGGTAAATGGCATTCATGGCACCTTTCTTCGTGTCCGAATGGGAAATATAATCAGGTGTTTCGTAATATCTGCCTATTTCCGCCTCTACCGGGACTCCTTGCGTAAAAGTAAATCCGCAATCTTCGCAGGTGTACAAGTCAAACTGTTCACCGGAAGCATAAAAATCCGTACAGGTCATAGCACGTTTCAAATGTGCGCCCCCACATAGCGGACAGGCATTTATAGTGAGTTTATTCATTGGTTTTATCTGCATATTTAAGTGTACCCCGAAACGTCAGGACACACTCCACCCGAATTTGGTGCAAAATAACAAATAAAAAGTGACGAATAGGCATTTCCTTAAGGAGGTTTAACAATAATGGCAAGGCAACTGTTCGTTCATAGCAATCATTCCCACTTCACATCTCCTTTTTCATAAGTAAATATACGCTCTGCCGTCTTTCCTTTCCAGCGACAGTTTTTCAACATCAGCAATGCTCCCCGGGGCACTCTCTCAAATACAAGATACCCTTTATGATCAGCTTGCTTACGCTCCACAGTCTTCCAACCATTATCCCAATATCTTAACTCAAATTCATCCGGACAGAACAACTGTGTTTTCAGGTAAGAAGTCATTCCAATATGACTGACCATATACTCTTTTCCCAGATCTATATCTACCAGCCTTTCTGCCACCCTGCCTCTATAGCCCGTCGCCCCCAAACCATCGGTTATCATCCCGGGCACTTCATTCCTTCCGGTAGCTCTCATCGAAGTAATTATCCTCACATTCCCGATCCGTCCTTCTTCCGTATAAAAAGAAAGCTCCCCCAAAGCAATGCTATCCGACGGTAATAATAACCTTACAAAGCGGTAAGGTAATCGTGCGGACACCTTCCGTACAACCGACTGCAGAGCCAGCGAGTCCGTCCATCTGCACAGTTCTTCTTCTGATTTTCCATCAAGTAATCCTACTATCCGGCTTCCTTTCATACACCCCAGATATTCCCTATTCTGATCATAAGCCGGCGCTCCCGTCACCATCCTCACGGCAACCTCCTCTGTTTCTTCATTTCCGCTCAGCTTCTCCATCGTTCCGTCATTCCGCAATCTGAAAGGTTCTGCTGCGGGCAATAATCCCCCCCGCTTGTAATAAACGGGTAAATAAACCATATCCTTACCTATTTCCCGAAAGACAGCCCTCCCGTTTTCTACCTTTCCCCACTGCACAGGGTGCCAGTCCTGATATCCGAACACAGCCAAATACGCATATTTCACCCCTTGAGGCGCCTCACCTGTCAACTCCACCGTTACATCGGCCGTTTCAAAATACTCCGAAGAAACATCCACCTTTTTCACACTACGAAATAGCTCCGGAATATCAGCTTTATCCACCTCTACATCTGCCAACGGTCCTTCAATGTGATTTGAATAGGTATATCTGTATACCTTCGGAAGGCGGAATCTTCCCCAAAGCTCATCATCATTCCGGTTATTATAAATCCGCTTATATTTCCAGCGATCATTATCCCAAAACGCCTCAAAAGCATGCGATTCCCCGTTTATTAGCACCACATTCCAGGTATGCGAATTATTTCGGTTTCCCCATGCCGGAACAAAGTCAATGGCAACCGGAATCCCCAATGATGATAATAACAAAGAGTTATACCAACAGCGCTGTGCACATAACCCATGACGCATCTTCTCAAGAGTCGCCGCATTCCATATCGGAATCTTCGTCCCCCAAAAACCGGAATGAGTCAGATACTTATATTCATATAACAACGAATCGATCTCTTGTTGCCAATCCTTTCCCTCTTTCACAAAATACTTTCCCTGATGCCGTTTGTTGAACTCCCGGCGTGCATTGTCAATCAATAAGCCATTCTGTCGCCTATAAGGCAGTATATACTCACAAAAATCTTCAAACGAACAGTTTCTTGAATGCACATTCTCCACCCATGCCCGAAATGCCAGATCAATTTCCCGGATTAAATCTTCCGCCTTCATGCGGGTAATATCATAGTTAAGCTCCTGTCTCACCCGATGTCGATTACTAAAATTTTGCCAAAGACTATCTACCTGTTTCCCCCATTCCGTTCCTACCCGATAGCCATACTTTTGTCCCAATGAATCATAAGCCTCGTAAAAAGCAGAACAATCCTGCTCTACTATCGGATTAGCTCCATAACTTCCGGGCATATTGCCAATCAAGAAGCGTGCCGCCTCCAGCTTCCGGCCATCTCCTTCATAATGCTTCAGCACCGCTTCAAGTTCATTACGATTATTGCCCGAAAGGGATAAGGCCTCCTCCACTTGTCTGTTTCTGCCCCCGCATGAGCAGACAAGCGGAAGCAAGCCTAACCCAATATATTTCATAATTTTCATATTCATATAACTCTTTTCACCACGGAGCATCACAGAGCCTTTTATTAATAATCAACGATTTAAAATCGCCTCCATGCTACCCTGTGTCCTCTGCGGTGTTCAGATTACATGTTAAAACGATAAATGATAATTTTATCTTCAAAGTTCCGAACTCCATAGATATGAGTTCCATCAATACAGAAATTACCTATAGGAAAAGGTAACACATATTTTTTCACTTTATTCCCATCCCAATCAAAACAGAACAGCTCATTAGACGCAAAGTCTATTTTTGCAGCCTCATTGTAATTTTGTAAAAAGAGTGAAAAACAAATCAAGTCATCCGAGATTGCTATATTTTTTATTCCTCCAATACTTTGGTTATAATCAATTGCATAACCGCCTCCCTTCTTCCAGGTTTTCGGAATATGCTTAAAAGGACTCACATAGACACGATTTATTCCATCATCAGAAACACGATAAATTTCGAAAACATCAGAAGCACGTATTGAAAGCACAAATTTGGATTGTTTACTATTTGCCTTCAATATACCTCCGAAAACGGTACCCTTCTCTAAACCGGACACCTCACCCGCATCGAAAGGAAGCTCTGCCACATTAGGTATAATATGATTCTGTGAGTCAAGAGCTCCCCAATAACCTTCCTTAAACCCGCCTGTTACTATTTTTTTATTGCCAACAGCATTAATCTCCAAAACCCTGAAATCCATATTATAAGGATAAGCCTCCCTTGTTATATCCGGATGTTCTTTTTTGCTTAAGATATCGGATATTAATACCGAAATCCTTTCTTTCTTCATTCGATCCAGAAAAACAATTCTCGAGTCAACGATTTCAAAACCAGACCCAAAATCTATAAACTCTTCTGGTCCTTCGCCTGTACGCCCCCATTGAGATAATAGCTCCCCATTATTTACATTAATAAATGAAAATGCATATTCATCCATTGCATGCTGGAGAATTAAAATGCTGTCTACTATTTCCATATTCATTATAGCTCCCCAAGGAGCATTTTCATCTGAACAAATAAGATTATAGTCTACAATTTTGCATACTGTGTCAAATGAATAGACCGAACCAACATCGTTCTTCCTACATGAAAAAAGCACAAAACACAATGAAAGAAATAAGATATACTTTTGTTTCATCTTCGTTACTTTTAAACAACTAACGTATATTTCATTTTTAAAGTATATCAAACAAACCCGTAACACCCTAACCAAAAAGTCAGTTTAACTGATAACAATAATAATGATAACGTTCTTCTCCACCATCCGTTTCCTTTGTCATCAGGCAGAGTCGTTCATCATTACTATCCACCGAGATGCATATACCCCATCTATCCAGTATCACTTTCTTTACAGCACGTCCTTCCCAATCAAATACATAAACTTCATTTGCTATTGCCTTATTTTTCCCAATTTGCCCACTGTAAAGTGCATAAACATAGTTTTCAGTGGCTACCCCACGAAGAAATCCTTTAGGAGAATCGGTAGAGACATTAACAGAAGACACTTCGTTAGTAGATTGATTCTCAAATACCGGCGTATACGTATTCAAATGTACTACACTTTCCAGGCACGTATCATTTACCACTTTCTGAATAGATAATAAATCGCACTCATACGCCAAGTAAGCAAAACGTTTTTTATCCGGCTTCATAATAAGATCCCCCTGGAACAACAAATAGTTTACATCCCGATTTACCGCTTGCTCTGTGTGTGGAAAAGGAAGATATTGATTTAAAATCTCTTTCTGATTACATTTCGCTATCAAGCCACTTTCAAAAGTCCCACTCCCGTAAAATATGGAATCCGAATAAGCATATACCCTATTCATTCCTAACTTAGGAGCTGAAACACAATCTATCTTTGAAAGACTGCCTTGAGCTAAACTATCAATTTGAAAAGAACTTATAGTTTGTAAAGACTGATCATACAGTACCAAAGAACGCTTGCCCATATCTACATACATTTGGGATATAGATAGAAAATCATCCGGTCCCATGCCTTTATTCCCAAAAGCAACCATCTCTTTCCCTGTATTCATATTATAAACATGCACCATCGGATTGGCAGTCCAATCTATTAGACACAGAGTGGAATCATAAGAACACATCAGATAGGGAGCTAATAGTTCCTTGTTTAAACTAACTTCTTTATCACTCTTAAGCGATTGTTCTAAAGGAAAATCATACACAGTTTTTTCTTCCCTGCCACAAGAACAGAAAGAAAGTAAAATTACAAATAAAACGACTAAATTAAATCTCATATTATTCATATTTATTCTATAAAGTCACTATCCCACTTCAATCGGGCAAATGCTTCCACAACTCTACCAAATCGACAGATTCTATATTACAATCCACATCTAATAGATACATCTTGGATTTGGTAAACACGAATGATCTTATTTTAAACGGAAACTTAAATTTTACAATTGGAACTCCATCTTTATTAAAAACCAGCAAATGAGTGGGGACTAAAGCTGAAATATCATTCTCTTGATCCATTGTTATATCAGGTTTCCCTATATACGTCGCAAAAATATAATTCTGATAAACCCTGATATCACCAAAGCCCAAAAGATGTTTGTATTTATCTAATGAAATCCCATTCGCTGATTTTTGGATTATTGGAGATATATACATCCTCTCAAATACTGGTTTTATCTCTTTCTCAGATAAAATATCATAAGCAGCCATATAAGAAAAGTCATTAGAAGCATAATAAACCGTATTATCATCTATACATAAATGACCAATAAAAGGAGCGAGCTTATTATTTGCATTTTCCTCAATGTCTATCGGCACCCGTGCAAAAGTGGTAAGTGTATCCAAACTTTCGTCTAACAATGTAAACAAATGTTCTTTTCCAAATAAACGGGCACCTACAAATAAACCACTTTGTAGACGACAAATCTGATAATAAAATTCTGAATTCATTTTAGGACTAACATCTTCAAGACACTTATATTGCAAACTATCATTATGATTTGATAGTAAATAAGTCATTCGCCTTGTTCTAGAACGTTCAGAAACATAAATAGTATCATTGCAATGTCCTATATATCCAGGAGTGATACATTCTCCAAAACCATTTCCTTTTTGCAAGAAGTGTCCCAGTTCGGAAGCATTCGATTCACATAAAACCAATGCTCCAGACGAAGGATCTCCATTGAAAAGAAAGAATAATGAATCAATCATTTCAAAAGGAAATGCACCTCTAGCAATTACTTCGTCTTTATTAATCCTATTAGTTTTAATATCTATAGAATTCATTGACAGAATATTTGCTATATGCTCTTTCCTATCTGAACAAGAACAAACAAGAATTAAAATAAAAAACGATACAATTTTATTCATAATAATAAATTAGGGGATAAAATTGACTAGTCAAAACTAATATTTCTATCCCCACTTTTTATAAGAATCAGTACTTTGTTTTTTGGTCAAAATAAGTTTCTAGATAATTCCCATTTGGGGTCACTATCAAAACAGAGCAATAACGATTAGATGCACTGACACAATCCTCATCATTAATCTCAGAACCAGCTAACGCCTCTACATTGGCCATCGTCAAATCCGACATGATACTTTCTACTCTCTGTGACTGATATATATTGTAGCCTGCAAAAGTTGCGACTACAGCGACTATCAAAGACAAATAAGACAACTGGCAGCACTCGCCCTATAGAAATTTATTTCATTATGCTCCAATTATTTAGCATTTCCAGTTATCTTTAATTCCAAAGGAGAAGCGGAAGCATTGCAATATAGTATAATAGTTTTATTAAAGTGTTCCGGATGGTCTGCTTTATAAGTTACTTTAACTGCTAAAGACTTTCCGGGCTGAACGGGTTCTTTGGAATATTCAACAGAAGTACATCCGCAAGATGTCTTATTATCATAAACGACCAAATTATTATTACCAATATTGTGTATCTCAAAAGTTATATGCTGCTCTCGTCTCCAATCAAAACTCCCCAAATCAACCATATCTTCCTCTATTTTTATCACTGTTCGCATATTTGAAAGAGAATCTCCATCTATTCCTCCTGAAATAAGATGGATATAGAGTTCTCTTACATCGTAATTATGGACCGGATTTCCTATCGCAATTACATGATTGTTTTTATCTAATAAAAAAGTTTGAAAATTTAGCTGTGAAGGAAACTTATTCACTTTATTAAAAGTATCTTCCGTATCCATACAAACAGGATAATCAAAACGATTTTGTTTTAACACAGACCTCATCTCGCGAACATTAGCAGGATGAAGAAAAAAAAGAACCGGTATTTGATAGCCTACTATAGAATCCGCATATTTCATAAATTCCTTCCATTTAGGCAATTGCAATTTACAGCTGGAACAACCCAACGAATCGACATAGGTCACGATCTTATAATCCGAAACAGGGATTTTAAAATCGACAGGAGTTTTTCCATATAACGTAAAACTAGGATTTGTCGGAAATAGTACCTCCTTCCCATTCCAATTTTTAACAAGTTCTTCAAGTTTTTCCTTCTCGGTCTGCTGACATGAGATTAGAAAGAAAAAACAACCTAACACCAGTATAAGATTTTTCATTTGAAATAAAATTTGATTAAACAGGGGTTATCATCTTCTAAACGCTCTTCCAGCTTCTTATATTCCTCCGAAGGAAGCACTTTTTCATAGTTTGGAAAGTCTTCATTGAAAACAATACAAGTCAGAAAATCTTCATTAAAGGCTAAAGGATGGAGCAAAACACCTTCCGCTGTTTTCTCAAAAAAGAAACTCTTGCCGTCATCCTTTCGATAAAACAGATTTATCCGATGCCGAAAGCCAAACGTCAACATGGTATAATAATATTTTTTATTCTGAAATTGATGCCTTAATAAATAAGGTACAGTAGAATCACGTAAACACTGCAACATTAATTTATATTCCTCAACCTTTTGATCCTCTAATAAAGTGAATCCATACTCCTTCAAATCAAGATTATCTTTTCCAAAATCCCAACGGTATGCAACCCGTAAGCTATCTGTCCTTACTTCATATACTTCATTTTGATAAGGATTCGAAAAATATACTTTATGTTCATAATTATAAAAAGGTTTAGAATTCAGAGTAGTGAGAACGGGAGGGACATGCCAAAATTCTTTCACATTATTGAAAGACTCTTTAGAAATAACGCTGATACAATTTTCATTCTCAGAAGCAGGTAATGTCCATGTAACGAAATACTTACTATCCAGCTCCTCTATCAATTGATAATTCGACCTAGTTGGCAGTTTTATTTCTTTTATGAATTTTCCATCCAGAGAATACACATAAAGAGAGCCAAATGGAGATAGCATATACACTGCATTTTCTTTTTCTTTAATAACGGCATCGTATATTTCACGATACTCTCCGGGACCTTGTCCCTTTTTACCTATTTTATGCAAAAGATGCCCTTCTTCATCAAAAGAAAACACAGCCGGAACCCCTTCATCGACAATATAATATCTGTTATCTTTTATAATAACTTTTACAGGCCTTACAAGAAAGGAACTATCATTGGTTTCCAATGGAATGACAGATATTTTAGAGAATAATTCTTCCGTTGGAACAGGGCGTTCAACCAAATCGACATGTAATACTTCACAGTCGGTTTTATCTCCAGTGCTTTTACATGAAAAAAGTATAAACAAGAGAAGGATTAACGAGATATTCTTCATAACTTTATTAGATTAGATTAACAATACAGGAAGTTATACCAAGAAATTCGTAGTAATCATCCCTTTTCCTGTATTTAAAAAAAGAAATGAAGAAACTCTAAACTTTTGGTATAACTTCCTCTTAATAGTTAGCAGGTACAAGAATATGTTTGACTACCGTCAAAATGACAGTTTCCCCACTTATCATAAACCTTGTAGCAACGTCCTACTCCGTCAGAACACGTACGGGAGCAAGTGATAGTAGCACCGCCCTCAGTATCGCCTGCCAATGCTTCGACATTAGCTATCACCAAGTCTGAAACTATTTTCTCTGTTTTCTGTGACTGATATATATTGTAGCCTGCAAAAGTTGCGACTACAGCGACTATCAGGGCCGCAAAAATCTTTTTACTCATAATCTACTTTTATGATGTTAATTATTTTTCTCCCATGTCTCTCTTTCGGGGAGCCACCTCCTCCGTAAAAAAAGTAAATGCTACATTTACTCATTCCAATTATTTTTTCGCTATCTTCGTGCCGGGCAACCTCCTTTTTTAAAGGTTATCCGGGAGTGAACGATTCTAAGACTTTTCCCGGACGTAGATCGTCCACTCCCTTTCTAACCCAAGTTAATAATGCAATGAATGATTCTAGTGTGATAAGATTTATATAAAAGAGCACTCACTCCCCAAGACTAAATCCTTGAACCACATATTCTACTTTAATATGGTTAATAGGACAATCTACAGATCCGTCACCCAAGCAACCTAAATTGGTAACGTGTTCACTACCGGCAAGCGCCTCTACATTTTGCAAGAATAAGGAATTTACTCTCTTAGGAGTTTTCGCGGCAGGCCAATACCCGACCAAGGCTATTAAACCAAGCCCAAAGATCAATTTCATATAGTTTTTCATGGTTTCAAAGTATAAGTGTTAATAACTGGCAGCAAAGGTAAAAAGAGATTTTGGATAAACTGCTATCAATTTTATTGCCATTTATTGCCATTTATGTCAAATCATTATCAACAAGGTCGTCTATGAACAACATACGATAACGATCGCTTCCAAAACGCCTGAAACAAACACCACAACCAGCTTGCTCTAATCTCTTCCCTAATTTGTTTCCGGCAGAACAAAACGTATTTATCTGAACGTTCGATTGACCTTTCCAAATAAACTTAATAATATCCTCATCAGTCACAGTATAATCGGGAGCATCTAAAAAAAGCTTTAGAATCTGACACTGTTGGGGGGACAAAGACATTTTCTTGCCATTACAATTAAGAACTCTATTCTGGGCATCAAAAACAACTCCATAACGTAAACCATATAGTTGTCCTTCTACTTTACAAATTTGCTTTATTAAAGGTGCCTTTTTTTCCGGAGATGTTTCTTTTTCAACTATTATCTCACGAATGACCTCTTTCTCAACAACGACTTCCTTTTCAACGACAACCTCATAAGGAACCTCTTTTAATTCCGGAGGGCGATTCACCTTTTTATAATAAAAGCAGATAAATAAAAGCATCAATAACAAACAAATTACAATCCATCCAAAAGGTTGCCAATGATACCATAATATTGTTTTCCAACTAAAAGCTAAAAGACCGATGACCTCTATCTCACAACGATTACCTATATATGAAGTTATAATCCCAGAAGAAGTATCCCACACACCATCGTGACTTGATGAACTAATAATCTTTCCTTGAAGATTTTCCATCCGCACATGTATAGTGGACTCTGTATCAATGTGATCTTTCTTAAGCATACTCTGCCAATGTTCATTTAAAGAATCCGGCAATAAATGGGATTTCTCACATAATATAGAGTGTATTGACCGGTTTCTCAGGTTCTGAGAAATGTTCTTTTTACTTTTCAGGGAATCAACCTCATACTCTTTTTTCCCCTCTTCTGTGATAATGCAAATTTTCAAAGGTAAAGTATCAGATGAACTCTCAGAAAACAGATGAAATAGATTTAAATTTCTTTCTTTTCTTTCTATCTCTTCTTGAAGCATCTGTACGAATAGCCTCTCCGCCTGTTGATGTACAGCCACCTTATTTCGTTGATAGAAATAGGCTCCAACCAATAGTGATAGGATTATCACTCCAATAACACACGAAAGCAATTTATTTTTTGTCATTTCGATTTATTTTACCGACAAAAATAATATTATTTCTTAACAAGAAGCTAAAATATAGAAAAAATTAAATAACAAATTTAGGGATATACAAAACAGTTTGTAAGTATTCTGTTCATTTCACACGCAAACAAGAACTCTTGTACGAGTCAACTAATTCCAATATTCCTCCAAGATAGATTGCATTCAGTACCGTTTCAAATTCATCACGGTTATTGCCCGAAAATAACAAAGCCTCCTCCCGCTTGTCTGTTCCATCCCTGCATAAAGAAAAATTTGAAAAACAAAAAATATACATATCAAGCAACCCCGTAACACCCTAATAAAAAAGTCAGTTTAACTGATAACAATAATAATGATAACGCTCTTCTCCACCATCCGTTTCCTTTGTCATCAGGCAGAGTCGCTCATCATTACTATCCACCGAGATGCATATATCCCATCTATCCAGTATCACTTTCTTTACAATAGTACCTCCTTCCCATTCCAATTTTTAACAAGTTCTTCAAGTCTTTCCTTCTCGGTCTGCTGACATGAGATTAGAAAGAAAAAACAACCTAACACCAGTATAAGATTTTTCATTTGAAATAAAATTTGATTAAACAGGGGTTATCATCTTCTAAACGCTCTTCCAGCTTCTTATATTCCTCCGAAGGAAGCACTTTTTCATAGTTTGGAAAGTCTTCATTGAAAACAATACAAGTCAGAAAATCTTCATTAAAGGCTAAAGGATGGAGCAAAACACCTTCCGCTGTTTTCTCAAAAAAGAAACTCTTGCCGTCATCCTTTCGATAAAACAGATTTATCCGATGCCGAAAGCCAAACGTCAACATGGTATAATAATATTTTTTATTCTGAAATTGATGCCTTAATAAATAAGGTACAGTAGAATCACGTAAACACTGCAACATTAATTTATATTCCTCAACCTTTTGATCCTCTAATAAAGTGAATCCATACTCCTTCAAATCAAGATTATCTTTTCCAAAATCCCAACGGTATGCAACCCGTAAGCTATCTGTCCTTACTTCATATACTTCATTTTGATAAGGATTCGAAAAATATACTTTATGTTCATAATTATAAAAAGGTTTAGAATTCAGAGTAGTGAGAACGGGAGGGACATGCCAAAATTCTTTCACATTATTGAAAGACTCTTTAGAAATAACGCTGATACAATTTTCATTCTCAGAAGCAGGTAATGTCCATGTAACGAAATACTTACTATCCAGCTCCTCTATCAATTGATAATTCGACCTAGTTGGCAGTTTTATTTCTTTTATGAATTTTCCATCCAGAGAATACACATAAAGAGAGCCAAATGGAGATAGCATATACACTGCATTTTCTTTTTCTTTAATAACGGCATCGTATATTTCACGATACTCTCCGGGACCTTGTCCCTTTTTACCTATTTTATGCAAAAGATGCCCTTCTTCATCAAAAGAAAACACAGCCGGAACCCCTTCATCGACAATATAATATCTGTTATCTTTTATAATAACTTTTACAGGCCTTACAAGAAAGGAACTATCATTGGTTTCCAATGGAATGACAGATATTTTAGAGAATAATTCTTCCGTTGGAACAGGGCGTTCAACCAAATCGACATGTAATACTTCACAGTCGGTTTTATCTCCAGTGCTTCTACATGAAAAAAGTATAAACAAGAGAAGTGTTAACAAGATATTCTTCATAATTTTATTACATTAAATTAACAATACAGGAAGTTATACCAAGAAAATTGTAGTAATCATCTCCTCTCCTGTATTTTAAAAAAGGAAATGAAGAAACTCTAAACTTTTGATATAACTTCTTCTTAATAGTTAGCAGGCACAAGAATATGTTTGACTACCGTCAAAATGACAGTTTCCCTAATCATCATAAACCTTGTAGCAACGTCCTACTCCATCAGAACACGTATGGGAGCAAGGATATTTCGGGTAGCCACCTCCGCCGTAGAAAAAGTAAATGAATCCTCACTCCCCAAGACTAAATCCTTGAACCACATGTTCTACTTTGATATGGTTAATAGGACAATCTACAGACCCGTCACCCAAGCAACCTAAATTGGTAACGTGTTCACTGCCGGCAAGCGCCTCTACATTTTGCAAGAATAGGGAATTTACTCTCCTAGAAATTTTCGTGGTAGGCCAATACCCGATCAAGACTATTAACCCAAAGATTAATTTCATATAGTTTTTCATGGCTTCAAAGTATAAGTGTTAATAACTGGCAGCAAAGGTAAAAAGAGATTTTGGATAGTCACAACCAGCTTGCTCCAATCTCTTCCCTAATTTGTTTCCGGCAGAACAAAACGTATTTATCTGAATACTCGTTTCGCCTTTCCAAATAAACTTAATGATATCCTCATCACTCACCGTATAATCGGGAGCATTTAAAATAACAAATTGAAAAATATTACACAGATTGAACATCCAGACACCGCTGATTCAAAAACTCTATAGCCAATGCTCTTCAGCTATTGCTGCTTACTGTTTCTTTGAAAAGAAGCCTGCCATTGATGTATGTTTTATCAAGCTCCAACCAATGGTGATAGGGTTATCACTCCAATGACATGTGAAAGACCTACCAATCTGAGTCGTTTCATTGAAAACAACATATTTAGGTATTACCCCTTCGGCAATACCATATTTAGGCTCGTAAATATAAAGTATCTTTGCCAATGATAAGGAACAATTATCATCCAAATCAAACAATTCCAATACTCCTCCAAGATAGGTTGCATTCAACATCTTTGTCCTGTCAGGTCTTAATTTGGTTTTGGTATTGCTACAGAAAACTGACCAGACTTCTTCGTCATCGTTCGTATTTACACAATCAGAGAAAGAATTGTATAATTGAGTAACCTTTCCATCTTTTAATAATCCAAACCGAAGGCCCTTATGATTTGCTTTTACCAGAAAGTTTGAATCTTTAAGAGAAAGCATATCATAGATTATTGTAGGCACTTCGGCTTGAGGCAAGCTATCATAATTCACCTGTATAACCTCAGATTTCAATGAATCTTTTAAAAAAGAAGAAACATCATATTTCACTATTTTACGTAATGACGTATCGTAGGCATACATGGTTTTTCTATCTTCAGATAAATTGAATGATTCCACATTTATAAAGTCAATAGGCCCTTGCCCTTTTTCTCCAAAGATTTTATGGGTACACCCTTTAGAGTAAACAGATGGAAGAAATTATTATTAACATTATCCAATACCAGTAGCATTGAGTCTATACATTCTATTTGCAAAGGATACGAAAATAAAAACGTATCATTTAAAACAACCAGTTCTCGCGATATGCTATCGCTACAAATCACTCTGTTTGAAAACTCAATCTTCTCTTTTGTCGAGTGACATCCTAAAAGAATAATTCCAATTAAGATTAATATACGAATATATTTCCCCATGATCTTTTTAATTTAGAGCTGACTAAAGAGTTCTGCTATAAGTATTTGAAATCCCCCCTTTCCTAAATCGATTCCTCTTTCAAGAAGAAATACTGAGCCAACTTTATTCTCCTAGACTGTAGGAGTCATATACGACATCTACCTTATCATGACTAACGGGACAATCTACAGATCCCCGTCCATAACAATGAGTCTGAGAAGAATCTTCCCCACTTGCCAAAGCTTCTACATTTTGTAACAAAAGAGGATCTGCATCCTGAGATTTTTCTATCGGTTTTAAAACCCAAACAGAAACGATAGCAACCAAAAGAAAAGCTGCTTTTAAATAGTTTTTCATCTTCATAAAATATAAATTTAAATTATTCACTCCAAAGTTAAAGGCTATTAACCAATAAAATATCATGTAATACATTACAATTTATTACATTGCATAAAAACTGTCCTAAATTAACCCTTTTCAGGTAGTACTAATTGATATTTATTAATATCCTTCTGAAAAATAGAAATCTCAGGATCTACACTCAGCACAATACGTAAACGAGAAATTGCAACTCGCAAACGAATCATGTCTCCACTACCATCTTTCCATAAACATTCCAATAGTTCCTCGTATGTTAAAATATATTCAGGAGCATTCAGGAAAGTATCCAATAGTTGACATGCCTGCGAAGTTAGAGATATCGACTGATCACCACAAATCAATAGTTTTGCATAGGAATCAAAAGTAACTTTTGAACTCAGTATGTAAAGTAACGGTTCTTTTCCGGATTCTCTTAATTCTTTAAGTTTTTGAATCTGCATCTTATACTCTTTCAATATTTTCTCCATACTTTTTCGTTCTTCTTCACGCTCTTCACCTTTTAAAGAAAGATCTTTAATTCGTCTTTCATACTCTTTTTGCTTTACCTCCAATCTCTTCTGATCCTTCTCCAATTGCATGCGAACCTTTCTCTCGCGATCCCGATCATTGGCTAAACGCCTTCTATCATTTCGAATTTTAGATATATATCTCTTCATCAGATACCAACTACAGAAAATAATGATAAGAACAGCTGCCACAATACCTATTACTTCAAATGGAGTGCTATTATACTGATATATAGCTTGCCATGAATAAGACCAGAAAGCAGTGATCTCAATTTCACATCTATTACCTACATAAAAAGTAATTTTGTGTGTGCCGAAACACAGGTCGTCACAAGTTTTACATTTAAAATAAGAGGTAGTATTATCCAAATGAGTTATTGATATATGTATGTCGGTATTAGCAAAAATTTTAGATTTCTTGAGCCTTTCGTTCCATAGTTGTTGCAAACTATCTGTAGATAGACAACTTTTCATACAAACAATTGAGTGCCAAGATCGCTCTGCCATACTTTGTGAAATATTCTTTTTACTTTTCTGGAGGTCAACAGTATAAGTCTTAACTCCCTCACTAGTTGTAATACGAATGGTTAAAGGAACAGTATCGACTACTATTCTAGAAACATAAAACATATTTAACTCTAATTGCTTTCTGTGTAGTTCCTCATTCAAAACTTCCTTCAGAAGATACTCGGTTTCGGCATACATTGCTTCCATGTTCCTCTGATAGAAGTGCATACTAATTAAAAATGCTTGCATCAATATCCCAAAAATCCATAAAAATAACCTAGAACGTTTCATCACTGTTTGTTTTTGCAAACAAATGTAATACTTTACAATATTATCTCAAAGTTCCCTCATAGATTTCACTGACTGACAGAGAATAAACTCACAATTGGCCCATTGTTGATGCCGGTAGGCAGGTCTTCAAATATTTGCCTCAAACAGACACAGAAAAGCAGATGTTTGTCAATGTCCTATTTTTCATATCAAATTCAGATTACTTTAATATTTTCCCTTTAAAAAGAAACCTTTACATTATGGGTATATTTCAGTGTATTACAATTTATTACATAGTATTACAATGTCGATATTTACCCCATATACAGGTAATAATAAGTAATAATCTATATTTAACCTCAATTAGCACATCGAATTAACACTTGACACAATCACATCAGCCCTTGATTATACTACTATTTTTATGAATTTGGATTGACCAAGATATCCCTTTCAATCAAAAAAAAAATCATCATATCCAAAAATCAGAAACAGATATTTTCATCAGTATATCAGCCACTTATAATCCAAAAGATAGTTGCATAAGACAGGTGTTACATATAGAGAAGAGGCATCCCTAAATTGAATCTGATTCAACTAGAGAAAATACCCCGTTGGAGGTTTCTTTCTACCCACCCAATAAGCCCTATATAGCATCTTCAATATAGCCAATCGACATCTAAATAGGAATAAAAAACATATAAAATAGGAGCATTCGGGCATAAAAGAGAGAAAGAGACTTGACAGTTCAAAATAATAAATAACTCCTCATGGCAAAAGGATCTTTATTACGAAAAAGATATACATCGCAATTCTGCACCAAATATTACCCATTTCTTTTGAAAGATTATACCCAATCAGGATGTTCAAAAAATCATATACTTGCAGCAACAACAATAGTTAAGATATTCATAGGAATAAAAAATGTATAAAAAACCATAGATCAAATAGGAACATAAAATTAAAATTTATCTAGCTATAATTATGAAATCAATTCTCACTTTCTTACTAATTATCTTAATGGACATACAATTTAATTACGCATGCCCCTGTAGCCCAACCAATACATTTATTGAAATGAATGAAAGTTTCGCGAGTCAGTTTCAAACGGCCACCATTATTCCAATGTTCTTATGGCAATCGTCATGGTCTTATCCTATTGAGGGCCTGGCAATAGGGTTACTTATCTCCCTTATCGTATATTACCGAATGGTATACAGCACAAAGCTATTTCCTCACGAAAAGCTGAGACTGATCTTAAACATAACCCATAAAACTCAGACACCGCTAACTTTGATCCACCACCTACTGGAAGAAATCATTTCGGACAGTCTCTCCGAATCTACATCCCAAAAAGTAAAGCGGATACTCAGATACACCAGTCATATTATGAGTTACTACCAGAACATTGCGGTATTCGACGATAAGGAGAATGAACTGCACCCGGGCTCCTCTCCCATTGAATTCGAACTTTACACTTTTATAACCTCAATCGTCAACCAATGCCGGGCGTACGCCGATACTCGTCAAATAAAATTAAATATTAATAAAGACTTCAGTTATATCAGTTGCCGGGTGGACGAAATAACGATGACTGCCGCTCTGCAATGCCTGCTGAATAAAATGATAGAAGCCACACCTTGCAAAGGCTGCATAAATATGGACGTGTCACACAGCATCAAGCATTGGAACCTCCAGATAACCAATGGACCGGAATGCAGGCAAAGTCACAAAAAGATACTTTCGTTCATCTCTACATTTATGTTAATACACTATTGCGGAAGTCTTCAAATTATAAAAAAGATAATCCGCTTACATGGTGGAAAGTTGATTGGCAGCTATCACGGACGGTCAATAACTCTCCGGGTTACTGTACCTATCAACGGATATTGTAATACCATCCAATGTCCAGAAGTAGTGCCTCCTGTAATGAAAGATGATAAAATCATCCGTCCCGATAAAAAACAGCATCACATACTGCTGGTTATGGCAGATACAGAGTTAAGCAACTATTTGCATAAGGCGTTCTCCATACTTTTCAGAATAACGATCCTTGAAAATCCGGAACAGATATTACATTTCTCGGGAGATCGGCTACCGGATATTATCGTTATTGACGAAACGGTAAACGGCATACGCGGCAAGGAAATCTGTTCTAAAATAAAATCGAATACAAGCATGGTTCATATTCCTGTCATTCTCCTGATCAGTAACAATGATAACGGAAGTTATCTTGCCCATGCGGACTGTGGAGTAGATAAATTGGAACCGCGCGCAATCAATATTTGCAGACTCAAAATGGATATACAAATACTTATCAATAAGCATGAACGTATCATGAAACTCCTGGAGAAAAACCTGTCGGACAATCTGCCTTCACCAACTGCAAAAAGTGAAGAGGACACACTGTTCATAAACAAAGTGAACAAGCTTCTGGAAAAGAATCTTTCAACAGAAAGCTATACAGTTGACATGTTAAGTGCTGATATGGGAATGTGTCGTACCAAATTCTACACCAAAATAAAAGAAATTACAGACAAGACACCTACAGAATACATGCATTATTTCAAAATGAATAAAGCTAAAATTTTATTGGTTACCCAACAATATACAGTTACGGAAATAGCCACTTTTCTAGGCTTTTGTAATGCCAAATATTTCGGAAAACGATTTAAGAAATTCTATAAAGTTCCACCTACACAATATATTAAAGAGGTTTTCTAAAGTTATACGGCTTTATACTCCTTTCAAAAAGCAAATTCAGAAGAAAACAAGTTAATAATCTTCTTTTCATAACACGCTTACAATAAGAATGTTACTTCCTTATATGGCATCATTATCTGAGTCCATATACCCGGGCTCATCGGCCCGCATACACGGGCTGATGGGCCTGGGTACCCGGGACAATGGGCACAGGTATGCGGGACGAGATAAAGAAAAGACCATTTTCACTAAAGATAACGAGAAAAACAAAATACAATAATGGATATAAACAGATAAAAATCCGAATTTTTATCTGTTTATCAGAAATTTATGATCTATTCGGTCCTTAAAAACAGGAGGTGGAAGATGGAAGATCAAAATACATTTTCGTAGGAAATTTTGAAATCTACGATCAAAAGCCCGAATGTTCATTCTTATTTTCATATGAATCGATTTCCCTGTTTTTCTCACCGGAATAATTCCATTCAATCTCGTCAGTATATTCCTTCCCCTTAGTTGAGACTACAGCTTTCAGTATATTTTTTCCGTCGGCAAGTGATACATTGTCAAACACATAATGTACATCGGTATAGCCATTGCGAATGCCACTCAGTTCCTGTCCATTCAAGTATACTTTCGGAATTCCGATATTGGAATAAACGGTAACGGCTGTCGTTCGCTTTTCACGATCGGCATTGCGACGCTGTGTGAGATAGAGTACCGGCTCTTCGCTCCAGTTGGCTTTATACCAGAAATAAGAGTCTTTCTTTGTTTTACGATCGAAGGTAATCAGCCCCTTCATGTTACGGGCAGGCACACCGCCACGAGTCCACATAGGTACGGCAAAATCGAACATGTTCCAGAGATAAGAAGCAATGATGTACGGATGGTCTTTGATAATACTCCACTGGTACTCATGTGTCTTAGTCTGAAATGTTTCCGGATAAAAAGGCTTTCCCCAATTCAGGGCATCCCCAAGGTATTCGGTCTGATGAGCCAGATTCGCATCGGCACCATATTCGGTCAACATCAATTTTTGATAGGGATAGTCTTTTTCAAGTTGTTCCACCCATGGCTTGATGTCCTGTATCTTTTTCTCGTACCAGCCAAAATAACGGTTCATACCCTGTATGTCTGCGTTCAGGTTGACCGGATGATCCATGTGACCATACCCATTGACCGAAACGGTGTAACGGTCCGGATCTTCTGTCTTGGCAAGATCATGGAGAGAACGGGTCAATGCAGCTGTATACTCATGTGGTTGATATACTTCATTGTGAAGCCCCCATACATAAATGGAAGGATGATTGAAACTCTGGCGGATCAATTCGCGAAGCTGGCTTTGCGCATTCTCAGTTTCGTATCCGGTCACCCGGTTCACGCAAGGTATTTCGGCCCAAATAATCAGTCCCAATGTATCACAGCGGGAATAAAGGTAGTCTGATTGCTGGTAGTGGGCAAAACGGACAGTAGTGGCTCCCACATCCATAATGGCAGCCAAATCGAAATCGTGATGTTCGTTTTTAAGGGCGCTACCCAATCCCCACCAATCCTGATGACGGGTCACACCATACATCGGGTACTTCTCTCCGTTCAGGAAAAAGCCTTTCCCGGCTACTATCTCATACTTACGCACCCCGAGAGGCTGCACCACTTCATCGATTACTTTTCCGTCTGCCATCAGCCTGCAGACAACTTTATAAAGATACGGATCTTTACGTCCCTGCCAGAGATGTGGGTTCTTCAGTTTAAAAGTGGACAAATAAGTTTGTGTTCCTTGCGGACTCAAGTCAAACGACCGGCTGTGTGTACCGACTTTCTGACCCTCCTGCGTATAAATAGTGTTTTCGAGTGTTACAGCAGCAGGTTGAAGTCCTGCATTATCCAATTTTACTTTTACGGTGATATCGGCCGATTTCTTCGATACATCCTTTTGGGTGATGTAGACACCCGGCGAGGCACAATCGGTAACCGTTATGTTATTCTGTTCGGTTACAATCAGCCATACGGGACGATAAATACCGCCGTAGACACCGAAAAGGTTTTGATTGACCGGAATTACATCGGGACGGGCTTTATTGTCGGCTTTAACAATGATTTCATTCTCGGCACCGAGTTTGAGCGCTGTACCTATTTCGCATGCAAAGGCAGAATAACCACCTTTGTGCGTACCTGCCAGTTTCCCGTTGACATACACTTCGGCACAGGCTCCTACCCCTTCGAAACGCAAAAAAACACGCTTACCCTCCAGGTCGTGGGGAAAGAACTGTGTTTTGCGGTAGTAGCCTGCCCCTTCGTAGAAAGAGCCCGACTGTACCTGCATATCCATGGCATTCCAGGTATGTGGAATTTCGACCGTTTCCCACTTTCCATCCCATTGGGAGGCGGCCCGCATCGGATCTGTAGCAAAAGGACCTTTCTTAAATTGCCAGCCGGTATTGAAAGCCGTGACCTGACGTGCCATCAGAGGAATGACACCACTGCACAGGCATAAGCACACGATGATTAAATAAGATAGTTTTCTCATGATATTTTATTTTAATGGTTTGTTAAAGCAAGTGCATAGCGTGACGGGGGTACCGTTACGTTAATGCGTCCCGATATCCGTCTGCTGCTCCGGAAGCCTCCTTAACTTGTAGTTTGATTATAAACGGCTCACCCGGATCTTGCGAAGGCATGGCCACATTATATTCATTCCGGGCAGTTTCAGTTACCTTTACCACCTGTCCATCCGGCAAAACGGCTCTTTCTATTTCGGTACCTTTGGGAACCTTTACTTTAAGAAGCCCCGAATAGGGGCGATTAAATACAACCATGTATACCTCTTGCCCCTTACGGGTATAGTATCCCCAGTCCTGCTTATCCCATCCGGCATAGTCGCATCCATATATACATTCACCATACCTCTTCATCCAGCACCCCAATGCCATCGCCAACTCTTTCTCTTCCGAACGGAAATCTCCATCGGGCTGAGGACCGAAATTCACTACCATATTTCCTCCCATCGACACCGCATGCACAATGCGGTCGATCACCTCTATCGGGGTTTTAACATAGCTCAACGACCAATCTTTGTGATATCCCCACTGATTTTCGGGAACAGTCATACAAGCCTCCCAGTCCCACTTAGTCACTTGTAAGTCTTTTACCGGATCGGGAAGACGCCGTTCATATCCCGACTCATAATCTCCCATAAGACGGCCATTACTGTCAAAGTGCCTCTTACCATAATCATCGGCACGAAGCCGGCTATTAACGGTAACTCCCGGTACAAGTTCTTTCAGCATTTGTTCGGCATGAGCTGTCCACCAACCGTTCTTCTTGATACTTGCATCCCAAGTTCCGTCAAACCAGAAATCTTTGACTGTCGGATAACGGGTAGCCAGTTCCTTCAACTGATGGTCGGTAAAAGTCAGAAAACGGCTGAAAGCAATGCTGTCTTCTTTCGATGTAATCTCATAACGATAATCCGGATGACTCCAATCCATCACCGAAAAATAGAAATGTACATCGATACCTTCATCATTGTAGGCTTTCACCAATTCACCTAAGATATCTTTTCTATAAGGCGTCTGCGCTACGGTATACTGACTGTATTGACTGGGCCAGAGACAGAAACCTTCATGATGTTTTGTCGTAATCTTAACGTATTTCACTCCCATCTCTTTGGCCATCCGAGCCCATTGTCTGGCATCGAACTTAACAGGATTCCATTGTTTCATCAATTCCAGCCAATCGGCAGCAGGGACTTTAGCCCATGATTTCAGCCATTCGGCAGCCCCATTATATACTTTACCTTTCCATTCGCCACCGGGAATAGCATACAGTCCCCAATGAATAAACTCTCCCAGGCGATTGTTGCGAAACCGCTTCATAGCATCATCCTGACGTTTGCCAATATTGGTAGCTCCATATTTTAAAGGTATCTCCCTGGAGGGCTGTTGAGCATAAACATGGACTGAAATACAAAATGCAAATAAAATAAATAATTTGTTCTTCATAGTGTTCTATTTTCTAAGGTACGCACAAAGATAAAACAATGTAGCCATATAACAAACAAGGTGCAGTCATACCTTCCTGATGACTACACCTTTTTATCTTATATACAAAAACCCGGATTAGCTGAAGACTTCTTCACCCTTCAATGTGGCAGAACTGGCCTCCGTGATTCTCACATTCACGAAATCACCTATCCGATGGGTACCGCGGTCGAATACCACTACCCTATTCTGTTCGGTCCGGCCGAACAGCTGGTCGCGTGAACGCTTCGAAACACCTTCAACCAACACTTCGTACGTTTTACCGATGCAACGATTATTGGATTCGGCCGACAAACGATTCTGCAAAGCAATGATTTCATTCAGCCGACGGACTTTTATCTCTTCGGGAACGTTGTCCTCCAGATGCTTGGAAGCATAAGTACCGGGACGCTCCGAATATTTAAACATAAATGCTGCATCATAACCACAAGCTTCCATCAACGAAAGTGATTCCCGATGGTCTTCTTCCGTTTCGGAATGGAAGCCGGAAAATATATCGGTAGTAAGTCCGCAATCGGGCACAATACGTTTGATCGCCGCTACCCGGTCCAGATACCATTCACGCGTATATTTGCGATTCATCAATTTCAGGATACGCGAACTTCCGCTTTGTACGGGAAGGTGAATGTGTTTGCATACGTTAGGAACCTGTGCAATCACCTCCAAGGTTTCATCACTCATATCTTTGGGATGCGAAGTGGTGAAACGGACACGTATTCCCGGTGCAGCCTCAGCCACCAGACGAAGTAACATTGGGAAAGTAACTACTTCCCCCCCCTCCTTCTCAAAACGATAAGAGTTTACATTCTGCCCCAGCAGAGTGATCTCTTTGTAACCTTTTGATACCAAATCGGCCACTTCATTCAATATACTCTCCACATCCCGGCTACGTTCACGTCCACGGGTATAAGGCACAATACAATAGGTACAAAAGTTATTGCATCCGCGCATGATGGATACAAATCCGGAGATATGGTTACCACAGATACGCGAAGGAATCACATCCCGGTAGGTTTCAGTAGTCGAAAGTTCTACATTCATTGCCTTCTCACCGGCCTCTACCGAAGCAATCAACTCAGGAAGAGTCAGATAAGCATCCGGTCCTACTACAAGGTCCACATGATGGTGTTCTATCAGATCATCTTTTACCCGCTCGGCCATACACCCCAATACACCTACAATAAGGTGCTTCTTTTTCTTCTTCATCGAATGAAAGAACTCCAGACGATTCAAAATCTTCTGTTCGGCATTGTCACGGATAGAACAGGTATTCATAAACACCGCATCAGCCTCTTCCAGCGTTTCGGCAACCGAATAACCCGCCATTTGCATCACAGAGGCGATTACTTCACTATCTGCCACATTCATTTGGCAGCCATAAGTCTCGATAAACAACTTCTTGTTGTCATCAGCAGTTGCGGATTTAAAGTCCGCTCCCGTCAATTCGTTCATAAATTCAGAATTTAAATTTGCGTCCGCAAAGATACTGCTTCATCCTCAAAAAGTTGTAAAATGAAACCAAAATAACACCTTAACTTATCAATTTAGAGCTAAAAGGATAATTTATGTTAATAGAACAAACATTTATGGCGTAAGGATTTGGCACTATTAATTTTATTTCACACATTTGTGCAATGAAAGATGGCCCCATGGGCTGCCGCACCGGCTTCTATCTGCTTACCCGCGGCCTGACTCCCGCCGAGGCACTGGAGCTGACGGTGGAATCCTTCCGCTTCATGGCTGGCTTTGAGGGCGCTGTGCCCGGGGCCAGCGAAGTGGAGTGCGGCAACTACCGCGATATGGATCTGCCCGCTGCCAAAGCCGAGGCCGCTGCCATGCTGCCGGTGCTGGAAGCACTGACCGGCGACGAGCTGCATTACTAAGCTATCTTCACCCTTCAAATTCATCATCATAAAAAAGCGCTCTCCCACCGGGTTTCCCGTGGGAGAGCGCTTTCGTTTTAGTTGTTCTTGATCGCATCCAGTGCCTGCCGTGCAGCACGGATGTTTTCTTCACCCGTCTGCCATACCTCAAACTCTGAAAAGCCCGGCAGCCCCATGGGCACACCCTCGCGGCGGAAGGTCATGCGGCTTTGCAGCACCTGCTTGCCGGAAAGGTGGAACGCATGTGCCCCGGTCTGTGCGGCCAGTGCCGGGATGTTTTGTGCCGTGACACCGGCACCTACCAGAATTTCCACGCTGTCCCCTGCCCGCTCCACCAGTCGGCCGAGAAGCTCCGCTCCCTCTGGGGCACTCGCCGCCTGCCCGCTGGTGAGGATGGTACAAAGGCCCATGCTCCGGACCGTTTCCAGTGCCGCAAAGGGGTCGGCGCTGACATCAAAGGCACGGTGCAGGGTACACGCCACCGGACGGCCTGCCTTTTCCGCTGCCCTGCGCGCCGCCGCATAAATGGGCCGCATGGCCTCCGCATCCAGCTGCCCTTCTGGGGTCAGCACACCGGTCACGATACCATCCGCCCCGGCCTCCACCAGCTCTGCGGCCAGCTGTTCCATCTGGGCAAGCTCGTAGCTGTCGTAACAGAAATCTCCGAACCGGGGCCGCAGCAGAGCGCGCACCGGCAGGCCGGTCTCCGCCTTGACCTGACGCACCAGCGCAAGGCTGGGCGTTGTACCGCCCACGATCAGGTCGGCACACAGTTCCAGCCTGCTGGCACCGCCGCGCTTTGCTGCCAGTGCACTGGCAGTGCTGTCCACACATACTTCCAGAACAGAACGCATTTCAATTCCTCCCTTTTTGCCGGGCTTTGAACCCGGCATTCTGGTTTATTCTATCACGTTTTTCCGTTTTATAAAACCCTGTGGCAGCAAAAAAGCTGCGGCCCGGGTCTTATCCCTGCCGCAGCCTTTGTTGTTTTTTTTAGATCAGACCCAGCGCCTTGAACTCCCTTGCAATGCCGTCCTCGTATACCGAGGGAGCAATGCGGTCGCACCGCTTTTTCAGGTTTTCGGAGCCATTGGCCATGCACACACTGATGCCGACAACATCGGTCATCTGCAGGTCATTATCGCTGTCACCAAAGCCGATGGTATCCGCCAGCGTGCAGCCCAGATGATCACAGATGGCCTTGATTCCGGTGCCCTTATCAAATTTGCGGTTGATGAGCTCACCATTCACAAAGCCATCGGTCAGACGGTCCAGCTTGCTTTCGCAGAACACGAACTGGTCAGCATAGAGCTGCTTTGCCTCGGCAAGGTCGCTCTCGTGGTCGGCAATGAACACGATCTTATACAGCGGTTCCCCTTTGTAATCGGAAAGCGGCAGGATGGCCATGCCCTCTTCCATGGCTTTGCGCCAGCGCTCTGCTTCGCTGTTCAGCGGTGCACTGTTCTTTTTGTGGATAAAGCTCCACCTCTCAGCCATCTTGCTTCCGCCAAAGGTGGCATCCCGGGCTTCCAGCGTGCACTCCACGCCATTGCGTTCCAGCGCCGCGCGCACGCCTTCAGCCTGCTGCGGCTCCATGGGGATATCCACCAGAGTCTTGCCATCGCACAGCACATAGCCGCCGGCGCTGCACACTGCGCCCGCAAAGCAGTCGTGCCGCAGCAGCGGTTCGGTCATGCGGTGGTTGCGTCCGGTGCACAAAAACAGCTTGTGTCCGTTTGCTCTGGCGCGATCCAGTGCAGCCAGAGTGTTTTCCGGGATGAGCATATCACCCGGCGGCAGCAGCGTGCCGTCAATATCCAGAAAAATCAGCTTACGACCCATACTTTATCCTTTATCATCAAAGGGAGCCTCGCTCCACGATCTGATAGCCCAGCGTCACCTGACGCACAGGCCCGCTGCTCCCATTCTCTTCCAGCATCTGCAGCAGGATCCGGGCAGCCTCCTGCCCCACCTGCTTCTGGTAAAAGCGCACCGTGGCCAGCCCCGGTTCCATCATGCTGCCAGCCCAGCTGTCGCCAACGCCTGCAAGACCCACATCCTGTCCCACATGCCGTCCTGCTTCCCGCAGGGCACGCATGGCACCAAAGGCCACCGTGTCAGTCACGCAGACCACACCGTCCAGATCCGGGCAGCGCACCAGCAGTTCCTGCATACAGCGCTGGCCCTCCTCCATGGTAAAGGCGTTGCAGCAGATGCGGGGCATCTGTTCGCCGTTCAGTCCGGCAGCGTTCAGCGCATCCTGCACGCCCTCACGGCGCTGCACGCCGGTGGCATCGTCCCGCTCTGTACCGCCAATATAAACGATCCTGCTGCGGCCATGGTCCAGCATCCGCTGGGCAAGTTCCCGGGCTGCAGTGCGGTCGTCGTTGTACACGCAGGCCACATCCTGAAAACGCTGGCCTGTTACCACCACCGGCACACGGCAGTTTTTCAGCGCCTGCGCCAGCTGAGGGGTATAATAGCTGCCCAGCAGGATGATGCCCGCCACGTGGTTGCGCTGCATGGCAGTCAGATAGCCCAATTCCCGCTGGGCATCCAGCTCGGTGTTTCCCAGCAGCAGCAGATAGTTCTTTGCATCCAGCTCACTGGCAATGCCTGCCGTGATCTGCCCCACCGACTGGGAGCCGATGCTGGGAGCGATCACCCCCACCTGATTCACTTTTCCGGTGCGCAGAGTCTGGGCGGCGGTATCCGGGCGGTAGCCGGTCTTTTCCACTACCTCGTGGATGACAGCCCTCTTCTGTTCGCTCAGGGGGCCTCCGTTCAGGTAGCGGCTGACCGCTGCACTGGATACACCCGCCATTTTTGCAATATCGCTGATGGTCATTTGCAGTACTTCTCTCTTTTGGGATGCATTGTTATGTGTAAACGTTTTCATGATTATTATAAACCGCTTTCACCCATCCCGCAAGATGCGCTTTTCCCGGTTTATTCCGAACGCATTTTTGTTTTTCTGGCAACTGTGTACAAAAGACGGCTTTTTTCTGAGAAGCAGGGCATTACAGGCGGTCAGGCTGCGCCCATGCTCCATGCACGCACGGCAAGCCCCAGCAGCAGGACCACCAGCAGAACGATAAACACGGTTTTATTGCCCGTTCTTCTCTGTTTCTTTTTGCGGCCTGCCGTGCTGCGGCTTTTGGCCGAGCTGCTGCGCGCTGTGGTGCTTCTGCTGCCGGAGGAACGGCTGCCGGCCGTTTTGCGGCTCTGGGTGCTGCGGTTCTGGCCCTGCTTTGTGCTCTGGCGGGCTAGCTCGTGCGCAGCCGTTTTTTCTTCCGGCGCACGGCTGGATGCGATCGGCTCCTTTGCGCCGCAGCGTGCCAGATAATTTTCTGCATCGCGGTAATAGCGGGCAAGTTCATTCTCGCGGAAAGCCGTGCCCACATAGCCGTCTTCCAAGCTCTCCACTGCCTCGTTGAACAGGATCGCCGCCTGAGCGGCATCGGTGTGATCGGTGGCGTGGGCGGCTTCGTTGCGGGCGGTGCGCACAGCATTGCAGGCGCGGCGGGCCGCACCCGGATCGCTGGTATTGCCCAGCAGGTCCAGCGGTTTGGCGGCATCCTTTTCCGGGTCCAGCAGAACCCGCATACAAATGGTGGTATCCAGCTGCTGCCAGCTGTTTTTGCCGGAAAGATCCGGCATACGGTCGTAGTAGTCCGGGCTTTCCTGCTGGCGCTGTGCAACGTGATCCAGCAATGCACCCAAGCTGTGCGCACCGGGTTTGTGCTCCCAGTGCCAGCGCAGCAGGCGGCGGCTGATCTCATCGCAGGCAGTCTTGATCTCAAAGGCAGCCTGTAAGGCTTCTTCCGGCATAATGGTTCTCCCTTCTTCTGGCATACAAAAAAGCGGAGAAGGCATACCGCCCTCTCCGCTGCTGTTTGTGTTACAGCACGAACTGGTAATACACGAAGCCGCACAGTGCCACTGCTGCACAGACAATGGCAGTGATGGGCGGCACCCAGCGGATCAGCGCTTCGGCCACGCTATCGCGCTCGTCCTCGTATTCTTCCTCGTCGTCATAGGCAGGCTCCAGCTGCTGAGATATCGGCTGTGCACGGCGGGCTGCAGCAGGCATCACACGGGTACCTTCGTCCGCAGCTGCATGAGATGCCCTGCCCGGGAACTGTGTCCGCATTCCGGCATCCAGTACACGGGTCTGCTCTGCAGCAGGTTCTTCCGGCTGTGGTTCTGCTTCACGGCACGGTGCACCCACGATCCGGGTCGGCTCCTCCTGCACGGGCGCTGCGCCCATAATGCGGGTAGGCTCTTCGGCCTGCGGGGCAAGAGGCGTTTCCAGTTCCGGCTCGGTCTGGGCAGGCTGTTCCGGCTGCAGCAGGGTGTTCAGCGCGTTCTGCAGCAGGATGCGGTCGCAGCCGCACTCCGAGCAGTACACGGTATCCTCCTCCTTCGGGTGGAAGGCACCGCAGGCGCAGTACCAGCCATTTTCAAAAACCTGCGGCTGATACTTCAGCTCCGGGCGGTTCATGCGGGTCTCCAGCGCCTTTTCCAGCTCAGCAGACAGGCGCTTGGGGGCAGGCAGGCGCACGCGCTTGATGCCGTCCAGATGCACCACCCGCTTGCCGTTGTACACGTTGCACAGCGAAACATCCACGCTGGTGATGGCCTTTGCGGTAACGAACACCGCATCGTCCATGCCAAACAGTTCGCCGGGCTTTACTTCCAAGTCACGGTACTCGAACCGGTCCTCGCACAGGATCACGCCGTCCACGCCCTTGCACTTGAAGTGGATCTCCAGTGCGGTCAGGGTCACCTTGGAAATATTCTTGAAGGTCAGGCAGACCGCGTGCTCCCCGCTGACATCACCCTTGAGCAGCTCCACGCAGACGAACTGCACCGGGCTGCCGGGGGTGTAATAGTTTGCGCGGGTCCGTGCGACCGGGTTAAAATTTTCCTCCACGACACTCGCTCCTTTCCGTTTGGATCAAATCAGTTCTGCGGGTCCTGTGCATCCGGCGTTTCCGGTGCAGCGGTCTCCGGCAGCGGCTGGGCCGTTTCGGCCTGTTCGGCAGGCTCAGCGGTCTCTGCAGGTTCAGCAGTTTCGGCCTGCTGAGCAGTCTCTGCAGGGGCAGCCTGCACGGTCTGAGCAGGCTGTTCCGGCTTCAGCTCATCGCCTTCACGCGGGGGCAGTGTGCCGCCCGCCATAATGGTGTTGAACTCCTGCTCGTTGAGCTTCTCACGTTCCATCAGGGCCTGTGCCAGCGCGTGCAGCTGATCGATGTGCTCGGTCAGGGTGCGGCGGCAGGTCTCGTAGGCTTCATCGATGATATCCCGCATCTCGCCGTCGATCTCGGCAGCGGTGGTCTCGCTGTAGCCCTTGCCCTGACCCAGATCGCGGCCCAGGAAGGTCTCCTCCTGCGAGGTTCCGTACACCACAGGGCCAAGCCGCTCCGAGAAGCCGTACTTGGTGATCATCTGGCGGGCAATGTTGGTGGCCTGCTGCAGATCATTGGAAGCACCGGTGGAAATATCCTCCAGGATCAGCTGTTCGGCCACGCGGCCACCCAGACTGGAAACGATATCCTCGAACATTTCGCCCTTTGTCACGTAGCTGCGGTCTTTCTCGGGCAGGTACATGGTGTAGCCGCCAGCCTGACCACGCGGGATAATGGTGATCTCGTGCACACGGGGATGATGCTTGCAGTAGAAGCCCGCCACCGCGTGGCCTGCCTCGTGGTAAGCAGTCAGCTTCTTTTCCTCCGGGGTCACAACGCGGCTCTTCTTCTCCGGGCCAGCCATCACCTTCATGGAAGCTTCCTCGATATCCTCCATGGTAATGGCCTTGCGGTTGCGGCGTGCAGCCAGCAGAGCCGCTTCGTTGACAAGGTTCTCAAGGTCTGCGCCTGCAAAGCCTGCGGTGCGCTGTGCAATGACCCTGAGAGAGACATCCGGGGCCAGCGGCTTCTTTTTGGTATGGACCTTAAGGATCTCCTCACGGCCCTTGACATCCGGCAGGCCCACATAGACCTGACGATCAAAGCGGCCCGGACGCAGCAGAGCCTTATCCAGAATGTCGGCACGGTTGGTGGCCGCCATGACGATGATGCCGTCGTTGGCCTCAAAGCCGT
>OGWQ01000197.1_pt1 | contig 48969 bp, 38 predicted proteins | sample 1576091 | NCBI WGS metagenome assembly OGWQ01 (sample SAMEA3541584, study PRJEB24748) | human gut metagenome | biome: human gut; feature: human-associated habitat; material: faeces | place: China | collected 2012
CTAAGGAAGACAGCAAGAAGTCTGGAACCTATACTCTTGTTCATATGAAAGGTGAAACCACCACAGATTACCTTGTAACAAATGCATCGGCTCTTGCTTCTGCTATTTCAAACATTGCCGTAACCTGGACTAACATGAGAGATACGAATTGTAAATTCACAGCGGGTTCGGTATCCGGTCTTGACGCAAATTACTTTGAGTCATCGGGTCAGGCAGAGGCTCTCGTCGGTCAGACATTTATGACAGGCGATCCCAACGGTATTGTTACCGTTAACCCGATCAGACTTAAATCCGATGTTGACGCAGAGACGGTTCCCTCGGGTGCCACATATGCTCTCGGTAACAACTCCATAACTGTTTACGGTGAGTATAAGCCCCCGCTGGTCAGCTTGAAGAAAGGCTCACTTTCCATGTCTGCCCCTCTCGGCACACTCTATTACTACAATGTAACGCCGATTAAATCTCTTGTTGACAGCGAGTTCAAGGCTAACCGCGATTCTTCTAAGTATCCGGCAGAGGCTTGGAACACTTACTGGACAGCTCTTACCGCTGCCGCTAAGCTTGCTTACGGCCCGTTCAAGAAGGCTAACATCGGCAATTACAGTGATGCTAATCTCACTGCAGCCATAACCGCTCTTGAAACCGCCGCTAAGGCTCTTGATACAGCAAACAACGAGAGCACAACACCTTCAAGCGGTTCAGCAACCGTTACACCGGCTCCCATTGAGGATGCTCTTAAGGCTGCCGGCGACATCAACTATCAGAACTTCGACCTCTATGCTTATTGGGCTTACGAAAAGGCAATGAAAGCCGGCAACGCTATCATTGACGCTTACAAGGGCCCCGTAGCTCCCGAAAAGTACATTGACGGCAGCTCACTTTCAGAGGCTGAAATTACTGCTATTGCCAACAAGGCAAACGCTACATATAAGAGTGCTATCGTAGCTTCCATGAAGGCTCCTTCAACCGAAGCTCAGAACGCTTATATGGATGCCGTAAAGGCTTACAAGGCTCCCAGTTATTCGGAGCTTGAAATCCTTAACAGCGCTAAGAACATTGCTTGGTATGCAAGCTTCCTGAAGGGCGCTGCGGTTAAAACCGAAAAGCAGTTCCTTGCTAAAGAAATTGCTGCGGCTAAAGCTCAGGGCTACAAAGAGGCTGATTACACAGCAGGCTCTTATGCAAGATACACCAAGGCTCTTGCAGCTGCCGAGGCATTAAATGCCAACGCAAATGCTCTTCAGTCCGAGGTATTCGATGTTAAGTATGAGCTTGAAATCGCTCAGCGCGCTCTTATGCCGAAATCGGCTTCTGCTCTCGAGGCAGGTGCTTACACCGAGCTTGAGGCAGTTATAGCTCAGGCTAAGTCAATATTCACTGACAACAGTGCATATACATTTGACGCATCAAAGGCTGACGGCCTTACAGTGACCGAAGCTTATGCTAAGCTCGTTTCCGTACTCGGCTATGAGTACACCGATGAGAAGGGCAACACAGCAAACCTTTACAGCGGCTCCGCTGAAAACTATGCTGCAAATGACCGCTTCTATTCAAATGTTGTAGCAGCTCAGATTGACGCTGTTATCACAAACCTCAAGAATGCTATGGCTCCGTTCGTATGCAAGTACGTAGCAGTTCCCACCACGGCGGGTTCAAGTGAGGGCGTTTCCGTAACAGAGAGCGCTTCTCTCATCACCGGCGTAACACCCGGCTCGCTCGCTACTGCCGACGACGTACTCGCAAGAGTAACAGCTAAGGATTCTTCGGCTACAACTCTTAATGTTGCCGCTAACGCTGCAGGCCTTTATGGTACAGGCGCTACCGCAACACTCAGCCTTAAGTCGAGCGGTGCTCCGGTTGCTATCTACACAGTCGTTATCTACGGCGATGTAAACGGCGACGGTGTTGTTGACGGATTCGATGCTTCCTCCATGGACCTCGCAATCAACAACAAAGCTGCTCTCACAGGCGCTTATAAGACTGCAGGCGGCCTTGCTACCGGTAAGGTTGACCTCGCTAACTACGGCCTTGTAGTTGACGCTGCTTACGGCGGAACTGCAATCGCTCAGAAGTAATTTCCTTTAATTACTTAAGTTAAAACCCGGTGGGGGAGTTTTCTCCCCCACAAGGGCGTATGTAATGGGATATTCTTAAAAAGATTAGAGCATATACTTTAAAAGTGCGGCGGAATAGTTTTGTGAAAAAACGGTACAAAGCTTGTAAGCCCGCGAGGAAATAACTTTATTTGTGATAGCGTAAGGGATATTTTCTTTCGGTGTGCCATTTTTATTCACAAATTATTGACATTGTGCTCTCAAAAGTGTATATTTAATATTGATTAAGAATAGAAGGAGGCAAAAAATGACCAAGGCAAAAAAGGCTATTAGCCTTATTGTATCTGTAGTTATGCTCCTTGGCGTGCTTGCAGTCGGCGTTTTCGCAAATGATAATACCGGTGTCGCAGAAAACGGCACTATCGCTTTATCGTTTGACAAGGCGTCATATAACGCAGGCGATACGGTCAAGGTTACCGTAAAATTAACCACAGATTATTATGCTGCAACGGTTTCTGTTCCTGTTCAGTATGACAGCAGTGCTGTTAAGTTTGTAAGCGGCACAACCGCTTCAACGCTGTTCGGTGCAGGCGATGCAACAAAGACGGTCGTAAATGATGCTGCTGCGGGCGGCAAGACTTATGTCTATGTCGGCGTATTACCGCAGGCTGCCGGCGGAGCTGTTGCTCAGAAGGCAAACGGCGTCGTACTTTCGACCCTCACCTTTACCGCTTCTAAGGCCATTTCCGATACTGCGGCCGCTTTCGGTGTGCTTAACGATCAGAAATCAATGACCAATCTCAGCGGTAAACTCTATGTAGGTTCCTACAAGACCTCTGATGTAACCTCAACGGTTTATACCACAGGTCAGAAACTTACTTTCCCGGTAATGAAGGCTGCTGCTGCAGCTGATCCGGAACTTATCCTTACCGAAGAAGGCAACGGTGCGGTTATCAGAAAAGACCTTTGCACTGGCTCGGGCGACTATGCCGGCTGTGTATTCGGTATAGATACCCTTAATGGCGAAAACATTAAGGATTATGTTACCACAAAAGCAGGTTCTATTGAAGTAGTTGCCAACGATCAAGGTAATATGACTACCGGAGCTACCATCCTTCTTAAAGATGACAGCGGCAAAGTAGTTGCAACCTATGTATTCATTTACTTCGGCGATGTAAACGGCGACGGTTTGGTTGACGGAACAGATGCTGGTAAAATTGAAGCACATGATGCTTGGATTCTTATGATTGATGAAGGTACAGCTGCATTTTATGCATCAGACGTAAATGGTGATGGAAATGTAGACGGCACAGACGCCGGTAGAATTGAAGCACACGATGCTTGGCTTCTCGAACTCTCATCACAAGCTGAAATGGCAGCAACTTTTAATTCAGTTTGGTAATTTTTACACATAATACAAATAGGAGATTAATTTATGCTTAAGATGAAAAAGATTTTAAGTGTTGCTCTTGTTGTTGTAATGCTTTTTAGCGTGTTTGCACTTAATGCTTTCGCACTTGAAGATGGTAAAGAATTTGGTTTCATTTTGAAATCAGATAAGACCGAGAATGAAATTATACCCGGTGCGAAAGTAACGGTAACTCTTTATTTCGAGATGGCTGATTATACGCAGTACATGAGCGACATGAAGATATGCCTTCTTTATGACAAAAATGTTTACACACCTGATCTTAGCTCAAGACAGTTTGTAGGCGATTTGGCAAAATATGCAAAAGATGGCACGAAACCGAATATCAACGCAAATTATGCAAAGGCGGTTATGGCTCAATCTTCAATGAGCAATAGCGAAAAAGCTTTGTACAATAGCGGAGTAATGCAGCAGATTCTTGCCGATGCGGGTAAGGAACAAGTAGCGCAGTATGGATTTGAAGTTACTGAAGATGCAAATGGCGTTTCGGTTGCTCAGATGACAATGGTATTCAATGTTACAGGTGATGAAGCAGCTCTTGCTACCGGTAATAAGAATATTAAACTCTGTGATGCTGTTAAACAGCAGACAGTTAAGAAAAAGACTACCGATAATGACCCGCCAGCGTTGCTTACTGCAATTGATACTTCAAGAGCTAACATCATGGCTAACATGCCGTCAGCTCCGTCTTATGCTGTAGCTAAGTATAAGACTCAGGTTAAGTTCACAGGCGATAAGACAACTGCTCCGGATGATCTCTTCCAGTTCAGACTTACTTCGGTTATCACAGCTGCTGACTTCGCTGCTATGAACTCAAACGGCAATACAATTAAGAGCGTTGGCTTCATTGCTGCCAACACAGGCGCTGCCGATGCTGATGCTGCTAAGGCAGCAGTTGAAAAGGGCACCGCACTTCCGTCGGCTTGGAAAACTGCTTCTACCGACTATGTAAGTCAGGCAAACGCTTCTTCCGATGCATACTTCGGCGCAATCGTCAAGAATATCTCTCATGCTTCTCAGGCAACTGATATTGACTGCATCGCTTATGTATGCTACAATGACGGTACTGCCGATCATTATGTTTGGTATTCCGCAGCTGTAACTGCTAAAGTTGCTTCAGGATATGATGCTGCTGTTGCTAATTGGAAAGCTCAGTAATTGAATTTTACCAAGAAACCACAGCGAAACTTTACTATCGGTTCGGCTGTTCAAAACTGAATATTCCGTTCCGACATTAAATTTTATTATTATATCTTGAAAGGAGATTAAATCTCAATGAAACAGGTTTATCAAACACCGGATTTCGATGTTTCTGCATACGAGCTTGATGATATCATCACAATCTCCATAGGCACCGGCCCCGTAGAGGGCGGCGACTCGGGTTGGGTTGAGATCTGACGCTCACGTAGCAATCGATCCGATTTATTAACAATCATAAGCAGAGCAAGGTTCGCCTTGCTCTGTTTTTTGTGCCCTATTTTGCATTTTGTGCACCATTCCGTTTCTGTACCGCATTTTGATATCGTGTGCCTATTCTGTTTTTGTACTTAATTTAGGTGTTGTCGCCTATTTTTTTTGTGTGTCATATGAGAGATAAAGAGGAAGAGGAAGAGTATGACAGAAGCGTTGTATGTCAATTCTTTTTTGTGTGCCGTATAAGGAGCTTTCCGCACACCCCTGCCCGCCCTTTTCACTATTCGTTTTACACTTCCGTTTTCGTCTTTTTACTTATCAGCCTCCCTTGCAGAGAGCAAGCCTCGCCAAAGCAGTTTGGAAGCTTTTTGCCTCCCTTGTAAAGGGAGGTGGGTTGCCGAAGGCAACTCGGAGGGATTTTGTAGGAATTTACGGAATTTAAAAAGAATGTGCGTGACCTTTAATCCGCTTTTTGCCTCCTTGAAAAGGGAGGTGGGTTGCCGAGGGCAACTCGGAGGGATTTCATAGGAATTTACGGAATTTAAAAAGAATGTGCGTGACCTTTTAATTCGCTTTTGTCTCCCTTGAAAAGGGAGACTGAATAATCCCTCAGTCCGCTCGTGGACTCGCGTCCAGCTCCTGACGGGAGCCCGTCCCCTTTGTCACTACGTGACATTTCCCCACACTGTGGGGAATCACCCTTTACAAGGGAGCCTATTAAATCCCTCAGTCTACTCACTACGTTCGCAGACAGCTACTGACGGGAGCCCGCCCCCTTTGTCACTACGTGACATTTCCCCACACTGTGGGGAATCACCCTATTTGATGTAGCCTGAAAGCGGCTGCAATGTAAATTCGGCAGTCGAAAGAGACATTTATGCAAAAAATCCGCGATTTTTTGTCGCAATTTCGAAATTTCGGCAGATTGACGAATAATTAACACATCGATTATTTATTTTGACGGAGTAATCATCAATATATTGTGTAGTTGCTCATTTATACCCCACAGATGTATTCGTCATTTTTTCAAATTCGCGGCTGTTTAGTTTAACAAATTCAAATAATAGTTAAAAAACATCTAAACGTCCGCAATTTTGAGTTCGATTTGTTTGCCGCGTCGTATTTTTGCGTTGACAAGAGTCTTTTTTGTGCTATAATTACAAGTGAACGGTAATTCACTACACGTGGTTATCTATGGTGCGCCGCTTTTGCGCAGCACCGTTTCGTTAATTTTATTAAACGGAGGTCACGATATGGACACAAGATTTGCAATTTCGGAATACAATGACGCTGTTGCAGTCAACAAAGAGCTTGATGAGCTTATTAAAAAGCCGATTTACACCATCAAGCCGGAGGCTCTTAAAAAATACGAGGATGAGTATTACAATAAAAAGTGCCTCAAATCAAAAGCACAGATTGAGGAAGCTCGCCAGATAATCCCCGGCGGCGTTCAGCATAACCTTGCTTTCAACTATCCCTTCCCGCTTGTTTTCACAAAGGCTGAGGGTGCATATCTCTATGACGTTGACGGCAACAAGTATTTTGACTTCCTTCAGGCAGGCGGCCCGACTGTTCTCGGCTCCAACCCGAAAGCTGTTCGTGAGCAGGTCATTGACCTCCTTAATACTTGCGGTCCCTCAACCGGACTTTTCCACGAGTTTGAGTACAAGCTCGCCAAAAAGATTTCCGACAGCGTTGAAACCGTTGATATGTTCCGTATGATGGGCTCGGGCACCGAGGCTTGCATGGGTGCGGCTCGTATCGCGAGACTTGCTACAAAGCATAAGAACATCATAAAGATGGGCGGCGCTTACCACGGCTGGTCAGATCAGATGGCTTACGGTATCCGCGTAAACGGCACCAAGTTCACACAGGCTCACGGTGTTCCGCTCAACTGCTTCATGTTCATTCAGGAGACTACTCCGAACGATCTTGACGAGCTTGAGAGAAAGCTCAGACTCAACCAGTTCCGCGGCGGCACAGCAGCCGTTTATATGGAGCCGGTAGGTCCCGAGAGCGGTACTACCCCCATCACCGTTGAATATGTTAAGGGCGTTGAGCGTCTTTGCCGCAAATACGGCGCACTCCTCGTATTCGATGAGGTTGTTACAGGCTTCCGTATCGGTATGGCAGGTGCTCAAGGTTACTTCGGCGTATCGCCCGACCTTACCATATTCGGTAAAGTTATTGCAGGCGGTTATCCGGGTGCAGGCGGCATCGGCGGTAAGAGAGAGTACATGAAGTATCTCGGTGCAGGCCTTGATTCGAGCGGTAAGAAGATCCACAAGGCTCTTGTCGGCGGCACAATGACCGCTAACCCGCTTTCATGCTGTGCAGGTTACTTCACTCTTGAAGAAATCGAAAGAACAAACGCTTGCCAGAAGGCAGGTCAGATGGGCGACAGAATTTGTGCGGGTCTTAAAGAGCTCGTTAAGAAGCACGGTCTTCCCTTCGTAGTTTGGAACACCGGCTCTATCTGCCACCTTGAGACAGTCGGCACAATGCACTATCAGATCAACTGGAAGAAACCGTGGGAAATCCCGACAATTCTCGGCGAGACCGGCGTAAGACAGAAGGAAATGGAGCATATGGGCGCAGCTTACATGGCAGAGGGTCTTGTAACTCTCGCAGGCAGCCGTCTTTATACTTCAGCCGCTTATACTCCTAAGATGATCGACCAGGCTCTTGCTTGCTTCGACAGAGTATTTGAAAACGTCGCTGTTAAGGCTGACTGAATTTAATCCCAAGAAAACGGGGCGGACGGGTTTTCCGTCTGTCCCGCTTTGTTATAAATAACGAAGAGGTGAATACAATGGATATAATGGAAGCAAAACAGCTCGTCATTAAAGCCGGTATAGAGGTTGTTGAATACGGCCTTATCGCGAGAACATGGGGTAATATTTCATGCAGAGTAGACGATAAGAGATTCGTTATTACTCCGAGCGGACGTCCCTATGAAACTCTTACTCCCGACGAAATAGTAGTTGTTAATATCGACGATTGCAGCTATGAGGGTGACATTAAGCCGTCCTCGGAAAAGGGCATTCATGCCGAGGCATATCGTCTTCGCCCCGAGGTTAATTTCGTAATTCACACGCATCAGATGCAGGCGTCCGTCATAAGTGCGCTCGGTATGGATATAAACGAGGTTGAACCCGCGTCGGCCGAAATAGTCGGCAATAATGTCCCGATTGCGGCATACGGACTTCCCGGAACCGGCAAGCTTCGCAAGGGCGTTGTTGAGGCTATAAAGCGTTCGGACTCCAAGGCCGTAATTATGGCTCACCACGGCGCTCTTTGCATGGGCAAGGATTACGACGAGGCGTTTAAGGTGGCGGCAGAGCTCGAAAAGATCTGCGAAACTACCGTTAAAAACAGATACCGTCTCATCACCGGTAAGGTAGCCGAGACCTTCGGCGACGTAGCCGAGTATATCGGCTCGCTCTTTGACTCGAGTGCCAAGGAGGCTCCGGTATTTGAGCCGTGCAACAGCGAACGTGACGGCAGCGTGTTTAATATAAGTGCCGTAGACGGCGACGGCTCGATAGTCAGAATAGACATTAAAACGGGTGAGCTTGTAGCAGGCAATGATTATCCGGCTTCGGCTGAAATGCACAGAGCCATCTATAAAAAGCGCAAGGACGTAAACTTCATTATGCACACCAAGACTCCGGCAGAAGTCGCAATGTCTAAGTCTGGCAAAACAATAAAGCCGCTTCTTGACGATTTTGCACAGCTTGTCGGCGCAACCGTTCGCTCGGTAACATTTAATCCCAACAGCACAAAAAAGACTGCTAAGAAGGTCGTAAAGGCTCTTAAGGGAAGAAACGGCGTTCTTCTTAACAACAACGGTGCGCTTTGCGTATCGGGCAGCGAATATGATGCCACAGCGGTTGAAATGGTAATGGATAAGGGCTGCAAGACCGCAGTCGGCGCAAGACTGTTTGAGGCAGGCAAGCCCATAAACCCCATTGAGACAAGACTTATGAGATTTATATATCTCAAGAAGTACTCAAAGCAGGCTAAAAAGTGATATTTGAATATGGTGTAAAAAAGTGTCGCAAACCTCGTGTTTGCGGCACTTTTGCATTTTGCGGACTTTGTTTATTACGGTTTTGAGCGGCTCGCTTCGTTCTGCGTCGCGGCAAAACCGGAGGCTTGCCGGGCTAAAATAAAATTGCGCGTTAATTCTCAACCGAAGAGCTGCCGCATATACATATAGTGTTGTACCTGCCATAAGGGACACGGTGTTTATAAAGCGGCAGGCATAGTGTAAACGGAGCAGGTGAGAATTATGAAAAAATATTACCCCGAGGGTGCACGCCCAGACATTGAAGCCGTCGAAAAAAGACTTTCAAGCCCGGCGGAGCTCAAAAACGCTTTTTTGTCGGGAGAATCGCTTGAGGCGCGCGCGGTTCTCTGCGACCGCGGACACAATCTCGACGTGGATTTAAGGTGTATGAAGGGATTTATGCCGCGCAAGGAATGCGCTATGGGGATTGAAGATAACACGGTTCGCGACATAGCCATAATATCGCGCGTTAATAAGCCAGTTGACTTTGTGATAACGGGATTTTCCGAGAATGAAAGGGGCGAGACATTCGCTCTGCTCAGCCGCCGCAAGCTCCAAGAGGAGTGCGCGGCAAATTATACTTCAAGACTCATTCCGGGCGATATAATCGACGCGCGCGTGACGCACCTTGAGCCGTTCGGCGCGTTTTGCGATATAGGCGCAGGCATTTCGGCACTTATGCCGATAGACGGTATCTCGGTGTCGCGCATACCTCATCCGTGTGTTCGTTTTTCGGTTAATCAGGATATAAAGGCAGTTGTGAAATCGATAGACGAAAACGGCAGAATCACCTTGTCGCAAAAGGAACTGCTCGGCACTTGGGAGGAAAATGCTTCAAAATTCGCGCCCGGAGAAACCGTGCCCGGAGTAATACGCTCTGTGGAGGATTACGGTATATTCGTGGAGCTTGCGCCCAATCTTGCAGGGCTTGCCGAATGTGCCTCCGGGCCGCGCGCAGGCGACAGTGCCGCGGTTTACATAAAAAGCATAAATCCCGAAAGGATGAAAATAAAGCTTATTATCGTGGACTATTTTACCGGTGACGGCAAAAGTCCGGCGGCGGATTATTTTATAAGTGACGGTCACATAGATAAATGGACATATTCACCCGAAATGTCAATTAAAAGGGTTGAGACGGATTTTATGAGCTGATTATATAAAAAATATTGCAAAAATGATATAATTATGGTAATATCTACTTAATTGTTTAAAGCAGGGGGAGAATAATTATGTCAAAAAACAGGATGAAAAAGCTTGTCAGTGTACTTTTGGCACTGACCATGACAGTTCTTTGCTTTGTTCCCGCGGCAGCCGCAGAGCCCAAGGATAAGGTTACGCCTATCCTGATAATAGCCGGCTTCGGCGAATATGTGCTGGTGGACGGTGACGGAAATCAGGTTTGGGGGCCGTCGCAGGACGCAATAGTTGAAATGGCGAAAAACGCCATAGCTCCGCTCGGCGCGTTTTTAAAGGGAGATTATGAAACGTTTTGCACGGGAATAGTGGAAATAGCAAACAATCTTTTCGAGCCGGTTTCGTGCAATCCCGACGGCACGGCAAAGCACCCCGACGTCACCGTTATAGACCAATATACCGAGCCGGTATCGCAATACGGACTTGACGAGGTCACAAGGGCAGACGCCTTCGATAAGGATATAGTTGACGCGTGCTGCGACGAAGTCGGTGCCGACAATGTTTACGTTTACGGTCTTGCTTGGCATAAATCCATGCAGGAGCTTGCAGCGGACATAAACACGTATGTTCAAAAAATCAAGGCAGATAAGCACGTCGACAAGGTGTCGATTGCCGGCCACAGTATGGGCGGAGCGGTTTTGGCTTCGTATTTGGGACTTTACGGCTGTGACGACGTCTCAAACATAACCATGCTAAATTCCGCATTTACGGGGCTTGATATGGTGGGCTGTCTCTTTAAGGGCGAAATAGCCGTCGGCACAGATGAGCTTATCCCGTTTATAAATCAAAGTATGAATTCCGACACTCTCGGCAAGGTCCTTGACACCTTAAAGCTTTTGCAGCTTGTGGTGCCGAAGCTTGAGGGATTCCTTGAAACCGAGCTTCCCGACGGCAGCGGCAGAACCTATAAGGACCGCATTTATGCCGAGTGCCTTGTTTCCGGCTTCGGCTACACGCCGAGTCTTTGGGCGTTTGTACCCGATGAATACTATGATGACGCAAAAGCCGTAATGAAGGGGTATATGGAGAAAAATCAGCAGCAAAGCGGTGTTTCGGCTTCCGTGATAGCTGCCAACTGGGCGACCTTTGAGAGAAAAATCGACGAGATACACAATATACAGGCGAATATTTCTTCAATTTTACAGAGAGCCAAGGCAAGCGGCACTTCTGTTTGCATATTCTCAAACTACAATCTTTATATAGCGCCGTTTACGCCTACCGCCGATTACACGAGCGACGGAGTTATAGAGACAAACCGTACAAGCGGCGGTGCCACCTGCGCCCGTCTTAAAACGACTCTCGGCGACGATTACGTTCAGGCGAGGGACGACGGGCATAACCGTCTTTCCGAGGACGGCATTATCGACGCCTCAACCTGTATGCTCCCCGAAAACACCTGGTTTATAAAGAATTACGGGCATGCGATGTTTGATTACCGCAAAAACGGCTGTGACCTTTATGTGCGGGCGATGACGGCGAAAACGCAGCCGACCGTTGACACTTGGGCGGAGTATCCGCAGTTCCTTGTGTATAATGCGGGAACTCACTACGTGGCTCCGCTTACGGCAAAGTTCGGCGACGTGGACCTTGACGGCAGCATAACGCCCGTTGACTCAAGGCTTGCTTTAAGATACGTAAACGGTATGGAGGAGCTGTCCCCCACGGCTAAATATGTTGCGGATGCAAACCGCAGCGGCGATATTTCGACCTTTGACGCGGAGTACATCTTAAAGATGTACGCGGGTCTTGTATAATTTCATTTCCGAAAGGAGCTGTAATTTTTACGGCTCCTTTTTGATTTGCACAGTTGTTAGGCGCAAAAAACGGCGTAAAACTTGCATATTTTCCCCTAAAATGCTCAAAATTATATTTTGTGCTTAATTTATTTCGCCGAAATACAAAAAATTCGCAAAAACTATGGAAATGCCGTATTTTTTCTGTTATAATATCAAACGGTTTATAATGCCCATAGCTTTAAAGCGAGGGCAGCCATTAACACTGTAATTTATAATTGGAGGTATTCTCAATGGCAAAAAAGTATTGCTACCTTTTTTCAGAGGGTAATGCTAACATGCGTGAGCTCCTCGGCGGTAAAGGCGCAAACCTTGCCGAAATGACCAACATCGGTCTTCCGGTACCGCAGGGCTTCACTATCACAACAGAAGCTTGTACTCAGTATTATGAGGACGGCCGCGAGATCAATCCCGAGATCATGGCTGAAATAAACGAGTACATCGTAAAGATGGAAGGCATCACCGGTAAAAAGTTCGGCGATAAGAAAAATCCGCTTCTCGTATCGGTTCGTTCCGGTGCGCGCGCTTCAATGCCCGGTATGATGGACACAATCCTCAACCTCGGCCTTAACGAGGAGGTTGTTAACACAATTTCCGAAATGTCAGGCAATCCGAGATGGGCTTGGGACTGTTACAGAAGATTTATTCAGATGTATTCCGACGTTGTTATGGAAGTCGGCAAGAAATATTTTGAGCAGCTTATAGACGCTATGAAAAAGGAAAAGGGCGTAACTCAGGACGTAGAGCTTGACGCCGACGACCTTAAAAAGCTCGCTATGCAGTTCAAGGATGAGTATAAGGCTAAAATAGGCGAGGATTTCCCGAGCGATCCCAAGGATCAGCTTATGGGCGCTATCAAGGCTGTTTTCCGTTCATGGGACAACCCCCGTGCAAACGTTTATCGCCGTGATAACGACATCCCGTATTCATGGGGTACCGCAGTTAACGTACAGTCAATGGCATTCGGTAACATGGGCGATGATTGCGGCACAGGCGTTGCATTCACACGTGACCCGGCTACCGGCGCTAAGGGCCTCTTCGGTGAGTTCCTTACAAACGCTCAGGGCGAGGACGTTGTTGCAGGCGTTCGTACTCCCATGCACATCACAGAGATGGAGCAGAAGTTCCCCGAGGCATTTGCAGAGTTTAAAAATGTTTGCAAGACCCTTGAGGATCATTACAGAGATATGCAGGATATGGAGTTCACCGTTGAGCACGGCAAGCTTTATATGCTTCAGACCAGAAACGGTAAGAGAACAGCTCAGGCAGCTCTTCAGATTGCTTGCGACCTCGTTGACGAGGGTATGAGAACCGAGGAAGAAGCGGTAGCTATGATCGACCCGCGTAACCTTGATACTCTTCTTCACCCGCAGTTTGACGCAGCAGCTCTTAAAGCAGCTACTCCGCTCGGCAAGGGTCTCGGTGCTTCTCCCGGCGCTGCTTGCGGTAAGATAGTATTCACCGCAGAGGATGCAGAGGAGTGGAACGAGAGAGGCGAAAAGGTTGTTCTTGTTCGTCTTGAGACCTCTCCCGAGGACATCACCGGTATGAAGGCTTCTCAGGGTATTCTCACCGTTCGCGGCGGTATGACTTCACACGCTGCCGTTGTTGCACGCGGTATGGGTACTTGCTGCGTATCGGGCTGCACAGCTATCGATATGGACGAAGAAAATAAGAAGTTCACTCTCGCAGGCAAGGAATTCCACGAGGGCGACTACATTTCAATAGACGGTTCTACCGGTAACATCTATGAGGGCATTATCCCGACTGTTGACGCTACCATAGCAGGCACCTTCGGCAGAATAATGGGCTGGGCTGATAAGTACAGAACCCTCAAGGTTCGTACCAATGCAGATACTCCGGCTGACGCTAAGAAGGCAAGAGAACTCGGCGCTGAGGGCATCGGCCTTTGCCGTACAGAGCATATGTTCTTTGAAGAGGACAGAATTGCCGCATTCAGAGAGATGATTTGCTCCGACACCGTTGAAGAGAGAGAAGCTGCTCTTGATAAGATTCTTCCTTATCAGCAGAGCGACTTTGAAAAGCTCTATGAAGCACTTGAGGGCTGCCCGGTAACAATCCGTTTCCTCGATCCGCCTCTTCACGAGTTCGTTCCCACCGAAGAAGCTGACATCAAGAAGCTTGCAGACGCTCAGGGCAAGACCGTTGAGCAGATTAAGGCTATCATCGCTTCTCTTCACGAGTTTAACCCGATGATGGGTCACCGCGGACTTCGTCTTGCAGTAACCTATCCGGAAATCGCAAAGATGCAGACTAAGGCTGTTATCCGCGCCGCTATCAACGTTCAGAAGGCTCATCCGGACTGGACTGTTGCTCCCGAAATTATGATTCCGCTTTCATGCGACGCTAAAGAGCTTAAATATGTTAAGGACATCGTTGTTGAGACTGCAGATGCAGAAATTGCAGCTGCCGGCTCCGATATGAAGTATGAAGTAGGTACCATGATAGAGATTCCGCGTGCGGCTCTTACCGCAGGCGACATCGCTAAGGAAGCTGAGTTCTTCTGCTTCGGTACCAACGACCTTACTCAGATGACTTACGGCTTCAGCCGTGACGATGCAGGTAAGTTCCTCGGTGCTTACTATGACAAGAAGATATTCGAGAGCGATCCGTTTGCTAAGCTTGACCAGGTCGGCGTAGGCCAGCTCATGGAAATGGCTGTTAAGAACGGTAAAGCTACCCGTCCGTCACTTCACTGCGGTATCTGTGGTGAGCACGGCGGCGACCCGTCTTCTGTTGAGTTCTGCCACAAGATCGGCCTCGACTATGTATCTTGCTCACCGTTCCGTGTTCCGATCGCTCGTCTTGCTGCTGCTCAGGCTGCAATCGCAGAGAAGAACAAATAATCAGAGTTTGATTTTGGGCAACCCCAATTTTTAAACCATAACATGAAAAAGACCTTGCAGAGTAAAATCCGCAGGGTCTTTTTTGCGCATTGTCGGAGCGCCTTAAAGATAAAAAATCAATGTGTGGATTGACGGCTTCGCTCACTTTGATGAGAAAAAAGTCTCCGTCGGCTGAATTTTGTCGCCGAAATGCGCCTTTTGATTGACAATCCGACGTAAACATTTTAAAATATCAAGAAGAGATTTTAAAAGGACGCGAAATATGAAGAAAAAAGTCAGATTGAAAAAGACGGTAAAAAGAAAATTTTTGCTGTTTGTAATTTTGGCCGTTATAATGACGGGGCTTATAGTCGGCGAGCTTACGATAGGGCAAAGAGAGGTAAAGGACCCTGCCGTCGAGAGGCTCGAAGCAAAAATCAGCGAAACAACCACACATGAAGAACCGCAGGAGGAGACGACCGAAGAAGAGACTACCGTGGAAACGACAGCCCCTGAAACCGTTCCGGAGACGACCGCATCGGCACCGCCCGTTACGGCTTCGGCAGCCGATTTTAACAATCCTCAAACCGTAGACCCGAACTCGGGCAATTGGGAGCTCACGCTTGTTAACGCAGGGCATAAGCTGCCCGACGGATATGTGCCGTCGCTTGCAAACGCGATAAGCGGAAGCAGCGTGCAGCTTGATTCGAGAGTTGTTAAAGCGTATCAAGAGATGTACGACGCCGCAAAGAAGGACGGCTGCGTTTTAACTCCGTATGCAGGGTATTGCTCGGTTTCACGTCAAAACGATAATTACAACCGAAAGGTGAGTTATTATAAAAATCAGGGCTTGTCCGATGACGACGCCGCCGCAAAGGCGCGCACGTTTATTTTGCCGGGCGGATATTCCGAGCAAAATCTCGGTCTGTCAATGGATATTGTGAGTGCAAGCTCCGATTTTGCCTCTACAAAGGAGTTTTCGTGGCTTGTAAAAAATGCGCAGGATTACGGCTTTATTTTGCGCTATCCCGAAAATAAAACCGACAAAACGGGTATGAATTATCAGCCGTGGCATTGGCGTTATGTCGGCAAAGAGGCTGCAAAGGCGATGAATAAGAGCGGCCTGTGCCTTGAGGAGTATCTCAAAGCGGCATAAATCAAGACGAAGCTCAAAAAAGGGGAATTATATAATGCTTAACACAAGAGCCGGCGGAGTTTTAATGCATATCACGTCGCTCCCGTCAAAATACGGAATCGGCGTAATGGGCGAAGAGACAAAACGGTTTATACGCCGTATCAAGGATATGGGGTTTTCATATTGGCAGGTGCTGCCGCTTTGTCCTACGGATTTTTACGGCTCACCGTATGCGTCTCCGGCGGCATTTGCGTTGTCACCGCTCCTGATTGACCCTGACACGCTCAAAAATGACGGCTTTGTGTCGGGAGACGACCTTGCAAGAAGCGTATATTACGGCTCGCCTTACACGGCGGACTACGAATTTGCCGCAAAAAGCCGCAGGGAGCTTTTAAAAATCGCGTATCAAAACAAGAAAAACGAAGTATCTGCGGAGACTGAAAAATTCTGCGAGGAGAACCCGTGGTGCGAAGCATATTCGCTGTTTTGCGCCGCAAAGGAAAAATTCGGCGGCAAGCCATGGTATGAGTGGGATGAAAAATTTGCGTGGTACGAAAATGCGCTTAAAAACAGAGACGAGTTGAAAGACGAAGCCGATTTTTATAAATTCGAGCAGTATATTGCCTTTTCTCAATGGCACCGCATAAAGCAGTTTGCCAACGAAAACGGCGTAAAAATACTCGGCGATATGCCGATATACGTCTCAACCGACAGTGCCGATGTTTGGAGCAATACGGAGCTTTTTGAGATAGACGAGCGCAGCTTTGTGCGCCGCAGAGTTTCGGGAGTTCCGCCCGATTACTTCTCAAAGGACGGTCAGCTTTGGGGCAATCCGCTTTATAATTGGGATGTGCTTGAAAAAACGGGCTATGCCTGGTGGCTCAGCCGCATAAAGGACGCTTTTCGACTTTATGATACGGTCAGAATTGACCATTTTCGCGCATTTGCGTCATATTGGGCTGTTCCTGCGGACGAAAAAACGGCGAAAAACGGCGAATGGGTCAAGGGGCCCGGAATGAAATTTTTTGACGCCGTAAAGGAAGAAATGGGAGACGTTCCTATTATTGCAGAGGATCTCGGCGTGTTCGGCGAGGACGTCACACAGCTGCTTGATAAAACTCGGTTCCCCGGTATGCGTGTAATACAGTTCGGTTTTGACCCGTGCGGAAACAGCACACATCTGCCGCATAACTATCCGCTGAATACCGTAGCATATGTCGGCACGCACGACAATACAACGCTGCTTGCGTGGCTTTGGGAGGCAACGCCCGAAGAGCGCGCCTTTGCGCTTGATTACTGCGGATTTACGGGCGATAACTGGGGCGACGGCGGATATTACAGCCCGTCCTGCCGCAAGATTATCGAAACCGTGTGGCGCTCTTCGGCAAAGCTTGCCGTCATTTCTTATCAGGATATGTGCGGCTTCGGCTCGGACGCGCGTATGAATGTTCCCGGCAGAGCGTTCGGCAACTGGCAGTTCAGAACCACCGAGGAAACAATAGACGGTATAGACAAAAATTATTTCAGACACATTAACGACCTTTTCAGACGTACCGGCGGCGAATAAAAACGAAAAGCTCCCCCAAGGGGAGCTTTTTTAATAGATTTTATTTATAAGGCGAAGCACTAATGGGCTCCCTTGAAAAGGGTGATTCCCCACGGTGTGGGGAAATGTCACGAAGTGACAAAGGGGACGGGCTCCCGTCAGGAGCTGTCTACGAACGAAGTGAGTAGACTGAGGGATTGTTTAGGCTCCCTTGAAAGGTGAGCCGGACGCGAGTTCGCGAGCGGACGAAGGGTAGACGAGAAAAGCGAGACGAGAGTAAAATGTGAAAAAGTAAAAAACGACAAGCATCAAATGATACTTGCCGTTTTTGGAGCAGGTGAGGGGAATCGAACCCCCGTATTCAGCTTGGGAAGCTGATGTTCTGCCATTAAACTACACCTGCTTACGTGCTACGCTGAATATTTTATCATTATTTTTACAATAAATCAATAGTAATATGATACGCGGCACAGCTTAGCGGGGTAGGTCGCGCTGTCGCTTAATATTACAGCTTTTCCACGGAGAGCCTCAGCCTTTTCAAATCATTTTCGTCGGGATGAGACAGAGCACGGTCAAAGTTTTCAATCAGCATATCGAGATTCGGCACGGGATTCGGCAGGCTTTTCATTTTGATATAGCGCTCCCTGACCGTTTGCGGCATTTTTCCCTGACACATATACTCACCGACTGTGATGTTGCTGCCGCTAATGCTCTTTTTTGTATTTGCGAGGATTTTTTTGAAGTACTCCTCGTCTCCGCCGAAGCCCGCCGTTCCGAAAAGAAAAATCCTTTTATTTTTCAGCTTTTCGAGCAAATCCAAGGTCGCCTTGTCGGCGGTTCCCTTATCCGTCCAAAAGCCTATAAATAAAATGTCGGATTGTGTATCGGCGTTTTCGCTCACTCCGAAATAATTGCAGTTTTCCTCCGGCAGCGCGTCGCGAATGGCGTCGGCGAGCAGCCTCGTGTTGCCTGTCGGGCTGCTGAAAATAATTGAATAGCTTTTATCTGTCATGATGAACCTCTTTGTTTGTGCGGCATATCACATATGCGGCGAAATTTTGTTATAAATTATTATATAATTATGACGGCAAACAGTCAACAGCCGCAAATGCCAGAAAGCTTATACAAAAAGTAAGCTTTTCTGTGATCGGCAATAAAAAGGCTTTCGTCTCACCTGAAACGAAAGCCTTAATTTTATGTGTTTATGCTTGACGTTACGGCTTTGAGCCGCGCTTCAACAGCCTTTTCAGTCCTTGAGCTCGTCAACATACTCGGTATGCTCACGCAGATACTTTTTGTCCTCGGGCTTAAGGTCAAGGCCTATGGTTCCGCCCGGATTCATAAGGTAATCGGGGTCAAAATAGTTTTTAAGCGTGCGGATTATGCCGTATTCCTTTTCGCCGAGGTAGCCCTCAAGCCACGGGGCAAACATCTTTCCGATACCGTGGTGGTGGCTGATGGCTGCACCGCTTTTCTGTATGGCGTCGAGAATTGTTGCGTGATAAGCACGGAACTCCTCTTCGTCCTGCATTTTAGTCATAAAGATGAAGTAGAGGTTGGCGCCCTGCGGATAGCAATGCGACATATGAGTTGTAACGATTGTGTTCGGAAGCTTATGGCAAACCTCACGAACCTCACGGTGAACACGAGCCATATTTGACCAGTTGACCGTGCACTCAAGCGTATCGATCATAAAGCCGAAATCCATGAGTGTATCGCGAAGATACGGGTCGTTGAAGCGACCCTTTTCCCAGCCCTTGCATACGTAGCCGGTCATCGGGATACCGCCGTGCTTAACGGCAATTTTCATTATGTTATGCGCAACGTTTCTTGAGAAGCCCTTTTCGCCGTCTGTAAATCCGAGGAAGAGACAGCGCTCAAAGTCCTTGTAGCCCAATTTATCAAGAAGAGGCTCAAGCGGCGTTTCGTCAACGTTGTAAAGATGGAGCATTAATGAAGTCTCCTCAGGGTCTGAAAGACGGAAAACAGAGGAGAAGCCGCACTCACACTGCATCATTTCACGAGCGGCGCGCATAGCTGTCGGCCAGTCCTTGAACATATAAGAAAAGCGTTTTCTGTTTTCGGGCATCCAGCGGAAAAACTTGAGCGTGACCTCGGTAAGAACGCCGAAGGTGCCCTCGCCGCCCATCATGACCTGATTGAGATTCGGTCCCGTTGCCTCTCTCGGATAGTGACTTGTCTCGATTTTACCTATCGGTGTGGCGTATTTCTGAGAAACAACTATATCGGCTATGGTGCCGTAATAGGTGCTGTTCTGACCGGCGCCGCGTGTGACGGTCCAACCGCCGACAGAGGAATATTCAAACGACTGCGGGAAGTGACCGCAGGTGTACGGACGCTTTGCGCCGAAAAGGCTCTGAGCGTTTTGAAGCGTTTGCTCGAGCTTTGGTCCGGACATACCTGCCTGAACGGTAATGGTCTGGTCGGTCTCATTGAATTTAATGACCTTGTTGAAGTTGCGGCGCATATCAAGAGAAACGCCGCCGTTAATGGGCTCAACACCTCTTGTAACCGACGAGCCGCCTCCGTAAACATAGAGCGGTATTTTATTCTTTGTGACGTAGGCTACGATTTTCTCAATCTGCTCGCTTGTCTCCGGGAAAACAACAAGGTCGGGAAGAGAGTCAAAGCGACGGTGACGCATTCTGAGAAGATCGTACATTGTCTGTCCGTAGGAAACGGCGAGACGGTCGTAGTCGCTCTGTGAGACGTTCTTTTCGCCGACTATTGCGGCAATGGCCTTTACGTGCTTTTTGTCAATCTTCGGAGCGTGCTCTTCGCCGAGATTTACGGGGTCAAGACCCAAATCGTCATTATACTGCATAAACTCCTCGTCCTTGAGATTGCAGCGTTTTTTAACATATTTGTAAAGGCTCTCCTTCGGATATTTGAAGAAGTCGGGGTCGCCCCAGCGGAAAATTGAACGATAGCTGTTCTCAGGTGCTCTCTGAAGCATCCATTTAGGTTCAAAGCCCTTATACGGTTTTGTACTCATTATCAGTGTCCTCCTGTTTGAAAATGATGTAGGTATTTTTCTATTGGCTTTAATCTTGAGGCAAGGTGAGAATACGCCTTGCCGTAAATTTTCATATAGGTTCGGTGGTTATCCTCGTTCGGAATAAATACGTCTTTTTTATGTACCATATGCTCTATGGCGTCCTCATAGCTACCGTAAACACCCTGTGAAATAAACGCGACCATGGCACAGCCGACTGCGCTCGCCTCGTGAGTCTGAATACGGTGTACGGGCAAGCCGAACACATCTGCGGCAATTTGACATACGACCGGGCTGCTGGAGCCGCCTCCGCCGGCAAAAAGCTCATCTACCGTGACGCTTGAGCGTTTTTGCATTTTAACGAGCCCGTGGTACAGCTCTAAGCAGATGCCCTCTATTATGGCGCGATACAAATGATAGCGCGTATGGAAATCCGAAAAGCCTATAATTGCGCCGCTTGCGTTCGGGTTCGTGATGCCCGGAGTCCAAAACGGCTGTAAAATAAGTCCGCCGGAGCCGGCCTCAATATCCTTGATTTTATCGTCAAGATAACGCTCTATGCAAACGCCCTCCTCGGCGGCGTCAACCTTATCCTTCGCGGCAAACTGCTCTATAAACCACGAAATCATCCAAAATCCGCGATAGACCTCGAATTCGGGATTGAACATATCGTTCGGAACAGCCGGATAAGCCGGCATATAAGGCTGCGGTTCAAAATATTTCTTAACCGCCATCTGTAAGGTTGAGGTCGTGCCGAAGGAAATTGCTGCTCGGTTTGATTTTACAACGGACATACCGATGGTTTCACAGCCCTTGTCGGAGCCGGTTGCTATAAGCGGAAGTCCCATTGGGATGCCAGTTTTTTCGGACGCATCTTTTGTGATTTTACCTATAACCTCGCCCGACGGAACAAGCTCACAGAGCTTTTCGGACGGAACATTGCACACGCAGCGCGTGAGAGCACCGGGTTTCATCCAACGGCGGTTTTTGTAATCAAACGGTACGTGACCTATCATATTTGCCACGGAATCCTTAAGCTCGCCCGTCAAAAGATAGTTGAGATATGACGGCAGCATAACGTATTTGTCTGTTTTGGCCCATATTTCGGGCTCGTTTTGCATAATCCAGTTGCCGGTAGAGGCTCGGTAAATCATATCTACCGATTCTCCCATTCCCACAAGCGAAAACAATGCGCGTTTTGCTGCCGGAATCTGTCCGTCCTCGTCGGCCTCACGCTCGTCGAGCCATAATATTATGTCGCGAAGCGGACGTTTGTCTTTGTCGAGGCAAAGCACCGTGTCACGTATGCAGGTAAGGCATACGGCTGTTATGCGGTCAAGCTTATCGGCATTTCTCTCGATAACCTTTTTTGACATTTCGGCTATAATGTTAAAATAAAAATCCGGGGTCTGTTCTGCCCATCCGGGCTGTTTTGATAAATAAGGAACCTTGTATTTTTGCTGCTCCTTATCCTCAAAGTCTCCACTCTCATTGACAAGCAAGCATCTTGCACTCTGCGTGCCGACGTCAAAGGTCAGCACAAGTGACTGTTCCATTAAAGATTTTCCCCTCTTTCTTTTTTAAGGTTGCTTCTTCTCGTCCTTCAGGATATTGCTTGTTGCAATCAAATCCACGCCGAGATTGAGAATATTCGGTACAACGACTTCCTCTCGTCCGAGTCGTTTTGAAACGGTGATACGGTTTACCTCGTGCATCAGGTCGAAAATTCTGTTTTTGGGAATCGGCCCCGATACGCGAACGGGCAGAACCGGTACCGAAGGGAAGGCGGTGCGCACCGTTGTGCAAACGGTACGACGCGGGTCGGTCATTTCGCTTACGGCGAATTCTTTGCCCCTTTTGCAGGTGTTGCCGGTCACAACAAGCTCGTCGCCGTCTGATGTAATCGTCATTCTGCACGAACGGGGACAAACGATGCAAACCAATTCTTTTGTCATTTTACACCGTCTCCTTTACCGAGTCTTTCCAGCCGAAGCTCCACTCGGCTGTTTTCGTTTAATTCGCATGCGCTGAAATCAATCGTGAGATTTTCCATTTCGGGCGGACGCATAAATGCGTAACGCTTTTTAAGTATTTCCTTACCGTCCGCGTAAATATGAAGCACACAGTTGTTTTCCTCCTCGCGGACGCGGAAATACAGGTCTGTTTTACTGTTATCCTCGTTGAGATTGAGCCTTTGCGGCACTGCGTACAATAAGCCGTCGCCCGGGGTTATCTCAATAAGCCGTCTTTCCTTGCCCGAATAAGCAGCGGCTGATTTTCCCGCCTGCTCGGCGTTTTGCGAAACAAAGTCAACCAAATCGTTGACGTGCAAAGCGTTTCCGCAGCTGAATACGCCGTCGATGCTCGTCATACACTGACCGTCGCATACGGGCCCCTTTGTGCGTGGGTCAAGCTTTACTCCGACGGACTCGGCAAGCTCGTTTTCGGGAATCAATCCGACCGAGAGAATCAGCGTGTCACATTCGACGCGGCTCTGTGTGCCGGGTATCGGAGCCATATTTTCGTCAACCTTTGAAATCTCAACCGCTTCGAGCCTGTCAACTCCGAACACGCGAGTGACGGTGTGCGACAGGTGCAGCGGAATGTCATAATCGTGCAGGCATTGATGCAGGTTTCTCGTAAGTCCCGACGGCGTAGGCTTTGCCTCATAAACGCCGAGAACCTTTGCGCCCTCAAGCGTAAGCCGACGAGCCATGATAAGTCCTATATCTCCCGAGCCGAGAATTACGCATTTTTTGGCGGGCATAAGCCCGAGCAGATTTGTAAAATGCTGTGCGGTTCCGGCCGTGAAAACGCCTGCAGGACGCGTACCGTGAATAAATACCTGCTTGGCGGTACGCTCGCGACAGCCCGTAGCCAGCACAAGCGCTTTTGCCGTAAATATCGAAACGCCGCTTCTGCCGACGGTATGCACCGTAAAGCCTCCGTCGCCGTTTTTTTCTATTTTCGTGACAAACGTCAGGGTGCTGTATTCGATATTGCGTTTGTACAGCTCCTCCTCAAACCGCTCGGCGTATTCCGGACCGGAGAGCTGCTCGCCGAAGTGATGAAGACCGAAACCGTCGTGAATGCACTGCTTGAGTATTCCTCCGAGCCTTGCCTCTCTTTCAAGAAGGAGAACCTTGGCACCGTTATCGTGAGCGCTTATCGCCGCCGCAAGTCCGGCAGGACCGCCGCCGACAACGAGTACGTCATAGTTGCCTGTCGTCATCACTCTTCGCCTCCTTCGTTTACCTTTGTTTCGCCGTATGTTATCACCGCTTCCGCCGAGGATTTTTTAACCTCATACAGCGGAACGCCGAGGAATTCGGCAATTATTTTGGTGACAAGCGGCGAGCAGAAGCCGCCCTGACAACGTCCCATTCCCGGTCTTATGCGCTTTTTGATACCGTCAACCGTCGGAACGCATATCGGGGATTTCAAAGCGTCGAGAATTTCGCCCTTGCTGATTTGCTCGCAGCGGCAAATAATCTCGCCGTAGTCGGGATTTTCGGCTATCATTTTTTCTCTTGTATCGTCGTCCATTTCGCGAAGCACGGGAACGCCTTTGCGAATAGGATTATAATTGTTGTTTTTTTCAACCGTCTCGGTTTTGCCGAGCATATCGACCGCAAGCTCCGCCATATCGACGGCAACCGCGGGAGCGGTTGTAAGTCCGGGGGATTGAATACCGGCTACGTGAATCAAATTCCTTGTTCTTCTGCCGGGTTCAAGTATAAAATCCTCCTCAAAGGTAGGAGCGCGAACGCCCGTGAAATAAGTGATTATATCACGTTTTGACAGCGCCGGCATTGTTTGAGTCTGCTTGTCGAAGACGGTTTTAATGCTCTCGGCACGTGTTTCCGTGTTTTCCTTTTCAACCGTTTCTACGGCGTCGGGTCCTACGAGAAGATTATCGTGGACGGTGTGCAATATGCCGCCGCCCTTTGAATGGGTTTTACCGTGAACGCTTATGTCCTTTACGGAGGCTACCGAGTGCATATATGCGCCTGCTTTTTGGTCAAGAATCGAGTTGGTTCCTCGACGCGGATGAATCGAGAAAAATCTGTCATCCGCCATGGCGGCAATATCCTCGGCAAAAACGCCTGCGGCGTTGATAACGATTTTAGGATGAATAACGCCTCTGTTGGTGGTAACGCTTATGATGTTATGCTCCGTCACCTCCATGGAAAGCACGGCGGTGTTAAGACTTACCTGCGCGCCGTTTTGAACGGCGTTTTCGGCATAGGCTATGGTGAGTCCGTACGGGCAAACACAGCCTGCGCTCGGATTATACATTGCGAATTTTGTCTCCGGTGTGAGGTTCGGCTCGCGGCGCATAAGCTCCTTGCCCGAGATTATCTCGGTGTCCTCTATGCCGTCGTGATGCTTCCGCCAAAAAGCATACAGACCGATAAGCGGCTTCAGCGCGGCGTTGCGGAAAAGCACATATTGACCTACCTGCTTAAACGGAACGTCAAGCTCGCGGCAAACGTCTGCATACATATGGTTTGCGCGGCGAATGTATTTGTGCTTGAGTGAGCCTTTGCCGAGGTCGATTCCGGGGTGCACCTCGCCGTCGTTGCGTCCCGACGCCTGAAGTGCAAGGTCTGCCTCCTTGTCTACAAGTAAAACGTCAAGCTTCCACTTGGTCAGCTCTCTTGCTATCGAAGCACCTGAAATGCCGCCGCCGATAACAAGCACGTCGGGTGTTCTGCCCTCGAGGAAATCATCCTTGAGAGACGGCAGACGCGTCGGAGCGGGCTGCTCGCCCGTGTAAACAATATCGTTGACAATATGCGTTGTGCTGAATTTTTTTGCCGCCGCTTGGCAAGCCGCGACGATTTCGCCCCAATCGGAGCTTTTGCCTCGAACAAAAATCGAGCCGTTCTCCTTTGAAGCACTGAATTTTCCGCCGAAAGTCTTTTTCAATTTTTTGTTAATTGATGATATGTTCATAACTTCAAGCCTCTTTTAATCAGCCTTGCAGTCGGTCACACGCCCGACTGTGCATAAAAAATATGTCGGTTAACTGACCGACTGATAAGACAAGTATAATTCCGCAAAAAGTGTTTGTCAATACTTTTAACTAAAAAAATCACTCTTGTGCATTTTTTTTGTGAATATTGTTTTGTAGACATTGCCGATTGTTCGTGTTATACTTTAAGAAATTTTGCAGGAGGGTATTATGGCAGCTCAAAGACCCGAAAATATAAACGAAATCATACTTGATACTGCTGAGGAGCTTTTAAAGGTAAATTCCTTTTCGGAGGTGACTCTCGCGAAAATAGCCGAAAAGGCGAATATTTCGAAGGGCACGCTGTATTACTATTATAAAAGCAAAAACGAAATACTTTTTGCCGTTACCGACCGCTATCTTTCGCGCCAATGGGACGAGCTGATACAATGGACGGAAAACAAGGAAAAGGATACCTCGCCGCACCGTCTTGTAAATTATGTAATCGAGAGAAATATAGCTTATGCCGGGCTCAGGCTTCACCTCTTTGACGCGGCATTGCTCGGTGACGAGGAAATCAGAGCTAAGCTGATTCATCGCTATGATGAATTCCAAAAGCTCATTTCGGCAAAAATAGCCGAGAGAACAGACGTTGTTTCTGCCGACTATTTCACTTGGCTTATTTTGATGGTTTCCGATGGTATTATTATTCAAAACAGCCTTAAAAACGAGTCCTTCGATACTCGTAAGTTTCTTGAGAACAGCACCGAATACATTAAAAAAATCGAGAATATGCATAAGCCGCAATAAACGAAAGCCTCCGTCTTAATAACGGAGGCTTTTTACTGCCGTAAAAGCAGAAAAGGGAAATGAAAAAAATTATACTTTGTGTTTTTTCTTTTTGCGCAGGCCCGCCGTGACGCCTGTTACGCCGCCGCTGACAAGCAGCAGGGAAATCCATAAAGCGAGGTCGCTTGCATTGCCGGTTCGGGGAGACTTCGGATCGCCCGGCAGCTTAGCCGTTACGGTGTCGGCCTTTTTAATTTCGTTTATACCGTCTTTGTCGCTGTAATACTTATCACAGCCGCCGCAGTACCAATACTCGATATTGCCCTCGGCAGTCTTAGTTGCCGCCTTTGCATCGATGTGCTTTAAGTCGGTGTGATTGTTTGAATCAAGCTTTCCGTAAGCCTTGCCGCAGTATTCGCATACCGCTTTTTCGGTGCAGGTTGCATTTCCGCCGGAGCAAGCCATTGTTTCAACACCCTTGCAGCCGTCCACGGTGCATTTACGGCTATGCGTGCCGTCGCCGTTTGATGTCCATTCGCCGAAGGTGTGCCCGCCGTTTACCGTCACGGTCATCTCGGCGGTGTTGCCTGCCTTATCGGTGACAACGATTTTCTGTTCGCCGTCCGCAGGAGAGAGAGTAAAGCCGCCGTTTTCATCAAGCGTGACCTTTGTGCCGTTTACGGTAACTGTATCTATATACTTCTCGTCAATTGTAACTGTCTGTGCCTCGCAGTAGGTCTTGCCGTTTTCAATGCCGCCGATTACAGGCCGGATATTATCGAGCGTTATGCGGTCGGAGCGAAGATATGTTATATTCATGCTCTCGTCAACAAGCATCGCATAAACAATATATTCTCCGTTAGGCTCTATTAAAAACGGCTCATCATACGCACGGTACACAAGAGAGCCGAGCTCCTCTTCAGAGAGGTCCCGATTTGTCACCAGATAAGAGACAAACACGGTTCCGCTGTTATCGGAAGCGTTTATCGTTACCTCCTGCGTGTCCTTAAAGAACAGACCGAAGGTCAGCTTGTTTAAGAATTCGCGCCATTTATTTGTGCCTATGATAATTTCGCCCGTGGGTTTTTCAATGTCTTTCCACCGTGCTTTAAGCGTTATATTTTCGGCAGGCATGGTCGTGGGAATTTCCATATCCCAGCCGATAAAGGTGTAGCCCTCTCTTGTCGGGTCGGCAGGTGCGGTAATTGCCGTGCCGTAGTCCTGCGTTATGGTAATATCCGCTTTGCCGTTTTCGGGTTTGACTGTGATGGTATATTGATTGATCTCCCACTTCGCCCAATATTCCTTATTGCCCGTTTCTGTACCGCCGATTGCCGTAACAGGGGAGCCAGTCAAACCTTCGTTGTCATACCAGCCCTTGAACGTGTGGCCTGTATAGGTCATATCGTCGGCTGTCGGGAGTGTTGCGCCCACGCCATAGGTGTATCCGGTGACATTGCCGCTGTTGATAGTGCCGCCGTTCGCGTGCAGTGTCACGGTATAGGTCGGGGCTGTCCACTGTACCGTCAGGGTCGTCACATCAGCAGGAACACTGTCACCGGGAACGTAGAATTTACCGTTGCTTCCGCGCCACATGAAGAAATTGCCCGTATCTCCGGCCGGGCGGGTCATGCCGTCGGATGCGGGAGCGGTAAATGCGCTGCCGTTTTTCACGATGATCTGAATATCCTCGGAGCTGCCGCCCAGCTTGCCGCCGCCAAGGTCAAGGGTAACGACCTTCATCCCGTCAGAGCCCAGTGTGTCAGAGTTCGGGACTTCAAGGACGGGGCGGAAGCCGAAGGTCGGGTAAGAAGAAGACGAGGTATTGTAGCTGGTCCAGAAACGGGCCGAACGGTTCCACCCGCGAACCGCACGGGACGACGCCGAAATTCTTATAGTAGTATCTTGTCCACACGAAAGCATCTCCCTCCAGTTTTTGATATATCCGTCGTCCTTATCCAGTATCTTATCCCATTCGTTGCTTTTGGGCGTGCCGCGTTCTGAATCACCTGAGCCTGTATAACTACTTCCCACAGACGGTGCGCGCAGGGTATAGTCCACGCCGCCGCCGGCGTAGTTCTTGCCGAAAATCAGATCTGCGGTATTCAGGGTATCCCAGCTTACATCATTCGTTACGACATAGTCCGCTATAAACAGACTGTGGGGATATTTGTTCTGCTGTGCATATTCCTCGGTGGTTGCCATCTCCGACATGAGCTTGTAGGCGTCCACCGTCCCTGCGTAGGTAAAAGGCACATAGTGCAGGGTATTATCCGGCAGAGCATCGTTCACCGTGCCGGGAATACCCATTGCCGATAGGTCAAAGTAATAGGTGCCGCCTGAGGCGAGGGTAAACTGCTCGTCAGGTTGATTTTCCACCGTCAGCGCAATGTCTGTGAAATTACTTGCATAATCGGTATTATAATCGCCGTTATACTGTTCGCTGAAGACCTTCAAGGTATAGCTGCCCGGCGCAATGTCAGACGGGATTTTGATTTCAACCGTTCCGCTTTCGGCAGTAGGCTGTGCTACTCTGCTGTAATACTGTGTGCCGCTGTTATCCGCAATGATAGCGGAAATATATTCATTTATCCCTGTGGTCGCCCCGGTGTAATGCAGCGTAACGGTATCGTCGGGGGCGCCGCTGACAGCTTTTTCCGTTACGGCAAAATTGCGGCTACTATCTAAAAGGGTCAATTTCCACTCATTGCCGCTGTATTCGGAAATCGGGGTCAAGCCTCCTTCGGGCTTTCCGCCCACGGCAGCAGATGCAAAAAGGACAGAGTTCAGATTTAAGTTAAAAGCAGGACGAACAGTCCGATGATTATTTTTCTTGCGGATAGAGGCCCCAGAGTATTGGACAGAACCATCACTACTCACGATGGCGACATAAAAAGTCTTGGAGCCGGGAGAGCGCAGGTACCAACTGCTTGTCACCCAATTCGGATGCGCAGGATCCAAGGCACGCAGATCGTTGTTTACCGCAATAGCCTCTTTTGCGGAAAGCGGCCAAAATACAGCGTTATCCACCTGCCCTCCCGCTATACAGTCGGTATTCTCTCCGTTGTAACTTCCGCTTGTAAGCGCCCGTTTCTTTACGGCAGCATTTTCTTCTGCCGTCAGCTTTTTTGCAAGCGCGTCTATCGCGGTTTTCAAATTACTCGGTGCGTATTCGTTGTATAATATGATATCGGCAAATGGTATAACTCCCATAGCGCCTGCCGCAAGCAGGGTAATATCCCCTTGTGCGCTTGTAACACCGTTTCCGTCATAACCGATAACTCGCCATGCGGCAGGCTTGTTTTCGTGGTTTTGCCCGAAATACACGATAGGTGCACTCGCTGTGTTTACGGTTTTATTCAGTGCGTCTGCGCCAAGCTGTATCGTCTTTTGCAAACGCAAGCTCAGTGTGCTTTCCTTCTGAATATTGTAATCTGCCAGCGTGCGCCCGTTCTCAAGCTCTTTTTCGCCCAAAAACAGTCTTTGCGCATCGGGAGAAAAGCCCGTTTTATCCCGAATTTTCTCCTTGACCTCGTCAATGCTGTCGCCCGACACAACTTCGAGCGTTAAATTTGCCTGACCGACAATTTTCAAGTCAATGTAAATCTCAATTGCACTTGCCATCATCGGCACAAAGCTCATCATCATACAAAAGGCGAGCAGGATACTAAGTATTCGTTTTTTCATATTCTATTACCTCCGTTTTCGTGTATGTCGGCTCAGTCAAGAGCAGTTATTGTAATAGTACCTCTGAAGCCACCGAGATAAGTATTGTATGCCGAATTTTCAAACCACAACTGCAATGTAATGTCTTTATTTGACGCATCATACATTCTGTTGAAATTAAAGGAATGTTGATCATTGGTATACGGTATTTTTGTCCCGTCCCTTTTTATTCGTGTAAGCTCCCTGCACAGATCGTCATCATAACCGTCTGTCATCTGAATAGAGTAATTGCCGCTGTTGTTAAATTCGTTTGAACCAACTTCGAGAGAACCGCTTAAGCAGACATTGTAAATATGTCCTTTTTTGAGGGTAATATTATTCCTGTAGGATGAAATCAAGCCGCCCTTGTTTATTTTTTCGTAGACAGAAATATTGACACGACTGTTATTCAGTACTGTCCTCGGAGAGTTTGCCTCTCCGTAAAAATATCCCGAACAGCTGCCGTTCTGACCTGCATCACCCTTGTCGCCTTTATCACCTTTATCTCCTTTGTCGCCTTTTTCGCCGGTGTCTCCTTTATCTCCCTTTTCTCCGTCAACACCTGCGGCTTTTACGGCTGTGTCGATTTCTCCGAACCACCAGTTGCCGTTTTCGCCGATAAAAGGTGTTTTACCGTCTTTGCCGTCAGAGCCGTTTTGCCCGTCCGCACCGTCCCTGCCGTCTTGCCCATTTATACCGTCTTTACCGTCTTTACCGTTTATACCGTCGACTCCGTCCTTGCCGTCAAGACCTTTTAAAACCGAAAGGTCGTAAAGGTTCAGCCATATTTCGTCGCCGACATAACGCCATTGCAGGATATTTTCGCTTACGCGAAATTCCGGAGTTTTTCCGTTTGCACCGTCCGTTCCGTTCTGTCCGGCGGGGCCCTCTATATCGGCTATCGCAACAAGATTTTGCCACTCGTCGCCCTCGTAACGCCACTGTATGTAGGATTCGGCTCGCCGCACCTCTATGTTTTTGGCGTTAATGCCGTCCTTGCCGTCGACACCGTTTTTGCCGTCAAGACCGTTTTTTCCGTCGATACCGTTTATACCGTCTTTGCCGTCAATGCCGTCTTTGCCGTCTTTGCCGTCTGCTCCGTCTTTGCCGTCTGCTCCGTCTTTGCCGTCAATCCCGTCCTTACCGTCGGCACCGTTTTTACCGTCAAGACCGTTTTTACCGTCAAGACCGTTTTTACCGTCAAGACCGTTCTTTCCGTCTGCTCCGTTCTTGCCGTTTTCTCCGGCAGCACCTCGCAGCTCGGTAAGCGCCACAAGGTCGCGCCATTCTTCTTCGGCGGGGTATCTCCATTGGATTGCCGTGCCGCTGTTGCGTACCTCCGGCAGTGCGGCGTCGGTTTTTACCGTTTTGCCGCATCCGGCGACAAAAACAATGAAAAGCACCAAAAGCATACCTGTGAGCAGTTTTTTCCCTGTTCTCATCTTCTCTCCTCCGTTTCACCGTCCGTAGACAGCTTAAAGTCATATTTCATTTCAAGCATGGCAAACAGCTTATGCATAACCGTGACGGCAAGCTCCCGAATATCAATCGAGCCGATAAAAGCAAGCACCTTTGCCTGTTCCTCCTCCGGTACACGATATACTCTCATTGATGCCGTCAAAAAGCGGCTGAGCTTGCGCTCCAACGGGAAATGAATATCACATTTGCGAGCCATATAGTTACGCATAAGTCCTGCCGTGCCGATTTCCATTTCGTAAAAGTCACTTTCGCTGTAATCGGGGAAATTTGCTCCGAAAATCTGCTTTAATTCCGCCGTAGTGTGCAGATAGATGAATTCCGCCGTGTCGGGCTGAGAATATGCTTCAATATAGATTTCTCGCAGGTTCTCGTTAAGCTCCGTCAGCGTGAGCTGAAGAGACGTTTCCACCGCATAGGCGTATACGGGCGGCAGCTTTTTGTCCGCAATGCTTCTCGCCACGTCAAATTGACCGCCGAACATCGTTTCGGTCAAATCCAGCAAGATTTTGTCCTTGGTCGGAAACAGATTTAAATAGCTGCCCCTTGCGACGCCTGCTTCCTCGACTATTCGACTGACGGAGGTGTTTTTGTAGCCCTCCTCCAAAAACAACCGAACGCACGCCGTTAAGATTTTTCTTTTTGTTTCATTGCTGTTTCTACGCAAATATATCACCTGTTTATAATATTATTAGTATGCATACCAATAATATCATATAGCATACAAAAAAGCAAGATAATGTTGATTATTATCCCGTTATGAGTAGGTTTTGCTTAAAATAAACGGTTTTTCATATAATAATGCACTAAACCCCTCGGATAATGCAGACGCATATCCGAGGGGTTTTGACCGTTTCTGTATCAAAATATATTGTTTTGAGGTGCTTCACTAGGGCTCAGCTGCTTGATTATATAAAATAAGATGCGGGAGATTTAGCGTTATTCGCATTCGCATATACTTTTTCTTGTGTGCAAAATCGAAGAGGGCGTTACCGAAAATTCGTCAAGCCCCCATTTGCAAAGCAAGGGAATAAGACGTGTATCGGCTGCCGCTTCTCCGCACATTCCGACGGGAATGCCTGCCTTTTTGGCGTTTTTGATCGTCGTTTCGATAAGGCGCAGAACCGCAGGCTGAATCGGGTCATACAGCTTTGAAACAGCGGCGTTTCCTCTGTCAACAGCCATGGTGTAGCCCGTCAGGTCGTTTGTGCCGATGGAAAAGAAATCAACCTCTTTTGCAAGCAAATCGGAAATTATTGCCGCCGACGGAGTTTCTATCATAACGCCCACGGGAATGTCGGCGAATTTAAGACCCTCATTTTTAAGCTCATCTTTGCATTCTTCGATAAGGGCTTTTGCTCTGCGAACCTCGTCAAGTGTCGTTACAAGCGGAAGCATAACCTTTATGTTTCCGAAAACCGCTGCGCGGAGAATTGCACGAAGCTGAATTTTGAAAATTTTAGGGTTGTCAAGGCAGTATCTTATCGCGCGGTGCCCGAGAAACGGGTTGTCCTCTTTTTCGATTTTAAGGTAATCTATCGCTTTATCTCCGCCTATATCGAGTGTGCGAATGATAACCTCCTTGCCGTCCGTTATCTTTGCGACGGTTGAATATGCTTCGTACTGCTCCTGCTCCGTGGGAAGAGAGGCTCTGTCCATAAACAGAAATTCCGTTCTGAAGAGCCCTATGCCCTCGCCGCCGTTTTGCAATACGTTCTGTGCGTCCTCAGCCTTGCCGATGTTGCCGTACACATGCTTTTTTACGCCGGATTTTGTAACGGTTTCTTTTGAGAAGTATTCGTTGAGGCTTTCTTTTTCCTTCAGATATGCCGCCTGCTTGGTTCTGTATTCTTCAAGCTCTTCCTCTGTGGGGTCGGTAAATACTTTTCCCTTGAAGCCGTCTGCAATAATCATATCGCCGTCCGAGATTTTTTCAACCGCATTGACGACCGACAAAACGGCGGGTATGCCCATGGCACGGGCGAGTATTGCGCTGTGACTCGTAACGCCGCCGACCTCGGTGATAATTGCGGAAACATTTTCCCTGTTTATTTGTGACGTCATGGACGGGGTGAAATCCTTGGCGATGAGAACAGAGCCCTTCGGTACGGATGAAATATCCACACTTTTTACACCCAGAAGAATGCGCAAAAGGCTGTCTCTTATATCCTTTACATCTGAGGCGCGTTGGCGCGTAAGCTCGTCGTCAACGCCGGAGAACATATTGATAAACATCGTGCATATGCTGTCAACCGCCGCTTCGGCAACAGAGCCGTTGTCGATTGCTTCTTCCATCTGTGCGAGCATAAACGGGTCCTCAAGCATAACAAGATGTCCCTCGAGTATCTCCGCCTCTTTATTTCCGGCATTCTTTTTAAGCTCCGCCACAAGTGATTTTGTTTCGTCGGAAAAGTCGGCGACTGCCGAGTGCAGACGCTTTTTTTGATGATCCGAATCGGTAAATTTTACGGATGAATAGTCAAGGTTTGTGTCCCTTATAACAACGGCCTTGCCGATTCCGAATCCTTGAGATGCGCCGATTCCTTTAAGCATTAAACCCACCCTTTCATTAAGCCGCGGCAATATTATTCTTCGCCGAAGCCCGATGTGATAAGCTCTTCGGCTTTTTTGAGCATTTCGTTTTCGTCTGCACCGCTGCACTCTACGGTGATTTCGCTTCCGCATTTGATGCAGCCTGCCATTATATTCATAATGCTCTTGCCGTTGATCCTTTTACCTCCGAAAACAATGTCAACTTCCGAAGAGAATTTAGACATTTCCGTTACAAAGGTGTTTGCCGGACGCATATGAAGTCCCATTTTATTAGTGATTGTAAAAGTTTTCTGTACCATAATAATTCTCCTTATGTTTGATACCTGCCGAGAGGATGATGCCCCTCGGCACGGTTTCTGATTGTTTGTTATACGGATTCTTTACGATCCTTTTTAAGAAGACCGAGCATCAGCGCTCCGACAACCGAGCCTGCAATAAGGGCTACGATATAGAGAAGCGGATGGTCACATACTATAAATGTGAAGATTCCGCCGTGAGGTGCGGGGCATGTAACATTGAACAGTGATGTAAGAGCACCTGCGACAGCAGAGCCTACTAAGCATGAGGGGATAACTCTGACCGGGTCGGAAGCGGCGTAGGGGATAGCACCCTCCGTAATGAAGCACAGACCCATAAGATAGTTTACGGGGCCTGATTTGATTTCTTCCGATGTCCACTTCTTCTTGTTGAAGGTTGTCGAAAGTGCGATTGCAATCGGGGGAACCATACCGCCTATCATAACAGCCGCCATAATCCATGTGTTGCCGTCAGCTATTGCAGCCGTGCCGAAAACATAAGCCGCCTTGTTGAACGGGCCGCCCATATCCGTTGCCATCATTGCCGCAAGGACTATGGAAAGGAGTATTTTGCTTGTATCGCCGAGCGACGAGAGGAACGAGGAAAGAGCGGAGTTGACAACGCCTATAACGGGGTTTACAAGACACATAAGAAGGCCCATGATAAGCGTGCCGAAAAGAGGATAGATAAATACGGGCTTTATTCCGTCCATTGATTTCGGAAGCCAAGAAAATGCCTTTTTGAGGAGATTTACAATAATACCGGCAAGGAAGCCTGCGAGCAGAGCACCGAGAAAGCCCGACACCGCTTTGTCGTCTCCGGTAAGGCTTTGGTTTTCAATCAGCGAGCTGAAGGTGTAACCGTTTGCCGCAAATACGCCGCCTATCATACCGGGCAAAAGACCCGGTCTGTCGGCAACGGACGATGCGATATAAGCCGAAAGAATGGGGAGCATAAGCGCAAATGCCGCTTTGCCTATCCAGAACACAACTGCCGCAACGGGACTTGTGAAGCCGAAGGTTCCGCCGACATCGGCATTGCCTGCAAGCGTATCGAACAGGAAGCCGAGAGCTATGAGAACTCCGCCGCCGACAACGAACGGGAGCATATGCGAAACACCGTTCATAAGATGCTTATAAAGTTTGTGCCAGCCGCTTTCCTTTTCGTCGTCATCAATAGGCTGCTTTTCACTTTCGTCGGCGTGATATATCGCGGCTTTTCCGTCAACGATTCTTTTGATAAGCTCCTCGGGCTTGTTAATTCCGTTTGAAACCGAGGTCTTTACAACGGGCTTGCCGTCGAAACGTGCCATTTCGACGTTTTTATCTGCGGCAACGATTATTCCGTCGCATTCTTCGATTTCCTTTTTTGTGAGCACGTTTTTAGCACCGCCGGAGCCGTTGGTTTCGGCTTTGAGCGGATAGCCTAATTTTTCGCCCGCTTTTTCAAGTGCCTCTGCCGCCATATAGGTATGCGCTATGCCCGTCGGACAGGCTGTAACTGCGAGTATTCTGTAACCCGTCGGCTTTACTTCGGGTTTTACCGCTTCCTCGGGGTATTTCTCCGCTTCCTTTTTGTCGATTATTTCCAAAAATTCGTCCGTCGTTTTTGCGCCCCGTAGAGCCGCGCAAAATTCCGGTTCCATAAGCATTACCATAAGACGGGAGAGTATTTCGAGATGTAAATCTCCGTCAACGGGAGCGGCAATCATAAACAAAATGTCCGAGGGCTTGGAGTCGGGAGCACCGTAATCAACGCCGTTCGGAACCGTTATCGCCGAAAGACCGGGAGTCTTTACGCTGTCCGATTTTGCGTGCGGAACGGCAATTCCTTCTCCGATTGCGGTCGAGCCCTGAGCCTCTCTTGCAAGGATAGCCTCCTTGTACGCCGCCTTGTCGGCAAGATTTCCTGCCTTTTCGTGCAGGGAAATCAGCTTGTCGATTGCCTCTTCCTTGTCGGTGAGAGAAACATTAAGAGCAATCGCATCTTTTTTTAATAAGTCGATGATTTTCATAAGTATTCCTCCTTATTTATACTCCGCGTTAAAGACGCGTTCAATTTCTTCACGGGTTGCAAGCTTTTCTGAAAAGGCCGTTGCGTTTCCGCACGCCGAGCCGAGTCTTAAAGCGTAGGAATAGTCGGCGGTCTTGATATATCCTGCCGTAAAGCCTGCTACCATACTGTCTCCGCAACCGACGGAGTTTATGAGCTTGCCTTTTGCGTTGCCTATTCTGTGGACGCTTCCGTTTTCGTCCGTAAGCATTGCGCCGTCCTTTGCCATTGAAACAAGCACGTTTCTAGCACCCATTTCCTGAAGCTTTTTCGAATATTTTACAATGTCATCGTCGCTTTTAATTTGGACCGAGAACAGGTCGCCGAGCTCGTGATGATTCGGCTTTATTAAAAATGGTTTGTATTTGAGCACGTTTTTGAGCAAATCGCCCGTTGCGTCAACCACGCAGTTTATATTTCTGTCGCCGACTCTCTCAAGTATTTGCTCGTAAATGTCATCGGGGAGGGTGTTCGGGATAGAGCCTGCGAGGATAAGATAATCTCCGCTCTTTATGCCGTCAAGCTTTCTTAAAAAGCTCTGCATATCCTCTTTTGTGATTTCGGGGCCGCAGGCGTTCAAATCAATTTCCTTGTCGGCCTTGATTTTGACGTTTATTCTCGTATCGCCGTTTTTAAGATGATTAAAGTCGCAGCTGATATTGTCGTTTTTGAGCATTTCTTCAAGCTTTTTTCCGGTAAAGCCTCCGAGAAAGCCGAGTGCCGTGTTGGGAATTCCGAGCTGTGTGAGTATGACCGACACGTTGATGCCTTTTCCGCCGTAATAGATTTCTTCGCCGTCCGTACGGTTTATGTCGTCGGTCCTGAGAGCTTTGAGCTTCATCACATAGTCGAGAGCCGGATTCAGAGTAACGGTGTAAACCATTAAGCAGTTACCTCCTTCACTACCGTTTTTGATTTAAGCTGTTCGTCATCGCATTTGTCGCAGACTATACACGCCGCAGCAACCGGTGAAAATGATACCGCCGAAACTTTTCCGAACTTTGTGTGGTCGCAAAGCACATAGGTTACAAAGCTTCGCTCAATGGCAACGGCTTTCAGCATTGCCTCCTCGGTGTCCGGGGTTGTAAAGCCCTGCTTTTCGCTGACTCCGTTTGTTCCGATAAACGCTTTTGAAAAGTTATATTTCTGAAGATTTGAAGCGGCTACTAAGCCTATGATTGCCTCGGTTGTGCTTTTTAATTCACCGCCGATAACAAAAACCTTGCAGCCATTGGCCGTCAACTCCTTTGCGTGGGCGATTCCGTTGGTTACAAAGGTTGCTTTGGAAGAGGTTATATATTTCGTCATAAGAAAGGTGGTCGTGCCTGCGTCGATAAAAACGAAATCATCATCATTTATCTGCGAAGCGGCATATTTTGCTATTGCTTCCTTTTCGTTTATGTTCATCAGCGATTTTTTGTTGAAATCCTCCTCGTTGTGGAGAAATTCCTGTCCGAGAACAGTCGCTCCGCCGTGAACCTTGTTTATTTTCCCGAGCTGGGAAAGAGCCAAAAGGTCACGCCTTATCGTAGATTCGCTTGTTTCGAATTTTTCGGCAAGCTTTGAAACGGTAACCGAGCCGTTCTGACGCAGAATTTCAAGTATCTGCGCTCTTCTGTCGGTTGTAAGCATATTCGCACCTCCGATATCTCTGTTGTGCCTTAATTATACAGAAACGTTCAAATGCAGTCAATATCGCGCAATAAAATTCGGCGTTTGTGCTTATAGTGTGCCCGTTTTGTTATCTAATATGCAATATTGTTGAACCGCAAATGCTCACTTTTGCTCGTTTTAAATTTTTCAATCATAAAAATACGCATCGGATAACATAAAAAAATCCGCCCGAAAGGCGGACGACATCAGTCATAAATTACGTTAACAGACGGAAAAAAGCCGATGAAAAACTGCGGCTTTTTCGTTCTTCTCGTTTTTGACAAAAATAAAAAACCGAAAACCCTTGAAAACAAAGGCTTTCGGCATTGCTTGTGGCGCGCCAAAAGGGATTTGAACCCCCGACCTTCCGCTTAGGAGTAGACCCGATACGACATCGGGAAGTGGCATCTAATGCTTAAAAATGCTTGGAAATACAAGGTTTTTCAGCATTTCAAATCCCATCTGATACTACGCTGTGATAGCTAATTCAGAGGGATTTTACACCGTCCGATTGGCTCGAAATTAGCAAGTCTTTCGATTTTTGGTGGACGTTGCAAGTGCAAGTAAATGTCACTATGTAACTTCTCGTGATGCGAAATGATAGGAAATCCTATTCATTCTCGTGTGAGGGTGCGGGTGTCCTTAGACACAGATTTCAGTCTGTTTTATATATCATTTCAAAATGAATTTTTCAACCAGAATTATTAAGAATTTCAAAGGTTTTTCAGACTCAATGATTCTATGTAATTTAGACCCGCCGAAGCAGGTCTTTTTTTATTTCAGCATAATCTCTCTATCCTCAGCGCCGAGCATATAAGCACCCTTGGCAAAAGCATCCCTTGCAAGAAGCTCTGCTACATCAACCCTATCGAACAGCATCCATATTTCTTTCTCTTTCGGAGTCAGTTCATGGCTATGGTCAAACAAATGCTCAAGTCCCAATCCTTCAAGCAATGCCGACTTTGCTGCTTTGTATTCCTCAGCTCTGCCAACATATTCGTCGTTCCTTTCCTTGGAAAATGCCTCGATATTGTCAGCTCTCAGATGCTCGTAATACTCGTCCATAAAGATTCTATCCATACTCGTTGACCTCCATAACAAAAAAATAAGGGCAGACCCTTTTACAGCTATTGTAGCTATGTAAAAGGATCTGCCCTTGCAGTTACTATAATGTTTTTGCCAGCGACTTCAGGAGTGCTGCCATTTCCGGATTTTGCAGAAGCTTCAGAAGAAGTTCTTTATCATCAGCGGAGCTTTCCGTTGCGGCTGGTTGAACCGGCTCAGGCGTTGCCTGTCTGCCTGAGTAGAACGCAGCTTCCATTCTTTCAGCGTTCAGTCTGCGGTCATCGTCGATGATATGGGAGTAAACATCCGCTACCATCTTGACCTGTGCATGACCGGAATCGCCTTGAACGGATTTCATATCGCCGCCGTTCAGCTTCAGCTTGTAAGTGATACTGGAATGTCGGAGACTATGGAAAACCACTTTCGGCAGTCCCTTCTCCTCAATCAGCTTATTGAAAGCACGGTTGATAACCTGCCCCTCAATCGGCTTGCCATTGGAAGAACAGAAAACCAGATTGAAGTCTACGAACTCGTCACCGAAAAGGTCTTTCAGTTCTTCGATGTCAGCCTTTCGCTGTACCAACATTTCCGCTACGGTTTTCGGTAAGAACACCTTGCGGACACTTGTTTTGGTCTTAGGAGTTTTGAGAACCAATGCGGTATGCGTACTGGCGAAGGTCGGTGGGAACTTGAACATGATGTCCTTACCGTCCAGATCTGCCATCGCTTCACGATTTACTCTCTGCAACTCCTTTTCAACGAAGATGCTTGCCTGACCAAGTTCAATACTGGTGGGGGAAATGTCAATACAGTCCCAGGTAAGCCCCAGAAGCTCGCCCATTCGCAGGGAACAGGAGAAGGCAAGGTTAATAGCCAGACGAAGAATATCATCGTCACAGGCTTCCAGAGCCTTCTGGAGCACTTCTGCTGTCCAGATATCCCTGGTCTTGTGTTCTTCTTTCGGCAGCGTAGCGTGCTCCACAGGGTTTCTGGTCATCAATTCCCACTTGACCGCTTGATTGAAAGCATTTCGCAATGTCTTGTGAACCTCTCGGACAGTATGCGGAGTCAGATATTCTGTACGGGCTTTTACATACTTAGAAGAAACCGCTTTGACAGAAAGCAAATCTCGGTAATACTTGTCCATGATTCTCGGCGTGACATCCTCCAGCTTCATATCACCGATGAGGGGACGAATATAGTTTGCAATCAGGCTCTTTCTGCTTTCATAGGTAGACATCGCCCAGGTGTTCACACCATAGATTGACATATACTCATCCAAAAGATCATTGACGGTTTTAGCAGAAGGGGGAATAAAGGTTCCGGACTCCTGCTCATATTCAACCTGCAACTTCCTTTTCTTTGCTTCGGCATTCGTTTCAAAGGTTTCCCACTTCTGACGCTTGTTGCCGTTCTCATCGGTGTATGTATAAACCACAGAATACTTCTTTTTTCTCTTAACGATAGATGCCATGTAATCAGCTCCTTTCCTGTCTATCTTCCGCTAACTGGTAGCGGGTCTGATTGTGATACCATTTTTCAAAGCTCTCTTTGGTAGCTCGCTTATACCTGCCAACCTTGATAAGCTCAAAATCTTCATTGGCAACGATATAGTAAATGGTCTGACGATGTACCCCAAGCATTCTTGCCATTTCCGGCAGACCGTAGGTGGATGCCATAATATCTGCATCCAGTTCCTGATCCTCTACCGTGCGGTAATCGGTTTGAGAAGCATACCATCTTTCAAAGCTCTCCTTTGTCACTCTGCGCTTGCCCAGGACATCGACCACATCAAAATGCCCTTTGGCAACCAGTTCGTAAGCAGTCGCTTCTTTCAGCCCAAGGCGCTGTCCAAGCTCCTCCATTGAATATGTAGTTTTCTTCAATTCCTCGCCGGGAGGGGTTCCATCGACCTTCTGGTATTTGAACTGATTGGCATACCATTCTTCAAAGCTGTCGATCATCACCCTCATGGTGTTGCCGACAAGAATGGTTTTGAAGTAATTCTTCTTAATGAGCCAGTATGACTCCGTTTTACCAAGACCGAGCATCCTGCCCATTTCCAGAACAGACATACTCGTGCGTTTTCTCATTTCCGCCATCGTACAACCTCCTATGTAAAAAATGTAGCCATGTGTTTCTTGTCATGGCTACATTTTATCGAACTCTCAATATGTTTTGAAGTTTGTCGCCGGGTTGTACGACGCCCTTGACAAATCTTACATTTGATGATCCAACCACTCATCAAAACTCTTTTTGGAGATTCTGATACTGCCACCGATGCGGACGCTATGGAAAACTTTCTTTTTCACAAGGTTGTATGCGCTGGTTCTGCTGATGCCCAGAATATCCTGAATCTCATCAACCGTATAGGTTCTCTTATCAAACTGAACTGCGTTAGCAGCCATCGCTTCTTCGGTGCGCTGATTCATGGCAGCGATTCTTTCTTCAAACATTTATGTTCACTCCTTCGCTCTCTTTGCTTTATGTTTTGGGGAACGCTTTTTCAGCTGTTCCATTGCCAGGCTGACAGATAAGGCTTTCTCAATCGCTACCATTTCACGGGGCGTTACCTTACCTAAGTAATTATCAATCCTGCTTTTATCAATGGTACGAATCTGTTCCAGCTGAACAACGGACGCTTCTTTGAATGCAGGATTGTCGTAAATAACAAAGTGCGTCGGCATATTCGCTTTCTTATGGATTCTGGTGGTGACCGTTGCCACAATCAATGTGGGAGCGTGTTTATTACCGGTATCGTTCTGAATGACGATAACCGGACGGATGCCGCCTTGTTCCGACCCAACTACCGGGTCCAGCTTGGCGCAATAAATATCACCACGGCAATATACCCAATTTTCTTTCATCATGTGCCATGACCTCCTTTCGTTGGCTATGTAATAACTGACTGCCAGAAAGGAATCAGGCAGTCAGTCCAAAAGTCTATGTGTCCCATATTTGCCACGCACCCCTGGGAAAGAGGGCTTACGCCCTCAGGGAATCACCGAACGACTGATTGCGAATCAGTTCCATAGGAATCTAACCTCTGCCGGGTTCTCCGCCAGCTCCGTAGAGAAGTATCTTTAATCCTGTTGCTTTCATGGCCGTATTGGGAGCAACCCAATATTTACAAGCCAGTATTGATCGCTGGCATCGGGAGAGAGACAAGCGCTTAATTTATAGAAGAAAGTCGTTCTGTTTCTCTATCCGATACGTCTCGGCGTACCGCTGATGTGGCTGATGCTCTCGCACCGGCAACAGGAACGTATTCGATGACTGTGTATTCAGTTTTCAAGGATCAAGCAGCCGATTTTCTTTGGCTGTATCTAAATTGTACCTGTTCCTCATGCAAGTTTTTATTGCCTCGTAGGTATAGTTTTGAGGTTATTCACGACCTAAAAATATGTAATCAAGGGTTGTCTCAAAGCGCACAACCAGTTCGATTGCCAAATCAATAGAGATACCTCTGTTGCCGGTTTCAATTCGTGCAATGGTGTTTGCGGCAACACCTAACTGCTCCGCAAGCTGTTCCTGTGTAAGCCCATGTTCCTTTCTCAAGGCTTTAATTCTTTTTCCGCTTTCAACCAAGTCGTAATACATTTTCGTTCCTCCGTGTTTTTGAATTTGTGAAGTTGCAAAATCAAAAACAGCGGGAGGAGATCGTGCCCGATTCTCAATACCCTTTGCCATCTGCCTGTCCTCCTTGCAGGCATAAAAAAAGAGCCGGAGTAAATTACTCCAAGCTCTCGTTCATGCCTTTGTGTTAATTATGGGGGAAAATAGGCAGGTATAAAAAAAGCCCCGTACCCATTACAGGCACGAGGCGTAACTCTCTCTATTCAATTTTATGCCGCTATCTCCCAGCATAGCCATTTTAACACTGGACAAGTCGGACTTTCAGTAGGGGAACCGTCGTATTTTCATCGGATTTTAGTCGGACTAAAATCCTGTCTTAGCATTCACAATAACACAATGCTTCTTCCTCCCGGGCACTTTCCAGGAAATCTTTCAATTTAGGAATGGCTGTTCCCCAAAGTGACAGACCAAATAACAGTATCGCTTCTTTCTTTCGGTCATAGTAGGTGCTGCGTTCCATATTCAAAACCTCCAGCATTTCTGATTCCCTGTACTTGAAGCGGTTGAGATATGCCTTTGAGATAATCTCACAGTACAGAGCGCCTTTATCTGGATATTCTCTGATTTTCAACATAGCCATATCTACCAGTTCAATGATCCACTTTGTCTCAAATAAGCTGCGAATGCGTTCTTCAAATCGTTCTCTCGCTTCATCCGGAGCAAAGTTCTCCAGATAAATCAATGCACCATCTAAGCTGTCACCGTAAGTACAAATAAGGGTATCACATACATCATTCGCACGATCAATGGTAGACCAGCACACCTCTCGATATATGGATAAAATCAGCTTTGCTCTTTCATACAGAACCTTCTCGTCAATGTTCTGCATCCGGCAAAGCATTCGAATACTGCTTAATACCTGTGTATTATATCTGCTCATTCAGAATCTCCTTTCAGCCTAATCCATAAAATAAGAATTCCTTTCTAACTCCTGTCACTTGGCTAAAGGGAAACAAATACCATGGGACAAGAATGACTATAACTTCCGATATTTGATTAAAATAACAGAAGTGAAATCGGAAGTTCTTGACTTTATAAAAGTTCCGATATATAATTAAGTGGAATTAAAACTTCTGTTATGATTCTTATTATAGCATTTTCCAGAAGTTTGTCAACAAATAATCGGAAGTTACGAATAAATATTTTTTGAAAGGAAGGATACTACCATGACATTTGGAGAAAAAATTAAAGAAGCTCGTTTGGCTATGAACCTATCTCAAACGGAGCTTGCCCAGATGACCGGCATTTCCGAAAGATCCCTTTACACCTATGAGCAGCTCGGAACACTCCCCAGAAAAAGCAACATCAGAAAACTTGCTGAAGCACTGCATATCTCTGTGTCCTATCTTTTGGACGAATCTGAAACGGATAGCCAGAGCCATATAGATCAGGATATGTTTATTTTAGAGGCAAAGGAAAACTTCGGTTCAAAAGGAGCAAAAGAAGCTCAGGAAGTGTTGGGTCGTGTAAATTCTCTGTTTGCCGGTGGAGAATTGGACGAGGACGCAAAAGATGTATTCTTCCAGGCGATTATGTCAGTTTATATGGACTCTAAGAAAACAGCACGGGAAAAGTACACTCCGAAGAAATACAGAAAGCATAAAGATAAAGAGTAAAATCCTCAAGCACAGAATATGTTTTCTGTGTGCGATTCGGAGGTGAAGCAAATGAAAACGGCAGAGCATATCATTGAAACTGTCGATAAGCTTGTGCGAAAATATCACACCAGAGACCCTTACGAGCTATGTCAGCTGTTAGGTATCAAAATCCACTATTACGATTTACAGAAGAAATTGAAGGGCTTCTTCTATTACCAGTCCAGACAAAAGAATATCGTGATAGATCACAATGTGAACGGTATCCTGGAGCGTATATTAGTCGCACATGAATTAGGACACGCTGTCCTGCATACAAAAATCGCTATGATGCACGGCTTTCAAGAAATGGAAGTTTTTGATGATAGATCAATCGAAGAAAATGAAGCAAACTTCTTTGCGGCGGAGCTTCTGTTAGAAGATGGGAAAGTCCTGGAATGCCTTTCGGAACACACATTTTTTGAAACGGCTAAAATGCTCTATGTACCGGCAGCATTATTAGACTACAAATTCAGCCTGCTCCACGAAAAAGGAGAGCTGGTAAATTCGATGTATATTCGTAAAGCAGATTTCCTGAAAGAAGATCTTCATGCCTACGATAACGACATTGGTTATGGCGATATATGAATATCTATTTTTATATCTTTACAGAAAAAGTCCACCAGTACGATGCGTAGTGCATCATGACTGGTGGACTTTTTGCTTCTTAAAGAATCAGTATATTGTGCTGCAAAAAAGAACCCCATAGCAGTTCACTCTGTACCGTCAATGGGCTTCTTTTTCATTATATCAATCAAGCTCCGCTTTTTTTATCATCTCTTGCTGGTCAATCAAGACATCAATCAACTTTCCTACGGTTATCAATGTTGTTACATTACACTTTTTCAGTTTTGCAGCAATCTCATTATCAATGATGCTGTCGCATTTTGCATATGGGGTATCCAGTAAAAAATAGTCAAAGTTCTTTTCCAAGACGAATGCCAGTTTTAGAAGCATTGCCAAAGAAACTTTCGTCTGTCCAACTTCAACATGGCTCATATGATTGTTCGAGCAACCAACCAACGCACCCAAATCAGCCTGACTATAACCCTTTTCCAGTCGGGCAGCTCTAATGCGCTGACCAATCTTAACGTAATCAATTTCCGGTTGCGTTTCAATCACCTCCATGCTGTGTATGATTCTGCTATACATTATAAAATGTACCAAAAATCTCAACAACCAACATCGGGTGCAAGTTGCATTTATAAATGCAATATGATAAAATTTTATAGGCAGATTGCATTAAATGATAGAATGAAAAGAACCCCAAGACGACAATATGAGTGATATGTACCCAGTATTCTGGACACTGTCATTTGAACTGAACAATTAGCATTCCATCATGGATGCTTCCCGAAACTTAGAGGGAGGCATCCATTTTGTTTTCGCTTGGATTCGTCTGTTATTGTAGTAGTCAATATACTCCGCAATTGCGTTCTGAAAGGCTTCAAAGGACGGATACTCCTTTTCAAAGCCATAGAACATTTCGTTTTTCAGTCTGCCAAAGAATGTTTCCATGATGCAATTATCATAGCAGTTGCCCTTCCGGGACATGGATTGAATTACACCGTGATTCGCAAGTTCATTCCTATAAAACTCATGCTGGTATTGCCAGCCCTGATCCGAGTGCATGATCAGCCCCTGCACGGAAGGAAATCGCTGAAACGCTTTCGCCAGCATATCCTTGATCTGCTCCAGGTTTGGACTGAGGGAAAGATTATAAGAAATGATCTCGTTTGTGTTCATGTCCAAAATCGGAGAGAGATAGCATTTGCCCCATGAAAGATTGAACTGCGAAACATCGGTTGTCCACTTTTGCAGCGGCCTCTTTGTACTGAAATCTCTATTGATGATATTAGCAGCAACTTTGCCAACTTCGCCCTTATAAGAATGATATTTTTCTTTCGGGCGCTTCCCCAGCAAGCCCAACTGGTGCATGATCCGTTGAACGCGCTTATGATTGACCTGATGACCGCGGCTCAGAAGCGCCTGATGCACCCGCCTTACACCGTATCTTCCCTTGTTTTCGGCAAAAATGGACGATATTTCTGCGGATAACCCACTATTCCGCTCTTGAACCTTGTCTTTCTTGCTGATTTCATAGTAGTAGGTCGATCTGGAAAGGCCTAATGCTTCCAGCAAGTATTTCAGGGCATATCCTTCTTCACGGAGCCTTTTGATGACCGCTGCTTTTTCGCCTTGAGTTCCTCGTCCCATTTTTCCCGTCTCAAGGCGATCCGTTTTTTTATGACTTTGTTCTCCGCTTCCAAGTATTCGACTCTTGCTCTGAGCCGGATCAATTCTTCTCGCTCTGACGGAGTCAGTTCAGCGGGTTCGACTTTCTTTTTCATGGGAGCCTCCTTGGGTGGCCGTCCTTTTTGCTTTGCGGCCAATCCCTCATACCCCTCTATTTTATACCGCTGAACCCATTGATACAAGAGGCCGTCGCTAATTCCGGCTGAAATAGCGGTCGCTCTGGCCGATGCTCCAGCCATGACTTTGGCTACCAGCTCATACTTTTCTTCCGCTGTCCATACTTTGTTCTGATTCTTGTGCTGGAGCGCTTCCGGACCACATGATTTCTCTATCCCGGCCCACCTGCGAATCATGCCGCGAAAGTTCCTCTCTTGGATGTCCTCTGGCGCCTCCGGCCATTTCCCCTGCCGATACATTTCTACACATTTTCGCTTGTACTCATAGCTGTATTTCATATAGCAATACCCCCAATACTGGGTGTCCAGTATTGGGGGTACATATCAGAGCTATCTTGAGGTTCTTTAAAATAAAAAATTCGTAGAGTACATTACTCCACGAATCGCATTCTTCTCTGTTTTTTTTAGTTTATATCTTTATTTTACAAATTGTCGCACTGTTTGTCAATATGTTAGGGACATAAAACACGAGGTTTTGCACAAAAATCCATCTTAGAAAGTTCCAAAGTCACAATTTGCCGTCAGAATTATAGTCATATTGAAGGAGGTGTACCTTATGGCACGAAAAGGAGAAAATATTTACAAAAGGAAAGACGGCAGATGGGAAGGAAGATACATTAAGTCCCGATCTTCTACAGGCAAAGCCAATTACGGTTATGTTTATGCAAAGTCATATCGAGAAGTCAAGGCAAAACTTATCAGTCAAAGTTCGTGCACGAGTAATTCTGTCACTGTCGATCCAGAAATTAGCTCAGATCAATTTGAACAGGTTGCTATGGAATGGTTTCAAGCTATATGTCCTAAAGTGAAGGAATCTACAAGCAACAAATATAGGAATCTTCTCAGCTCGTATATACTTCCTGTGTTCGGAAGCAAACAATTGCGTGATATAACACACGAGTTTATTGAAACGCAGTGTAATTTTTTCCTTGTTTCTGGTGGATTAAAGGAGAATGGACTTTCCTCTAAAACTGTTTCAGATATTTTATCTCTAATTCGAAATGTCTTACAATTTGCCACCCGAAACGGGAAAGCCATTTCTTGTGACGCACGATCTATACAGATAAAACGTCAAACGAAGGAAATGAGAGTTTTGAGTCGTGCTGAACAGGAAAAATTATGCCAATACTTGTATTCTAATCTTGATTCCTGCAATATTGGTATATTAGTATGTTTATTCACTGGTCTCAGAGTAGGTGAAATTTGTGCGTTACGATGGGAAGATGTTTCATTCTCAGATTACACAATCCACGTGCATCAAACGCTCCAGAGAATCCAAGATAGAACCAACAGTGAATACAAGACAAGGATTGTTGTTACCACACCAAAAAGTGCTTGCTCCATCCGTACTATTCCAGTACCCCATGGCTTAATGACTATTCTTACAGCACACAAAGCTTCTTCTACTGGCTACATCCTAACCAATAGCGATCAGAATCCATTAGAACCAAGAACCATGCAAAATCATTTTAAGAAGGTATTGAAAAACAGCGGAATCACCTCCGCAAATTATCACTCGTTACGTCATACATTTGCTACAAGGTGCATAGAGCTTGGATTCGATGTAAAAAGTCTCAGCGAAATATTGGGTCATGCCAGCGTGAATATTACAATGAATCGCTATGTACACCCATCCATGGATTTAAAAAGAGAAAATATGCAACGGCTTTCTGATTTATTAGCCGTCAAATAAATTGTCAACACCGTCAAATAATGCTGAGTTTTCAGTGTTTGGCGGTGTTTTTTCGTGGAGTAATGTACTCTACGAAAGAGTATACCCAGGAGGAGATTTATTGATTCAATTTGTAGGGCGAGATGCTTATAAGCAGTTTTGGAATTTTAGTAAAGATGAGAAAGAGAACTTGGCCACTCAATTGGCGATTGAGTTACCCGCACTCAGAGGAAAAGTTGGTGCATCACAAGAAGAAATTGCTTCGGCTGTTGGTATTTCACGACAAACTTATAGTGCCTACGAAAATCGGACACGCCCAATTCCATGGAGTTTATATCTAGCACTATTGTTTTATTTTGATTACATTCCAAGTACACATTATATGATTCGCCAGCTTGAATTATTCCCAAATGAATTAGACGAATGTTGGTTAGCTGGTAGAGTTTTTATTGAGGAAGAAAAATGAGCGAATATTCACAGCAAATAAAAAGGGATATTACATGAACAAAAATATAAAATATTCTCAAAACTTTTTAACGAGTGAAAAAGT
>OGWQ01000356.1_pt1 | contig 35076 bp, 41 predicted proteins | sample 1576091 | NCBI WGS metagenome assembly OGWQ01 (sample SAMEA3541584, study PRJEB24748) | human gut metagenome | biome: human gut; feature: human-associated habitat; material: faeces | place: China | collected 2012
CCACTGCATCTGCCTCGCAGCCACTTCTCTACACTCCTTTGTAAGAACGACTGCAGATTCAGACGGGTGGATATCCTGTCCATGCTCTATCTTTAAACGCTGGTCCAGTTTCCTTACAATCTTTTCAATTTCCCGTGAGGTTTCATCATCCACATAATATCTTCCACACATTTTCTGTCCTCCTTTTTCCTATTTTACTTCATCCCCGGTATCTTATACAACCAGTTTCCATGCACAATCCTCCGGACAAAAGAGAAGCACAAAATTGATTTGTTTTCCCAAAAGTACCGCCTGACATCTATACTTCCAGTTCAAAATTCCCGCATACCACTGCTTTTCTACAGTCAGAACTTGGATATGATTGATTTGAATAATCTCTTCATCCTCCCCTTTTACCTTCAGCATCAATGGCAAAGATTTTCCGGTAGCTGTGAACCAGCACTGGACTGCCACCTCATGATAGGTTCCGGATAAAGGCTCCTGCTCTGTATGCTCTGTATTTATTCCGATTCCAAATGCCACCGTTCCTTCCTCCTTCCCGCTATTCTGTCTTTAATTTCTCATAGTCCACAGAACATTTTTCCCGTGAAATGCCACCACTCATGTGATCAATACACCCACCTAAAAAAGCCGCACGTATTACCGAGTCATTCCCATACCGTTTTCTGATCTGATCTATCGTTTCATCCATTTTTTCCAGTTTCTCATAATCATTCGTATCAAACAGATTCAGTTGTCTCATATTCACCTGATCCTTGATGCGGCTGGTATGGATTCCCAGATGCCGGATGGGTGTCCCATCCCAGAGCTGGTCAAATAACTGGCAAGCACACTGATGAATCTCTATCGTAATATTGGTTGCATTCTGAAGCGTCATCTGGTGACTGGCATAACTGAGATCATAATTCTTGATTCCTACTGCAATCACTTCTGCCCTGACGCCTGCTCCACGAAGTCTGCTTCCTACTGTCTCTGCCAAAGCCAACAGCACCAATTTTGCTGTAGATGCATCTGTCACATCAAAAGGAATCGTTGTGGAATTACCATATCCCTTATTGGCAGGTGGAGCAGACTGAACGACAGACACATCAATCCCATTTGCAAATCCCCAGACTACTTCCCCATGTTTCTTTAAATGTTGTTTTAAGTAGCCAGGATCGCTCTTTGCCAAATCTCCTATTGTTCGGATTCCCAACTTGAAAAGTGTCTTTGTTGTTGCCCGTCCTACAAAAAATAAGTCGCTTACCGGTAATGGCCACATCTTATTCTGTATCTCAGACTTCCATAATGTGTGCACTCTGTCTGGTTTCTGAAAATCACTTGCCATCTTAGCTAACAGTTTATTCTCAGAAATGCCGATATTCACTGTAAATCCAAGCTGTTTCTTAATCTGTTTCCGCATCTTCTCCGCAGCTTCCACTGGTGTACCCCAAAGCGATTCTGTTCCAGTCATATCTACAAACGCCTCATCTATCGAGTATTGTTCCACTACAGGAGAATACTCATGCAAAATTCCCATAAAAGCTTTGGAACACCGCTCATACAATCCATAATTCGGAGGCACTAAGATAAGATCTGGACATTTCTGTTTTGCTTCCATGATTGATTCACCTGTCTGTATCCGATATTTCTTTGCTGGAATGGATTTTGCCAAAATGATTCCATGACGCATCGCCATATCCCCACCTACTGCAGATACCTGTTCTCTTAAATCTCCTTTCCATCCCAAATGATGCATCCGATATACCGCTTCCCAGGACAAAAAGGCAGAATTTACATCTATATGAAAAATCACTTTTCCCAAACTCACGTTCTCCTCCTTTATACCCCATTATATAGAACATACGTTCTGAAATCAAGTGATAATATTTGCCATATCCATGTTTCCTCTATATATAGTAATTCCTCTTCCAGCGCAAACAATATATAGTATTTTAACATTGACACATACTACATATAGTGTTACACTTACTATGTAATTATTATTTGTGCCATCCGGAAAGGATATACACACGCAGTTTAGGTTTGTAAAAGTGTCAGAAGTATACCACGCTACCAGCAGGGACTTCTGGCTTTTTTTATTTTGCAGGAAACTGCACGCATTAGAGAATGAACATCCGTGTCATTCTCTTTTTTTATGCCTAAACGCAAAGAAAGGAGGAAGAAAAACCGGAACAAATAAGAATTACAACTATACCATAGAAAAGGAGCCAAGAATAACATGAACCAACTCAAAGAATTATCAAACGTGGAAAAAATCAAACAACTGGTGGACTATCTGAATTTGCAGCGTAACGCTTATTATAATGAGAACAGTCCGAATATCAGTGATGCGGAATATGACCGGATCTTCGATGAATTAATGGAATTAGAAAAGCAGACAGGCTTTGTCTTATCCAATTCACCGACACAAACCGTAGGCTATACTCCCATCAGTGAACTTCCCAAAATAAAGCACCCGGTGCCTTTGCTTTCTTTAGATAAGACAAAGCAGGTACAGGACTTGATAAGCTTTGCTGGGAAGCAACCGGTTCTGTTTATGCTGAAGTTGGACGGATTAACGACTAAATTGGTATACGAAAATGGAACACTTGTGGAGGCTTCCACTCGTGGCGATGGAGAGATTGGGGAACTTATCACCCATAACATCCCTGCATACGTTGATGTCCCTCTCTCAATTCCATATAAAGGCCGGCTTGTGATTGTTGGAGAATCCTTCATCCCAACCAATGACTTTGAGCGTTTAAAAGAAACCCTACGAGATGGAAAAGGAGAACCTTACAAAAATGGGCGTAATCTGGCATCCGGCTCTGTGCGAAGTCTTGATCCGGCAAATTGTGCAGGGCGCTGTCTGCACTTTATGCCTTTTAATGTTCTGGAAGGTCTGGACTCTCCATTTCTCTTTCTAGACAGCAGATCTATAAAGGTTTCCAGCCTGTTTGACTATGGCTTCCAGCCTTGTCCTTATATTGTTGCAACCCAGCCTTTAACCTTGGATCTTGTAAACCAGTATATTGAAAATCTGACTGTTCTGGCAGGCAAAAAACATCTGCCTATTGACGGAATTGTAATGATTTTCGACAGTCTGGACTATTCCAAAAGCTGTGGGCGTACCGGACATCATTATAAAGATGGACTGGCTTTTAAGTTTGAAGACGAAACTTACGAAACCACTCTTCGCAATATAGAATGGACACCCACCCGTTTCGGAGAAATTGCACCAGTGGGAGTTTTTGACCCTGTGGAAATTGACGGATGCTCTGTTTCCAGAGCAACTCTTCACAATCTTACCTTTATCAAAGAGTTAGAATTGGTGCCAGGTTGTAGAATTTCTGTATCAAAACGCAATATGATCATTCCTCATATTGAGGAAAACCTGGAACGTGGTCATTATGTAAATGCAGTTCCTCCTGCATGTCCATGCTGCGGTTCCCAGACTCGTGTCTATCAGAGAAAAGGAAGTGACGGACGTCTCATTGAAACGGTGCATTGTGATAATCCCAACTGTGACAGCCAGATCCGAAAGCGTTTTACCCATTTTGTTGGAAAAAAGGCAATGAATATTGAAGGACTTTCGGAAGCCACACTGGATAAATTTCTCTCTTTGGGGTATATCCACACATTTCCGGATATCTACCATTTAGATGATTATCAGGAAGATATCTTACAGTTGGAAGGTTTCGGTAAAAAATCCTTTGAAAGATTATGGAATTCTATTACTTCCAGCCGAAATACTACCTTTGTCCGATTCCTGGTTTCCATGGATATTCCTATGGTCGGAAGGACCAAAAGCAGGATTTTGGATACGGTATTCCACGGCAGCCTACAGGAATTTTTTGATGCTGCCTCTGGTGATTATGATTTTACTCAATTAGAAGATTTCGGAGATACTTTGAATCAGAATATCCATGACTGGTTTTCTGATGAAAATAATTTAAGTCTCTGGCACGAACTCCAAAAAGAACTTATATTTGAAAAAAGAAAGGAAATGAACACTATGATGAAAGAAAATGTATTTACAGGATGTACCATTGTTGCAACAGGAAAACTTGCTCATTTTACAAGGGATGAAATCAACTCGAAGATTTTAGAGCTTGGAGCCAAAGCTGGCAGTTCTGTCACAAAAAAGACAGATTATCTAATCTGTGGGGAAAAAGCCGGCAGCAAATTAGCAAAAGCCCAGTCTCTCGGCATTAAGATTTTATCTGAAGATGAGTTTCTTGAAATGATTGCGTAAGGAGAGATCTATGAGTATCATTACATCCGTTTTTCATATCTATGGATTTCTTATTACGGAAGAGGCTGCTAATCTTATCCTTCGATATACAGAGGAAGTTTTTCCTGATTTATACAAAGAGTTTTCTGATCCAGAATCACTCTTAGCCTTTCAGGAATATCTTTGTGAGAAACTTGATGGCTGTCGTTATGGCACTGCCGAGTCTATGACGGTATGGAGGATCAAAGATCAAGAAGAACTGGACTTAAATCCAGGAGAAGAATTTTATATCATTAAACTTAAAAATTCTTCCCACTTATTTTCACAGGCATATTCTTCTTATACGGAAGTTATCCAAGAAATTCAAGAAACGTTTGGTGAATTACTTCCTCCCAATTTTCCATTAGATGATTTTCTTGTGGAAATCATCGGCGAAGTCTGGGGCTAATGAAATGGGGTAAATGCCCCATTTCAAACACCTTTTGCGACTTTATATTTATAATTATTTTACCGTTGGAAACACCTTCTTTTTTGATATAATAAAGACATCTGGTATTTGAATCTCGAAAGGATGTGTAAAACATGGAAGGTAAATATTTTTTTAACGGAAAAGATATTTCAATGAATCTGTATATTCAGATCCGGGATGTTGTCAATATTATTATGGAAAAGAGTCATCTTTCCTTTCCGGATGCCATGGGCAAATTTTATCACTCAAAAACTTACAAAGCCCTGCAAAATACAGAAAATACTCTTTGGGCGGAATCTGCTGGCTATATTGCAGACCGCTATTACGAAGAACAAGAAGAAGCTCAAAAATAATAAAACTAAGTTTAAGAAGGAACTGCTTACCAAAATAAGCGGTTCCTTTTTTATGTAAGAAAGAAGGGATTACATGTTTATTAATAACTATTCGAATCATTACCAACAAACAATTGACCGCTTTCGTGGAGCATACGCTTTTCTTAGTAACTTCTATCCTTCCCGGATATATTACCGGGGTTACTGGTATGAAAATAATGAGGCTGCATTTCAGGCACAAAAAACTTTCTTACCAAAAGAAAAGCTTCAATTTACCAGATTAAAAAGCCCAAAAGAGGCAAAAAAGCTTGGATTGGAAATCCAGCTTCGTTCAGACTGGGAAAGTGTAAAGCTTATGTATATGTATGAAATTTGTATGTGCAAATTCATGCAGAACCCCTCCCTATGTAAAGCATTGCTTGCTACTGGGAATTGTCACCTTGTTGAAGAAAACAACTGGGGAGATTACTTTTGGGGTTCCGTAAATGGTCATGGCGAAAATCATTTAGGAAAAATTCTTATGGATATACGTGCGAAGCTTCAATTTGAATATTAAAACAATAATTTATCTAATTTTGCACTGTATGAATTGCCAATATTTTGCTATAATGAAAGATAGATTTTAAAGAAAGGATTTGTGCTTATGTATCTGAAGCGTTTTGTCTATGACCGTCTTCTGGATTGGAAAAATGAAGGAGGTCATAGTACCCTGGAAGTCGGTGGAGCCCGTCAGGTTGGAAAAACCTACCTGATACAGAAATTCGCTGACGAAAACTACAAACACAAAATTTATATTAACCTGTTTGAATTAAGCGGCAAACAGTTTATGGATTGTTATAAACAGGCAACAGATTGGACACCTGGAACAAAACGGCGGGAGCACCCTCTCCACGATGCCTTCCAGTTGTATGAACCGGACTTTATTGATTCTGAAGATACCGTCATCATTATTGACGAAATCCAGGAATCTTCCGAGATTTATAACCGTATCCGGGAGTTTACTCGTCAATTTAAAGCTCATTTCATCATCACAGGAAGTTATCTCGGACGGATTTATGATCCCGAATTTCGTTATTCCAGCGGAGATGTCACCAAACTCACCATCTACACACTTTCTTTTGAAGAATTTTTGATGGCCTATGATCAAAACCTGTATGAAGATTATAAAAAAATATCTCACGTTCCTTCTGGAGCAGAAATCTATGATCGCTTAAAAGAAATCTATGAGCTGTACTGCCAGGTTGGTGGCTATCCTAAAGTAGTAGAAAACTATCTGGAGAACCGAAGCATCGTAAAAGCTCAAGGCGAACTCGTAAAAATCATTGATACTTTTACCAATGAATCCATTCGTTATTTTACTGATATTCTGGATACCAAAGTATTTACCCATATTTTCTTTTCCATCTGCCGTATTTTAAACCGTGAAAAGAAAGGCTTTTCAGAAGACAGCATTAGCGAAGAATTGCAAAAACTGGTAACCAAAGACTACTCCAGTAATATTTCAAAGGCTACCTGTAACCGTGCCATTAGCTGGCTTTACTTTTCGGGAATTATTGGATTCTGTGCCAAAATAACAGAAATGGATATTCTGGATTTTAAGTCTGCAAGCCGCTGCTATTTCATGGATATGGGGCTGGCAAATTATTATCTGACACGTACCGGTACCGATTCCCGTGTACTTGCAGGCACATTAAATGAAAATTATGTTTATATCAACCTGAAGAAACGCCAGGATTTTCCACAGGAAATTTCCTTTGAAACCCCTGCTTTTGCTACTTACCGTGGAGGAGAAATTGATTTTGTGGCACAAAGCCTATCTTCTTCTACCCGCTATTTGATAGAAGTGAAAGCTGGAAAAGGTACTGCTTCCACTGCCCAGAAAGCCCTGGCACAAGGAAAAGCAGATAAGCTTCTTTATTTAAAAGGAGCAACCAAAGGTGGTATAGACGGCAAAACAGAAACACTGCCTATTTATTTACTAGAACAATACAAATTTAATTAAGTTTATGTTTACGAAGAGACTACTTTCCAAGTGGTCTCTTTTTTATTTAGGAGGACAATAATATGAATTCAATAAAAGAATTAAAAGAACAATTAGGATATGAAGAAATCGGTCTCGATGATACATTTGTATTTCACTGTACTCAATGCGGAAAATGTTGCATCCACCGGGATGATATCCTCTTATCCCCGAAAGATCTGTTTAACATAGCAAAAAAATTTCAGATTACACCAGAGAATGCCTTGGACCAATATTGTGAAACCTATATTGGATCTAACTCCCGTCTCCCCGTAGTACGCCTGAAACCACAAGGAAGTGTGAAACGTTGCCCGCTATTAAAAGATCGAAAATGTTTGGTACACGATGTAAAACCGACAGTCTGTGCCATGTTTCCAATTGGCCGGTATCTTGCCCTTCCTGCCGATGGTAATTTTCCGGAAAATCCAGAAGAAATGTCTGTTGGATATATCTTTAATAATCCAGAATGCGGAGACGGATTGGAAATACATACAGTTCGAGAATGGTTTCATGATTTCAACATTCCACTAAAAGATGACTATTTCTTTACCTGGACAAAAACGCAGGCAACACTCTGCAAGCATCTACGCTTTCTGGAGGAACACCTATCGGAAAATACCATGCTCCAAATATGGAATGCTATCTTGATCTCGCTGTATCTGTACTATGAGATTACAGAAGATTTTCAAACACAATTTAAGAAAAACTCAGATGCGATTCTATCCTTAATTGAAACACTAAAAAATTTTGACATCCCTATGCCTAAGAAAGCATAAACAACCACAAATACTTCGAGCCGCCCAGTTTGGACGGCTCTTTTTCATATCCATATAACGCTCTTTACATTTCGTCAATTATCCTACTTCCAAAATATTATCGAGCTGAATCAGATAGGAGTAGGCTTCAAAATAACCTTTCTTAAATATTTTAAGGAGACCAGCTCGCTATGCACCAACTTTCTATCACTCATCCTCTTGGTATCTTCTACCTTTTTATATGTTTTTCCTGTCAGCAGACACATAGCTAGATACATGACTCTTATGACTCTCACAGCAGCAATTTCCGTGCTGTAACTTTCTACGTAAATGTGCCCCATATTTTTCACCATCTTATCATAGCATTTCGGAAGTAATTGCAATTTACTGCCGAAATGCTACCTCTATTTACCATCTACATAATCAGCTCCAATAACACCCTATAAATTTTTCTAATCTAACACGTTCTTTATAATGGGATTATCCTTGAAACTTGTACACCTGCTGAAATTCCCCTCTCTATATTTCTCCTATAATTCCGAAGGCTATGGATATGAAACCCAGGAATTCCCCAAGCATAAGAAATTTTGCGAACATAATACTCTTTTGATTTTGTAAATATTTTTCCTTGCTTCCTATATAATAACTTCATAATCCGTAACGACTGAGCTGAGATCTTAGGGAACGCACCATTAACTTTTTTGTACAAATCTCCTCTTTTAGTTTCTTCCAAAATAATGGTTTTTCCATGCATACAGGACCATTCTATACATGGAATATCTACACTTCTTATCCCTGTTTCCATTGCAATTCTCAAAAATAAGGAAGTTTCAAAATCCTTTTTGTATAGGAATTGATCTGCTATCATCTTATAATATTCAACAAAATAAATTTCTCTTATCTTTCTTTGTAGTTCTGCCAAAGAAATACTATCCAGCCATTCCAGTTTTTCTCTATATTTTTCTACAAATATCATTCTCTGCTCAGCTTTAAAAGATTGCCTCAAAGCACGGATAGCCTCTGGCCAACATTTTCTTTGTCCAGGTAATAAAAAACATACCATTTTCTGTAAAAATTTTTCTTCGCTATCCGGATGCCACTGTATTAAACGCTTTAGTTCTTCATAGGCTTGATTCACTTTATATTCCATTGTACTGTTTCTCATCTTCAGCTTCTCCTTCGTATGGCTCTAAAATCTTTGAAGCCCTCTCCACAAACATCCTGTCTGCCCCTGAAATCTCATATTCTTTCCAAAGTGTCTTATGTATCTGTTCCTCTGTTAAATCCCTGCACTTTTCTTGCAGCATACGGACAAATGGATATATCATGGTTGCATGAATATTTTTCCCGGATCGTACCATATCTCCTTCCATTTGATATGCTTCCTGTAAGCATTCCAGTATAATGCGAACATCCGTAACACTTTCTCTCATTGTGCTTCCCCTCATCAGGCTTATCCTCCTATTTACATACGTACTCTCAGTCCATCTAATCTCGACACATTCAATCCAACCAGATACCAGTCGTCTCCCATTTCAATCCTGACCGGAACCCAAACATCTTTCACCTTTACATCGAAGCATTCCCCACAATGTAGCCCTCCATAAAAAGATTCCAAATCAAAACGTATATCATACCGCCCTGTTTCAGTATCATAAAACAATGTGCCTTCTCTGTGTTCACTCATAACATCTGCCTCCTTAAATTTTCTTTTACTTAGTAATTACCTTATTCCGATACAGATTGAAGAAATTCCGGAAAATTATCATAAAAATTTTTCCGATACCGATAGTAGGTAGAAGACGTTAATCCCAACTCCCGCTGCAGCTGTGTCGGTGTTACCTCTTTTTGTACCACTCGGATAAATTCCTGGTTAAACTTTTCCTGTTCTATGGCTCGTGGTCTTCCCACTTCATCCCATTCACCTCGAAGTTTCTTTGCCTCCATCCCTTCTCTTTGACGCTTCTCTTTTTTCTCCATCTCCGCCTGTGCCAAAGATGCATAAATCTCAATCAATACATTATTAATTGTCTCAATCATCAGCCTTGCTAAAGCATTATCCATCTGTGACAAATCGATCAGAGTAGTCGGAAGTTCCAATACCATTACCCGCACTCCTTTGTCTTTTAAACTCTGTAGCTGCTTTAAAATTTCCTGCTTATTTCTCCCCAATCTGTCAAGCTCTGTGATAATCAGCGTATCTCCTTCTCGCAAAACATCTTCAACCAGAACCGTGTATCGTGGTCTGTCAAAGTTTTTCCCCGTTAACTTATCTGTAAAAATTCCTGTCAGCTTTATATTCTGACTCTCACAAAATCTCTGAATTTCTATAATGCCCCTATCCAAATGCTGTTCTTTGGTACTGGTCCTGTGATACCCGTAATATGCCATATCTCTTCCTCCTATACATTCCCAAAAAGTCTACAAATCTTTTGACATATCCCAAAACTCCATTCATATACTTTCTGGGAGTAAAAAATAGCCTCCAGCATCTACTCTCAAAAAGCATACTTTTTGAGAGATGGCTTTTACTACTTCTGTACGCAAGATGCCATAAAAAAGCAACAAAAAAGACAGAGGCTTAATAAAATTTCCTCTGTCTTCATATCAACTATTCCGGAAAGATGTCTATCTTTTTTCCTTCAAACTTATATCCTACACCTCTCACCGTTTTAATATAGCGGCATTGCTTTAGCTCCGGTTCAATTTTCTTTCTCATACTGGATACCAGACAATACACAATATTATCAATGCTTTCCGGCAATTCTTCGTTATAAAGAATTTCAAAAATTTTTTCTTTGGTAAAAATCACACCCGGCCTTCCTGCCAAAAGCATAAACAATTCATACTCTATTTTCGTTAAGACAATCTCCGTCTGTCCTCTATAAATTTTATGATAATCCGGATAAATCCTAAAATCGGAGTTTTCTTCATGCTCTCCCAAGATGCTTTTTATATTTTCCGCTACATATTCTTTGTATCCCAGTACAGTTGAAATAGTTACTTTCCCCAAGCTACACTTCCCTTCTGTTTCTTTTATGTGGAAATCTTTTCACACAGATTCCTTTTAAAAATGATTCTCCATTCTCCATTCATTGATAAGCTGCACAACCTGCGTTAAATTGGTATACCAGATATAATGCCCCCCATTTACAATATATAACTGGTGATTACCAGATTCTAAATCCAGTTGATTTCTATGAGCAGTCTCCCAGGCTGGAACATTTTGTACATTCTCTGAAGAAATCATGGTTAATACAGGAAGTGCCGATGGAAATTTTTTATTCTTTATAGAAAGTAATGATTGATCCATCCCATTTACTTCACTTCTAATCGTATCATTGTTGCTCAAAGAATATGCCTGAATGTATTCCTCCCTATCACTTTCCGTATAAGTATACCCGGAAACCTGTGGTAATGCTGCCCCATATTTATCCGGATCTGTTTTCAATGCAGTCTGGAATTCTTCCAAAGAAGAAAAAGAATTCTTAATTTTCTGAAATTCATCAATTCCCTGCAGTATGTATTTCTTTTCCATTTCCATAGCCTCTGCCAGCTCTTCATCATACACCGTATTATCAACAGCAATGAAACCTTTTACTTTTTCCGGATAATTCTGTACAAAATTGAGTCCATATACTCCAGAAATCGAATGTACCAGCAATACACACTGCTCAATTCCCATGGTGTCCAGTGCAACATTCACTTCGCTGTTGATATTATCTACCGTTCGATCTGTCAATGCACCATCACTAAGTCCATATCCAAATGGCTCCACAATCACTACATTAAAACTCTCATCCAAAGATTCTGCCAGAGGTTTAAAGTAGATATGGGGTGATGGAACGCCCAGAGCCGGCAGCATCACCAATGTAGTTTTTCCTTCATCTGCAAACTTTTCTCCACTTGCATCCAATTTTCCATACAAAGCAAGATGCATCTTATTCCCTTTCACTGTGATATATTTACTCGCATATCTTATTTGTGTTGTTTCCATAGCATGTACCATATTAGAATTTCCTACCAGAAATGCAAACAGCATCGCAATCGTTACAATTCTTGAGATTTGCTTTTTGTATCTTCTCATACGCTTCCCCCTACGTAAATTATTTCAAATATTTTTTCAGTTCTTCTACCTTGTCTAAGCGCTCCCATGGAAGGTTGAGATCATTTCTTCCAAAGTGTCCATAGGCTGCTGTCTGCTTATAGATTGGTCGGCGAAGATCCAACATCTGAATGATTCCTGCTGGTCGCAAATCGAATTCTTTTCTTATCATCTCCACCAGACTCTCATCTGAAATTTTCCCAGTTCCAAAGGTGTCTACCATAATAGAGGTCGGATGAGCCACCCCAATTGCGTAAGACAGCTGAATTTCACATTTTTTTGCAAGACCTGCTGCCACAATATTTTTTGCCACATAACGAGCTGCATAAGCTGCAGAACGGTCTACTTTTGTACAATCCTTACCGGAAAAAGCACCGCCGCCGTGACGTGCATATCCGCCGTAAGTATCTACAATAATTTTACGTCCTGTCAATCCACTGTCCCCGTGAGGCCCACCGATCACAAAACGTCCTGTTGGATTGATAAAGAATTTTGTCTCATCATCCACCATATCTGCCGGAAGAATTGGGTCGAATACATACTTTTTAATATCCGCATGAATTTGTTTCTGTGTTACTTCCGGATCATGCTGTGTAGATAATACCACTGTATCTAAACGCATTGGTTTATCATTTTCATCATATTCTACCGTTACCTGTGTTTTTCCATCCGGTCTTAAATAAGTAAGCACGCCGTCCTTACGTACTTTTGTAAGCTGTAATGCCAGTTTATGTGCAAGAGCAATCGGATATGGCATAAATTCTTCTGTTTCATCTGTTGCAAATCCGAACATCATACCCTGATCTCCGGCACCGATTGCATCAATTTCTTCTTCAGACATCTTGTTTTCTTTTGCTTCCAATGCCTTATTCACGCCCAAAGCAATATCTGCTGACTGCTCATCAATTGCCGTTAAGACGGCACAGGTATGTGCATCAAATCCATAGTCTCCATTATCATAACCAATTTCTTTGATTGTTTCTCTTACCACCTGCTGCATATCTATATACGCATTGGTCGTAATTTCTCCAATCACTAATACCATACCCGTTGTAATTGCAGTCTCACAAGCCACTCTGCTCATCGGATCCTTTTCCATAAGTGCATCCAATATGGCATCTGATATGGCATCACACATTTTGTCTGGATGACCTTCTGTTACTGATTCTGAGGTAAATAATCTTTTCTCCATAGTAAATTCTCTCCTTTATATCGATATTTCACATTTATCAAAAATATAAAATATCTTCACCGCAATTACTATATTTTTTGTTTACATTGTACTTTTTTCTGTCCGGTTGGTTTTTCTTTCAAATCAAATAACTTTGTTATTCATCTACGAAATAACATATATATCTGATTCTTTCAAAATATTAACAGGACTGGTTATATAATCACTTACACCTTCCTGGCAGTACTACTACTGCTATCATTCTCCCCATAAAAAAAACAGTGTAAATCCACTGCTTTTTCTCCATCACTTAATCTGTAATTTCCACAAATGAGTATCTTTCTTCATTCTTTTGTACTATTGCAGAACCCGTTTGTTCCTTTATCGTTTTTAACAACTCGTCTACATATATTTGGGCTTCATACACTTCAATATTCGTAGCGTATGCAATTTCTTTAATCGAAAAACTCAACTCTGAATCACTCATCAAAAGTTGTAAAATATCCCATTGCAGATCCGTAATTACAATTTCCGTTCCATCATAAGTCATCCTTTTCTTTTCAAATTCAATATCCCATTTTCCGAAATGAACTCTTTCTTCTTCTAATATATTTTGCATATCTAATCGCATGACTACAAAGGACGCTTCCGGCCAACATTTCTTTAACAATTCCTCTGCTTTTTTTCTTTCCTTACAATTCTTAAAGTATAATAATTCTCCCATGCTCTGCCTCCTCATATCATTTATCATTATACTTTAAGTATACAGCCGAATTATTGCAGAAATCTTATTAAATTATTCCTTTAGTCTTTTTTCTATGATACTATCTTCATTGTATTTATGTAACTGACCGCCCAATAAACGCTTTCCTATAATAATCCAGGTATCTCTATTGTACTGGTCCATATCCCTATACAACTCCATAATTTCTCTTTTATTATCCTGTTCTCTCTGCTGTTCTTCTTCATCTTTTCTCAATATATAATCAACTGGAACTTTAAAGAATTTGGATAATGCAAGTAACATATCACCAGAAATATTCTCATCTACATTTTCATATTTGCTAATTGTCTGCTGACTGACTCCTATTTCTTCCCCCAACCTTGTCTGAGTCAAGCCTAACTTTTTTCTTAATTCTGATATTCGATTCACAAGCGTACACCTCCCGATACACTCATTTTACACTTAAATATGCCCACATTTTACTTCGATTAAGAGTATTACTACTATGTATCATGGTATATCGTAGTATTACCATCTTGTTTCTATACATCTATACCGAAAAAAAGTCAATCTATACAAACAATATTACAATTTCTTTTCTTTTAAATATACTAGTGCTTATAGGGAGAAATGCTTATGAAAAAACTATTATTGATTGGCAACCCATCCATCTTAGGGAAAAATCTGGAGAATATCTTAAAACAAAATTATCATACCAATTTTATTTCCGCTGTACCAAAACAAATTAGTAGCATCCCCTTTAACTCTTATAATGCTTTGGTCTTGGATTTCACAATGTTACATAAATACAGCCTTACCATATGTAAGACTGCCAAAAAATGTTGCCCAAACATCATTGTTCTGTTTTTATGCCCTACTAATATTCCAGAACAAATCATTTTGGATTTCTATGAAGCCGGTGCTGATGATTATTTATATTCTACTCTTTCATCACCAGCACTTTTACTGAAAAAAATGGATATCTTATTTACCAACTATCATCTGGCCACAAAGTACGAAGACAGCCACATGACTTTAAATTTCGACTCCTTGACCGCAGTAATTGAAGGTAGTGCTACTTCCTTTACTCCATTGGAATTTAAGCTGCTCAAACTACTTTCTTTAAGTACAAACACTGTTTTAACCAGACAACATCTTCTATATTCTCTATGGGATCGAAAAGGAAATTATGTAGAAGAAACTTCTCTAAATAGTATGATTTGCCGTATACGACAAAGAATTGATACTGAAAATCATCATTATATTAAGACAATATATGGAATTGGATATATGTGGATACCACTGAAATATTATGGTTAAATGTTTTCCTAAGAAAGAACATATCCTTTCTCTCTCTAAAATGAGGAACGGTTTCAAAACCGTTCCTCATTTCTCTATTATTAGTTACTCAATTAAAATTTTAGTTAGTGCACGTAATAAAACATCCTGTACCTCCAATACAATCATTTTTACACTGAGTTGCTACCTGTCCACATTTTTCACTATAAACATTTACTTCCTCTACAGAAAGTTCTAATTCATTCCTTTTTTCCATGGTAATTTCTCCTTTTCACAAAATATTTTTATTTTTTAATGTTTTACACATGCTTAATGCTCAATACTGAGCCAAGCACTTCCTCCCAAGCAGTCATTTAAGCAGTGAAATTGGATTTCTCCACAATCATCTGTATAAATGCTTATTTCAAAATCAAGCATTTCTCTTTCCGCTTTCATATCTGAATTTTTCTCCTGCATTGAACTCTCCTCCTTTCCCTTTAGCATTTTGATAACCTAAGTATAATATCTTAAAATCACATTACCACATTTTATGTTCAAATTGCACTTTTTCCTTTCTGTTTGGATGATTATTCTATTCTTAGCTGTTCAATGATTGATTTTTTCTTCTGAGCTTTTATTTGATAAACAGATAATACAACTTGTATTAATAGCAATGCTAATATATATATTCCCATGTAAAAAAATGGGAATGAATAATCTACCACTTTCCCATAGCATCCTACACTCATTTGGCGGTAAATCAACATTGCAATAGGTGTGCCGATTAACAATGTCATACAAATACTACAGATTGAATAGCACATTCCTTCACTAACAACAACTTTGTAAAGTTGTTTCTCTGTCAAACCAATAGAGCGCAAAGTGCTATATTCACGTCTTCTAAATAATTGATTTGCTAAAGTTGTATTAATTAAGTTAATCAAACCAAACAAGAAAATCAAAATAGAAACCACTTGTAAAATAAAATATATAGTATTGGCCGCCCTATAATTTTCTTCTCTTTCTATAAAACTCTCTACAGAAATATCTCCATTTGTTATGATTATGTTTTGTAATTCCTCTTTAACATTATTTTGACTTTTAGAATCAACTATGATTCCCCATGTATAATCATAGTTTTCAATATCAGGAAGTAATTGCTTAAATGCTTCTTCAGACATATACATCATAGCCGCATCAAATCCACCGCGTCCATTTCCTTCTGAAACTGGGGCTTTAGATGATTGAAAAATACCAGATACCGTTACTTGTGTTTTTTCTCTGCCAAATGATAGTTCAAATTGCATTCCTACCTTTACTTCTTCTCCAAAATCTTGATAACCACTTTTTACTAATATTTCTTGTGGATTTTCTGGCATCTTGCCAACGATTAGCGATTCCTCAATTTCCTTTCTATTTTTTTCTGTAATCATATCACACATTCCTCTTCCCTCTTCATCTTTATATTGGAAGGTAAAAGTTGCTGATTTTCTTAATGTTTGTATCTTTTTCACACCCGAAATCTTACAAATCTCTTGCTTTAAGTTTTCATTAAGCGGATTTCCTGAATACAATAATCTCGTATGATCCTTATCTGAATCAATGTATATTTTGTAATCAGCATTACCAAAATAATGCTGCGTCATCCTTTCCGGAGATTGTAAAAGTAAGGCTGACGATACTGATAATAGAATAATCCCACCAAGGCTTAATGATATAACAATACTCCATACCTTTTTAGGTTCTCTCTTAAAGTTCATTATCCCCAAAGATACCGGCTTGAGTTTTCTATTTTTTTTGTGTGCGGGTATTTTGAAATTATCAGTTGTTATAACTCTTACAGCTTCAATCGGAGATGCTTTCATTGCGATTTTAACTGGTTTGTTTATAGATATGCTAACAATAATACTGCAAATAGCTGCCGTTATCATTGTGCATACTATGTAATTTGTAATATTAACTCCTTTGGCTAATATTATTAGTGAGCAAACTATTGCTAATGTAATACCTAAGACGATACCTCTAATCCCTAAATATCTTCCTTCTTTTTTAACAATACTTTTAATCTCCTTTTGTGTAGCTCCTATCGTTCTAAGTTGCCCATAATTTTGAATTTTGTTAATTATAGAAATTTGGAAGATACTTTTTATAACTGTATAGCTTCCAATTAAAACAAGTACTGTTAATACGCTTAAAATTCCTAGTTGTTCTACTGAAATGACTTGATTAATGTACCGAAAATATTGGTTATTGAACGCTACAGGTAAATTATTCTTTTCAGCAATTTCGCTACAATATTCCTTTATTTCTTCAGCATTTTTATTTTTTACATGTACATAAACCATATTTGAAGTTTCATCATATTCTTCATAATTTTTCAGTTTTTTCTCCGATATTAAAAATGGAAATGTTTCTCCACTGATCCTCATATCAAGAATACCTGAAATAGTATATTCTCCTGACAATTCCTCTGTATTTAAAGTAATCTTATCTCCTACATTTTTATTAAATCCGTATTTGTCTAACCACTTTCTACACACAGCAATTTGATTTGCTGCCTCTGGAATTTCACCACTAGACAATTTTATCTGATTCCTCATCATATAAAGCATTGGCTGATCCATGTAAAAAAAAGTGGCAGTATATTTTTTATCGGATGACATATCCCCAACAATATAATATTGTCCTACTCTTTCAAATCCTGTTTCTTCTTTTAACTTCAACAATTTTTCTTCTGAAACATTCATATATACCGCTTCGTATGTATCCTGAATTTGTCTTTTTTGTATTTCCATCAGTGAAGTAGCTATTAGTCCTGAAAAACATATCAAGAATGATGCTAGAGCTATCGCAATTACCAACATGACATTTCTACGCTTTTCAGACTGAATATTTCTTCTCACAATATTCTTTATTATTTTTTTATTTCTTGCTCTTATCATCCCCGCCAACTCCAGTTCTCAAAAGTTTTCCATCTTCAATCCGCACTATGCGTTCAGCTAAATCTGCAATATGCTCGTTATGTGTAATCATCACTACGCTTTGTTCAAATTTTCTACTCGTGTTTTGAATCAGTTCCAGTACCTCCTGGCTAGTTCTGCTATCAAGATTTCCTGTTGGTTCATCTGCAAGTATAATTGCCGGCTTTGTAATCAAAGCTCTTGCAATCGCAACACGCTGTTGCTGGCCTCCTGATAACATATTGGGCATACTTTTAAGTTTCTCCTTTAAACCAAGCATATTGATAATTTCGTTCAAAAATGTCTCATCAACTTCTTGCCCATCTAATTCAATTGGTAACACTATATTTTCATAAACATTCAACATTGGTAACAAGTTATAGTTTTGAAAAATAAACCCTATACTTCTTCTTCGAAAGATTGTGAGCTGCTCATCATTTAAATCTGACAATATTTTACCTTGAATCTTAATTTCCCCAGATGTAGGTATATCCAATCCCCCCAACATATTCAATAAAGTAGATTTACCGCTTCCAGATGTACCAACAATGGCTACAAATTCTCCCTTTTCAACACTAACATCCACTCCATCCAATGCCTTTGTTATATTAGGTTCTTTTCCATAATATTTTTTTAAATTTCTTGCTTCTAATACTTTCATAGTTTTTGATTTCTCCTTTTAAATTTTTTTAATTCGTATCTATATATCAATGAAAGGCTACTCGATTTTAATTTCTCGAATAGCCTTCCATATTTTTGTATGTATTACTTTGTTGTATTTAAAAATGCGCCGCCACCGATGCAATCATTTTCACATTTCTTGCGAACAATATCGCAGTCTGGCAATTCATAAGTTTCAACTTCTTCCTTTAATAACTCTTCGTTTTCAATTACTTCTATTCTCTTTTCTTCCATGACAATAACCCTCCTTTTTAATAATCCGGATTCAGAAATGATCCACCACCAAAGCAGTCCTTTTTGCAATGATTCTGAATTTCTCCACAATCTGCCTTATATACGTCAATTTCTTCTTTTGACAATTCCTGAACTTCTCTTTCTTTTAATTCATCCATAAGATATTATCTCCTTTCTACTTTCTACTTTCTACTTTCTACTGCCTACTCCATAGGCGTAACTAGAGCCAACACCCCAAAACAATCCGTCACGCATTCATACCTTGTGTTACCACAATCATTAGTGTAAACACTTACTTCCTCTTTGTTAAGTTCTGAGGATTTTCTTTCTGTATTGAATTCTTCCATAGAACTCACCTCCTTATGCCTATATTTATACGCTTTAACATACCTTTTATCTATATTTCTTGTCTAAATTGCTCTTTTTTCTTCCTAGTTGGCTTCTTCCTCCCATTTCCTCTTTACCTCCTCCATATACTCAATATAAATCTCTAAATTTTTCTTTCTATTCTCTTTAGAATCATAATGAAACAATACATAATTTAATACTGCTTTTAAGAAAATACACCGATAATCATAGGGTTCTTCTGATGCCATACAACGTCCACCACATATATAACGGTAATCACATTCTTTACATATTTCTTTATATTCAGCACAGAACAATCTCTTAATTTCATCTTTTTTCAATAAATTTTCTAATTCTTGTAAAATTTTCTGTGGCTCATCGGACAGTATATTTCCCATTCGAACCTGGTTCTGCTCCATACACTGACACATGTAAATATCGCCTTCTGGGAAAATTGCCATAACCTTTCCATAACCCCCACAAGAATTTCTTACCTGAATCCTTTGGTAAAAAGCTCCACCTATTTTTTTATTCTCGTATCCCTGTTTCAATATATATTTTGCTATCTTCAGGTTCATATCAAGATGTTCTATATCCGTTAAAATTTCAGAGTTTTCTTTCGCCCTACCCACGGATGAAACAATATTAAAAAGAACATCGATGTCATATTTAGCCGCTATATCAATCAGTCGATATAAATCCCTTTCATTGGTTTTCTCATAAATGAAGGTAAGGACTACCTTTATTCCTGCTTGCTGACACATCTCGATATGATTAATTAGCTGCTGCTCCTTTTCAGGTGTTCCAAACATGTGCATGGTACTGAAATCTATTTCATCTATATATCCTTTGAGTTGTTCTGTTAATTCCTTGGTAATAGCAAGACCATTACTCTGCAGTGTAATTGGGCAAGTCAAACCATTTCTTAATACTTTTGCAATTTCCACAATTTGATTTTTAATCAGTGGCTCTCCACCTGTAAGAATCATTTTATGTGGTTTATTTTTTTGAAAGAACGGAATCACCTTATTCTGTATATCCTCCAGCTTAAATTCTTTTTCTGGACGCAATTTGTCGTTTGCACTAATCGCACAAAAATCACAATTCATATTACATTTCCTAGTTACCATCAAATATACCGTATTGATTTTCTCATGATTATTTTCTATTTCCTTTATAAATTCAGTTTGCTGCTTCCATACAGGGAATAACTTTTCCTGAAACTCTGGTTTATCTAAATTATCTGCAAATCTTTTACTTACTCCCAGGCAGACTTTTCCTATCGGATCAATTAAAGCCACTTTTTCTCCCTCTGTAATTTTAATAAACTCATTCATTTTACTTTCCATGGCGTAAATATCTCCTTTCATATTCTTGTTTCAGCTTTTCAAGCTGTTTTTCGGTTAAGTTTGTTTGAATCAGATGATACATCCACTTCGTCACTTCACAATTCACTTTTATAGGTTGATATACATTTTGGTGAATTTCATAATTTGCCACCTGACAGCCTCTCGTTTTACAATGTCTGATGTATTGACATTCTTTACACATTGTATCCTCTTGATCCTCTAGGTAAATAATCTCTCGAATCCTCGGAACATCCAAACCAGCTTCTACAGAACCGATTTTAAATTCTGGAAGTTCCGCACAAGTATAAATCCCACCATCCGTTGTTACATAGCAAGTTGTCAAACCCGCCTTACATGCATAAAATGGACATGGAATCAGGAAGGATTTCAGATATTGTTCCCAGAGATTCCAGAATATTACTTCTTGATTTTTTTGTATATATGCTTTATATAATCCAAATACTTTCTCTATCTGCTCTCGTAATCCCTGTATCTGCTCATCACTCCAGGAGCAATAATAATCAATTCCTGACTCTAATTTTTTAATTCCCAAATCAAGAAAAAACTGGAAACTTTCTGCATAATATTGACAGTTATTACTTGTCACAACACTGGCTACAGAAATCTGATTTCCTGTTTCCTGTTCATATTTTCTCAATAACGGAAGGTTCTTCATAATTTTTTCAAAGCTTCCGTTTCCTGCATAATCTCTCCTGTTCAAATTCTGGACATGCTCAGGACCATCTAAACTCACCTTCACCTCAAATTTATTTTCCATAAAAAAGTCAATGATCTCATCCGTAACCAATGTTCCATTTATCGTGGTACTGAACTTGCATATTAGGTTTGTTTCCTGGCACTTTTTCTTCGCATAATCTACCGCATCTTTCATCAGATTAAATGCCATAAGAGGTTCCCCTCCAATAAAGTAAACCATAAGTGTCCGATCTCGCTGCTTATTTGCTTCATGTACAGCAATATCGATTGCCTTTTGAGCTGTTTCTAAACTCATGTATGTATTTTTCTTCTCTCCCAGATAACAGTAAGTACAATTCAAATTGCACTTATTTATTATTTCTAATGACAATGTGTACATTTTCCCGCCTCCTAAACTGTAAATTGGTTCAGATTTCTATTTGTTTTCTTCTGGAAATTCAATCTTTCCACCATATTAAATAAGGGATATCGTAAAACAATTTCGGTCTCCGGATGTTCCATGGCATATCCCCTGATTCGTTCTTTATACTCACATATTTCCTGATAGTTGTTATGATCGATGAAGAGTACCGGATACTGCTCCGCTGTTTTTGTATTTCTCAATTTTTCCATTCCACTTTTAAAAGTATCGCATCTCTCTGTTCTCGTAACTTCCCGTATGAAACGCTGCTCTAAAGGTTCTTCTATACGGTTCGTTAGAAAATAACACTGTTTTTGCTTCAATGTCCGATATGGATAATAGTTATTCAAAGTGTTAAGAGTAAACTGTAAAATTGCCTGTTGATACTGTTTCTCATAGTTACTCAAATAGCCTGTTACCACAGCACAGGCAAGGCTATTTCCTGGATGAAGTACCGTAATTCCTAAATGGTATAAAAAGAAAAGCCTACAAGAAAAAATTACATTATTTTTCTTTTCATCATATTGAAGTACTTGTACAGGGTCCTCCATATCCAAGCATCTTACCCCCATTACAAAAGGGAAGGAAGCTGGATAGGTTACTTCTGCTTTCTGATTGGAATATGCAGCCACAATCAAAATCCCTTTTTCTGTAGCTGCCCTACACACTTCCTCGATTTCTTTGTGATATTTGTACTCATCTCCCATGCTCATATTGATTATATCTACTTGTTCCTTTATCAGTAATTCAATACCTTCTATCATATCGATAACCGTACTCTTTTTGTTCTTCCTTACAATGGATACCAGAACAATTTCAGCTTCTGGGTTTTCCTTTAAAATAAAAGAACAGACATATTCCGCATGGGTAAATCCAAAAGCATCTTTACTGTATTCCTGGTCTTTCCACTTGCAGTCTACTTTTACAATTTTCTTATCCCGAAAAAAAGGGTTATCAAAAGATCCATTAGAATCCAACACACCTATCCTCACTTTTCACTCACCTGCCTTATATGTAGCTTTTCCAAATCCACAATAATATCTGCTTCTCGCAATTCTTCCAGATTGTGCGTAGAAAAAATAATAATTTTATCTCCTGATAGCTCATGTAATAATTGATAAAAACGTCCTCTCCGTTTTTCATCGATATTTGCTGTGGCTTCATCAAAAATCAGAATTTGCGAATTTTTCAAAATATTCCTCATAATATCCAAACGTCGCATTTGTCCCTCTGAAAAATTGCATGGCTCTATCTCTATCTCAGTATCCCATACCATTTCTAAAGTATGGATTTCATCATACAAATCCAAGCACTTTGCCACTGTATCCATTTCCTCCTCGGAAACAATATGTACTAATCCCATATTCCGTCTTACCGTATCATTGAAGAACTGTGTACGCTGCATAACATATCCTGTATTTTCCCAATAACTGTTAATGTCTAATTCCTGCAAATCTGTGTCGTTCACGATCACTTTTCCTTCTGTCGGTTGATACACACCTGTTATAATTTTAAACAGAGTGCTTTTACCTTGTCCACTTTTCCCATGAACTCCGTAAAGAATGCCTTTTTCAAAGTTCAAATCGAGTCGGTCAAATACCTTCTTATTTGACTCTGGATAAGAAAAACTCAGCGCTTCTAAGGAAATACTGTTAATTGTTGTTACTTTCTTTCCGTTTCCTTGTTTCTGATCCGGATACTGAAGCAGGCCATTTATATCTTTTAAGGAAACTACGGCTGTATGATACTCGTTAGCAAATTGTGCAATTCCTATAATAGGATTCATGATAATCGTCTGGTAATTCATCAAAGCCATAATAGTACCTATGGTCATATTCCCTTTAAATACTTCTTGTGCACCGACTACCCAAATTATGACCGTTCCTATAAACTGAATCACAAGTATCGTAGATGTATTCAATATGTACAACAAATTCTGGCGATTCGTCTCTTTTTTATATTTCTGATTTTTCTCAAAGTACCTATCATGCACATATTGCCCACATTGAAAGAGTCTCGTAATAAACCAATTATCATAGGTGTTTGTCAGAACATTGGTGATACTGTTATATCCTTCCAGAACTTGACCACTGGTTTCCTGTATCAATTTCCCAAGGATTCTGCTGATAAAAGGAACGCTGACAAGTAAGATAATATTGGATACGGCAATTCCCTTATGGATAGAAAACATATATGGAGGAACCACTACCAGGATAACAATATTGGAAACCAGTGTGATAATACTTGTGATTCCACATTGTTTCACTGCTGAAACATCTTTGTCCACTTTCAGTAAAATATCACTTAGCTTTATCTTCTCAAAAAAATTCACGCTTACTGTTGATAATTTATCTTCTACCTTTTGTCGCATATCTGCTGCTATCTCTTCCGATATAATAGCTACGACATAACGCTGTGCATAATTCATAAGGTAGTTCAGCAGCAACATTCCCAGAAACACCGCCAGTAAGAGCATAAACGCAGATAAACTGGTACCCTGCGGATTTCCCAAATCATCTATCACTTTTCCCTGTAGCTCCGGGCGTACCAAAGAAACCCCCGCTGTTAGCACAATCATTGCTATTGTTAAAATGTAGGAAGGAAGTAACTTTTTCTTAAACGCATACTCTTTTAAAAATCCAAGATACGGACGTCCTTCTTTACTTTTCATCCCTTAACCTCTTGGCAATCTTATCTCCGAACTCACTGAATTTTAAATGTTCCTCCTGGATATAGTCCACATACATTCCTAATTTTTCTCTAACTATTTCAATCGGCTGCTGTAAATAATACTCAAGAATCTGCACCATTGCCTTATAAAAAATATGTTCAAAAATACACTCTGCATCCGATGGTACATTAATCTTCCCTGTATTGATAAAATTCATATATCCACATTTCATACCATGACAAAAATCTCGAATTGTGCATCCCTTACATTTCGGATCGCTTTTATCAAAGTTAGACATTGCTATTAATTTTGCCTTCCTTATATCAACGCCTTCTTTGATATTTCCTATACAATATTTTTCATTGCTTGTAAGAAATCCGCATGGGTATATCTGACCATTCGGAAATATCTTGAAATTCCCAATTCCTGCATCACACATACCAAAGCAGTTTCCAAAATTGCACAGCATATTAAACATTTTCCCATCAAATTGGTCTATAGTAAAAGTTCTGCCTGCTGCTGCCTCATCTAAATAATATTTCAAAATTAGTGCTACCTGCTTTTCAAATTCTCCCTTCAACTCATCAGATATCTTTAAATATACATCCATAATCATACAGATGTTATCCATACCATGCTCATGTAGATAACAGATGTTTTCAAACATATGCGGAATGGTATTTTCTGTGACCGTCATTCTTACAGAAAAGTTCAATCCGCTATCCTTTACCTTCATGATATTCTCAAAAATTTTGTCATAGCAAGAAATTCCATCTTTTGCAACTCTGTTCAAATCATGGGTTTCCTTATTCCCATCAAAACTAAGGCGCACTGTAAAATGATTTTCTTTCATAAATGCAATGAACCTATCATCCATCAGGGAGCAATTGGTAGTAATATAATACTTTACTTCCCGTTCCGGATAATTATTTTTGATATAGGTTACTGCCTGGTAAATTAAATCTTTCTTCAGCAAAGGCTCACCGCCCAGAAAATCAATTGAAACTTTTCCTTTATCTCCATAGTTCATGATAAACTCCAAAGAGCCTACTAACGTTTTCTCATTTAACTGATAATGGTTATGGTAATCTTCATAACAATACTGGCATTTAAAATTGCAATCGGTTGTCATATATAATGTAAAATTATACATATTTATCTGCCCCTTTCTTTAATATACTAAGAACAATTTTAATCAAATTCTCCTGCTTTACCATACATTTTGTTTATTTTGCGTATTTTAGTGTCTGAATGGAACAAAAATAGACCTCGATATTTTACAATATCAAGGTCTAAAAATTCTTATCAATAGATGCCAACTTCTTTTCCGAACTTATACATATATTGCGTTACCGTTTGTATTGCATGCTGAACAGACTGACTTGCTGCACTCTCATACGTACTTTCATTCTGGGCACTTCCCGCAAGACTCTTTGCATGTTTTGCCGCTGAATACATCAAATCACCTGTAGAAGTATTTAGCGCAGTTGTGTACACAGACTCACTAAATGAATTTCCTGCTATTGTATAAGATTTTCGGTTTTTATCAACATATTTTTCAAAAGCAGAATGATTGCTATTAACTGCGGTCAAATTTGATGCATGGTGAGGTTCATTTAAGTCTGACACGTAATGCGTACCTTTTCCTAAATTTGACATCGCCAACTGTACATCTCCTGAACGATATGCATCTACTGCAGACTTAAAATAAGATTCCGCTCTTGTTCTTGCAGTTGGCGAAGTTTGTCCAAGCCAGTTTTTCCCTGAGTCAGGATCATAAAAATGCCCTGCAAAAGTTCCTGTATCTGTTTCATTCCCCAACTTATCCGGCCAATCAGTTGCTTCCATAAGAATAGATGAATTCAATTCACCATTAAATGTGCTATTACCCTGATCATTGCTAAGAATTGTAAGAGCATTTGCTATAATATACTGGTGTGTGTGATCTACTCCACCAGATGAAAACCTTTCATCTGGATTTGTTCCGTGTTCAATGGGAACACCTTCCCCGTAGATGTTATCGGAACCATTTGCGATATCCTGCACTTTTGTCGGAAGTTCTGGTTGTTCTGCTGCCATAACTGGCATAGTTCCCAATAAGGCTCCTACGGATACCATAGTAATAAAGAGTTTCATTTTTTTTCGCATACCCATGCCTCCTCGTCTTTTTTTCTATATCTTACCTCTTAACCCAAAAAAAGAAACAAAAATTGCTTAAATTGCCTTTTTTTCTCCCTACCTGGATAAGAAAAAAGTGATACTTACTTTCTGTAAATACCACTTTTCATTCTATACTTCGATAGGAATAATCACAGATGTAGAAAAAATACCATCTACTACATGAAATGATACCTCTCCGCCATAATCTTTCACGACACTTTTAATGTTCTTTACTCCAAATCCATGATTCTTTTTATCTGCTTTTGATGTTTCCAACGTTGTATTATTCTTTAAAAATTCTACCTGACTTTCTCTTAAAGTATTTTCACATATAATAGACAAAAACCCCTTTAGTTTTCTTGCTTTTAATTGTATTAAACATTCTACTTCTGGATCTTCCGCTTTCATAAGCTGGCATTCCCGCAAAGCATTATCAACCGAATTCGAAACAATCACACACAAATCTTCGTTCTTTATTCTTCTAAAAGCAGAAAAATCCGCAAAGACTTTAAATTCAATTTTTTTATCCAAAGCCTCCAATCTTTTTGCATGTAAAACGTTATCAATAAAAGTGTTCCCTGTTTTGTAATAGCTTTGATAAATACTCAATTTGCGTTCTATACCGTCAATATAATCCATTTTCTGTCGATAATCTACATTTCCCCTTAACGCCTCCAAATGGTTCTTAATATCATGAGAAAGTTTTCTAATATTTTCCATGTCATTGGATTGTTTAACGTAATAGTCGTACTGCATACTTATTTCACTAATCTGTAACTTCTTTTCATTCTCAATCTTTTTAACATTCAAATAGTTGCCTAATATTATGATATTGCTAAATGTTCCAATAAACATTACTATACAAACTGCCATCACTGTCATTGCTGACCATATATTTCCAATAATAATTCCTTTGTCATAATACAATTGATCCGCACATATAGCCATAACAACTATATTAATGAGTAACGGAATAATAATTATAATCATATTTATTCCCACAAGAAATGCCGGAATCTGTTCTATAATTTTTTTGAATCCTAAACTTCCAATTATAATTACAATTTCCGAAATTATAATCATACTATTCTGATATTTACTTGGAAGTTCAGCCAGAATTCCATTACTACTATACGAATATAAAAAAATACAACTTAATAATTGCCCCAATAAAACTATAGATAAAAAAATACTTCCAATCAACAAATTATATTTCAAATTGTAATGAAATAAAAAGTGGCCCATAATCATAGCAATAATTACAATCGTCACATAATTGTAAACAATATGTAGTTCCGTTCCATTTTCCATTATTCTAATAAAATAAAGGCACCCTATACATAGTATATAAGAACAAAAGGAGTTTTTTCCTAAATCTATTTTCGTTTTACTGTCTATCAATAAGTAAATAAGTAATAAAATGTTCAACAAAGAAAAAATATCTTTCAGTATAATCTGCCCATACACTCTACATACATCCTCCCCGTTCTGCCATTTTTTTCATAAGATTCTGCTTTCTGGAACGGGTAATGTATATTTTGTCCCCAGAGTAAAGCGTAACGGTTAGATCATGCAATGATTCAATACAATCTACATTCACAATGATTCCATTATGACAGCGTACAAAGAAAAATGGCTCTAACCTATCTTCCAGATCTCTCATTTTAAAGTATCCAGCTTCCTTTTCTCCATTTCTTAAATGAAACAATACCTTTCGATTGATTGTTTCGATATATTCTATATCTGACAAAAACAGCTTAAAATAACCCTTTTCATTTTTTACTGCAATATACCTTTGTTCGTATGTATTAAGTTTTCTAAGCGCCCTGTTCATTTCACAGTTTATTTGTACTTGCGTAATCGGTTTTGTAATAAAATTCTGGACATCATACTTATATCCAACGCCCAGAAGTTCATTGTGAGAAGAAACAAACAAAACTATGGACTTTTCATCATGCTTACGTATGACATCTACCAATTCCACTCCATTCATGGCCGGCATCTCGATATCTAGAAAAAAAATTTGAAATTCTTCCTTTAATGCTTCCATTAATTGCAATGGTTTTGTATACTTCTTGATTAAAAAATCCTGTCCGTTCTTCTCTGCATAAGTTTTCAGCATTTTCTCGATTGCGTCTATAAAGCATTTTTCATCATCACATATTGCTATTTTTATCACTTTTCTCACCTGTCTGTCTTTTCAACATATTTTCTGTTTGCGTTTCGTTTAATCTTCTTCCAAGCATAATTAACGTAGTTCTATTTTCTTCATCCAATTGCTTATATATTTCCCACATTTCCTCACCTTTCGGAGAATATAAATCGCTTTTTTCTCCACGGATAAGGAAATCAATAGGAAGTTGGAAAATATCTGCCAATTTTATCAACAGACTACTTGGAATATTTTCAACGTCCGACTTTTCAATTCTACTGACTGTCTGCTGACTGGTTCCCAGTCTTTCGCTGAGCTCCCTTTGAGAAATTCCTAATTCTTTACGTTTTCGTCTGATTACATTCATATTTGCCACCACACACATATTATTCTCCCTAAAGCAAACACCTATAAAGCAAGTATTTCATAATAAAAATAGCACATTTTTACTCAATTTTCTAGTTATTTCACTCTAATTTTTAAAATACTTTTCCCATAATTTTATTTTCTTCTGTTCAAAATAACACATATCTGGATTATGTTCATTGATTTTCCCGCTATAAGCCAGATTATTCATAATACATTTTCGGCTCTGACATCTTTGATATCCACTGCACTCTAAACACATATCGCCTTTTAGAGCCAATTCACGAAATGCCTTAATTTTTTTTACCAAAAATCCTTTTTCTACATTTCCCAGATACCCACTAGACTTTAAATTAGCTGCACAACCATAAATTTTTCCATCTGTCTTAACATATATCTGTATCAGTCCTACTCCACAAAAACCAGCGTTTTTTTCTATTTCTCCGTATTTCATTATATCTAATACCGGTGCCCATAAAAATTCTCTTCCAAATTTTTTTTCTTTTATGTAATAGCATAAAATACGTTGCCACTCCCATGCTAACTTATCTAGCTGTTCACGTGTCCAACTGTGAGAAACATCTATAGAAGAATCCACGATTCTAAAGTGAAGATTCTCTACTAAGTGCTTAACAGTCGTGGCTACTTCCCCGCAATTATTCTGAGTTACCACATGGGCTACCTGAATATATTGCCCACTTTTTTCCTCATATTCTCTAAAATAATGCATATTTTTCATTATGCTTTGATAACTCCCCATACCTGATTTTGTTTTCCGGTTCCTGTCGTGTATCTCTTTATTTCCATCTATACTTAATTTTAATTGAACTCGATACTTAATTAGCCAATCCAATATATCTTTATCCATAATAGTGCCATTGGTTGTGACAGAATAAGAAACTTTCACATTCCTTTTCTTAGCCTTCCTTTCCGCATATTCTGCTAAATTCTGTAACAATAGAAAACTAAGGAAAGCCTCTCCTCCTACAAAATCAATCCATAACCTTCGATCTTTATGTTTTTCCGCATTTACAAAGGCAATTTCCAATCCTTTACAGGCTATCTCCTCTGTCATTTTCTGGTTCGTTTTTTCTCCCAGATAGCAATATGAACACTGTAAATTACAAATTTGATTTACTTCTAAGGTAATTGTATACATTTCTTTCCTCCAAAAAAGAAACCGCACAGCCTATCCTCTGATAGGTATGCGGTTCTTTGACTTAACTAGCCTCGTTAATATAAGATCCTGGAAACGGCCATGGACAATCTGTTAAGCATCTCTGTGTTCTTTCTGAACAGCCAGAATAGCTTTCAATTTCTTCTTCTGTTAAGTCCACTTCTTTTTTAAATTCTTCCTCTGTCTTATTTGTCTGCATATCTGTTACTCCTTTCATTTCAGTAAGTATGAAAAGACTATACCTTGTTTTTTCTTAAATAACAATATTCTATGTTTAAATTGTCAATTTTTTAGCATGGATTTTAATTTAGCTGATTTCCTACATATCTGGCTAATGCTCTCATAAATTCTTCTTTTTTATATTTACTTACCGGAATTTCTTTTACCTGATGGTTTTTACATTTAATAAACACATTGTCATTTTGAAATCCTTCTACATAATCAAAATTCACTATATAACTATTATGGCATCGAAAAAATAACTTTTTACTTAAACGCTTTTCCAGTTCTCCCATTCTTTGATTACTTTCTACATCACCAGATATTGTATGTAATATCAATAGTTTATTCCTTGTCTGTATATAGATTATATCGGAAATCTGGAGTGTAATCAATCCATCCTGACATTTTAAAAACAACTTTTCCTCTGCACGCAACAATTTCCTTTTATACACCTTATCTAAGATATTTTCTACTTTTTTATATAATAATGGCTTTGCCAAAAAATCCTCTGCTGCTACTTTAAAGCCTTTCCCTGCATTAGAAATTGTATAATATGATGTGCAAAATACAATAGAAACATTTTCATCCATACATCGTATCTGTTCTGCTGTTTCAAAACCATCTAGCACTGGCATAGAAACATCCAAAAAAATAATATCGAATTTCCCCTTTTGAAAATTTAACAATAGTTGTGATCCACTTCCATATGAATTGATTTTAACCTCTATATGATTTTCTTCTCCGTATCTTTCTATGTGATTTTCCATTTTCTTATTGAAATCTATGATGTCGTCACACAAACCTACTTTAATCAACCTATTCCCTGCCTTTCTCATGTGTCAATAATCGTTGAACCAAAATGTCTATTGTTAATTTGTTTTCTTCGCACAACTCTCTATACTGCTTTAATAATATCCATTCTTTCTCCGTTATATCCTGTTTCTCATCATGATTTCTTTTTTCCCTGTCAAAACTCGTTTTGTTCCGTTCTGTTCCCATGAATACATCCTCCTTATTTTTTAATAATAAATGTCCTTAATTATACTAGTCTAGTTTTCTTGTATAGATTGCCATTTTTATTGCCTACTTGGTAATTACTTTAAGCAAATTTAAACTTAGTTTAAAATCATTCGCAAAAGAGCGTAACGATTATATCGCTACGCCTCTTTCTATCATCTTATTCTAATATAGAGCTAACAGTAACTCTGTCCGTTTTCCTTACTAAAACTCTTATTTTCTCATTTCCAATTCTCTTAAATATTTACATATATCTTCTATTTTCTTCACTAAACTTTCTGGTGTATTATCAAATACTTGCATAACTGCCTCATCAGACAATTCTTTATTTGAAGAACAAACCGCCACTCCTATATCCGCATGCTTTATCATTTCTATATCATTCGTGTCATTCCCAAATGCTATAACTCTTTTTCTATTTTGGCTCAGTTTAAGTTCTTGTAGCATTTTCCATTTTGAACAGTTCAATGGAACTATATCTACTGTTTTATCTGTATGCTGGTAAATTCTTATCCTTCCACCAATACTTGTTATTCGGCAAATTAAACGCTGCCGTTTCCATCAGATTAAAACGGGTCTTTCAGAGCACCTAACGATGGGATGAAGCATATATTTTTGGACGCTTCAGGCACGTTATTTTATGAGAAAAAACCATCATGCAGATTATCTTACATGATGGTTTCTAAAGCTATCCGAGTTCACAGTCATTGATTGCCTGCATGACGGCATCGGCGGTTATGATATTTAAATTTGAGCTGTTTCCAACCAACAGACTTGCATTACACAGTTTGTTGATCATACGTGGGGTCCCATTCGCTGCATTGAGGATTGCTTCCAGTGCATTGTCTTCGAATACCGTTTGTGTGCATCCGGCGCCATTCAGTTTGGCAGCAACATAGGAATGCCCTTCTGCTTTTGTCATGCCTTCCAGATTATAATTCATGACAATTCTCTGGCGGAAAGGTTCGTGGATGCTTAGACGCAGGGTGCTGTTGAGCTGTGGCAGACCGGAAAGAAGAACAACAGCCCGGTCTTTGGAATCCATTTCAAAGTTGAACAGCATTTTTAAGTCATTGAGTACAGCGTTTCCGATATAGTTCGCTTCATCTATGATGATGACAGGCGTCTGTCGTTTCTCAAGTACGAGACGGTTAATTTCATCCTGGATGATTTTGAAGTTATCGGTCTTGCGGAATGCAGGCTGGGCTCCAAGTTCAGCGGCAAGATTCCGGTAAAAATCATTTACAGTCAGGGTGGAAAGACTGGAATAAACTACTTTATAAAGGGAAGTATTCAGTCCCGAAGCCCAGTTCCTGACAGCGGTGGTCTTTCCTCTTCCGGCGCTTCCGGTCAGGAGGCCGAAGCCTTTTGTGGTAAGCAGGTAGTTCAGACGGAACAGAACCTCCTTGTATTCCTGTGTTTCTACGAGGACTTCCTTTGAGTTCTTTAGGAAAGGATTAAACTCCAATCCGTATCTTGCAGTGTAATCCATAATCATTCGTCTCCTTTGCATAAGCGTACTTTTTCTCTTTTTATCAATGCGTTTTCGGTTTTATTGAGAAGCCGGATTGGTGTCAGCGTCCCATCAGCTTCCACAATGAAGATTTCTTTCATATCCGGGGAATAGCGCAGGCGGATACGCTGCCGTGCAAAACGATAATCAACTTCGTATTCAATCTGGTCGATGACGATCACACTGTCAGCAGATACCCGGCGTTCAATCTCCAGAAGGAAGTTTTGGGTGATGTCTTCCTCAGAAAGCCTGCGGATCTGTTCCGGTTCCGAAAAGAAGCGGTCCTGTGGGGACAGCCCGTGGAGGGAAGAATGGGGGGATTGGTTGTATCTCTGGACAAAAGCATGCAGGCTTCCCCTCAGTTCTTCCAGTGAATGGAAATCCCGCATATCAAGGGCTGCCATCCACTGATCCTTCATGGTCCGGAACCATCGCTCGATCTTGGCTTTTCCGGTAGGAGTGTATGGCTGGCAGTAACTGAGTGTTGTACCGATCCTTGCAGCCAGGAGTTCCATTTGTTTGTTCTTATAAGATTTCCCATTGTCAAAGTTGAAAACTTTGGGGCGCCCGTACTTTGCTATGGCTGATCTCATAACGGACATCAGATTGATAAAGTTATCATTGTAGAACACATCGATCCCGGTAATGAACCGGCTGGCATCATCGATCAGGGCAATGATATAGATCCGGTGTTTTTTGCCATCCGAATCTGTAAGGCGGGGACCGACGCTGCTGTCCCCGCACCAGACCTCATTGATATGAGGGCGTTCATAGCGGCGCATATCCTTGTTCGGTGTCTGCCGCAGTTCCGACTGAAGCCGTTTCACAAAGCGGCTGACGGTGGATTCGGATACCTGTCCGTTTATTACAGAGCCATCGGATTTCAGCTGCCTGTAAATAGCGGCCGCAGACATGCGTGGATAGTTGGTCTTGAAATACCGGATTCTCTCCTGAAGTTCTTCGTCAAGCTTGCGGCTCATGCCGGCATCTGAGCGCCCTTTCGGGACGAGACCTTCAAAACCATGGTTCTGATAGTCCAGATACCATTTTTCAATGGTGGCGGGAGCATAATGATGGAGCTTCCCATCGGGTCCCATGAGTCCTTTTGCAGAAATTTCCGTGTAAAAAGCGGTCTTGCTTGGATAACGTTCATCAAGTCCTGCAATAATCGGTGCGATGGCGCCATAGCGCATCAGTGCGATTTCCTGTTGTTTTTCTTGTTTCATAGATTTCATCTGCCTCCTTTTTCTAAAGGATAAGGGATAAAACCAGACCTGTCGTGTAAGGTTATGTTGGCAGGATAAAAAGTTTATTGGAGGTTGATTTAATCTGCATGAACTGTCTGGAAAAGAGGGAAAAGCATCCTGAAATCAGGCTGGGGATATCGGGGAGGTAAAGCCTCATGGAGAGCAGCCGCTGCTTCCAATGTAAGCGGTAGTTCCGGATGATGGATTTCAGGTTGTTTTCATCCACGAGGTATTGTTCTTCCAGTATGTTCCGGAATCCGGTTTCATGTTCATAAGCCTGAATCAGACGGACGTGCAGGGCCAGGGGGATCTGGGAATACGGGACCATGGATGAAAGCAGTAATGCATGGGTATGTCCGCAGATTTTGCAGTACACACGAACAACGGAAAGGGAGAGGATCCTGTCAGCAAGCTGGATGCTGCGTTTATAAGAGCCATGACGGATGAGACAGCCGGAGTGACCGCAGACACATGAAATAAGGTTCAGATCAAGGGAATCTATTGTTTTATTGTAAAAATCCTGAGAAATAAGGTTGTAGTTTTCTGTTTTAACTGTTATCATAGGTATGTATGAATGTAGCGAGAGCTATGTTTAGGTGAAGGCAGAAACTAAACTTTGGTAGGGGAGGTTTCTGCTTTCTTAATTTCATGGTTACAAAACCATATGATAACACAAGAGGTCTCAGGATAAAACAATTTGATGGAAAATACGTCAGATTCCTTTATTCTAAGACCTCTTTTATTACGCCTTAAAGATGAAAAATAAGTTTGTTATAGTGTGCTTGATAATAA
>OGWQ01000367.1_pt1 | contig 34552 bp, 53 predicted proteins | sample 1576091 | NCBI WGS metagenome assembly OGWQ01 (sample SAMEA3541584, study PRJEB24748) | human gut metagenome | biome: human gut; feature: human-associated habitat; material: faeces | place: China | collected 2012
CTCTAGCATTCTTCTCCAAATTCCATTTTAGCTGATATTAGGAAAAAATTCTTTTTCTTTAATATTTATATTTAATAAAATAATTCTGGCTCTTTTCTATCTGTGCAGTTTGTTTCTAAGTAATTTATAATCTTTTCAAGAGGGTTGTTAGGTATCTCTCTACCATCAAAAGTACAAACCTTAACACAAGCATAGCATCTTATACACTTTTCAACTTGAACAATATCTGGTTTTCTTTGATCAATAGCTCCTACTGGACAAACAGACCAACATTTTCTACAATAGATACAGTTATCATTTGCCATAGGAGCAAAGCTCATTTTTGGCATTCCATCTTTATATGGGAAGTTTCCTGGAACCTCAATATCATTTTTATAACTATTTTCTCTTACTAACTCATCAATTTTTTTACCAAAATTAATTGCAATTTCAATATCATTGTTGTCTGGTCTTTTTGTTCCAACCTTTTTAGTATATGAGTGTTCTCCAATAAATGCTCCACCTGCAATTACAGAGAAACCATTTTCTTTTAATATATTTTTTAATTCTAAAAGAGCATCTTCAAAAGCTCTATTTCCATAAACTACAACTGCCACAGCTAGTGTATTATTTCCATGAACTCTTTTTAAAATATTAGTAGCTATTTCAGGCACTCTACCTGCATATACAGGTACTCCAACAATAGCTATATCATTTTCTCCTAAATTAAAAACTTCATCACTTTCACAAGCAAAAGTTAGATCATGTTCAATAACTTCTCTTCCAAAACCTTTTCCAATTCCTTGAAGAGTTCTTTTTGTTGTGTGTGTTGGGCTGAAGTAAAATAAATGTATATTTTTCATATTATCCTCCATTACGTTAATAATTTCCTATTAAAGTTATACCTTAAAGAAAAATAAAAATCAATAAAAAATATTATTATACATTAGTTAAAATACAGTTTTTATATCTATTTTAGGTAATAAAAAAAGGCTGAGTAGCCTATAACTTTAAGTTATTAAACTACACAACCTTTATAATTCAACTATTATTTTAATTATTCTCCTAAGAATATTTTAGTTAATTCCATAGGATCTACTATTACACCATCTCTATAAACTCTCATGTTTCCTGATGCAATTTCATCTATAAGGATAACTTCATCATTTTTGTCAATACCAAATTCAAATTTGATATCATAAAGATCTAATCCTTTTTCTTTTAATACATCTCTAACTATTGTAGAAATTTCTTGTGTTCTTTCTTTCATAGATTCATATTGAGCAGCAGTCATAACTCCTAAATCTACTAATCCATCTTTAGTTACTAATGGATCTCCTAAAGCATCATTTTTAAATGTAGTTTCTACATATGCTGGTAAATCTGCTCCTTCAGTAATGTATTCATTGTAACGACGATAGAAACTTCCAACAGCTTTAAAACGGCAAATTACTTCTAATCCTTTTCCAAATGGTTTAGCTGGTACTACTTCCATAGTTCCTTTATCAAGATCGGCACTTATATAGTGAGTTTTTAACCCTCTATTATTTAAAATTTCGAAGAAATGAACTGACATTTTTAAATTTGCTTTTCCAATTCCTTCAATTTTTAAACCAACTGTATTTTCTCCTGGATCGAAAACTCCATCTTTCCCTGTGCAGTCATCTTTAAACTCTAATAAAAAATTCCCATTTTCTAACTTGTAGACATTTTTAGTCTTTCCTTGATAAACTTTTTCCATTTGTATCCTCCATATTTTATATATTGATTTTTTTAGCTTACCATAATTAAAATGTAACTTTTTTATCTTTTTATTATTGTAATACATTTTACAAAAAAATTAAAGTATTTTTTATTTTTTACTATTGAGCTATACTTTTTCAGTCTACTTCCGAACAAATTTTACGAAAATTTCTTTTAATATGAAATTTAAAGATATAAAGAAAGGCACTCTAAATGTGAGTGCCCTTCAAAAAATCTAGTATATTTATTAATAATTTTTTTCTTGTAACATAAAGTAAGCTTTTGGATGAGCACATACTGGACAAACTTCTGGAGCTTTTTTACCATAGTGAATGTGTCCACAGTTTAAACATTCCCAAGCTACTTCTTTTTCTCTTTCAAATACCATTTCTTCTTTAATGTTAGCTAATAATTTTCTATATCTTTCCTCATGCTCTTTTTCTATTTTAGCTACTCCCTCAAAAAGTCTTGCTATTTCAGTGAATCCTTCTTCTCTTGCTGTTTTAGCAAATCCTGCATACATATCAGTCCATTCGTAGTTTTCACCTTCAGCTGCATCTAAAAGATTTTCTAATGTTGAAGGAATTTCTCCACCTTTTAAAATTTTAAACCAAAGTTTAGCATGTTCCTTTTCATTGTTAGCTGTAACTTCAAATAATTTGGAGATTTGTTCATAACCATCTTTTTTAGCTTTTGATGCATAATAAGTATATTTATTTCTCGCCTCTGATTCACCTGCAAATGCTGTCATAAGATTTTTTTCAGTTTTTGATCCTTTTAATTCCATTTACATCATCTCCTGTTTTTACATTATTGCAATGCTTACAATTATATTACCACATCATTGATTTAAAGTCAAATTTTTTTGATTTAGTCATTTTTTTTATGTATAATATTTGTAGCTTAAAATCATAGGAGGGAGATTATGAAATTTTATATAAAAAAATTTGAAGAGTTAACTGCTTTAGAAGTTTATGAGATTGGAAAAATTAGACAAGAGGTTTTTGTAGTAGAACAAAATTGTCCTTATCTTGATTTTGACAATAAAGATTTAAAATGTTACCATGTTTTTGCTAGAGATGAGGAGAAAGATAAAATAATATGTTATTCAAGGGTTATACCTAAAAATCTTTCTTATGATACTCCATCTATTGGGCGTGTGTTAGTTGATAAAGATTATAGACATAATGGATATGCTAGAGAGTTACTTTTACAATCTATTGAAGTTATAAAAAATAGTTTTTCTAATGAAAATATTACAATAGGTGCTCAATACTATCTTAGAGATTTTTATCATTCTTTGGGATTTGAAGAGATTTCAGAGAGATATGATGAAGATGGAATACCTCATGTAGATATGTTTTTAAAACTTGTATAAAAGAAAAAGGCTGTCATTGACAGCCTTTTAAACTAAAAACTATTTTTTAATTCTTTCTACATATTCGTTAGTTCTTGTATCGATTTTGATCCATTCACCTTGTTCAACGAATAGAGGAACTTGAATTTCAAATCCTGTGTTGATTCTAGCTGGTTTCATAACTTTTCCAGTAGTATCTCCTCTTAGTCCTGGTTCAGTATATTCGATTTGTCTTTCAAGGAAAGTAGGTAATTCTACTGCAACTGGAGTTGATTCGTAGTAAACTACGTCTAGTTCCATTCCTTCTTCTAAGTAGTTGATAGCATCTCCTAAATCTTCTTCTTTAAGTTCGATTTGATCCCAAGTTTCTGGGTTAGAGAATACATAGAAACTTCCATCGTTGTAAGAGTAAACTGTTTTAACTTTATCAAGTCTGATGTCATCCATTTTTTCGTCTGCTTTGTAAACAGCATCAGAGATGTTTCCGTTTAATAAGTTTTTCATTTTTAATTTTACCACAGCAGCGTTTCTTCCTGATTTGTTGTACTCAGATTTTAAAACTACAAATGGATCGTTTCCGATTTTAATTGTGCTTCCTGCTCTTAGTTCTTGAGCTATTTTCATTTTTGACCTCCTAAAATTTCTCTATAAAATCTTTTATTTTATTTATAAGATTACAGTTTAAGATAAGAAAATCTTTATATAGAGAGTTTACTCTCTCTATTTCATTAAGGTTGTTAAAGAAATTAAAGAACTCCTCTTTTCCCTCATCTAAAGTATTTTCATTTCTAAAATTATAATCTTTAAAAAGCTTTTCTTGATTTAGTAATATATCTTCAGCAATTTGTCCTTGAACTTGTACTCTATATTTATCTAAAAATCCTTGTAATTTATCCATATGAATGAACTCTTTTTGACAATAAATATGCCACAAATATGGTTTTCCTGTAAGAACTGCTCTTATAAAAGAGTCTTCCCCTCTTACAAAGTTAAAATCTACCACATTTATAAGTTCCTCATACTCTTCTTGGCTTAAAAAATCATAGAACTCTATCTCTATTTTACCATATTTATAAATATTTCCAAGCTTTTCTACAAAATTTTTTTTAAAAAATTCTTTAAAGCTCTCCTGTGTCTTTTCTCCCATTGCCAATAGAACTACTTCTCTATCTAATTTCTTCAAATCTCTCATTAAAGGAGCGAAGTTTTTTTCATATGTAAATACTGTTCCTATCAGTTTATTATCATAGTTATCAATATTTTTTAGATATTTTTTTCTGTATTCAGATAAATTGTTTTTTACTTTAGTAATTCTATCTAAATATAGAGAGTCTGTGATAATTCCACCTGTTTTTTCTGTAAATCCAGGCATAAAGAAGAATTTTCTAAGCTTTCCCTTGCCAAGTATTGATTCTTGTAAATGAAAATCCTCTACCCAATCTTCTGCTGAAAGATATTCAAGATTTAATATTAAATCTGAATTGTTATATGCCACATTCATATACTCCTCAGGTATTGTACATCCAAAGGCTTCTATTATAACATTTGCAGTAGAAAATGTACACATATTTTTTTTAATATATTCATAAGTACAGTAACAAATACCATCTATCTCTTGAATTTCTAAATTTTTTGCTGAGGGATTTATCTTTAAAAACTCATCTATTCTATTAAAGATAACCCTTATTTTTACTTGATTATTATATATTTTTTTTAGTTCTTTTGCAATTCTATAAACTACTCCAATATCTCCAAAATTATCAATTATCTCACAGAAGATATCAATACTATTTATTTGCATCTCTTCTTTTATACTCCTTCTCTGCTATCTCTGCCCAGTTTGGTCTTGCTATCATAGCTCTCCCAACTGCTACAAAATCTAAAAGATTATTCTCTATCAACCAACTAGCTTCTCTCTCTTTTTTTATCTTTCTAACACCTATAACAGGAATATTTACCCTTTTTTTAATCTCTGTTCCCATGTATATTACCCAATCTAAAGGGAAATCTTCAGGTATATCTATTTTTTCCTTTTGTTTCATATCAGGGTTAGGAGTTCCACTTGAAACATGTAACAGATCTATTCCTAATGTTTCAAGATATTTAGCTATCTCTATTCCATCTTGAAGCTCAGGCTCATTCCCACCCATTCTATAACCTAAAATAAAATTATCATCAAAAAGGTATCTTGTATCCTCAATTAACTTTTTAGAGAAAAACATTCTTTTTTCAAAAGTTCCACCATATTTATCCTCTCTCAGATTCCAAATTCTTGAATTAAGTTGAGAAATTAGATATGTGTGTGCTCCGTGAATTTCTATTCCGTCAAAACCTGCTTTTTTAGCTCTTACAAAAGCTAATTTAAATTTTTCTAATATATCATCAAGTAAAGTTTCTGGCACATCTTTTATTCTCTCTTTAAATCCTGCATGATGAAGTTGAATAAGAGCAGGAACATTATATTCATGACAAGTATCAGCTATTCTTTTTAGTCCCTCTATAAATTTATCATCCCATATTCCTAATTGATTATCTCTCAACTTTCCATCTTCTGCTACTGCTGAAGCTTCTACTATTACTAAACCCACTCCCCCAGCACAAACATCTCTATACCATTCAACTACTTTATCTGTTACAAAACCATCTGTACCTACCATAGAAAATCTTACTAATGGGGGAAGTACAATTCTATTCTTTAATTTTAAATTTTTTATACTTACTTTATCAAATAATGTTGCCATTGATTCCTCGCTATCTTTAAATTTTTACATTATATTCTATCATACTTTTTGTTTTTTTCAAATTTAATTATCTTTAGTTCTTTCATTTAATTTGCCTTTATTAATATAAAATGTTATAATATAATTGTTTTGTATTGATGAGAAATTAAATTTTTTAATTAATAAATATTTTTTTAGTAGGAGGATATATTTTAAATGATCGCAACTAGTAATCTTGGTATGAGATTTTCTGGAAGAAAGCTTTTTGAAGATGTAAACTTAAAGTTTACTCCTGGAAACTGTTACGGACTTATTGGAGCTAACGGAGCTGGAAAATCTACATTTGTAAAAATTCTTTCTGGAGTTTTAGAACCAACAGAAGGAGAAATAATTTTTGATAAAAATAAAAGAATGGCAGTATTAAAACAAGACCACTTTTCTCATGAGGAAGATGAAGTTTTAAATGTTGTTCTTATGGGACATAAAAAACTTTGGGATATCATTGTAGAAAAAAATGAAATCTATTCTAAAAGTGAGTTTAATGATGAAGATGGGATAAGAGCTGCTGAACTTGAAGGAGAGTTTGCTGAGCTTAATGGTTGGGAAGCTGAAACTGAAGCTGAAACTCTTTTAATGGGACTTGGAGTTGATATTGCTGATCACCACAAACTTATGAAAGAGTTAAGTGAGCCTATAAAAGTTAAAGTTCTTCTTGCTCAAGCTCTATTTGGACAACCTGATGTTCTACTTCTAGACGAGCCTACAAACGGACTTGATATTAAAGCTATAACATGGCTAGAAAACTTCCTTATGGACTTAGACAATACTACTGTAATTGTTGTTTCACATGATAGACACTTCTTAAATAAAGTTTGTACTCATATTACAGATATTGACTATGGAAAAATCAAAATGTATGTTGGAAACTATGATTTCTGGTATGAATCAAATGAATTAATGGTAAAACTTCTATCAGCTAAGAATAAAAAACTTGAACAAAAAAGACAAGAGTTACAAGAGTTCATTGCTAGATTCAGTGCTAACGCATCTAAATCTAAACAAGCAACTTCAAGAAAGAAACTTCTTGATAAACTTCAACTTGAAGATATGCAAGTTTCTAACAGAAAATATCCATTTATTGAATTTAAACAAGAGAGAGAGGCTGGAAACAATCTATTAAAAGTAGAAAATCTTTCTAAAACAGTAGATGGAGTTAAATTAATTGACAACTTAACATTTACAATCAATACAGGTGATAAAGTAGTATTTTTAGCTAAAAATGACCTTGTAAAAACAACTCTTTTATCAATTTTATCTGGAGAGATTGAACCAGATTCAGGATCATATACTTGGGGAATTACAACTTCTCAAGCATATATGCCAAAAGATAATAGTAAATTCTTTGAAAATAAAGATCTAAATCTAATTGATTGGTTAAGACCATACTCTCCTGATCAACATGATTCTTTTGTAAGAGGTTTCTTAGGAAGAATGCTATTCTCTGGAGAGGAAGCTTTAAAAAGTTGTACAGTTCTTTCAGGGGGAGAAAAGGTAAGATGTATGCTTGCAAAAATGATGCTTACAAATGCCAATGTTCTTATGTTTGATAACCCTAATGACCACTTAGATCTTGAATCAATTACATCTTTAAACAAGGCTCTTATCAACTTTAAAGGAACTCTATTATTTGGTGCTCATGACCATGAGTTTATTCAAACAGTAGCAAATAGAATTATAGAGATCACTCCTAATGGAATAGTAGATAAGATGATGACTTATGATGAGTATCTTGAAGATGAAGCTATTCAACAAAGATTAGAAGAGTTATACAACGAAGCAAAATAATTTTTAAATATTTATTAATTTTTTAAAGCCTGTTAGATACTTTTATTTAATAGGCTTTTTGCCAAAATATTATAAGTGTCTTTTTACCATGAAAAAAATTGTTTTTTACTATTGCAAAAAATTTAAAATTTTATATAATATACACGTAAAACAATCTTATATACTGGGTAAGGATTTTATCAATTTCTACAGTCAGGACTAAAAAATATTTTTAGGAGGGAGAAATGATAAACATTCAAACTATTCATGCAGCAAAAAATGGTGATGAAGATGCTATGCAACAAATTTTTAGAGAATTTAAACAATTGATTCTACTAAAAACAAAAAATTATTTTTTCTATGGTGCTGATAAGGAGGATGTATTACAGGAGGCAAGAATAGGACTTTTAAAAGCTATCAATGCCTATGATGAATCAAAAAAAGCTTCTTTTTCTACTTTTGCTATTTTATGTATTAAACGTCAAATTATAACTGCTATAAAAAATTCAAATTCAGGGAAAAATAGGATTTTAAATTTGGCTATGTCTAATACAAATGAGAGCGATGAAGATCTTGATGTAACATATGAAAATCGTTCTTTTGCTTTTTATAATCCAGAAGAGATTTACTTAGGAAAAGAGAAGATGAGATATTTAAATGAATATTTAAAAACTCATCTAAGTAAAATGGAGAATGAAATTTTTGAATATATGCTTGCAGAGATGACTTATACTGAAATAGCAGAAAAAACTGGCAGAGAGCTTAAATCAGTGGATAATACTATACAGAGAATCAAGAAAAAATTGAAAACTTTTATAAACGAATATGATAAAGAATAATATAGAAAAGAATTATAATATTACACCCAAAGTCTTAGGTAATTGAGATGGAGGGTGTATTTTTTTATAAACTTAGGTGATAATCAATCAAAGAAATAAAAATAGATAAGTTAAAAAGATTAAAATACTTAAATAAGTTTGGAAAAAGGAAAAAGATAGAATAGTTTAAATATGGTTATAAAATAAAAAAACTTTCAAAAATTATGAAAGTTTGTTGTAGACATATATGTTTGTTTATATTATAAGGACTTTTTATTGAAATCTAAATGGTGCACGGGAAGAGACTTGAACTCTCACTGGAAACTACCAATAAGGACCTCAACCTTACGCGTCTACCATTCCGCCACCCATGCACACATAATGAAAGTATAACATACTACTTTTATTTTGTAAAGAAACTAATACTAAATATCTATGATATTTTCTCTTCTTTTATTCTTTTTAAAGATTTTGTCGTAACATCTTAAAATTAGTCCGAAAAAAAATAGAGGAAAAAGAAATATTTTAACTGCTAGATTAATTATATTGTTAGCTCTTTTATCTTTTTTTATATGTATTTTTTTCATAGTTACCTCCAATTATAAAAAATAGGGTACTGAATTTCAGTACCCTATATTCTTCAGTGTTTAAACTATGCAACAGTTACGTTAGAAGCAACTGGACCTTTGTTTCCTTCAGTAACTTCGAAAGTAACAGCTTGTCCTTCTTCTAGAGATCTGAATCCTTTTGCATTGATGTTAGAGTAGTGAACGAAATAATCGTTTCCATCTTCTCCAGAAATGAATCCGAATCCTTTGTCTTTGTTAAACCATTTTACAGTTCCTTTTAGCATATTTAATGCACCTCCAAAAATTTTAGAACTAAAACCATTAAGAACAAAACAAACCCTAAAATTTTTGAAAAGTGTTAAAAACTTAGTGTTTAATTTATATCAAGGTTTTACTACATGCTTATTCTACCACTATTTGTTGATTAATACAAGGAAATTTTATAGAATTATCTATATTTTTTATTTAGTGCTTTAATTATAGCAAAAGTTTCTAAATCCATAGTATCATTTAAATTATCAGGATTGAAATGTGCTTTAAAATTGTAAACTACTCTTTTACTTTCTTCATCCCATTCATCTGTATCATTGATTTTGTATCCATATCTTCTAAGTTCAGCTTTTATTTCTGGGATAGGAGTAACTTTAAATAGTTCAGCATTCATAAATTTAACCTTGTCACTTTCATTATACCAAGCACCTATGCCATACTCTTTGTATAATCTTTTCCAAGGGAACTTTGGACCTGGATCAATTTTTCTAGTAGGTGCTACATCTGAATGACCTAAAATAAATCTTGGTTTGATATTGTATTGAATAGAAAGTTTTTTTACCAATGCTGCAACTTTTTTTATTTGTCCTTCAGTAAAAGGAACATATTCATTGTAAGGTCTAAAAAAACCTTTAGTCTTAGGCTGCCCTGGTACACTTCTTATTCCGATATTTACAATTTCTATTCCAATAGAAGTATCATTTATATTATTCCTTCCTCCAAATTCACTTACTCCAGCATGCCAAGCTCTTTCATTATGGTCAACAAGGGCATATGTAGGCTCTTTATCTATAGAAGTTACTAGATAGTGTGCACTTACATTAGGTCCTGTTAAGGCTCTAATTCCTACTTCATTATTAGTAGCAGTATAGTGTAAAATAATATATTTAATTCTTGAATCTTTTCCAACAGCTCGATATTTTTCATCATCAATTTTGTAGTTCACTCGACTACATGAGAAGAAAATTAATGATAAAAAAAATAAAATAAATCCTCTTTTTCTCATAAAGCTACCTCATTTTAAGTATGGTTTTTTACTATTTTAATACATTGTACAATTTATTTATGTAAAATTCAAAAAAATATTGAAAAATTTTAAAAAAAGTTTGAAAAACTCTGTATTTTGTGATATAAAATAGGAACGCGCAATTTTTAAGTTAAGTTTAGGAGGATATATATAATGACAAAAAAAGATTTTGCAAAAGTATTATTTGAAACAGGAGCATTCCCATCTAAAGCTGAGGCTGAAAGAAAAGTTGATCTTTTCCTTACAACTATAGAAAACACATTAGCAGCAGGAGAAGAATTAAACTTTATCGGATGGGGAAAATTTGAAGTTGTTGAAAGAGCTGAAAGAGTTGGAAGAAACCCTAAAACTGGAGAAGAAATTAAAATCGAAGCTAAGAAAACTGTTAAATTTAAACCTGGAAAAACTTTAGTTGACAAAATTAACTAATTTTTATAATTAAAAAGCTTTATTATTTGATAATAGATTTTGCACCTAAGTCTTATGATAAGGGTGCTTTTTTATTGTCAACCTATAATAGTGTAAAAAAGCTTGATGATCGACAAGAATCTATAATTTTTAAGTTTTAATTATATTTTCAAATTTAAAAAGAAATTTGACAAAAAAATTTTTTTATAAAATTTTAAGTAGACAATAATGATAAAAAAAGGTATTATAAAGCAAGAGATAGTTAATATATCTGTTTTTATTTAACCTTGGAGGATTGTAAATCTCTATTTTTTATGAATTTAACATCTCTAAAATATTGTTTTTATTTAACCTTGGAGGATTGTTATATAGTTTATAAAGAACCGTGATATTGCTAATATCACAAAGTTTATATATAAAGTAAGTGGTATCTACTAGTACTAGAAAGTACTAAAAAGTATGGTCGTAGCCAACAAATAGACAACACTTACTTTTTTTATTGCTTTTTATTGAATTAAATTGATTGCTTTATCTAACTGCTCTTTATCTTTATGAGTATAAACTCTACTCGTTAAAGTATAATCTGTGTGCCCAAGAATTTTAACGATGCTTGTTGGATCCGCTCCAGCGTTGGATAAGAGAGTAGCTGTTGTGTGTCTACACTCATGTACAGTATGATTCATATTTAATTTTTCCATTAGAATTTTAAAAGCATTTCTGTAAGCTGGATAATTGAATTTATTCCCTTTTGAGTTTAAAAAAAGATATTCTTTACCAACTGAAATATTTTTAGTTATAAGTTGAAGTATAAGAGGACTGATTGGAATATCTCTTATTCCTGCATCTGTCTTACTTGCTTTAACATGAATAACTTTATACTCATGTTCTAAGCTAATATCTTCTATTTTTAAATTAAGCAGCTCTGATATCCTCATACCTGTGTAGATTAGTATTAAAACACTATCTACAAGGTACATATCTTTATTATTCCACAATGTTTCTATTTCCTCAGTAGAAAATTGTGATTTAATTTTAACTGCTTTAAATTTCTGCAACTCTATAAACTTAGTGATATTTTTATCAATGATATTTTTTTTCACTGCATAATCAAATATCATACTTGCTATGCTTTTTATTCTTTTTACACTTGCACTAGATAAACTTTCTTCAAGCTTACTAAAAAAGCTTTGAAGTGTAGTTATTTCAATATCTCTTATATACATAGTTTTTATCTCTTTAAAGTAAGCATTATAAATGTACTTAGTGTTTTCAGCAACTCTTATACTTAACTTTTTAAAGTGATAATTGCTCCATTCCTCATAAACTTCATCTAAAGTTACCTTTGAGTTTGGATTATATATAAACTTTCCTAGTGCCTCCATAGCCTCTTTTTTACTCTCAAAGTAGCCTACAACTACCCTTTTTTGTTTTCCTTCTTCCCAACTTACAGTTTTCCTTGCAACCCATTTTTTTCTTCTATTCCCAGTCAATTTATAGACTGTACCAAAGCCGTTTGGATTTTTCATGAAGTACCTCCTGATAAAAAAAATAAGGGTATTAAGTTACCCTTTATTTTTCAATTAAAGATTATATTTTTCTCTCAATGCTTTAGAACTGACACGACCTCTTAAGATCTTAATACTTTTATTTTTTCTTCTTAATTCATCATTAATCTCTCTCATTTTTTTAATAGCCGTATCTTCAGCAATGTTAAGAATCTTCATGACCTCATATTTATCCAATAACTTATTTTCATTTAGTAACTTTTCCATCTATATTCTACCTCATTCCTTTTACGAGTTCAATAAAAATTATTTGAACATCTCAACTACAATATTTAAAATCCCTTTAATCTTATATCCATTGACACTACCACCGCCTAAAAGCAGCAGTAGTAGTAAGGTATAAAATGCAGCAGCTCCAAGCTTTATAATAAAGTCTTTCATATTTCCTCCCTCACTACATCCTCTATCCTATCACTTCTATTTCCACAGTCATTACAGAAATGAGTGACAACTTTATTACCTTTTTTATCTATCTCAGTAACTGTGATGATACAAGTACCACCACAGTTTTTACATATTTTCATTGTTGCCTCCTAGAACGGAAAACCGTCATCATCAGAGCTATTAACTTCTTGAATTTCACTTGTAGCATTTTCTTCAGCTTTTGCAGTGTTCTTACTTTCTAAAAACTCAAGTGTCTCAACTATTACATCATAGCTAGTTCTTTTCTCTCCATTAACTTCATATCTACCCATTTGAAGTCTTCCAACAACTCCTACTTTTCTTCCTTTTCTTAAATACTCTCCAATAAGTTCAGCAGTCTTACCAAAAGCTACACAGTTGATAAAATCTGTCTCGTCCTTTTGCATTGGTCTATTTACTGCTAAATTAAATCTAGCATAAGCTTTTCCACTTTGCCCTGACTTTAATTCAGGGTCTTTAGTTAATCTTCCAGTTAAAACTATTGTATTAATAATAATCACTCCTCTCCATCTATAACCTCTAATATAATCCCAACAACTGCTAAGATTATTGCGATTAAACAAATTGCTGTGTATAACATAATCATCACCTTAAAAATCAATCTCTATCCATTGATAATAACTAATAGTATGAATAGATATTATAGCCTCTTGATAACCTGCTTTTACTGCCCAACTTTTTCCAAACCCAGGAGTTATAGAAAACATTTTTCTGAACTCTTTATATTTGTTAAAAGTATACTTTTTATCATCTATTTGAATTTCTTTTCTACAAACATATTTATTAAAAAATCTCTTTATTTTTTCTTCATTTACAATATTGATCAGATCTTCTTTTATCTCTATATATTCTTTTCTTCCAGCTCTTTTATAGTAGTTTCTTATGATCTTTGAATCTTCTTTATTAAAGTATCTAGTCCATAACTCTCTATTGTAAATATTACAGAAAAAAACATTACCTCTACCATTTTCATAAACGTTTTCAGCTATCATTCTAGCTTTTTTATCTACTACTACAACTGCTTCAGCTACAAAAATGTTTTTAGTATGCCCTGAAATGTATCTCATTTCGTGATAGTTCAAGTCATCTAGTTCTCCGTAATTTCCTATAAACTCTGGACCTACATAGTAAGTCAGAAAATTATCAACCATTGTTTCTACACCAATTATACTTTTTCTTCTATTGAATTTCATTTTTCACTTTCTCCTTCTTTTTAGCTATCTCTTTCAAACTGCTGGAAGTAGCTCCACATCTTGCACAGATAAACTTTTTAGTACCTTTGAACATCTGTAATTGCTCGTAGATTCTACCTCCACACTTCTTGCATATCCACATAATCATCACTAAATACTAAGTTTTCCAAATGCGTATATTCCTTTCCCAATAGTTGCTTGATGCCCCATGTTCAAGAATTTAGCATTTTTCTTATTGCTCTTTATTGCTTTTTTAGCCCCTGCTGGAGCTTTCTTTTTATTAATATCACTTTGAACTTCTTCAAAAGATATTTCTTGATACTTTCTATCTTTAAATTTCAAGATAGTTGGTTCAAGCCCTTCATTGCAATACTCTATATATAATCTTCTAGCATCGTATGGACTACTAGCAACATCTTTCTTTACTTTGTTAAATACTTCACAAGTAGTACTAATTTCTACCCCTAAACTACTTTTTATAATATATGTATATTCCATTTTATGCCTCCTTAAAAGCTTGGAAGTGATTAGGATAGACTTCCTTTAGCTTTTTAACTAAATTTTTACTAAGCATTACACCTTCAATGTGCCACTTATTTGAGAATCTATCTTTTCCAATATTATGAAACTCTGTATGATGCTCTCTACAAAGCGGTAAAAATCTTGTCTGTAATCCATCATCATGTTTATAGCCTCCAATGCTTGCTACTGAGTCCCAATGATGTAGATCAACTTCAACTAATTTCCCACACACTACACATCTTTTATGTAACAAGCATTGTATTACATATCTCCTGATGTCTGGGGCTATGTCTTGCAATCTCTTAGCCACTTTATTATCCCCCTTACCTTCATACACAATTAAGTTGTAATCATGTTTAATTGCATGTTCAATGATAAATTGAATAAAGTCTGTAGCAACTTTCATAGAGCAACAATCTCTTTTAAAAGGTGAGATTGAAAAATATTCTATCTCTTTACTATTACAGAACTCGTTCTCTAAAGCCTCTCTCATTTCTTCCCTTGTGTAGCCTCTTAGATCTCCATAGTCCCTACACAATGCCCAAATTTTTTTCATTTGATCAAGTGACAGTCTATCTACTTTAACAACGTTTATAGTGTCATTCTTGATCTTAGAAAGCAGTTCTTTTATTTCAGTAAATCTTTTATTAGAGGGAACATATAAAAATAGTTCCCCCTCTTCCTCTATTAGCTCAATATTCATTTTTATTAACCTTGAATTGCTATATCTTTCAATTGATTATATTGCTCCATATTTAACATATCTAAATCAGTGATGTTAAATAGCTCTTTAGCCTTTTTAACTATATCTAAGCTATTAGCATTAGCTATAGTCATCAAAGTTTTCATATCATCAGAAGTAGGCTTTTCCTCTGTGATTATTTCTCCAGTTTCGTTATCTATTACTTCAGCTTCAAAGTAAGAATCACTATCAAGATAATCTCCTGTAACTTCATTAGTTTTTTGATTCAAATTGAAACTTTGCTCATCTTTTCTAAGATTTTCAATCATTTCAACAGAGATCGGCAACCATTTTAACATTTTCTTAGTAACTGTTTTCATTGACATTTCTTCAAAGTTTTTATCCCAAATATTGTTTTTATATTTTCCTTTTCTATACTTCTCTTCATGTGCCTCAACTTCAGCTTTAGTCATATATTCAAAAGCTCTAGTTCCATCTTTTAAGATAGCTACAGAGTAGAATCCTACTATCTCCCCTCTACCCTCAGGATTATTGAAAGCTGGTTTATGAGTAAGTTTTCTTTCTAATCCATATTCAATAGAGAACTCATCATTTGAATATACAGTATAAGCATAGATGTCTGATAGTTGCCCTGTTCTTCTAAGAAGTTCTATCATTCCTTTGTACCCAAGCTGTAGCTGACATTCAACAGTACCAAGTTTTGCATTTCTGAAAGGTATTAGATAGCATTGTCCTAGTACTCCTGGTTCTAATCCTAGCTGTGCTATTGTCATTAAACTACCTAACAAGCTAGGTACTGAACATTTAGCTAACTCAGGATTTTGTCTTACACAAGTAATTGCTATTCTAGTAAATCTATCACTATTTAAGTGCTTTGGAAGTGCTGCTGCAAACTGTGCTTTTCCAGCCTCTATAATGTCAAATATTGTTTTCTCTTTCTTTTTCTCTGTAACTGCATTAGCAGCTTTTGCTAAACTATTTTTTGCTACTTTAGTTTCCATTTTATCCTCCTTTTATTCTTCTATAATTTTAATTTTTTCATTATCTAAGATATCTAAAAGTTTAGCTAATAATCCTCTGTTACTATACCCTACATAATCTGCGTATATTCTTGATACTCCTAGATTATGTTTTTGATATTGTTGATATTCTTTAGCTTCTTTTAAACTTAGAAAATAAGCTATAGTTTTCCAATTATAAGCAAGATTCATTATTTCAAAAGATAAAGGTTTACTTAGTTCTTTATTATCTTCATTGTTAAACTTATGTAATTCATCGTATACACCATCTAAAGAATTTTGTTTTTCTATTTTTTTTAATAATTTTTCTGGAAAATCAAATTCTCTAAAATAACCTTCTTTAATATCTTCTAAAGTTGGATAATAATCTTCTGTATATCCAAAAATATATAATCTTCTTACATCAACTTCTTGAAAATCTTCATCAACAACTTCTTCATATCTTTTTTGTACTAAATAAATAGGATTTCTAGTGCCCCAGTTATCTTGTGTAATTCTTTCATGCCTTAAAGATTTTAAAATTTCTAAGAATTTATCATCTATTTTTATAGTTCTCATTTCTTCACCTTTTTAAATTTACTTATGATACTTTTAAATAACTACTTGCTTTTTTAATTGTATACTCAGCTTCAACTTCTTTATAGATCTTCATAATTTCAGGATTTTCAAGCTCCATTTTCTTTTTATCTATTGAACTTCTTTCAATAGTCACAATAGAGAACTTATAATCTCCAGCTTTAGCTTTTTTACAAGAATTTTTATTCATAACTTTTAAAATCTCTTGCTCTATAAGTTTCTTTTTCTTCTCTAACTCTTCTATCTCTGATTTAATAGCTTTATACTCTTCACCCTTAATTGTTATCTCATCAAGCTCAAAAACCTCTTCATTTTCTTTCTCAGACTGTTCTAACAAGTATTTAGAATATGAACTCGAACCATCAGGCATTGGTGGGGTTCTTGTTAAAACATAGTTTTTCCAAAAGTCATTAGCTCTCTTTTCAATAAGCTCTTGATCATCGAGATCTCTCTCAATGTAGAACTCTTTATAATCATTTCCACCAATCAGGCAAGCTATATAAGCAAACTTTAACCCTGTCACATACAAGTAATGCTGAACTTGTGCATAATATGACTGAGGCACTGTATCACCTGTCCACTCATCTTTGTTATATGCAGATGTAGTTTTAAGCTCTATAACTCCGTATCTGTCAGTTTTAGCATCATAGAACATTCCATCGACATTTGCCACACATACACCTCTTTGAATTGTGTAAGGCACTGTGTAGCACTTCAATTCAGGGTGTCTCTCAGCAAACTCTTCAAACACTACTTTCTCAAGTTTATGCCCAAAGTGTGTAAATCTATTATTCACACTCTTATTACCATCAGTTTTGTCAATATAGACATCAATAGCAGACTTCCACTTATTAACTCCAAGGATAGCTCCTATGTCAGATCCTCCAACTCCTATCCCTCTTAGATCGTGCCATTGCTCTTGATTTTCATAAGAGTAAATTTTCACGATTGGAGGAACTATAGTTTTTAAATCTTCCTTAGTTAACTCTTTTTTATCCATTTCATTTTTTTCAATAAGCTCTTCAAGTTCAGCCTTTTTTAATTTGCTATAACCTTTTAAACCTAATGATTTAGCTTTTTCTCTTAGCTCTTTAACAGTAGCCATATAATTCACCTCTTTTAAATTTTTGACATGGCTCTCATCAGTGTGAGAGCTGTATTAAAAACTTAATCTTTATTCTATTGGTACAGTAGTTTTTTTATATGCTTTTGCTTTTAAAGTTTGAATAAAACTTTCAGGGGCTCCAGCTTCTCTAAATAATGCATTATATAGAATTTGGCATATATCTTCTGCTTCTTTTCTGTTGAGATCTATAGGTGTTTCAATTTGAACTCCAAGATCAGCATCATTTGTAGAAATGGTTATTTTAGTTTCTAATTTCATTTGTTCCTCCTTAGATTTCTTTTATCTCGTATGAATCACCATCTTCTATGCAGCTATCTACAAACTCTTGTAAACAGCTTTTACATAGATAGATATTGAATTTCATTCCATTTTTATAATTGCTATTCCAGTAGAAAACTTCATAATCAGCTTCATGTTCTCCACATTCGCAGAAAGTTTTCTCTTCTTCTTCCTCAAAATCATCCTCGTATGGTCCAACTCCCATAGATTTTGCATATGAATCTGCAATTGTTGGTCCGTCAAAATCGTTGTGCCAGTACATCTTCCCTCCTATATGCCTGCTATGAAGTTTATTATTAGCAGGAAAAACAAGTATAAGACTACCCATAATATCAACATTAACATGCTCTCACCTTATTTTTTCTAAAACTTGCTACCATATACCAGATGTCCTCAACAGTTGTTGTCGCTGGATCTATTCCTAGTTCTTCCATTCTTTTTGTTATTCTCATAAGTTCTCTTAGTTTCATAATCTATTCCCTCCCTAATTTTAATTCCTTATTGAGTCCTCTAAGCTTTAACCTTCCTTAGAGGACCTGTAAAGAATTAAGCTGTGTATTGCTCTAGTAGTCCCGCCATGCTCTTTATTACTGCCCAAAGATACTGATTGTCTGGAAACTCGTTAACCTCAAGTTCCGCATAAGCATCTTCTTTCAAATAATCGCACTCAATTCCGAAATAATCTAATTTTTCAATCATTGCTTCAACTAAATCTCTCATTATTATCTTTCCTCCTCTAGCTCTTCAGCTTCTGCATCTAGTTCATCTAAGTTGAATCTTTCATCTAAGTGATATCTAATCCAGCTAAGAAGTCCAGCTCCAGTCCACAATCCGTTATCGTAAATTCTTACACTTTCATAGATTGATTTTTTTTCTTTTTCATAAGTTATAAGTTCAAGTTCTACACAGTCACTCTTCCACTCAACCTCTAAAGAGTAGTTAGAAGATTCTATATCTTCCTCAACTGCATCAATTACTCTTTCTACTTCTGATTTTAAATTTTCAATTCTTAAATCTTTGTGATCTTTCCCAAATATATTTATTCCGTAAAACTCAAGTGAGTGGAATAAATCTTCAATTTCTTTATTTTTTTCAATTAGCTCAAGTGCTAATTCTTTATCTTCTTTATTTTCATATTCGAAATCTAAAATTCTTATTTTGTAACTTTCAATTGTTCCTATAAAAACTGTTTGATCAATTTCATTATCATAAATTCTATACATTCTCGTCCCTCCTAAGTTTTATCCGGTTAAACCGGAAATTGTTTTTAAAAAAAATATTTATCTATCTTTATGTCTTTATTATATCCGATATTATCGGAAATGTCAAGAAATATTTTATTTTTTTGTAAAAATAAAGTATAATTAATTAAAGGTATACGAAATAACCGGATTGCAAGGGGTGAAACTTTATGGAGAAATTATCAAAAGTTCTTAAAAATTTAAGAGAAAAGAAAGGTTACACATTAGAAGAACTTTCTAAAAAAGCAGGTGTTGGAAGAGGAACAATAGGTGATATAGAAACTGGGAAAAGTAATAGTACTATAAAAACTTTAAATAAAATAGCTGCTGCACTAGAATTGACAGTTCAAGAAAAAGATGAACTTTTCACTTCTTTTCTAGGTAGAAAAGTAAATAATTCAAAAGACGAAAGAATAGAAAACTTAAATAAAAGAGAAAGACTTCAATATGAAGATTTTATAAATGATAGTGTTTTATACTTCCAAGATGAGGGAGTATCGTTTGAAGATAAAGAAAAGTTTTTCAATTCTTTACAAGATGCTTTCTTTGAAATTAAATTAGCTAATAAAAGAAAAAAATAATTTAAAGGTGATACTATGAATATTCCATTAAGAGTTAAAAATCTTAAAAAGAAATATGGAACCAGTAACCCCTTTAAACTATGCAAATATCTTGGGATATTAGTTATATTTGCAGATCTTGGGGAGATAAAAGGTTATTCAATTAAAAGAATGAGAAAGAAATTAATTTGTATAAATGAGAATTTAGATTATTTTTCTCAAAAATTTGTATGTGCACACGAGTTAGGACATTGTTTATATCATCAATTAGATGAAGTTAATTTTTTCTTAAAAAACACTAGAATTATTAGAAGAAGTATTTTAGAAGAAGAGGCTAATAAATTTGCTATTGAGCTTTTATTTGATGATATTGATAACGAATATGTTACAAATATAGATATTGACATTAATCTTTTAGAAAGATTAATAGAATTAAAAAATAAATAGTAATACAAATACATCTAAATCTTTTTATAAGACACATGATGTATTTTTTTATTGACTTTTCCGAGTAAAACGGATATAATTATAATATACAACTTTGAGAGGTGATAAATTGACTGAAAAAGAAATAGCAAAAAAAATGTATTCAAAAATAGATATGAAAATATTTGAAAAAAAGTTAACTTATCAAGAAGTAGCTAAGAACATAGGTACTTCAAAGCAGAACTTTTCAGATCAGATGTTGAATCTGAAAGGTGGTAAGTTTATAAATTTAAGAACTTTGCTAAAGATACAAAACTTTTTAGATATAAAATTAATAAGTTTTTATATCTAATTTTTTTTGAATACTGTTTCCGATATATTCGGAAAACAGCAGGAAATATTCCTGCCTTTACTAGAGAGCATACTGTGCTTTCTAGCAAGGGGGTGGAAGGGTGAGAAAACAAAAGAATAGAAAATGCAAAAGATATGTAAGGAAACAAATTAAGAAGATGCTAAAACAAGTTAATGAACTTTTGAAAAATACTGATATAAAAATAACAGGGCTCTAGTTAGTTAATTATTTGAAAATATTTTTTAGTTGTTTTTCAAAATAATAATGAGTAGCAGATTCTAGCATTTCTTGCCAACTGGAAAAGTTAGAGTTTGCTTTAACTTCATTATCAAGTTGTTCAATATTATTTTCTATATCTTCATTGCTAGTTATAGAGAATTTATTAAATAATTCATCTAAAGTATTAAAATCAGTATATTTTCTTAAAAAATTTTCATTTAGTAAATCTGTAAGCAGTACTTTTTTAGTCCCTTCCATTTCTTTTAATTGTTTAGAAGCTTTTTTAAGTTTATTTTGTAGCTTATCTAAACCTTTTACTTTAATCATTTTGCCTCCTTTAAAGAGCCCTGTGATATTATTATAACTTTTTGAAGGGTTTAAATCAATGTTAGAAGGTGATGAAATGTCAGGATTTACAACAGCAGGAATTATATTCTTTTCTGTAATAGCTGGTATAGCTATTGGTTGGATATGGAAGGGAAAAAGAGATAAAAATATAAAAAAATAATTTTTGAATATCATTTTGCTGATGTCGGCAATATGCTTGTTGGCGTCAACAAAATGGTAGTTTGCCTTTATTGGAGCATATCAGCAAGTGCTATGAATCACTTTCCTGAATATAAAATCCTGTAAAAAAAGCTGGTATGTTCCAACAAGGGCAATCACTCATTATTATTCAATATTAAAAATTGGAGGTGAAGCACCCCTTTAAAAATTTATTTCCAATTTTGTGTCCTTGGAGGATATGATTAAATTCAAATAATTAGATTTTAGCGACATATTTTGTTTTTCCTCGATTTAGATCGTGGAGTTAGATGTGTAACACTTTTTAAATTTTTTTCACTAAAAACCTTTCTCGTGCAGCTCACACGAGTTGAATATGGAAGATTAGCCTAATAGGTAAGGCAGTAGCTTGCTAAGCTATGACCGCAAGGTTTATGAGTTCGAGTCTCATATCTTCCGCCAGTATGGGAATGTGTCTGAGATCAGCAGTTGTGGTGGTTTTAAATCACTATACGACAATCAAGTTCGAGTCTTGACATTCCCTCATTGATGCAAAACTATGTACCTTCCTGTGTCTCTCACACGAGAGAACTTATGGGGATGTAGCTCAGTTGGTTAGTTAGCATTAAACGGGAGTTTAAGATATTGGTTCGAGTCCAATCATTCCCAGTTCGTGTAAGCTTGAAAGATTATTTAGTCAATAGTCTTTCTAACTCTTTTATTAAATGCAAACAGTTTTCGGGGGTTTCTGTAAAAAATCCCTGACATTTTTATTTTATATCTGCTCATCATTTCCAAGCCAGTGGTTCTAAGGACTTAGGGAATGGTGGGTAGTTACAAAATAAAAAAAGGGAGCCACTGGCAACGACTCCCAATAAGGAGGACATATGGCAAAAGAATTTTATTTCAAATCAGCATTTCATTTTTCTAATTACTGCTATAAGTATATTGATCTTAGTGATAGTGATTTGGAAGCTATGCTTTCAATATATGACAGAGCTGTTGAAGGAGATCAAACTTGCTTACATCTAATCAATCGTTTCACTGCATTATTAAAATTTGATATTAATAATAAAGCTGAAATAAATAAGATCTTATTTATAGCTAGAGAGAATTGTTATGGTGATTTTGATATTAATACAGCAATAAGAAGAGCTAAAATATTACAACCTGATTTTGAAGATGCTAGAACTATTCTGAAAGATGAGGATTACAAAGTTACAGAAGAATTTTTTGAAACAATGGAAGATTTGACGTATATGTTTGGATTATACTTTTTATTTGATGAAAATAAAGAGCTTATTTATATAGGGAAAAGTAGAAATTTAAGTAGTAGAGTTCCTGTAAGTGTGAAAGAAAGAAAAGCTTTTTATTTCAAATATAAATTAACTTGGACAATGTCAGACACTAATATCTTAGAACTTTATTACATTTCTAAACTTAAACCTAAACTAAATAAAGATTCTAAAGAGATGGATCCTACACTAATTGAAATAAATTATAATTTTTTACAAGAAAGTGACTTTATAAAAATAAGAGGTGAAAAGTAATGAAATATACAATTTATGGTTATTCCCAAGAAAAATTAAATAATCAAGGTATAGATCTTGAATCAGCTCTTATTTTAAGAGTTGTAGCAGATTTATATACAAGTAATTCTAAAAAAATAGAATATAGAATCATGGAAAATGATAAATATATGTGGTGTACATATGGTTATATTCATGAGCAAATACCAATTGTTGGAGCTGAAAGAACTATGATAAGAAAGATAGATTCTTTAATTGAAAAAGGAATCTTAAAAAAAATAGTTCTAAAAGAAAAAAATGGTAAAAAAGGGAATTACTTATTTATAACTTTAGGTGAAAATTATTCTGACTTAACTGAATACTCAACTGATGAAGAAACAAAAGATGTTGATAGAGGTACTGACAAAATGTCATCACCCCTACCGACAAAATGTCATGAGGGTACTGACAAAATGTCATCACCCCTAGTGACAAATTGTCATAACAAAGATTCTTCTATAACTAATTCTTCTATAAAAGATTCTTTAGAGAGAGAGAAAGAGGCGGATCCTTTCACTCAATCTGGAACTTACTATCAAGAAATAAGAATGTTACTTGCTAGCTATAGCATTAACTATGAGAAGATAGCAAGACTAGGTAAACCTATTTCACGTATAAAGGAAGTTTTAAAGGTTGCTCGTGAAAATAACAAAAGTGAAGGCTGGATAGTAGGAGCATTAACTGATGATTATAACCTTGATTATTTAAAAGAGCCTAAAAAACCTAAAGAGTTTAAAAAACAAGCGGAGAAAAAAGATTATGGTAGTCAAGAAGTAGAGATGAATGACGATACTAAAGCACTATATGAGGCTTTGGGATTATAGGGAGGAATAAAGATGGCGATACCAAGATGTCCACATTGTGGGAAAGAATATAAGTTGAATGAGTATATACTTGAAGATTTACCTGAGGTATTCAAAGAGAAGTTTAAATATATAGCTGATTGTGATTGCTTAGATAAAATATCAGAGCAAGAAGCAGAGGCTAGAGAAAAAGAGAGATTAAGACAATGTCAGCAAAATAGAATTAAAAAATATAAAGATATTTCAGTTATAGACAAGAAATTCATTGATAGCACTTTTGATAAAGCTGATATGTCAGATAAGCATATGAACATCTGTAAAAGATATGCTGAAAAATTTGTTGCTGTTGGAACTGCTCCAAAGGGTTTAATGATGTTTGGAAGTGTAGGAACTGGTAAAACTTATGCTTCTAACTGTGTAGCAAATTACTTGATGGAACATAATAAAACTGTTTTAGTAATGAATTTAGGATTGTATATTAATAAACTTCAAAGGGAATGGGCAGAGGCTGAAAAAGATGTATTACAGTACGTCAGAAGTTGTGATTTGTTAGTTATAGATGACTTTGGAGTAGAAAAGACATCAGAGTTCGTTATAGATAAAACATTTGCTTTGATAGATGCTAGATACAGAACTGAAAAACCTGTGATAGTTACAACTAACTTGAATATTGAAGATATAAATAAAAAATTTGGTTCAAGAATAGGAGATAGAATCTCTGAAATGTGCTTCCAGCTTGCAGTTGTTGGAGAAAGTAAGAGAGCTAAAAAAGCTAAAAATGAATTTTTAGAGTTCATAGCATAGGAGGTTAAAGATGTCCAATAGATTATATCCTGAGGTTGTAGAGATATACGAGAATGAAAAGCATCTTGTGTATCTCTATGAAATATACAGAAATGGAGAAAAAAACTATTACTTGAGCATAGGTCTAAAGGGAGATTTTAGGCAAAAGATAGAGTCTAAGACATTCCCTGGAGATTATTCAAGAGAATATATTGAAAGCTGGTTAAAATCAAAAATAGGAGCTTTCAGAAAGTGTGAGGGGGAAGAGGAATGAAGATAGGAGATTTTAAAACTATTACAGAAAAACATGTTGAAATATGTAAAAAACTTATAGAGAACGAGGGAGTTTGTGTGGACGTTTTCTGTGATAGTTGTCCATTTGATTATAAAAATGCTAGTAATTGCAAGAGTTGCATAACTAACGAATATGCAACAAATAATAGCTGGATAAAAAAGAATTTAGTAGTTGTACAATCAGCTAAAACATTTATAAAAATGTGTGAAGATAAAAAGTTATTTGATTTTGAAGATGAAGTGTCTGCTCCAAGTCTGTTAGCTAATAGTGATAATGTGAACAGTCCTTCTCACTATAAGCTTGACGGTTTAAATATTGAGTCTATAGATGTTATAAAATCAATCTTAGGAGAAGAGGGATTCAAAGCTTTTTGTCACGGAAATGCTCTAAAGTATTTAACTAGAGCAAATAAGAAAAATGGCATTGAGGACTTTAAAAAGGCTCGAGTTTATTTGAACTGGTACATTGAAGAGGTGGAAAGATGAGAGTAGGACAGTTAAAGAAGATACTAAAACAATTTGATGATGAGCAAGAGATTAAACTCTACTCATCTCTTGAAAATGACTTCATCGACTTTGAGGAAGATCATATAGATGTGGATTTAGAGGATAATATTTTGATAGGAGAGTAGAGATGACTAAAGAAGAGTTTGCAAATTTAGGAGTAGGGGAAACATTTCAACTAGGTTGTAGGAAGTTCACAGTTGTAGAATCTGATGAAGATACTATGTGTGAAGGTTGTTTTTTTGATGAAGTATATAGACATTGTGGACAAATGGCAAAAGATAATTTTATTCCAGAGTGTTGCTGGGAGAACAGAAAAGATGAGAAAAATGTAATTTTTGTAGAGGTGGAAGATGAGTCATCCGTTGAATTTTAAAGAGTTACTAGAATTACAATTAACCTTAGATAATGAAACAAAGAAAAAAAGAAAGAATGGATTTAATCCAAGAGAGAGAACAGAACTTGATATTAAACTTGCTCTTGATGATGAGTTTCAAGAATGGCTAAAAGAGTTACCATCTGAGTATAATTTCAAGACTTGGAAACAAAAAGAATATTCAAGAGAGAAAGAACTAGAAGAGTTTGTTGATATACTATTTTTCTTTTTACAATATAGCTTATTTGAACATAAAGTTGTTAAGTTTTAATATGAAAAAGATTTTAATTACTTGGAGTATGAAATTTTAAATTCAAAAGGTGTTCGTTTAAAAACTTTAATTTGTAAATTTAAAGAGGAATTATGGAATGATAAAATGCTTACTATTTTTAGAACTTATATTTGTTTAATGGAAAAAAGAAAATTTACTAAAATGGAAATATTAGAAACTTATTACAAAAAATGGCAAGCTAATATGAAGAGAATTAATAAAGATTGGGTGATCCAAGAATGAAAAACAAAATATTTATTCAAATAGATGTCTACAGAGGTATTTTCTCAAAGTACCCTGTGGACACTCTTTATGAGCTGATAGAGGTGGAATAATGAATATACCTTGTATTCTAATTGGAGTTGTAATATTTATAGTTATTCTTGTAGTTACCTGTGCATTTGTTTTAAATCCAATGATAGATGAATGGGAAGATAAAAATAAGGAGGATAAATGAGTAAAGTATCTGAAAGAGATGTATTGAGAAAAGTTTGTACTAGAATTGCAGAAATTGGAGGACTTAAAGGTATTTCTAGTAGAAACTTAAATAATATAGAATCTGCTAGAAAGGGAGTAAAGGAACTGCTTGATGAGTATGCTGATAAAAAACATTTAGCTGAGCTTGAAAGACTAAAAGAAAATTTTAACATTGTAAAAACTATAGATGATAAGATATCTGAAGAAAACTGTAAGTTAAAAACTAAAAATCACGACTTAGAAGCTCTTTTAAAAGACAAAAATGCTGTAATTTCAGAGATGACAGTTGAAAACAGTGAGTTGAGAGATAAAAAAATAAAGTTACATGACAAAAATTTAGAGCTAAATGAGGATATTGCTTACTATAAAAAAACTTTGGAAGTTATGAATAAAGAAATTAAAGTACTTACTGAAGAAAATAATTTTTTGAAAAAACCTTGGTATGCAAGACTTTTTAGTTTATAGGTGAGTACATGAAGATAACAGTAGAATTACCAATTTATGTGCAGACAACTAAGAATAAAACTAAACTTATAGGTATGAACTGGTATAGAAATACTCACTTTCATGAAGAAAGCAAAACTAAAAAATATTATCATGAGCTAGTATCTGCACTGTTAAAACTTCCTAGAAAGCATTTAACAGGAGTTATCAAGACAAGCTATAAATTATACTACAAGAACTCTCAAAGTGATTTAATGAACATTGTGAGCGTTATAGATAAGTATTTATTAGATGCTCTACAAGAGATTAAAATTATAGATAATGATAATGTCTTGAATTATAGAAAGTGTGAGATTGAGGTAGTAGGTCAGGATAAGAAAAATCCAAGGCTAATATGTGAAATTACTGGAGAAGATGATGAATAAAAAACAATACTTAAAACAAGGATTAAGACTAAAAAAAGAAATAAGTCATAATGAAGATATGCTACAAGCTTTAAAAAGCAATTTAGATGGACTTCAAGCCATTAAGCTTAGTGAAAAAGTTCAAGGTGGAACTATTAAAGATGATAGTGCTATGATTGAAAGAATGGATAAAATTATAGAACTTGAGAAAAAAATTAAACTAGAAAAGTGTCAACTTACAGATCTGAGAAATGAGATTTTAGAAAAACTAAGATCTATAAAAAATAGTGATGAGAAAATTCTAATGGAAAGCAGATATTATTTATTAATGTCTTGGGAAGAAATAGCAGATAAATTATGTTATTCTTTGAGTCATACTTATACAATTCATGGCAGAGCATTAAAAAATTTTGAAATAATAGAAAATAGTAGTAAATAATAGTTTTTTTTTTGATATAATATAAAATATAGAAATAGCGATCAAGGACATATTATGTGTCCTTTTTTTATTTTTTGGAAAGGAGGAAAAATTGAAGATAATCACATTAAAGCTAGATGAGATTGTGCCTTATGAAAATAATGCTAAAGAGCATCCACAATGGCAAGTAGATCAAATAGCTAAATCAATTCAAGAGTTTGGGTTTAATGATCCAATTGCAGTAAATGGCAATAAAGGAATCATTGAAGGGCATGGGAGATATTTAGCTGCTAAAGAGCTAGGAATGAAAGAGCTTCCTTGTATTATTCTTGATAATCTGACAGAAGAGCAGGAAAGAGCGTATATTATAGCACATAACAAGTTAACAATGAATACTGGATTTGACTTGGAAGTTTTAGAGTATGAATTGAATGCTTTAAAAGTAGAAGATTTTGATCTATCTTTAACAGGGTTTGATGAGGCAGAGATAGAAGAGTTATTGAATAAAGAAGAAGAAAATACCTTAAACATAGACAACAATGATATAGAAGATGATAAAAAACAGTTCGGGGGGGGTTATATTTGTCCTGAATGTGGTCACAGAGCTAAAAAGTCTGATTTTTTAGAGTGTGATATAGATGGCTAAAAGATATCTTGATAAATATTACACTCCAACTTCAGTAGTAAAAGCTGTTCTTAAAGTTATAGAAAAAGATATTATGCCTTTAGATAAATTTAGTAGAATAATAGAGCCTAGTGCAGGTGATGGAGCATTTTTAAAATTGTTGCCCAAAACAGCAACAGGATATGATATTGCTCCTGAATATGATGGAATAATACAAGGAGATTATTTAAAACAAGATATACCTTATATGAAAGGCAGCATAGTAATAGGTAATCCTCCATTTGGAAGAAGTGGAATGTTAGCTAAAGAGTTTATAAAGAAAAGTATGGAACATTCTGATTATGTAGCTTTTGTTATTCCTGGGGATAACTATAAAAGAAAAAGTTCCATAAAAGGAGTGAAGCTTTTTAAAACATATATGCTTCCAGAGGTTAAATATAGCGGAGTAGCTTTAAAATGTTGTTTCAATATTTACTGTAAAGGTGATGAAGAAATAAAGCGAATAAAAAATGTAGAAATTTATGAATTTGCAAGGACTAAAAATACTACTGAGACTGAAGAAAAAGAATATCTTGAAAAAGATTGTGATTATAGAATAATTAGCTTTGGAACAATAAGGATTATAGGGAAAAATGAAAAAACTCGAGTTCAAGAATTGAAAATAAAATTCAAAAATAAAGTTAATTTTAAACCTGTGCTTGAGAAATTTCTAAAAAATAAATCTAAAATCAGTGTATCAGCTGCTTCTGTCTCTAAACAAGATATTATAGATTTAATTTGGGATACATATCCTGAATTGAGGGATTAGTTATGGATATTAAACCTAGAATTTTCATAGATAAAGATAAATATACTAGAGAATATAGATGTCGTGTGAGATTTAATGGCAAAAATAATCATATCGGCTATTTTAAAGATGTAAAAAAAGCATATCATGAAGCATTGATATTTATAAAAAACTTAAAACAAGAGTAAGTAAGGTGATCAAATGTCAAGAATAAGAGATCCAGCTAGAGATAAGGCAAAAGAATTATATCTCAGTAATAAAGATATTACCAACAGAGAGATAGCTAATATATTAGGAATAGATGAAAAGAAGATAGCTACTTGGAAATATAGAGATAATTGGGATTGTAGTACATCAAAAAAAAAGAATGTAGTACAACAAAAAAGAAAAAGTAGTACTACAAATAAAAAAAAACTTATAAATAAAGCTAAAGCAATAGTTGTACAAGGTGGGACAATTAAAGAGGCTAGTGAGAAAACTGGAGTTTCGGAAAGCTTATTACAAAATTATTCAGCAAATGAAAATTGGATAAAAAAAAGAGAAAATTATCTTGAAAAAATGTATTCAGAACTATTAGAGAGTAATGGCAATGAACATATAACTAGAGTGAAAGAAACATTGAATTTTTTAAATATAGCTACTAGAAAAGCGATGTCAGATATGGCAAAAGATAAATTAGCGGTTGATAGAACTGTTAATACTATATTAGCTTCTATAAAAGGTCAAGCTGATCTATTAGGCTTAACTGATAAGAGCATAAAGAATATTGAAGAAACATCTATAATTAAAAAAGATATAAATGATGTTGAAAAAGTTTTAGCTAAAATCAAAGGAGCGAGAGTATGAAAGAAATAGATAATTTAAAAAGATTATTCAAATTAAATAATCATTCTGAATACTCACAGACTCAAATATTCAAAGAGTTTGTCAGAATAAAAAAAGCTGAAAAAGAACTAGAAAATGTATTGAATAGTAATATAGAACTAACTTTCGATGAAAAGATAGCTATAGATAATATAAATGATACATTGTGTAAAGAATCTTATTACAGTTATTTTAAGCAAACTTTTCCAGTTGCTAATCCTTTGATATTAGGTGAACATATTGAGCTAATATGTGATGTTTTGACATTAGCTGAGAGAGGACTATTTAAAGACATAGATTCAAAGTCTAGAATTGCAATTTCTATGCCACCTAGACATTTGAAAAGTACTTGTATAACTAACTGTTTTCCAAGTTGGTTTATGAGTAGAGCAGATTGGAGAAACACAATAGTTACTAGTTATGGTGATAACTTAGTACAGAAAGCAGGTCAAAAGAATAGAGAGAGAATTAACGAACTAGCAGGAAAATTATTTAATGTAAAGTTACGTAACGATGTTTCTCAAAGAGCAATGTGGGAATTAGAAGGTGGAGGAAGATTTAAAGGTTCTTCTATAAGAGGAGCAGCAACAGGAGAAGGGGCAGAGTTATTAATTATAGATGACCCTGTCAAAAATAGACAAGAAGCTATATCTAAGACTATCCAAGAAAGTATTTTCGAGGAGTATAACTTTACATTTGCATCTCGGGTACATCAAAATGGAATAATTGTATTGATTATGACAAGATGGCACAATGCAGATCTTAGAGGGAAAATAGAAGAAACTGAAAAAGATTTGAACTGGATAAAACTTGATTTAATGGCTATATGTGAAACTGAAGAAGAAGCAGAACAAGACGCTTTAGGAAGAAAAGTAGGACAAGCGTTATATCCACAAATGTATGATGAAAAGTATTTTATACCTTTTAAATTAAATCCACGAGCTTGGTGGAGCTTATACAAGCAAAAACCTCAAACAGATAGTGGAGAGTATTTTAAAAGAGAATATTTTCAATACTTTGAATTTGATGAGTATTTTGTCACTCTTTATACTGAGCAAGGTAAAAAGCAATTTTTACTTAAAGATTGTTGGTTTTTCTCAACTATTGATACAGCTCAAAAAGATAAACAAGAGAATGATGAAACAGGAATAATCACGTTTGGAGTTACTCCAGAGTATGATATTTTAGTTGGAGATGTATTTCATGCGAGAATAGAAGTTCCTGATCAAGAGAAAGCTATAGATCAGAACTGGCAGAAATTTGATTTGAGATTTCAAGCTATAGAAGATAAACAATCAGGAACAGGAATAATTCAAAAACTTCAAAGAGTAGGAAGACCTGTTGAAGTGCTAAAAGCTATAGTAGATAAGATAGAAAGAGCAGGAACAGCAGTTTTATATTATGCAAATGGTAAAGTTTATCATTTAAAAGGTGCTCCTTGGCTATCATACTTTGAAAATCAATTAATCAATTTTCCAGTTGATGCTCATGATGACCTTGTAGACTGTACAAGTTATGGTTGTCAAGTAGTAGCTAATAAAGGAAATGTAATTAGTGTTGTGTAGAGGAGGTGAGAAATTGAAAAGAAGAAAAAGACAGAACTTTTTTAAATCTTCAAATCCAATGTCAACAAAAGGAGATAATATATTAGACCCAATTTCTTCTCAAGAATTAACAGAAGAAAGAAAGTTGACTCAACAAGAAATAGATATTATGTACTGGGGGCAGGGATTTGCTAAGAGATTATTAAATGATATTGCCTCATCTTCAATAAAATCAGGATTCACAATAGAGTCTAACAATAAATCTCTAGATGAAAAAGTAATGAAAAGATTTGTTGAATTAGAATGTGCAGACTATTTAACTTCTCTAATAGAAACAGGTTTAAAAGATGGTATCGCTTTCTTATTTCCTGTTTTAGAAGGTTTTCCATTAGCAACAGGTGAACAGTTAGATTTAAAGAAGATAGTCGAAATAAAGGATTTTAATATCTTTTATGCTAGAGACATTATTGCTATTGAGCGACAAATGGACAAGATGAAAGAACAATATGGAAAAATAAAAAATATTGATTTTAAAAATCCTTATGGAGAAGTTCCAACTGTCAAAATAGATTCTAGCTGGCTAACTGGTTATGAACCTTTTCCTCGTGTAGATAAATACACAACTAGCTCTACTTACACAGGAGATTCATTTTTTAAAAGAATTTGGGAACTCTTAATTATAAAAGATAGTGGAATTTGGAGTGCTGGACAATTAGCATATGCAGCTTTATTGAAAATTTTAAAAATAGCTGATAAAGGACAACTAGATAAAATATTAAGAGAAATAGGTTTAAATAAGTACAAAGCTAAAAAAGAGATGGAGATCAACTCATCAACTCTATTAGTTACAGGTGTAGATGATGACTTTCAAACAGTTAATATGTCACAAAGTATAGACTTTGACAAACTAAAAAACTATATTTACTCTGAAATAGCTATTGACACAGGTATTCCAGTTTCTAGGCTTGTAGGAACTGCACAAGGAGCATTAGCAAGTGCTAAAGAAGATAGTAAAAAATGGTATGAGTATATAGAGAAATTTCAAAAAGATAATGTTGATGAAATGCTTAGAAATATTATTAAACTCTTGTATGCTGAGCAAGGACAATATAATATTGAATTTGAACTAAATTTTAATTCTATTAGATCAATGGATGAAAAAGAAGAAGCTGAAATTAATAAAATGGAAGCTGAAAAAACTAAAATATTAGTTGAATCTATTAGCATACTAGAAAAGAATATCAAAGATATTGATATAGATAAGAATGTCTTAGAAAACTTAAAGGAACAGCTTATTTCTAGCTTGGAGCTAGGTGAGTAAGATGGAAAAATTTCCTTTGAACTCTGAACTTGCTTATGCAAAAAAATTAAATAAATTTATAGATGATATAGAGAGAAAATTTAGAGAAATTCTTAAAATATCTAAAAAAAGTAAGATAAACAGTAAAGATGATGAGAAAATCATAGAAATTGAAGAGTTAAGTGATAAAAATGATGAGTTAATAGATTATTTTTTAGAGTTGTTAACAACTGAGTATGCTAGTGAAATGTGTATTGATTATTTGTTAGAAGCTTTAAATTACACTATTGAAGGAATCAATGCAGATATAACAACTATAAAAGGAATAGATTTTTTCTCACAACCTTACATAGATATAGAAGAACTTAGAGAGATTTTAAAAAATAATATAGCTTTGATAAAAGCAGAACCTACTAAGTATTTGAGAACTTATGATGATATTGTTAGTAAGTTAGTAGAAGAAAAAATTGAAAAAGGATTAACTCTTAAAGAGTTGTCAGATGCAATATCTAAAGCAACAGGAATAGAAAAGAATAGAGCTAATTTAATAGCAGCAGACCAAGTAGGTAATGTTTATGCACAAGCAACTAAAGCTCAATTTAAAGGAATTGGGCTAAAAAAATTCAAATGGGTAACTGCAAGGGATAAAAGAGTAAGACCTTCACATCAAGATAGAGAAGGGAAAATTTATTCTTGGGATAATCCACCAGATGGAGAAATACCAGGAAGTGCTATTAGATGTAGATGTGTTGCTGATGTAGTAGAAGATGAAGTTTTAAATCTATGAGAAAGGGGGTGATGAAATGAAAAAGAATATTTTATTTAATGTTATCAGACAAAATGAGACTGTAGATGGATTTTTAGATCTTACAGGATATATTTCAGAAGCTGATAAAGTTATGGAATATATGGATTATCAGAAAGAAAGAATATCAAGAGAAGTTATACCTCTAGAGGAACTAGAAAAGGCAGTACCTCAAGCTACAGGCTTAATAATGACGGATATGCACCCTTGGGAATTTCTCAATTCTGTTAATGCTCAAACATATATCAAAGGTTTTGTAACTAAAAACTATGGTATAGAAGATAAAAAGCTAAAAGTAGATGTTAGAGTGATAGACAACTCAACTATTAAAGAAATTAAGCTAGGAAAAAAAGAACAATTCTCAATAGGCTATTACTGTGACCTCTTAGAAGAGTCAGGGGTTACTGATGATGGAGAGTTTTATGATGTTAAACAAATAGATTTGAAGTTAAATCACTTCTCTTTAGTTCCAACTGGTCGTGCAGGGGAGAAAGTAGGAGTTATTAAACTAAATTCTATTGATGATAACATAAGTTATCAAAAAGGAATGTACCAAAAAGAAAATAAAGGAGGAAATAGTGATGGCATCTAGATTAACAAAATTTTTAAAACTATTTATTCCAGATCTTTATGACAAAGGAACTGTGGTTACAGATGTTTTTGACCCTAATTTTACAAAATTAGATCAAAATGCTGAAGCGGTAGATGCATCTTTAAAAAAATTAGGTAATGATAAGTTAGATAAAGATCTTGTTTCAGAAGATTTTAATACAGCAAAGAAAATAGAGGATAAGATAAAAGGAATTGATGAGAAATTTAAAAATTTCTGTCCATATTTAGTGGGAGATATTTACATCACCAC
>OGWQ01000372.1_pt1 | contig 34301 bp, 53 predicted proteins | sample 1576091 | NCBI WGS metagenome assembly OGWQ01 (sample SAMEA3541584, study PRJEB24748) | human gut metagenome | biome: human gut; feature: human-associated habitat; material: faeces | place: China | collected 2012
TATATAAAAAATATTTTTATTATTTTAGAAAAAAATTATACTATAATGAAATTATAAATATTAATTATCAAAACTGTTTTTAAAAATATCAATTGGTTGAATTTCCACTGCTGTCACAGGTCTAGTTTTTTTACTAAATTCATTTTCAGGAAAGCGTACAGACACCCTCTCATCTAAAATAAAATTAGCCTCTTTTAACTGCTTTTTCAAAGTGGACATATCCAACAGTTCCAAACTACTATTGGTTTTTGTATGCTCATCTACAATATCCTTGTACAAAATATTAAACCAAAGATAGTGTCTCCCATCTTTCTCTTGATAAAATCTCCTTGGATCTTTGTCAGATTCTGCCACCAACTCCAATAGAAGTAGAAAGTTTTTAACAGTTGTTCTCTCATTTTTCCCAAGTTCATTGAGAAATAGTAAAAACTTATCTACAATTTTCCTATTCAGATTAACTATCTTTTTCAATGCCAGCAACCCAGTATACACACATTTTATATTGTGTAGTTGCCTATCATCTCTTATATCTGGGAATATTTCCTGTAATTTCTGCTTTTTAACAACTATCTTCCCATCAGCTAATCTATTTAATATAGCTTGTTTCCCTAATTTCTCTAGCAATTGAGTGTTCTTAAACTTCTCAAAGATCTTATCATCTCCTTTATTTTCTTGATTTAGCTCAACAGATAAAATTCTATTTCTAATTGAAACATCATTTATTTTTGTCTCCCCAGAGATTATAAGAGGGGTACACAATTTATACTCTAATAATTTAGTTATAAGATTTCCTTGATTTACAGTTTTATTGTCATATACTGATCTAATGGTACTTAATAGTTCATCAGTTTTATCTTTAATTGATTTGGTTGTTAATTTTATTTCATCCAGTACCCATGGAGTTATATTGGAACAACTTGATAGTATTCTTATTTGATGTATTGTCACTGTGCTTAGACTCTTTATATTATCTCTACTTCCTAAGAGAATACGGCAGATAAACTCCCCAAATATTGTTTTACCAACTGATGAAGATCCTTCTAATTCTAGTATTGGATATGAAGTTAAATTATGCAATCTCCCAATTGCCGAACATATACCTAATAAGCTTTGATTGCTATCCTTTCTTAAATATGGAAGAAGTTCCTTTAAAATCTTTTTATCCCCTCTAGTTACCTCTGGAATAGAATCTAAACTTTGAATATAAAGCTCATTTTTTTCACAAATTGCCTTTGAAGAGCTATCATAATAGATCTCATCAATTATCCCATAGTGATCAATATCTATAACAAATTTATCTCTATTTTGTTTTAAAATCCAGCTCCAAAAGCTAGGGATACTATTTTTTGGACCGAAGTAATAACCTAAATATTCAACTATACCATTCAAGAATAAAAGCTCACTTTTACTTGCTCTAAACTCTTTTGCTCTCCCCATATTATATGTAGTTCCCTTGATAAACTTATTTGAAATCTCCTTAATATCAAGGATAAAATCTGTAATCTGTTTCTCCTCTCCCCTCTCTTTGATATAATAACCATTTTCCCCTTGAAAGAACCGATCTTCCTCTACCTCTTCCACTATCTCAAATCTCTCCACTTTTTGACAATTTGCAACAATCTCCCTTATTTTTCCTATCCCTTCCCCCATTAAAACCTCATTAAAATCCTTGTATTCACCCATATCCACACAGTAGATCTCTTCATTTTTCCAATTTAACTCTTTTAAAATCTTTCTATAAGCTTTCTTTCCAGCCTCATCTTTATCCACAGCAATTATTATCTTTTTAAATTCCAACAACCAATTTTTCTGATTTTTAACTGCATTTATATCTGATGCCCCCATAGGTAAGCTTACAACATTTTCAAACCCACTTTCCAATGCACTTAAAAGATCAATCTCCCCTTCCACAATTATTATGTAATCTCTATTGTTTATGTGTTGCCAATTTATAAAGTAATCCCCTTTGCTCCCTCTTTCACTATACAGATATTTTTTAGCCAAATCACGATATTTTATTGCAATAATATTCTTTCCATCGGTTATTGGAATCATAACAGTATATAATTTTTTCATTTATTTCTAAATTCTCTTCTTTACTTAACCATCTTAAAAACTATCTTTTTAAATTTTATATATTTTTTATATTACACATATTACACCACTTTTTTCTTTGTAGGCAACAAATAGGCAACAAAATTAATTCAATAATTCTATTGCTTTTCTTAGCTCTTCAGTATCTTTATGGGTATATACTTTTTCTGTTATACTAAAATCAGTGTGCCCTATTAGTTTAGTTATAGCTGTAGAATTTGCATCAGCATTATTAAGCAAAGTAGCAAAGGTATGCCTTGTATCATGGATAGTATGAACTTGTAATCCAAAATCTTTCATTAACTTCTTAAATTTAGCTTTAAAATTATCGTAATTTAATTGTTTAGTTTTAGTTCCTGCAATAAAATACTCTTGTCCTAAAACCATATTTTTTTTAAACAAATCATAGATCTTACTAAAAATTGGAATAGTTCTAATTCCTGCTTCTGTTTTACTATGTTTAACTTTTATGATCTTATTTTCCAAATCTATATCTTCATTTCTAAGATTTTGTAATTCACAAATTCGCATTCCAGTATAGATTAAAATTAAAACTATATAGATATATTTAGATGATTTATTATTAGAATTAACATTTTTCCATAAAATATCTATTTCTTCTTTTGTAAAAATCTTTCTTTCAATTACTTTTTCTTTTTTTCCGAGTTCAATAAACGAAACTTTATTACTAGATATAAAATCATTTTTTAAAGCATAATCAAATATCATATTTAAAATACTTTTACAAGAAGATTTAGAGTTCCAAGAAGCATTCATTTCATCAAAAATATTTTGTAGTTCATACAATTTTATTTTAGCAATTTCTTTATCATTTAAAGGGTCAAAAAAACGTAATCTAAATTTGTTAGCTCTTATTGTCGTTTCTGCTTTATCAATTTTATAATTATTCCACCACAATTCTTTTATATCTTTAAAAGTTGTTTTGCTATAAAGCCTAGGATTTTTCAGATATTCAAATAAGGCTTCCTGTGCCATCCGTTTAGTTTCGTATGTTCCGACTACTTTTCTAACTTGCTTACCATCAAGCGTGTATCCAGTTGTAACTCTAACCACCCAAGGTCTTTTTCTTTTATCTTTCATCTTATATATATTACCAGTACCATTTTCATTTTTCATAGTTTTCCTCCGTCTTAGTTTTTAAGCTTTTAAAAGAAAGTTGTTTTAAAAAAAGAGAGGATTAATTATATAATACTCTCTTTTTATATGTTTGTATCAATCTAAATTTTTAATGTCTCATGAAAAAATTTCTTACTTATTTTACCAGCCACAATACTTGCTTTTGGAACTCCTGATTCAAGTAATTTACTATTCAAGCCTCTAATTATATTAGCAGCCTTTGACTCTGAACAGTTAAATATTTTAGCAACATCATATTTATCATAAATGCAATTTTTTTCTTTCTTTTCATCCATTTTCTTCCTCCATACTTTAAACTTCTTTCTCATACATCTCTTTATATTTCTCAAATAACTTCTACTTTTTTAAAACATTAGCTTTTTCTAAAATTGCATCCTCTGTTCTTCCAAGAGCTAGTGAAATATCTTGCTTTTTATCTATATTATAAACACCGCAAAGATAAATCAGTTCTTTTATAGTCCATTCTTTTTGATGATTTGGATGCAACTCAGGGTTATATTTTAATCTATAACTTTTCAATTATCTCACCTGTTTCTTTTGCTTCTAGTTCCTTAATTCTATCTTCCATTTCTTCAATTTTTAAAGTTATCAGATTTTGATTTTCCCAGTGCAATTCATGCAGTATCTCTTGCACACCTTTGAACCCTTGGAACTCATGTGCTAGCATTATCAATTTTCCTAATACTTCAGACTTTTGAGCATGTCTTTGATACTCCATCATCATTCTTAAATCTTTATTCCAGCCAGTATTTGGACATTTGCAAATAGAGATATACTCCTCTTTTAATTCATTTATTAAGTTATCTATTTCTTCATCATGTTCTACATTTTGTAAAACTCTATATTTTTGATTATCTCTAACATACTTTACTAGTTCTTCTTTAAAAGTAAACTCTCTCATAATTTAACTCTCCTTAATTATAAATCAGCTATCTTAATTGTTAATACTGCTATTAATAAACAACATAATAACCAAATCAGCATTTACTCCTCCACTAATTCTAATCTATATTTTTGAGAAGCAGCAGGGTATTTAACCCTGTCTACTTCACTAATAAACATCTCATAAGGTCTAGCATACAGCTTATTTTCTCCATACAAGGCTCTATATATCACAAGTTTCTCACCTGTTTCTGTATGTTCAGCTATATCCAAGACTAAGTAATTTTTCCCTTTGAAATGTCTATATACTCTATTTAAAAGTAGTTTTCTATTTTCCTGTGTGTCCATATCCACCTGCACCTCTCTCTGTTGCCCCAAGTTCAGTAACTTCAACCCAGTCTATTTGCTCAACCTTATTTAATACCAATTGAGCTATTCTTTCACCTGGTTTAATTGTATAAGCCTTATCAGATAGATTAATAGCAATTACTCCAATCTCTCCTCTATAATCACTATCTATTGTTCCGATACTATTTGCCATTCCAAGTCCATGTTTAAGTGCTAGACCACTCCTAGGTCTCACTTGGATTTCATATCCAACTGGAATTTCAACTTTTAACCCCACTGGGATTAGTTTAATTGATCCAGGAGCAAGAATAACATCTTCGTTTATATTTGCTCTAACATCCATCCCTGCTGATCCAATTGTTTCATACTTTGGTAACTCTGTTTTATTCATTCTAATTACTTTAATTTCCATTATTTCTCTACCTCCATAAAAATCACATTTTTACTATCTTTTCTATTATTACCAAAGCATTCTGGCAAGAATTCTTCTGCTTGCAAATCTCCACAACCACAATATGTATTATTTTCATTAAAATGGCAGTCAATGCATGTATCATATTCATCAGCTTCTACAACTCTAAATTTCCTACAACCTAGTTGGAATGTTTCACCTACTCCAAGATTCTCAAACTCTTCTTTAGTCATTTTTATTCACTCCCCAATATTTACTGTTTTCAATACCTTGAAACTCTATAATCTCTACAACCATATCGTTTTCAATATTGTCATATTTATTTTTTCTAGTTTCATTATAAAGACCTTTGATTTCATCACTGGTTAAAATAGTAGCACTTGGAGTTTGTTCAATATCTGCTGTAATAATTACATAAGGTATTAAATTTCTTATTGCATTTTCTAAAATTTCTAAAATCTCATCATTTGTAAGTAACTTCATTTTCCCTCCTATATTCCAACTTTTTCTCTTGCAATCTTCATTTTATTTCTAAGCTCATAAGCATTTTGTTTTCTCACATAATGCTTTCTAGTAACTTCTAAGCTACTATGATGAGCAAAGTTAGATGCTAATTGTTCATCTGATTGAGCAGTAAGGTTAATGATAGTCTTTCTAATGCTATGTGGATAGAAGTCCTCTATATCAACTATCAAACCAATTTTTCTTACTGTTGCTCTAATAGTTTCTTGACTCATTTGATTAATTCTTTGTTTGTAATTAGTTATAAAAAGATAATCAGAATAAATATCATTTTCTTCTCTGTACTCCAGCCATTTTTTTAATAACTTTTGAGTTTCATCAAAGAAGAAAAGATTATCAATATATCCTTCTTTTAGCTTTACATCATATACAGTTCCTGCATCTACGTCTATTTGATCCAGTCTAATACTGTGTATCTCCGAGATTCTTGCTCCTGTATCTAAAAATATATTGAAAAGTAAGTTATCTTGTAAATCAAATTTAATTTTCTTTTTACCTTCAGAGTTTTTTAAGATAAACTCACCTTCATTCAAAAAGTGCTGGATCTTCCAGATCTCTTTAGTAGTTAAAAAGTAGCTTTTTCTTCTTTTATCTTGTTCAGTTATTTTTAACTTTTCTATAAAAATAAAAGGATTAGCAGGTATTTTTCTCTTTCTCATACACCAATCAAAGAAAGCACTACAAGCAGTTCGCTTGTTTGCAATAGTCCTCTTATTATTTCCAAGTTCCAAACAGAAAAATGAATATCTTTCCCAAACGTCAGTAAATCTTAATAAAAAGTCCTGGTCTATAATATAAGGATTACCCTCATATTTATAAATATAATCAAAGAAAAGTTTCATATTACTAGCGTAAGTCTTATAAGTTGTTCCAAGAGTATTGCTATGTCTTAATATAGCTGATCTCAAATATTCGACATATAAATCATAGTTCTGTCTATTGCAACTTCCAGTTATTTGAAAAGGAATTCTAGTTATTCCATAATTTTCCATAAGCTCCTCCTTTTTGCTAAATATAGTTCTCTTCATTTTCTAATTGAGTTTCAAGTCTGATTCTTTTCTTCAAGATCTTTAAGTACTCTTCCATCACTTCAGCTTGCTTTCTGATCCAATGCTTTTGCTCATACAAGAGCAAGTTGAATTTTGGAGAGTCAAAGATCTCAATAAAGTTTTTATATTTTTCTTTTAACTCTTTATACTCAATCTTTAAATTTTCAATATCTTCTCTCATTTCATCTCCTTAGCAATTAGAACTACTAAAATATATAAAATGATTAATAATTCAATCATTGATTAACCTCACTTTCAAATAGATTAATAAACTCTTTACAACTAGCTAATAAACTTTTATCTTCACTATCATAGAGTTTAGCTAGCACACTTGAATAACTACTCCAGCATCCGTTCCCTGTCCTTGCATTGTTTGCTTGACTGAAAGGACATTCTTTACATCTAACACTTGCTTTCCAGCATTTTGATTGAACTGCTAGTATTTTTTTACAACTCTTTATGTGAATAGGTAAAATTTCTTTAAAATCTTCTCTTTTCATTATTTCCACCCACTTTTTACTTTAAAAGCTTTTCTTAACCCAGGAAGCTTTTTAGCTCCCTGGATATCTTTTTTTAATTCTAGAACTGTAATCTCTTTCCAAGTATTTTTATCTCTTTTTAAAATAACTGGATTAAGATTATTTTTTATATGTCTTTTATAATCTTTAAGAGCATCTGTTGAATTTGTACTAGCATCTTTTTCAACTTTTACAAACTCTTTTCCATCTATAATTACAGTTCCTAACTGACTTTTGATTATGTAGTTATAAACCATTAGTTCTCCTCCTTATACTTTTTCCAAGAAAGTGTATTTGCAGCATACAAGAATTTTTCTTTAGCTAGTGTTATAGATTCAGTAGGAGTAACAAAGTTTATAACTTCTCCAAAACTCTTTTCTTTATAATCTTCCTCAGTTAAATATCTAACAGATTCATATTTTTTAGTTTCATTGTTGAATTCTAAATTATATACTCTATCTAATTCATCTTTGAATACATAGTTTTCTTCAAATAAACTAAGATTATTTTCATTCTCCTGCTCTTTTTCCTTATCTTCAATCTCTTTTTTCAATTGATTTAGAGATTTAATAAGATCTATAATATTATTTTTCTCTTTAACTAACTCTTTAATAGAAGTTGCTTTAGAGATCCTCTTTTGATAGAACTTAAAAGTTTTAGTTTCAAAAGAAGTCTTTTTCGGAAGTTGCGATTCATCTTTATTCTCGCTCATCACAATTTCTTCCATATCTTCAATTTTTTTTAGTTCAAGTTCTAAAACTTTCTCTTTAAGTTCATCATCCAGTTGTTTTCTAGTTAAAAATTTGACTGCTGGAATACTTAAAGAAGAGACATAATCAATTTTGTCAGGAGCTAACATATATAATTCATTTCTTTTTAATAGCTCTGACACTTTATCTTTATGAAGTCCAGCACATCTATACCATTCTGCAAATGTCTCTTCATCTTCTACTCCTCTATTCATAAAAGTAGTTTTTATCTCGTAAAGAGCTTTACAGATTCGATATAAAGAAGATGAGTAAGTTTTAGCATTGTCAAATATAATTTGTTCTCTCTCAACAATATATTTTTTATTTCTCTCATCTACTCCAAATTTTTCAAAGTCAAATGAACTATTATATTCATTTTCCTTTTTCTTTTCTCTAATAACATCTTCTATTCCTTTAAAAACATCTAAATCATTCATTCTATCACCTCTAAAACTTCAAGAAAAATCTTCCTAAATTTTTCTGAAGCAGGTTTAGGATCATCAAATAAAGTCTTTCCTGTTTCAATCAGTCTTGAGATAACTGCTGATTGACTAATAGGACAAGCAACTACTATTTCAGTTTTATTTAGAGCTGATATAAGAGCATTTAGATACTCTTTTTCAATTTTGCATCTAGTAGCTCTGTTTGGAATAATAGCTTTAACTTTTTTTAATTCTAGCTTTTCAAGTAAACTTCTTATATTTTTACTTGTAACTGAGTCTAAAAAAGTTGGAATTATAATCTGATCAGCAAGTTCTAAGAAAGCATCATCTAAATTTAGAACTGGAGTTGAATCAATAAGAATATAATCAAACCGTTCTCTCAGAGCCTCTACTACTCTTTTTAAGCTTTTTATATCCTCTTCAGGTATAAAAGTATCAGTAAGAGGAATATAATAAAGATTTTGTCTTAAAACATGATAATTTCCAGTTGAATGTTTAACCCAATGTTCCAATCCTCTTTCGAACTTCATATCTTTAATTCCTGCAAATCGTGGAATATCATTTTGACTATCTGAAGTTATAATTAAAACTTTCTTTTCTTTTAAAGCTAGAGCATGAGCTATTTGAAGAGTGATCCAGCTCTTTCCAACTCCACCTTTGTTAGCTTTTACTAGAATAACACTGTTCATATGCTTTCCTCCTTTAAAAGATCAAAAAGAGTGACTAATGCTGATAATCTATCAAAAGCAGCATTATTTTTTACTTTTTCATGTGTTATATAAAACACTATTTCATTTCCATTTTTCACAGCTTTAACTTTACAACTTGAAGTAATTTTTTTAGTTTTACTTTTTCTTGTTGTTGAAATTAACTCTTCAGTTAAAGTTCTTAAAAAAACAGATATATTTACTTTCGAAACCATTATTATTCCTCCATTTTCTTAAATCTTCCAGTTTTTATATATTTTCTAATCTTAGAACCAGGAACTTGCATTTTCTTTTCAGCTTGGCGAAGAGATTTATAAATTATTCCAGTTTCAATATCTAAAACCGAAACTTTTAAATCATCAAAAGATCCAGCTTTTTTAGGATGAATAATATTAAAATCTCTCAAATATTCTTCCATATGGTAAATTCTTTCTTCTTTTGCTCTTTGAAGAATAAATTTTTTTTCCCAGTCCAAATCATCAATCAAAATTTTTCTTACATCTCCAATTTTAAGTTGCATAGTTTCAAGAAAATCTTCTATTTCTTTACATTCAGTATCTTGTATAGTCATATTTCCCACTCGCTTTATAGTCAGCAGGGTTAGGTGGAACTATTTTACCTGTACATAATTCCAGCCAAGTTAAATCGAATATAAGTTTTCCTGCGTACTGGACATCCTTGTACTATTCAGGATCTATTCCTAGATTTTTACATTTTTCCCAAATAATATCACACTCTTCAGCAATAGTCATTTTAGGATGCTTATAATTTTCCATTTCTCTCCCTTCTATTTCAATAGCTCTCTCATTTTTTCTTTAGCTCCATACTGTCTGTAGTTTTTTCCTTCTACTAAAAAGGAATAGCACATTTCAGCTATTCTATTTGATATCCGAGGATTAAATCTGCTCTCAATAGAAAGCTTATTTTCAATTTCCTCTTTACTTAAAGAGCTATTATCTAATTCTAAGTTAGTTGTTAAGATTAGAGGTTTTTCACTTCTATATCTTGCATCTATAAGAGTGAAAACCTTATCTTGTACCCAATCTGTTATGTTTTCTACTCCTAAGTCATCTATTATGAGTAAATCACAAGTTTTAACATAGTTGAGCACATCATTTTCAGCTTCAGCCCACTCTCTTTTTAACTTGTTAAGATATAGACCTAAATTCATCACAAGCACTGTTTTATTGTGTTCCATTAGCTCATTTGCTATACAAGCAGCAGCAAATGTTTTTCCTGTCCCAACCTTACCATGAAGGAAAATTCCTACATTTGCAGTTCCTTTAGCTAAAAATTTTTCAACAAACTTTTCAGCTAAACTCATAACCTTGGTATCTTTATCAGCATTTTTAAAAGTGCTCATTAAGAATTTAGAATCTATAATTGATATATCTCTATATTTTTTTACTTTATTTCTAATACATTCAGCTTGTCTTTTCTTTTCAGCCTCTTCCAGTTCTTTATATTTAAACTTTTCATAGCATTCACAAGCTGGAATATATTTGATATGAGATGCAAATCCAGAAGGAAGATTATTCAAAGCAAATGGATTTAAAATATATTCCTTTCCACAAATTTTGCATTTAGGTATATCCATAGATCCTCCTTACAACATCTCTAAAATATCAGCATCATTTTCAGAGTGCTTTAAATCATTTATCCCTAATGAGTTTTTAGAGGAAGAATGTGTTTTGTAGAAACCAGCTAAAATTCTATTAATTTGAGCCTCTACTGTAAAAGTTTGAAGGTTTGGTATCTTTCCAGAAACTTTTCCTTGAAGATAGTCTGACTCTTCTATATTCAACAGAAGATCATCAATATAAGCTTTATATTGAGTAGGTCTAAATACTAATGAAAGTTGGTGTTCATTACATAAAGTTGCTTTTAAGATAATTGATTTTAATAAAACTATTTTTTCTTCAAATTTTTTTGATGAAAGACGATGAAGTTTTCTCTTTCTTTCTTCTTCCTCTATATCTTCCTCTTTATCTTCTTCTTTCTCTTCCTCTATGTTACTTTTTGTTACTTCTAGTAACTTGTGAGTTACATCAGCGTTACATTGTAACGCCTTTTGTTTTTCTCTATATTTTCTTACTCTTTCAGCAGCAGCAGTTTCACTACCAATGCTTCCTACAACAGCTGGAAGCACATATTCATCAGGAAGATCTCCAATTTCTAACAGTCCGTTTTTTTGAAGATACATTACTGTCATTTGGATATCTTCTGCACTCTCATCTATTTCTAATGCTATTTCATCAATGAAATTATCTTCTACTCCTTCAAAATAAAGTTTACCTTCATTTTTCAGTGATAAAAGTTGCATCTTTAAATAAATAAGAGTGTATACTGCTCCTCCAGAAGTCATTTTTCTAAGTTTTTTTATAGCTTTCTGCTGAAAGAAATCTTCTTTCAGCTTCAGCCATACATATTTTTTAGCCATTTCTGCTCCTTTTTTATGCTGTGTAATTCTCTAGTATTTCAGCTATATCTTTAATCATAGACCAAAGATATTGGTTGTCAGGAAAATCATTTCTTGATAGTTCTGATTCAGTTTCTTCTCTATAATATTTAGCTTCATCTTCTAAACCAAAGTATTCTAAATTTCTTATCATTGCTTCTACGATATTTCTCATAGTGCCTCCTATTGATTAGCTTTTTCTAGTTTTAATACTTCTGCTAAATTAGCATCTTTTCCATATTTTTCAATTAGTTTTAGTAAATCTTCATATCTAGTTACCATACTTTTCCTCCATAAAATTTGATTTTTTTATGAAGTTATGATAAAATAAAAATAGAATTAAAACTTGGACAGTTTCATATTCGTTGAGGAGTTATTGCCGTAACTCCTTTTTTATTTGTCATAATCTTCATTTATAACCTCTTCAGTTACTTTTATTTCAACTTTAGTTTTAAGAGTTTTTCCACAGATTTCACATTTGTAATATCTGATCCTTTCTCCTCTTTTTAACTTGCTACAATATGATTTAAGCAAGTTATTGCATTCTGGACATCTAATCATAATTGCACCTTTCTCAAGATAATCTCTTTTTCTAATCTTGAGTTATCTTCTTTTAAGTTCTCACGAGTTTTTACTGCATAATTAATTAGATATTCTCTAGTGTTGTCATCTAGTGCTTCAAGTTCAAGTTCTTCTCTCAAAACAGTATCAATGCTTTTAGTAAATTGAGATAAAAACTTATTTTGCTTTTCAATTTCTTTTGCTAAAGTTTCTAATCCAGTATTTTTATAAATATCTTGAAGATCTTTTATAAAAGTCAACTGCATATCTTTTACCCAGTTGATAATGCTATGAAGTTTTAATCTTCTAGCATCATCTAACTCATCAATCACTTCAGCATGTCTTAAACTTTCTTCAAAAGTCATCACATGAACTTGCAGATTCATGCTTCGTTCCAGTTCCATACTTGGTATAGATTGTTTCATATTCCCTCCCAGCTTTTTTGACGTGGCACTTTACAGAGTGATTTGCCAAACTCCTCGCCTGTAAACAGTTTTAAAGATCTGATAACTTTTTTTATTTTTATTGATACAAACAATAAAAATTATGTTATTATTTAGCAACAGCAGAGTTGAAAATATCTTGAATTTTTTTTATAGTTTTAGAATCTTTTTTTTGGATCCTATTATATAGCCAAACTCTTGATATGTTTAGCTTTTTAGCTAATTCACTCATAGTAATATTATGATTTAGACATTCAATCTTAACTTGTTTTAAATCCATAATATCCTCCTAAAATTTAATTATCATTTGTTAATAGTAATATAACACTATCATTATCATTTGTCAATAGTTTTTTTATTTTACTATTTACAGTTGTTAATATAAATACTATAATTATATCTAAGAGGTGAAAAAATGGTTGATAAAATAAATGATTATGTAGTACCAGAAGAAATAAGAAAAAAATTAGGGTTTTATATAAAAGAAAAGCGTGAAAAGTTGGGAATTGGATTAAATCAAATTTCTGTTAAAACTGATGTTGCTAGTTCTTTGTGGTCTCGTTTAGAAAATGGAAAAGTTTTAAAAATCAACCCATTTTTACTAAAAAAAATAGGTGAAGGACTTAAAATAGATTACAAGGAGTTATACAGAATAGTGGGATACTTGGATGAAGATAAAAACGAAATAAAAAGTAATATTGATTTAGAAGTAGCATATAAAAAAATACCTTTATATGCTTCTATTAGTGCAGGATATGGAGCTTGTGAAGCTGACATAGTAGACTTTATAGCATTACCTGCTGTAAAGCATTTTACAGGAGATGTATTTGCTATAAGAGTAAATGGTGACAGTATGGAACACACTATTGAAAATCACTCAATAGTCTTTATTAAAAGAGATGTTGAAGTTCCAAATAAGAGGATAGGGGCTTTTTTGTTGAATAATGAGGCTCTTTTAAAAAGATACTATGTTACTGAAAATGGTGTGTTTTTAAGAAGTGATAATAGGGAATACCCTGATATCAAAGTTAGAGAGTATGATGATTTTGTGATTGTTGGGCGTTGTGTTGGTAGTGTTATTAATGAAGATGATTTTTAATATTTAGTACTAGAAAATAAAGCTCTCTTGAATAAAGGGAGTTTTGTTATATATGTAAAAAGGGGAGAGAAAAAATGTTTATAAAAAGCATTATAGTGATTATTTTAATCTCAATTACAGGTTATATTTTTAAGCAAGATACTTTTCTATTAGGTTTAAGTTATATAAGTGGAATTTTATTTTATTTAGGATTAATAGCATTAATTGTATTTTGGATATTAAAAAAATTTAAAAATAAAGAAATAGCAGTAGAAAGAAGAAAAAAAGTTAATTTTATAGTTGGAATTTCACTAGTAGCACAAATTTTCTTTAGTTTTTCAGGGATTGCAGTAAAAACAGATTTTAATAAAGTTAATTATAGTACTAATTTTGAAGGGAAAATAGCTCCAGAAATTTCAGAGAAAAAAATTAAATTAAATATAGAAGCAAATGTTCCAGACGGAGCAATATTTGAAACAACTTTAATGGGTAAAAAAGGAAAAGAAATTGCAGTGACAACTCAAAATATTGCTATAAAAGACGGAAAAGGTGAACTTATAGTAGATATTAGTGATTGGAACTATGGATATTTAACTGCTATTTCTAATTTTAAATTTAATTCAAATAAATTTGAGCAACCTGAAAATATAAAAGTCCTTTATGGAAAAGTTGGAGAAAGAATGGAGGGAACATTTGCTATAAAAAATACTTCAAATGGTTATAATGGTGTTTTAAAATATGAGAAAATAGCTTATCCAAACTTTGAATTTTTAAAAGAAAATAATGAAGAAAATTTTAGAAATATCATAAAAGAAATTCTTTCAGAAAAAACAATAAAAAATTTAATTGTAGATGTAAAAATATTAGATTTAGATAGAATAGAAATAATAGTTAGTAAAAAATGGTATTATTTATCAAAAACTCAAAAGCAACAATTAGCAGAGCAGTTAGCTCCTGTTTTTAGAGAATTAGCAGCTCAAAATTATCAAATAAAGAATGAAATTATTGCACCATTATTTTTTATGAATAGTGCTGGAGAGGAAGTAGCTAGTCCTAATATGTTTGGTGGGTATGATATAAAAGAATAAAAGGGTGATTTTATGAAAAAAATAGTTATACTGCTTTTAATCAGTTTTAGTATAGTTTGTCTTGCAGGACAAATGGTTTATATTACTCCAAAAGGGAAAAAGTATCATTCTACTAGATCCTGCAAAACTCTTGCTAGAAGTAAAAAAGTAATAGAAATTGATATAAATCAAGTGTTTAATAGACAGCCTTGTAAAGTTTGTTTTTAGTTATAAAAAAAAGTGTACTTCTAGCAGTACACTTTTTTTAGTGTTGCTATTATGAAATATATTTTTTTATGCTATGATATTCTTAAATAATAAAGTGTAAGGAGGATAGCATATAAAAATAATTTGCTTTTTGGGAAAATATATGCTAATAATAGATTATGATATATAAGATTGAGAAAGATAAAATAAAAGATTTTTATTGTGATAAATGCAGACAATTTTTATTCTCAGTTGAAAAAGATGGCTGGTTAAATTTTCCAGCACGAGCAAAGGTAAGAAGTAACGGTATAGAATTTGAAATAAATTGTGTTCGTTGTAAAGAAAAACACATTATTAAAATAAACAATTGAATGTACTTTAGGACTTGAGGAGTCATGGTTTACAGAAATGTAAATCTGGCTCCTTTTATTTTTTGCAAAAATTTTAGGAGGGATGAAATGTCAGGATTTACAACAGCAGGTATCATGTTTTTCTCTGCAATTGTTGGTGGATTTATTGGTTGGACTTGGAGAGGAATAAGAGATAGAAATATTAAAAAGAGGTGAGAATAAATAGCATTATGGGACTATGATGAGAATGATTTGCTGGAAGAAACAGTTGGAGGCAATTGGATCAGCACTAATGGTTGTTATGATCTAAAAATTGAGTCAGCTGAAATAATAAATTCAAATGAAAGCAAAGCTCAAGCTATAGCTTTAACTTTAGTAAATGATGATGAAAGAGCAAGAGTTACATTATGGCATAAAAGCAAAAATGGTGAGCCTGTAACTTGGGTAAAAAGATTATTAAATCATATTTGTTATCTATCAAAGACAAATGTAAATAATTTAAAAACTGAAACAATAATTTTTGATGGGGATAAAAGAAAAACAACTATTCCAAACCTTCAAAATATAAAGATTGGAGTTTTTTTAAAAGTTAAAATTAATGATCAAGGAAATTATGATTATATTCTTGAAGGAGTTTATGAGCCTAATAGTAAAAAAACTGTAAAAGAACTTCAAGGAAAATCTTTGGATTGTTATATGTTTAAAAAAATGTTTCAAAAATACAATGGAAATATTGAAGAAACTAAGCAAGTCGAAGAGAAAAAAGAGCCTAGTTTTATAGATGATGAGTTTCCATTTTAAATACTAAGGGTATAACTTTTATACCCTTAGTATAAATTATGATTTTATTGAAATATATCAAGTTATAAGCCTCTTTTTAAATGGTATTTTAATTTTATTCTACTCTGCAATGTCAGCTTGGTATATTTCAACAAGGACATAATTTAATCTAAGGTGGTGAGAATCCCCTTTTATTTATTATTTCCATATCAAAAATGTTCTTGGAGGAGTGAGTCCAATGCACTAAAAAAAGCATAGGAATATGAAAAAATATGAGAATGTAGCTTAAATGGAAGAGCATCCAGCGATATGAGTTCAAATCTCATCATTCTCACCATTGATTTTCATCTTGTAAAATCCTCCTCGCCTCTCACACGAGAGGAAATTAAAACTAAAAGGAGGTGTATATGCAAGTAGATGCTAGTAGGCTTGGAGTAATTGGAATAGATAGAATTGTGATAAACAATTTTAAGATTTTAAATTTTGAAGAATTAAAAAAAGAAACAAAACAAACTGTTAATGATGAGATTATTGAAAAAATTGAATATATAGAATATGGTATTTTTTCAATGTCATATACTAATAAAAAAAATAGCAGTAATAGTTATTATTTTTCATCATTAGAGTTAAATCCAAACAAATTAAAAAATGGACACAATATTTATAATGCTAATACTATTGAGTTAAAAGAAAGTATTGAAATAGTATTAAAAAAATTAGAAGGAGTTGGAATAAAACTAGATTTAACAGAAGCAAAAATTAAAGAAATTGAAATTAATACTACTTTGCTAATAGACTTTGAAGAACTACAAGAAGTAATACTTCTAATAGGAAGAGCTAATTATAACAAAGCACTTGTAATGTCAAACTTTAGAAAAGAAGATGTTCCATCATTTTTAAAAAAAGATAGAACTTTATATTTAAATTCTAAAGTATCTGATTTAAAAAAAGGAAATCCTGGTAAAGTTATAAAACTTTACGATAAAACATTTGAAACTTATTTGCATTATGGAATAGCTATAAAAGAAAAGCTTACTAGAATAGAAGTTGTATTTGGTCAAGAGTATTTTAGAAATGTTATGGAACGTGCTGGTTTAGATAATAGTTTAAAAACATTTTTATCAAATAATATAATTAGTGATATTTTTAATAGAAGTCTAAAAAATGAACTATTAACCAAACCTGCAAAGTATCTTGAAAGATTGAAGAAAAATCTAACATATTCTTTTAATAATTTTAGAAAAAATGAAAATATAAAAAGAATGTACAGAAAACGTTATATTGAATTAGGTAAAAAGATACCAGAACATTATAAAGAAGAAAGAGGAGTCCTTAAATATTTAAAAGAAAATTGTTGGATTTTTGATTATTCTTTTTTATTAGAAATTGTAGCTAAAAATATTGTTTCTAAGCAAAGAAAAGATTTTGAAAAACAGATTTTTAAAAATTATATTCAATTTAATAATTTATCACTATATAAACTTTTGTTAGCAAAATGTCTTGGTGATTTTTTTTTGACAGACAATCCAGTTTTAGTCTGTCAATCAAATAACTCTGAAAAACTAGAATTATAAAGCAAATAATCTTTTTTTTAAATTAAAAATTTCTTTTCAAAAGTGTTATAGGGTATTAAGTTGTTTTGATAATTGGTTTTTTTTATCACTTTTTTATCATTTTTTAGAAAGAGAGTAAGAAAGAAATGGGATCTATTACAAAAAGAATAGAATTTGAAATTAGGTTAAGATATGAATTTGGTGAAAATTTAACTGATCTTGCATGTATTTATAAAATACCTGTTTGTACATTAAGAAAAAAGAAAATACTTTCTGAATTAAAAGGCGATCCTTGGATCAAAGGGAGTAGAACACAAGCAGGATATGAAAGATTCACTGAAGAATCAGAAAAGAGAAAAATAGAGATTGAAGAAAAGATAAATGAAATAGCAAGGCGAGAGATAAATCAAATTCAAAACTTAACTGATGATAGATATGCTAATGAAGATATTTTATTAGATGATGAGTTTGAAAAAGCTGCTGATATAAGACTAAATAGAGTTCAGAAGATGTTATCTCTCAGAAAAGATATTGAGAAAGTATATAGTGATAGAGAAAAAGCTGAAATAGAAAAGATTAGAGTTGATATAGAGTTAAAGAAGATGGATTTAGAGTATAAAAGAATAGAGTTAGAATTAAAGAAAGAGGAAGCTAAGGAGTATTTAAAATGATAATGAAGTTTTGTCCAAGATGTAAGGCATTGTATCCAGTTGACAAGCAGTGTCCTAATGGTTGTGGATCAAGAAAAGAAGAGAATAGATTGTATGATAAATACTTGAGAAAAAATAAATCTTTCTATAACTCATCACAGTGGGATAAGTTAAGAAAAGAATGCATGAATAAGTATGATAGCATCTGCTTATATACTCTCTTTAAATACAATAAAATAACTCCTGCAACATTGGTACATCACATAATTGAATTAACTGAAGATGAAACACAAGCTTATGAATTATCTAATTTAATTCCAGTGAGTGATATAGCTCATAGAGAGATTCATAAAAGATATAAAGATGAGAATCTTAAAGAAGTACAAGCAGAGTTAAAAAGTTATTTAGAGAAGTATGTTTTAGACTTCCTAGAGGGGTAGGGGGGTATAAAAAAGTTTTTAGGGGCAGGGGTCAAGACCGCATCCTTCCCTTTCTTTTCACAAAATTCTAAATGCAAAAAAATTCTGACTTGAAAGGAGAAAAAATGGGAGCAAGAAAATCTTTAAAGCAACAAAAAGGTAATTTAACGGTTGCTCAGCAACAACAAAAAGAGCTGGAAGAGGAGAGATCTAAAACTTTTGTGGGTAGAGATCAATTAAAACATCCTCCAAATTGGCTTGTTAATGAGATAGCACTAAATGAATGGAAAAGGCTTGTAAAAGAGCTGGAAGCAACACCTCTTTTTAATAATCTTGACTATAACAACTTAGGAGCTTATTGCAATGCAGTGGCAAAGTATAGTGAGATAGTAAAACAAGTTGGAATGAAATTTAGAATAGGAAAAGAGCTCAACAATTTAGTATCACTAGAATTGAAATACTCTGATGAGATAAAGAAGTATGCAAGTTTATTAGGGCTAACACTAGATGGAAAGTTAAAATTAATAACTGGAGATATAAAAGTTGAATCTAGTGAGACTGAAAAGGCATTTGGAGAGATATGAGCATCTTAGAAGAGCTTATTAATTATTCTAATCAGTGTATTTCAGGAAAAATAATTAGTGGTAAAAAGCATATTTGGGCTTGTATGAGATTTTTGAAGGATGTAGACAGTAATAAATATATTTGGAATGAGATAGAGGCAGAAAAAATAGTGAAGTGGTTTAGCTATTTAAAACATTCCAAAGGGGAACTAGCAGGGCAACCAATCATTTTAACAACTTGGCAAAAATTTATTTTATGTCAAGTCTATGGTTGGAAAACTAAAGAGGGAAAAAGAAGATTTAGAAAAGCATTTGTAGAGGTTGCTAGAAAAAATGCTAAAACACAAATGCAAGCAGGATCAGTTCTCTATGAGATCTCTGTTATGTCTACTAAAAACAGTGAAACTTTAGAAACTTATTGTGCTGCTACTAAAAAAGATCAATCAAAATTACTATTTGTAGAAGCACAGAACATGTTAAGAGGAAGTATATTATCTCCAAAATTCAAGATTATTAGAGATAAAATCATTCATATTAAATCAAATTCTTTCCTAAACCCTCTTAGTAAGCAAGACGGAAAGAATGGTGATGGAACTAACCCTGCTGTATTGATATTAGATGAGTATCACCAACATCCTACCACAGAGTTTTATGACTTGGGATTAGGAGCTGCATCTAAAGAGCCTTTACTTTTTATCATAACTACAGCAGGAATGGACTTAAATGCTCCATGCTTTACTCAAGAATATAGTTATTGTTCAGATTTATTAAATCCTGATGTTCCTTTAGAAAATGATGAGTATTTTGTAGATATATGTGAAGCTGATCCAGAAGATGATTTAGGAAGTTTAGAAACTTGGAAGAAAGCAAATCCAATTCGTGCATATTACCAAGAGGGAATAAATAAACTAGCTTCTGATTATGAAGTGGCTAAAATGATCCCTGAAAAGATGATAGCTTTTATGACTAAGTGCTTAAACATTTGGGTACAAGCTACAGAGAATGGATATATGGATATCAGTAAATGGAAAGCTTGTGAAGTTAGAGAGCTACCTTTTGAAATAGCTGGTAAAAATGTATTTGTAGGCTTTGACATGTCTGCAAAGATAGACTTAACTTCAGTAGGATTTATCATTCCTCTAAAAGATGAAAATGACATAATTAAATATATTGTTTTCTCTCATTCATTTGTACCAAACCTTGAAAAATTGAGAGAAAGAGAGTTAGTAGATAAAATGCCTTATCTTAGCTGGGCTAAACAAGGTTATATAACTGTAACTGACTCTCAAATAGTGGATCAGGAAGCTGTATGGGACTATGTATTAAAATTTTGTGAAAAAAATAAATTAATCATAGATACATTGTGCTTTGACCCTGCTAACTCCTCAAAAATGATGATGGATTTAGCTAATCAAGGATATAAATGTGTTGAAGTTTATCAGTCACATAAATCTTTAAATGAAAGCACAGCAGGATTTAGAGAACAAGTGTATGAAGGAAATGTCTTACATATTAAAAATCCAGTTCTTGATTTTGCAATGAAAAATGCAGTAATAAAGCAAAGCAATGGATTAATAAAGATTGATAAAGATGCAACTAAGAAAAGAATTGACCCTGCTGACGCTACTATAGCTGCTTTTAAATTAGCATTATATTACGAGTTTGTATTTGACTATGATAAATATAATGATTTAGCAGAGAGCATTTATGACATATGAAAGGGGGTGAGTTAAATTTTAAAAAAATTATTAGCTAAGTTCTCAAGCAATAAGAAATCAGGAACAACTTTAACTCAAGAGTCTAATTCTTTATTTGATATTCTCTCAAAGTTAAATAGTGATGATACTGAAGTTCAAGAAGATATTTCAGAGACTATTTATTTTATATGTTTAAAGCATCTCTCAGAAAGTTTTGGAAAAATGCAATGGGAAAAAAGAGAAATAACTAAATTGAAAGGAAAAGAGACTATATTTGATAATGATTTAGATTTGTTATTGAATATAAGACCAAATCCTTACATGAGTGCTATAACTTTCTGGCAAACAGTAGAATTGAATAGAAATCACTATGGAAATGCTTATGTTTATATTGAAAGAGAAGGTAAAAAAATAAAAAACTTATGGCAATTACCTAGCAGTGATGTTGAAATTTGGATTGATAATAAAGGATATTTTGGGTTAAAAGATAGCATTTGGTATATTTGGAATGATACAAGAACTGGAAAAAGATATTCATTTTTAAAAGATGAAATATTACATTTCAAAACTCATATGAGTTGGGATGGACTTTCAGGAATGGCAGTTCGTGATATTTTAAAAGCTCAACTTAATACACAAAAATCTGCATTAAACTTTTTAAAAAGGATTTATAAAAGCTCCACTCTGGGAACGAAGGTTATTATTCATTACACAGGAGAGCTTAATGATGCTAAAGCTAAAAATATGATTAATAAAATAGCTGATTTTGCTAAAGCTAAAGAGAGCGGAGCATTTATCCCACTTCCTTTAGGATATCAGGCTCAGTTATTAGAAATGAAATTAGCTGATACTCAATTCTTTGAGAATAATAAAAATACTGCTTTACAGATAGCAGCAGCCTTTGGAATTAAACCTAACATCATTAATGACTATACTAAGAGTTCATATAGCAATAGTGAAACTCAACAATTAGACTTTTATGTTAACACTTTACAACCTTTGTTTTTAGTATATGAGCAAGAGTTAAGTTATAAGTTATTGCATCCAGCTGAACTTGCAAAAGGTCAAAGGTTAGGCATAGATACTAAGGCTTTATTTGAAATGGATAATCAAACAAAAGCTAATGTTTATTCAACTTATGTTCAAAACTTCATTATGACACCTAATGAGGTTAGAGAAGCTCTTAAACTACCATATGTAGAGGGAGGTGATAAGTTAGTAGGAAATGGAAATGCTATCAGTATAGAAAAAGCTGGTAATCAATATGAGGAAGGTGGTGAGAACAATAAAAATACAGTTACAGAATAAGGGGAAAAATACAGGTTACTTTGAAGTAAAGGCTCAAGGCGATACTAAAGCTGAACTAACTATTTATGGAGAGATAACTTCTGATAAATGGTGGGAAGAGGATGTAACTCCAACAGAGATTAAAGAGCTATTGGATAGTGTAAAAGATAAGGATTTAGATATATATATCAACTCTCCTGGAGGAAGTGTTTTTGCAGGGCTATCTATTTATCATATGTTGAAAAGACATAATGGCAAAAAAATAGTTCATATAGATGGAGTAGCAGCAAGTATAGCATCAATAATTGCTATGGCTGGAGATGAAATTCATATTCCAGTATCAGCTTATTTAATGATTCATCGTGCTTGGACATATACTGCAGGAAATAGAAATGATCTATTAGAAACTATAAATTTATTAGAAAAAATGGATTCTAATATGGCTGATATTTATAAAACTAAAGCTCTTGAAGAAATCTCAAATGAAAAGATTATAGAGCTAATGGACGATGAAACATGGCTATCTGGAAAAGAGGCTCAACAGTATTTTAATATAATTACTGAAGATATTGGTTCAGTATCAGCTTGTCTTGACGGATTAAAACTCAGCGATAAAATGCCTGAAAGTTTAAAAAATAGATTGAAATCAGTAGAAAAAACTGAAGATAAAGAAGATGAAACTAAAATTAAGTTAGAAAAGGCAAAACTAAAATTAAAAATAAAAATGGGAGGAATAATTTAATGAAAAGATCAGATTTAATTAAAGAAGAAATAGCTTTAGCTAAAGAAAATGCAAAAAAAGTATTAGCAAATGGATCAGCAACAATGGAAGAAATTAATGCAGCAACTTTAAAAATTGACACTTTAGAGGCAAAATTACAATTAGCTTTAAAAGAAGAGGAAACAATTAGAGCAAATGTAGCAGGAACAATATTAGAAAACCAAGAAACTCCTACTGGAATAGATTCGCAAGCTTACGAAAAGGCTTTTCTTAATTTTATAAAAGGAAAATCAACAGTAGATGATCAAATGGTAATCCAAGCAGCATTATCTTCTGGAACAGATGAAGATGGAGGATTATTAATACCAAAGGATCAAGAAACTAAAGTAATAGAACTAGCTAGAACTTATAGTTCTCTTAGAGAATTAGTTTATATAGAACCTGTATCAACTTTAACTGGAACTAGAGTAATAGAAGTTGATGGAGAATATACTGCATTTGCTGAAGTTGAAGAGGGAGCAAAAATTTCTGATATTGAGAATGGAACATTTAAGTCAATAGGATATTCTTGTAAAACTTATGGTGGAATACTTCCAATTCCTAATAATTTATTAAAAGATGAAAAGGGAAATCTTTTATATCACATAAGTAAATGGTTTGCACAGAAAAAAGTAGCAACTGAAAATAAAGTTATTCTTGAAATTTTAAACTCTTTCAGTAAAACAGCTATAAAAGGTATTGATGATATTAAAACTGCTATAAATGTAACATTAGACCCTGCTATATCTAGTAATGCTGTTGTTGTAACTAACCAATCAGGATTCAATGAATTAGATAAAATGAAAGATAGTGATGGAAATTATCTATTACAACCAGATCCTACTAAACCAACTCAAAAATTATTAAAAGGAAGATCTGTTAGAGTATATCCTGACAAAGTTTTAGCAAATGATACTACAAAAGTACCTATCATAATTGGAGACATTAAAAAAGCTATAACTCTATTTGATAGACAAGCTATGACTATAAACTCTACTGACATAGGAGCTGGAGCATTTGAAACTAATACAACTAAAATAAGAGGGCTATTAAGATTAGATGCTAAGAAATTTGATGAAAAAGCATTAGTATTTTTACAACTAGATACAGCAGGAGCATAAAAATAAAAAGGAGGAGTAATGAGAGTATTAGGCTTAGAAGAAATAAAAGAATATTTGAGAGTTGATTCTAATGAGGATGATACTCTCATCCAACTCTTTTCAGAGTATGCTAGAGAAGAGATAGAAGATGCTACAGGAGTAAAATTTAATGAAAATGGAAACTCTGAAACTTACAATGTTGCAATGCTAATAATTATAGCTGATAGATATGAAAACAGAGCATCAACTGATGTAGATTTTAAACCTAACAACATTTTGAGCTGTATTTATACTAGATTGAGAGCTGGTGTAGTTAATGAATAAAAAAGTATTAGCTAGTAGATTAAATAATAGAGTAGAAATTTTTAGAGAAGTAATAGAAAAAAGCGAGTTAGGAGATAAAAGAATTCATCAGCCTTATAAAAAAGTTTGGGCTGATATTATTCCAATTTCAGCTAATTCTACTACTACTTCTGAAAATTTTGAATATACAAATACAAAATTTAAAATAATTATGAGGAAAATAGATATTATTCAAACTGATATTATCTATTACCAAGGAATTAAGTATGAGATTGATTATATTATTCCTGCTTTCAATAAAAATAATTATATTGAAGTACATTGTAATTTAAAAAAGGAGTACTATGGAGAGCTTTGATGATGTCTGTAATGAATTAAGTAAATTAGTTGATAGTGCAGATATTGAAACTAAGAAGTTTGTAAAAAAACAAGCTAAAATTTTAAAGAAAAAAACTCTAGAAGTAGCTAAAAAAAGAGTTAAGAAAAAAACTGGATATTACTATAAGAGCATTAAAGATGGTAAAAGCTATGAATTTAAAGGAAGCTTTGCTTGTAGAGTATATTCAGGAGCTCCACATGCTCACTTAATAGAAGAGGGGCATAGGATTGTAAAAGGTAAAAATGGAACTGAATTAGGTAGAGTCAAAGGAAAATTTGTATTTAGAGATACTGCTAATGAGTTTAAAGAAGAGTTTGAAGAAAATTCTCAAAAAATGCTTGAAGAGTTATTTGAGAAAAATGGATTTTGAGGGATAAAATGATTAGTTCAAAAGATATTTTAACAATATTAGTAGCTAAGTTAAGAAAAGAGCTAAAGGATATTCCAGTTGAGTGTAAAGATGTAGAAAAGGGATATAGAAGAGGATCACTTCACATATATTTTGAAAATTTAAAAGCTAGTGACTATATGAAAAAATATAGAGAAGTAACTTTGAATGTAAGAATAATATATCACCCTGTAAATGATGACAACTTAGAAGAAAGATTAGATATAGAAGAAAAATTAATCCAAATATTCTCAGACAATCCAACAATTGAGTTAATAGATGGATTAGTAACTGAGGTTATGGAAGTTGATTCAACAGAATCAGATGGAGATTTATTATTTAATTTTGATCTGTATGTGTTTGAAGCTTATCCAGAAAAAGCAGCTGAAATGATAGAAAACTTATATATAGGAGGGATAGAAAAGGATGTCAACAACTAATACTATGCCACAATTAGACATTTTATTTAAAGGTCTTGGAGTTACAGCTTTAAAAAGAGCTGAAAGAGGAGATGCTGTTTTAATTTTAAAAGATGAAACAGAAGGAGAATTAAAAAAATATTATAAAACTATTGATGATTTTACTAGTGAAGAGCAAGGAAAATTGACAGCTGATAATGTGAAATTTGTAAAAGATGCCTTAGAAGGTATTCCTTTAAAGTTATATGTATTTAAAGTTGGAGCAGAGGAAAATATAACTGATAAATTAAAAATAATAGGTGGAATTATCCCTAGAAATTGCTGGATAGGAACTCCAGAGGCAACATATGCCACAGAATTAGTTACTTGGATTAAAGCTAAGAGAAAAAATGATAAAAGAAGATATAAAATGATAGGACATAAATTAACTTCTCCTGATGATATGGGAATAGTTAATTTTACTAATGAAAAAATAACTTTTGCTGATGACAGAGGAGAAGTTACAGGAGATAAAGCAGTGCCTTATTTATTAGGGTTTTTAGCTGGAATATCTTTAAATATGTCAGCTATAGCTTTTGAATTAGGTAAATTTAAAAGCGTAGTAGAACCTGAGGATTTAGATGCTGCAATTGGGAAAGGTGAATTTATTTTATTCAATGATGAGGGAATTGTAAAAGTTGCTAGAGGTGTAAATAGTTTAAGTACTTTAGGGCAAGATGTAACAATAGAAATGACTCACATAAACACAGTTGAAAAGATGGATTTAATCTATGTTGATATTTTTACTGCTTGTAATCAATCATATAAAGGAAAATATCCTAACATCACTGATAATCAAATGTTATTAATAAGTGCTATTAACAGTTATTTCAAAGGATTAGCAATGGATTATATCCTTGATCCTAACTTTGGCAACACTTCTTATATAGATTTAGAACAGCAAAGACTTGCAAATTATAGCAAATATGGACAAGAAGTAGTAGAAAGTTGGGATGATGAGAAAGTAAGACAAATGACAGTTGGAACAAATGTTTATCTTAAAGCTAATATTAAAATCAGTGGAATTATGGAAGATTTCAAATTTAATATTTACATGTAGGAGGAATAAATGAGTTCAAAAAGAAGTGGTTATCATAATGGTAACAGTGGAGAAGTTTGGATAACAGGAAAAAAAGTCGGAACTTGTAATAAAGGTGAAGTAAAGACTAAATATAACTATGAAGAGGTAGATAATCCAGAAGTTCCTGGTGGGAAAATAAGAGTTCTGACAGGGAAAATAAATGAAATTTCTGTATCTTATAAGAGTACTGGAACAGAAGAGGAAATAGATATGTTTAACTTAGATGAAGATGTTACTGTTATTATGAACGATGCAAATATTAATGGTACTAAAAAAAGAAGAGTTAAATGTGATGGAGTAACTTTTGATGAAGAAACTCTAATCTCTTTTGAAAAAGGAAAAGTTAAGGAAATAACACTCAATGGACAAGCTGAAACAGTAACTGATTTAAAATAAAAAAAATAGAGAGGGAGAGATCCCTCTCAAAATTTAGGAGGGAAAAATGGTAACATTACAAGATTTTTTAAATAAAGTAAGAGAAAAAGAAGAAAAAAAAGTAAAAATAGCAGTAATTGATATTGAAGGAATTGGAGAAGTAGAGTTTCAAAGACCTAAAGAATCTGATTTATTGAAATATAATAATGATCTTATTAAATGTTATAGAGGTAATTTAAAAGATAAAGATAATATTTCAACAGAAAATTTAGATATGGAAGAAATGGGATATATTGCATCAGAATTGATTTATAATAGCTGTTCTTCATTTAGATCAAAAGAAATAAGAGCTATGTATCAAGAGTATGAATTTATTGATATTCCATTAATAGTTTTAGGGATTGATGAAACTTTAAGAGTTGCAAATAGAATTAATGCTATTTTTAAAGGATTAGAATTAAAAAAAGAAACTGATGAAGATATAAAAAACTAATAGGAGATAGTGAGAACCAGGGTGAGTTATATTGGTTATCTTACTATCTCCAAAAAGGTTTTAAACTTGATTATTTATTAAATTTAAGTGAAGAAGAGAAGATTTTTTTCACTCACAGTATGATAGTCAATAGAAAAGAACAGATTGAATATGATACTAGCAAATTAAAAGCTCTTATCAAGGTTTTTGGAGGGTGATAATGAGTAAAACAATAGGAGTAATACTTAGTGCTAAAAATGATCTTAGTGGACAAGTAAAACCAGCTATAGCTTCTCTTAAAGAGGCTGGAAGGCAAAGTGAAGAGGCTAAAAAACTATTAGAAATATATAAAGAAACAGTAGAGCAGGCTAAAACTAATATCAAACAATGCACTGATGAGCTAGAGAAGCATAAAAAAAGTATTATAAGTCAAAATAGAGAGTATCAAAATGCAAAATCTAATATTGACTTATTAAAAAATTCAAATACTGAGTTAAAAAATGAAATTGCAAAGCAAGCGATGGAATTAGATAAAATAGGACAAGAGTATGGAAGTACTTCTCAAGAATATAAAAATGCTGCAAAGCAGTTACAAGCTTTAAGGCAACAATATAAAAATAACAGTATTTCTATAAAAGAGCAAACAGAGAGTTTGAATATTTTAGAAGAAACTATTATTCAAAATAGTGATTCAATAAAAGAAATGAAAGAACAGGAAAAAGCTCTTAAAGCAGCATTAGAACAAGCTGAAAACTCACTATCAGATCAAAGAAAAGAGATTTTAAGGCTTGGGAATAGTTTTAAACAGGTTGAAAAAGAAGTTGAAAAATCAAAAAAAACTATAAAAGAGTGGGCTAAAAGTGTAGGAGAATCTATTGATGGAGCAGTTAAATCTGCTCTTAAATGGGGTGCTGCAACTGCCTCATTAGTAGGAGGAGCTGCTTTTACAAAAGGTTTACAAACTTCTATCAACTTAGAAGCTTATAGAACTATGCTAGAAACTGCTACAAAAGACTTTGAAAAAACTAATAAGTTAATGAAAAAAGCTGAGCTTTTATCTATTTCTACCCCTTTTGATCCTGAGGAAGTTATCCAAGCAACAGCTACATTAGAAAGTTATGGAATAGATAGTGAGAAATGGTTATCTAAAATAGCAGATGCAGCAGGGGCAACAAATACTACTATGGAGCAAGCAACAGAAGCAGTTAAAGATATTTTAAGCAAAAATGAATTTGAAACTATGGAAAATTTAGGAGTATCTAAAGAAATGCTGATTGAAGCTGCTGAAAAAAAATATGGTAAAAATAGAGTCTTTGATAAAAAAGGTTCAGTCAAAGATCAGAAAAAACTTCAAATAGTTTTAGAAGAAATAATGGTATCCAAGTTTGATGGTGGTGCTGAAAAATTATCTAAAACTATAAAAGGGTTATGGAGTACTATTACAGGTTCAATTAATATGGGATTAGCTAAGATCTTAGGTATGGAAAATGGACTTATTAAAACTGGATCTATACTAGATATTATGAAAAAAAGAATGGAATCAATATCGGAAATTATACTGAAGTGGCAAACTGATGGAACTTTAGATAATGTAGCAAAAAAAATGACAATTCTATTTAAAGAAATTGTTGATTCTGCTACTAAAACTTATGACTATATTAAAAATAACAAAGATGTGATAGGAGCTTTAATTTTTCTTTTAGGAATTATCTATGGTTTAACTAAAGCTGTATTTGCTATGAAGGCTGCTTTTGAGGCTTATCATATAGCAGTAACAGCTTTAAAAAATATAGAGTTTTTAGTAGCTATTTTCACAAAATTAAAAGCAGTTATTATAGCAGTAGATTTAGCTTTAACAGCTACACCATTGGGATTAATAATTAAAGTTATAGCAATTGCAGTAGTAACAATAGCTTTACTTATACAAAATTTTGAAACAGTTAAAGAAGTTGCAACTAATTTTTTTAATGCTTTTGATAACTGGTTTAATGAACTTCCATTCTTCTTAAAGTTTTTAGCAATGCCTTTTAAAGTTATTGTAGAGAGTATTAAATTAGCAGTTAAAGCTTTAGAGGGACTTGGGAAGGTATTTAATTTTGTAAAAGATACATTTTCATTTTTCTTTGGAGATGATAATGAAGTAAAAAAAGAGATAGAGGAAAATGTTAAACATAATGCTGAAATAGAAGTTGCTCAAACTAAAATTCCAACTCAACAACAGGTATTTGAAGAGAGTTTTAATAAAGTAGAAGCTCCAAAAAGTTTGAATTCAAGTAAAGCTACAGCTATTCAAGGAGCGAGTATAAAAAATTCAGTCCCAGCAGTCAATAAAGTTTCAAATGTTTATATTCAAGGAGATATATATAATCATGAAGGAACTAAAGAAATGGTAGCAGGAATGATTATGGATATTTTAAAAAATAATATGTCTAATGTAACTTAGGAGGGTGCATGGAGATTTATCTTTCAACTTTAGATAGAAAAAAAATATTTAAATTTCCTTTTATAGAGAGTAAGAATGTAGCATTTTCTAATCCTTTAGTTTCGGAAACTTTTGAAAATAGTTCTGGAAAAAAGCTTACTCTTATAGGAGAAGAGGATCTTAGAACTATTAACATAAATAGTTTTTTTCCTCATAAAAGATACAGATGGCTTCCACTTTTAACTTTTTTAGCTCCTGCATGTTTAGATTTTATTTTAAAAAACAGAAAAAATATTTTAAAAGTAACTATTATTTCCTCAACTAAAACTATTATTTTTCCATGTATTATTAAAGATTTTAGTTGGAAGCAGAAAGTAAATAAAGATGTTGAGTATTCAATAACTCTTGAAGAGTATGTAAATAGGTGAGTTTATGAAATTACATGTTATTAAAGGAGAAAAAGCAATAGATATAACTGAAGTTAGTGGAAGTATTAATTTAAGTACTTCTGTAGATACACTAGGAGCATCATTAGTATTTAACATTGTTAGAAATTATAATGATCTTAGTTATCTTTTTTCAGACGAAATAGAAACAGGAGATGTAATAATTTTAACTAATGAAAAAGAACTGTTTAGAGGGATTGTAGTTAGTATCTCTACAACTAAATATAGCAGAACTGTAGAATGTTTAGACTATTGCTTTTATCTGAATAAAAATAAAGTTATTAAGCAATTTGATCATATTGCAGCAAGTGTAGCAATAAAACAATTACTGCAAGAGATAAATGCTCCAGAGGGAGAGATAAGTAATATTTCAACTTCAATAACTAAAGTATATTATTCAAATACAATAGCTGAAATAATTAATGATATTTTAAAGCAAGTTAATGAAGAACTAGGAGTTAAATATAAATTAGAATTTATTGATAATAAATTTAATGTAAATCCTTTTAAAAAGATAAATGTTGAATTTAGATATAAACAAACTGGGAATGAAACTATCAATGAAAGCATTCAAGATATGAAAAATAGAATCTTAGTAACTTCAAATGAGCAAGAATCTACTGAAATATTAGCTATTGCTGAAGATACTAAAAATATAGAGAAGTATGGAAGTTTACAGGAAATTATAAATGTAGATCCTGAACAAAACGAGGCTAAAGTTAGAAATATAGCTAAAATAAAATTAAAAGAGTTAAATAAAGTATTTAAAACAGTATCTTTAGAGGGATTTGGAGATGATAACTTTAGAGCAGGAAGAGTTGTTTATCTAAATAATTCTAAATTAAAGTTATTTGGTGAGTTTTTAATCAAATCTTGTGTTCACACTTGGAGAAAGGGAGAACATATAGTGAATTTGGAGGTTGAATTATTTGAAGAATAGTGAATTAGTAGCAAAATTCTTTAAAGGAATGATTCCAATTAAAGAAGCTCAAGTTTGTATAGGAGAGGTTATCAATCCTCCACCAGAACTTAAAATCTCAATTTTAGATGGAAGAGTTATCTTATATCCTTACATGTTATATATGAATGACAGGCTTTTTGATGACTATACAAGGCAATATAAACTCGAAGGTAATATAACTGAGTATTCCTTTAATAATACTACTGAGTCAGAATCAATTCCTCAGCATCCAGCTCATCCAATCAAAAAACTTGCTGGAAGTGGTACATATAAAGCTGAAGGAACTATTATCAATACTTGTACTTTAGTGAAAGGAGACTTAGTGAAGGTAACTCCAACTGAAAATGGGCAAAAATGGATAGTAGATTTTAAAATAAGAAAGATATAAGGAGGGATTATGAGTATCTTTCCAAAGGGAATGAGTATTAGTAGCAATATTGATATAGAAGTAAGTAGAAATAATAGTAATATTAAATACAAGGATCTTTTATTTGATACTGTTACTAAAAAAGTAGTAGTAAAAGATGGGAAAACAGAAATTACAAACAAAAAACAACAAGTGCAACAATGGATATTTCTTTTAATTCATACTGAAATGGATAAATACAAAGTCTATCAAGATACAGAGTTTGGAATAAGATTTTTATATGAAATGAGAGGACATGAATTTTATAGTAGTGGTTTTACTATGGCTCAAATTAAAGATGAGTTAGAAGAAAAATTATTACTTAATGATAATATTCAAAAAGTTGAATCTATTGAAATAACTAAAACATTCAATTCTTTAGAATTTGATATTGTTGTAATAGTAGAAGATGAAACTGTTGAAAGCGAGGTGAGTATAAATGTCTAGTTATTATACTTCTAGATCTACAGAGGAAATATTAGAAGAGATGTTAAACAATGTTCCTGACGAGTATATTAAATCAGTTGGAACATTTACTTATGATTTACTTAAAGCATATGCTCTAGAAGGGACTAAATTAGAATCGGAACTTGCGAAAATATGGAATTTCTTTGATATTCATAGTTTGACAGGAGAAGAATTAGATAAAAGAGCCTTCCAACTTCAAGGTTTGACTAGAAAAGCAGCGACATATGCAATAGGTGAGTTAACAATCAAAGGTACAGGAACTATTAGCATTGGAGATTTATTTGAAACTGCAAATGGAGTTCAATTTAAATCTTTAGAAGAAAAAAGTATTATAGAAAACGGAGTAATTAAAATACAAGCTGTTATTCCTGGAACTGTTAGTAATGTTGGAGCTAAAACTATAACTCAAATGCCTGTTACAATTCAAGGTATCCAAAGTTGTAACAATGAAAAAGCAACTTATGATGGATTTGATGCTGAAACTGATGAGTCATTATTGAGTAGATATGATATTAAAGTTCAAATGCCTGCAACTTCAGGAAATGTATATCATTACATGCAATGGGCTAGAGAGGTAGCAGGGGTTGGAGATTCAAAGATTTTTCCTCTTTGGAACGGGAAAAATACAGTTAAAGTTCTCATAATTAATGATTTAAAAGAAGTTGCTTCAAGTGAACTTGTAAAAAAAGTTCAAAACTACATTGATCCACAAGGTTCAGATAATGAAACTTGGGGTTGTGGATATGGAGAAGCTCCAATTGGGGCTTATTGTACAGTTGCTTCTGCTATTGCTAAAGTATTAAATATAAACATTACTTTAAAAAAAGAAGATGAAGTAGAACTTGAAAATTTAAAAAACAAGATAAAAGAAAATATAAAATTATTTCTTCAACGCATAGCTTTTAAAAAAAATTATGTTTCTTACTCTTTAATATCTAATGCTGTTTTAGAAACTCCTGGAGTGATCGAATGGAGCAAATTCACTGTAAATAATGGAACTGCTAATATTCAATTAGAAGATGAAGAAATAGCTATATTAGGGGAGGTAACAATTAGTGAAAACTAAAGAAATAATTCTTAATAGTTTACATAAAATTGTAAGAAAAGATCAATATATCAACGATCTTTTAATAGCTCCTGGATCTCATTTAGATCTAATTAAAGAGAAGAAAGAGTTTTTAAATAAAGAATTTTTATTTTCAACTATGTCTTTAGAGAGAATTGAAGCACTTGAAAAAGAGTTGAATTATAAAGCAAAAGCTGAAAGTCTTAAAGGTAAAAGAACAGAAATAGAAGCAAGATGGAAAACAACTGGTAAATGTGACTTAGAGTTATTACAACAACTAGCTAATAACTGGAGAAATGGTGAAGTTAAAGTCACATTTGAAGATGCTGAAATTAAATTAAAATTTATTTCAATAATTGGTATTCCAAATGACCTAGAAAGCTTCAAAAAAGTAATAAATGAGGCTATTCCAGCTCATCTAGGAAGTAAATATATAATCACTTACAGAGTATGGAGAACTTTAGAAAAATTCACTTGGAATGAAGTAGGAAGCTATACTTGGGATGAAGTAAGGAATAAAGAAGGAATACTTAATAAATTGGAGGTATAGATGGCAATATTAACAAAGTTTTTACAACTTTTAAAACCTGAACGGAACGATTACGTAGATGTTGAAAAGCATTTATCAGAAAACTATGACAAAATTGATACAAAAATGGAAGAGTTAAGCAACTCTAATGATAAAAAATTGGATAAAGGAGCTGTTTCATCAGAGTATGACACAGCAAAAAAGATAGAGGATAAGATAAAAAAAATTATTAATGAAAAATGGAAAATAAATACTAAATATATAGGTGATACTAACACTAGTACAGATTTTAATAGTATAACTGCAAACGGGACATATTATTCAAGTAAATATAACGCTCTATATACAAATGGATTTTTAGGAGCAAATCAACGAGCTTATCAAGAGTTTAAACTTATTGTTATAGGGGAAAATAATGATGGTGCACCTATTCTAAAATCTCAATTAGTAATAACTAGGGATGATAATATCTACCTTAGGTCATGCACATCTTGGCAAGCTCCTTGGACATGGAGTGAGTGGGAAAAAATAGCTAGAATGTCAGATTTGACATGGGGTAATATCGGAGGTAAACCTAGTTCTTTTCCTCCAAGCTCTCATACACATGATGATAGATACTATACAGAGGCTGAAATTAATGAGAAATTTAAAAATTTCTGTCCATATTTAGTGGGAGATATTTACATCACCAC
>OGWQ01000384.1_pt1 | contig 33873 bp, 22 predicted proteins | sample 1576091 | NCBI WGS metagenome assembly OGWQ01 (sample SAMEA3541584, study PRJEB24748) | human gut metagenome | biome: human gut; feature: human-associated habitat; material: faeces | place: China | collected 2012
TAGACGGATTTTATATCCTTATAACTGAAGGCTTTTTTCTTTTCGCCTTTGACCCTTTTATACTGTCTGAGCAGTAAATCCGAAGAATAACAGGCACTTCTCTGTCCCGGAAATCTGTACCCGATTTTCTGGACTTCGACATTGGCAAGACTGGTATCGGCAAGTTCTACTAAGATGTCCATAATCAAAAGCGACTGTTCATCGGCAAGCCTCGTAGAATCGCCCGGAAGCACTCTTTTAATTGTAACGCTCTGCCCCAGTAAAAGGGATAGTAATTCATTGAGCCGCTCCGGCGTGTTTTCAGGATTCATAATTTCTTTAAAGAACGCATCGTATAAAATTTTGACACCTTTTACTCCCGTGCAGTAATCTAAAAATTCTTCCTGCTGTTCTTCGTCCCATTCCCGATATTTTTCTAAGAGCTTGGGATTCTCATAGATTTCCTGTTTGATATCCTCCCGCTCACGAATCATCGGAAAGTATTGTTTTAATTTACTTGTGTTTTTTGGCAATCGCACCGCCCCTTTCTTTTGCAATTTGTTCATTGTTCAATAACATTTATTAATATACATCGGTGCTTATAAATATTATTGATGTATTTACTATACTTCATATAATACCACTTGTCAATATATTTTTTCAATTATTTATATAATATCCCTAATTTCATATATCTTCTCAACTACATTGTTTCCATATGGATGCCCATTATCATTCGGATAATTCGTTACATCATCTGCCGGTACTCCTGACGGCTCTCCTGTCGTATATTTATTCGTATGCCAGATACTCTCATTAAACTCTTTTGATGCAAGGATTGACATTCCCCATGTTGTTTTTGTTCCATTCACTTCTAATACATTTTCATCTCCACCATATGTTGGCTTTTGAGCTTCAGGGTTATCTGGGAAAATTAGTGGATACTCTGCATTGTATTCTCCATTTTCTCCAATTTCTTTACAGTAAACTGCATCGCACACACTGTCTGCGATTGTATAATTGGATGCTGCTTCCAGTCCATTCTGACACTGTTCATATATTGACCTTGCTGTACCATATGCATATTTGTACTGCCTGTAATAATTGGTTGTTTCTGAATATTTGTCATACCACACTGCTTTTTCAAAATGGTCTATATAATCATTCTGATACTCACTAATCACTGTACTGTACTGGTCTTCAGTCAGTATTTCTTTAAGTTCTGTAAATGCGGTATCACTGTCAACATCCTGTACTTCTGCCTGAACACTGGTGCCAAGGTTATTCCCTGAATATATTATCTTTTGTTCTCCTGCTGAACACCGTCCACCTTTATCTACTGTGAAATAAACATACTTTTCTACTTCATAATCATTTGTTACTGAACCACTCTGATAATAAAATGCTCCATTATCAAATTCATCTGTATCATTTTTTTCTTCTCCTGTTGCATAGGATACTATGAATATTGGCTCTATGATAAACATTAAATTGCTGTTTCTTTTAAACTCTTTATCAATAGTATCTCCCCAATATGTAGCTATTATATTGGACAATTCCTTAGCATTATTTTCTTTGAGTTTTTCATTGGTATCTTTTGTTCTCGATACAACATCATTATGACTTTCATCATAAATGTAATGTGCATAATAATATTTGTCCCCATCAAATTCAAAGGGGTAATCAAAACTCACTTCCAGTTCATCTAAACTATCAATTTCTCCAAAAGCTGTAGCAGTATCAATATCATCTTCTTCTACATTGTTGTACATATCCTGTACCTCTTGTGAGTATCCTAAAAAGTCTATTGCTTTTTTCCCTTGGAACACTTCACTTTCCAATATGTTGTCACTGGATTTATCATAGATATAACACCTTACTCCTTCCACACTAAATCCCCCAAATTTTGCTTCCGGATTGCTTGAAGGATTACTAAACACTGTACTGCTACCTGTATTAATTCCACCTATCTGTCCTGCATAAACTCCAACCGGTATGGATGTTATTACCATTGCTATTACTAACAAAACTGCTAATAATTTAAAACATTTTGTTTTCTGTATTCTTTCCATTACTACTCTCCCTTCATTAAACCTGTATTTTTGTTAATTTGTTAAACTATCTCATGTTATATCCACCAACTCCTTCTACTTTAGGTGTATTTGATGACGGCACTGGTTTTTTACTGCCACTTGAACTTGATGAACTTCCACCAACTACTCCTGATGTTCCATTACTTGAATTACTACTTGATGATGAACTGCTTCCTGTAGAATTTATTCCACCTATCTGTCTGCTTCCATTATTCCTCTCTGCTATGGATGCCCTTGCTGCCTGTCTTGCTTCTTCCATTTGTCTTGATTCCTCTGCCTCATCTGCTTCTTGGTCCTCCTTTTTTATACTCTCTATCTCTCCTTTACTCTCTGCTTCTTCTATCTGTTCTATATATTCTTCTGTACTGATATATTCTAACTGTCCTATTTCCTCTTTCACTTCCTCCTTTACCTCAACTTCTTTCTGGCTTTCTGCTTCTTCTATCTCTACCTTTTTCTTTTCATATTCCTCATTCGTTCTTATCTCTTTTAACTCTGTTGTGTATTTACTTACTTCTTCCTCTCCTATATATCCCCTCTCTACTATTTTCTCTATCAACTCTGCTTTATCTGCTTCTATTGCTTCTCTTAACACTTCTGCTTCTTTTTCATATTCCTGTCTGATTGGGTCTAATTCTTCTTTGGTTGTTGTCTTTTCTATTCTGGCAGTATAGATGTCTTTGTTTTCTACATTCATGCCATCATTTTTTATGTAATTGATTAATTCCTGTTGGGATTGTATCAGTTCCTGTTTGGTCTGTACTTCTTTTTTCTTCTGGACTACTTTAATGCCTAATATTAATGTGATAATGCAAAGTATAATGACTGCTATTGTTATGATGATTGTTTTTTTCTTTTTCATGGCTTTCTCCTTTTTTAAACATGTTGTTTTGGGGTACTTCTTTATTTTATGATGTTGTGGTTTGGGTATGATTAATTGGAGTATGTTGTGTTGATTTTTCATATGTATGTGCTTTATTTTTAATGTCATAGTTAATTTTTGTAATGCTGTCTGCATATTAATTTCTTTTTTCACATGTTTTTGCATTCATAATAATTAAATTCATAATTATTATGAATATCAAAATCATGTCTTTTTTACGGTCGAGGTGTACTTACACTTTATCCCGGTCATATCCCAGTCACTGTCTTGTGGAATTTCACATTGATAGCTTTTTTTACAACATCTCCCATAATTTCTTTGGTTTTTAGCATTTATCCTGTATAAAAATTGCATTTGTATTTTACAAAGTCCTGCAACATTCGCGGCTTTTTACTGCCGATGAATGTTACAGGACAAAGTATTTAATATGCAGAATTATACTGTTCCTGAAGATGTCATATCTTTAAAGATTTCCTTGTCCTCGCCGCATAATTCAATAAGCTTATTAATATAGTTAAAAACAGCCTCTTTATTTAAAGAAGTTCCTATTGTAACTTCTTTTCCATTAAATTTTACAACCTCACCAGCCCTGAACACTGATGAGTACTCTTTATTTTTTAATACATCTCCTTCTTGCAGACAGTTAATTTGATTTATCAGTATGTCAAGCTTATCTAAATTTTTATTTATAACTTCTTTAAATGTTGTAATTAAAACATTCTTTAATTTGTAATTTTCATATTTTTCCCCATACAACATAAAATCATATGTACCATATGACTTTTTCTTTCCACTTTTCAATACTGAATCTACCGGTTTTTCAATATATTCCTGTTCATGTTTAACAGTTTTTATATCCTTTGTATCAATTTTTTTACTAAATACACTTTCCACATCTCCAAATATCATAGTATAAAAATCTCGTAATGTGTTTTCATCTTTATATTTAACTTCTCTTCTGCCTTTTAGTAATATTTCAAATATTTTATAGCAGTTACCTTTTTTTAATTTTGCTTTTTCATAATATAATTTTCTGATTTCTTTCCGCAGTAATTCATCAAGTGCATCTATGTCTGTATTTAACTGTTTATTTTCTTTTTCAGCCGTTAAATTTTTATTTCCTTCTATATATTCCTTATTCAAACCTATGTCTTCATTTTTTTCCTCAGCTAATACTTCGGCCCATCCATTATTAATAGAAACTGTATATATCGGGAACTGATCCTTTGGCTTTAAACTCCGTAATGCTGCCGTCTGGCTATAAACTACTTCCATTAATGTTGCATAACTTGTCAGATAAGCAGTATCTATAAATGTAATTATTGCTTTGCAATGAGGACTTTCCATATTGCTTCTGAACTGTTCTATCCAGTCTGCATTATGCTTATCAAAATCCCCGTCAAAATAGACATTTAATCCATAATCGTATACCAACTTATATACAATTTCTCCTAAAACCAATTCCTTATCTGTACTTTTATAGCTGATAAATAGATAATCTTTATCACCATCTTTATTACATATATGTTCCTTTAAATATCCTATTTTTTCTTCAATATCTTTCATCCTTCTTAAATCTCCTTTTCATTTTGTGTCTTATTTTAATCTGTATATTCTGACCCCGTCGTACATTTTAAGCAGTTCCAGCATACACTCCATTGGTGCGGTATCTTTATTCTGTTCTGCTTCACTAAGCCGTTTATAATTCCGTTCTGCTTCTTCCAGCGTAACTTTCTTCTCTGTTTTTAAACGGTATGGAAGCATATCTGCATGCTGTCTTACCAGCTCCCGGTCTTCTTTTTTAGGTTTTCCGTATGTCCAGCCCATTTTATAATGTTCATTGAGCCACCTCTGATGTTCTAATATTCCTATTTTTTCCAGCTCGTCTTCCGTAAAATCCTGCACCGGTTCAAAATCGACATCCCGGTCGGTATAAAAGCAGCCGATTTCGTCCATATACTTTGCAAATGCTTTTGCCTGATTGATATTTGAAAGCTTGTATTCCAGAGAAAGCTGTCTGAATTTTTCTTCGGTATTCTTCAAGCTTGCAATATATTTTTCCCTGCCTTCAAGTTTTGCCTGCTCCCACTGCTCATAATCCCACCGTGCATGAAGCACTACGGCAAAATTGTACAGATTGATAAATCTGCTGTCAGATAAATAACTTCTTCTTCCAATATGTCCCGTATTTCCCATGCAGATTGACACCGTAAATTCCATTCCGCTCAAATCAACAATTTTTTCAATATCTGACTGGAATTTTGTCATACCCGAATTATCTCTTATAAACATAGACGAGTATTCTTTTAACTCCGGCTGTTTTCCTTCCGGTCTTCCCTTTTCCTGCCACCGGATATATTTTTCCTTAAAATCGTCTGTTTTTTCGAGTTCTTCTTTATCAAAATAATAGGTTACGCACACCGCATCCCTACTGGATGCTTCATTTTTTTCAAAGCAGAACCGCGCCTCCATCGGATACAGCATTGTCTTTGATTTTCTTCCATACGCTGTTCTGTTCCAGCACTGGAGTTCATCACACAGCATCAGCATATACGCCAGCGGCTGTTCTTCCTGTTTAAGTGCTTTTTGGGTCTTTGAAGCAATTTTAAATTTGAACAGACTGTTGTGCATAAGAATCGCTGTCAATACATCTATGTGTTCTTTCGTTGCTTCTATCCGGATTTCTTCAAATAACTTTTTGAACAAAATCGTCGCACTAAAATATGCATGATCCATACGGTACGCATATTTTTCAGGATTCTGTGCTTTTTCTTCCAGCCATTCTTTCATGGAATTTTCATCGAACCCATAATTTTCTCCAAGCTGCAGATACAGCACATGGGCAAAGACGTCATCTGTCGTTTCAAACACCGTTCCTCTGTATATAGACTGAATCCGCTCACGGACTTCATCTGATATCCGGTTAAATGTATCCATTCTGTTATAGGCAATATACGGTTTGTTTTCCCTTTTATTTTTTTCACCGGATGCAGATGTCACTTCAAAATAAGATTCCACCTGTTCAAACGGCAGTTCAAACGGATAACCGATGTCATGAAACAGTGCTGTCATTCCCCAGTACCGCAGGAAATGATGTGCCGCTTTTTGCTGTTCCTCTGACGTACGGTCTTTTAGATTGTAATATTCATTATAACTTTTTCTGTACAGAGCATTTTTCTGATAAACTGCCAGTCCGAGTATAAAAACATAAACCGAATGTACATAATGGTCCCTGTGCTTAACCAGAAGCCCGCTTCCATTCACCTCATATTCAGACAGCAGTTCGATCATTTTTCTGGTTTTATCATATCCCCCGAAAAACATTTCCAGATAACAGAAATACACATCAAAGGCTTCTTCTCTTTTTCCCGAATCCAAAAAATCCGCTATGGCATTTTCCATGCACAGTCTGTCAATGTCCATCTGCATATTGTAAGGAATCTGTCCGTCTTTGATACTTCTGCCCATTTCCTTACCGGAAGCAATTTCATCCTGTTCTATTTTTTCATCAAATCTTAATTTTTCACAAGTTTCACATATAAATTCAAGTGCCGCACTGCGCAAATCATTTCCCTTGTATTTTTTATTTTTTTCTTCTTCTTTTTCATCTTTATTTAATGTTGTGTAACCCATTATTCTTTCCTCTTGCTTAATTTTATCTTGAATGTATACACAGTATTAGTATACCTGCCATTTTTTACCTTTTTGCCCATTATATATGAAAAAAAAAAAAACAACCTATAATAATAGTTTTTGTATATATCTGCACATCTGACACAAAATCCACAAAAATCCACAGAAACAGCCGGATTTACACCTGCCGTTCCTGTGGATTTTCGTTCTTTCTATATTCTTTCTATATTCTTTCTACATTCTTTCCGCCATTTCCCGATACCTCTGATACCGTCTGCCGGCATCTTCCTCTGCCTTTGCAAACAGTGCCTTCGCTTCCTTAGGATACTGCGCTTCAAGCACCGCATAGCGTAACTGGCTTCTTAAAAATTCCGTAAAGGAAGCCTTCGGCGGTCTGGAATCCAGTGCAAACGGATTTTTTCCTTCCTTTATAAGCTGCGGATTATACCGGTACAGATGCCAGTATCCGGCATCTACCGCCTGTTTCATGCTTGCCATGCTCTTTCCCATGCCTTCTTTAATGCCGTGGCTGATACAGGGTGCATAGGCAATCAGCAGGGAAGGTCCGTCATACCGCTCGGCTTCCAGAATCGCTTTTATCGTCTGGTTTTTATCCGCGCCCATGGCAATCTGCGCCACATAGACATTTCCGTAGGTCATCGCCATTGCACCGATATCTTTTTTCGCCGTCCTTTTACCGTTGGCGGCAAATTTTGCCACGGCTGCTGCCGGTGTGGACTTTGATGCCTGCCCGCCGGTATTGGAGTAAATCTCCGTATCAAAGACAAGTACATTCACATCTGCACCGCTGGCAAGGACGTGGTCTAATCCGCCGTATCCGATATCATATGCCCAGCCATCCCCGCCGACAATCCACTGTGAGCGTTTCACCAGAAAATCCACCCGCTTCTGAATTTCCGACAGTCTTTGAATCTGCCGTGACGTCCGTTCTGCCTGTTCCGATACCGCCACCGGTACATCTGACCGCGTTACCGCCTCTTTCAACCCCTGCGCCAGCTTCTCACGCACCTCTTCTGCCGCCGCAGTGCAGGCTGTTGGATTATCCCTCACTGCAAGCCAGTGTTCCAGCGCTTCTGATATCCCGCTTCCGCTGTCTGCAATGCCGTCATTTTCCACGCCGCTTTCACACTCCCTGACAAATTCTTCCGCCAGCCGTATCAGCGTTTCCCGCTGTTTTTTTGCACCGAGCAGCATACCGTAGCCATATTCCGCATTGTCCTCAAACAGGGAATTTGCCCACGCAGGACCTTTTCCGTTGGCATTGCACGTATATGCCATGGACGGTGCGGAAGCACTCCAGATTGAGGAACAGCCGGTCGCATTGGCAATCACCATGCGTTCCCCGAAAAGCTGTGTCACAAGCTTCATATACGGGGTTTCACCACACCCGCCGCACGCACCTGAAAATTCCATGAGCGGCCGTGCAAACTGACTGCCTTTGACCGTTTCTTTGGTCATCAGCTCCGGCTTATCCGCCACCGCACTGACAGCAAACGCCCAGTTGTCTGCCTGTTCTTTTATCTGCTTTGCGGCAGGCTGCATGACAAGCGCCTTTTCCTTTGCCGGACAGATGTCCGCACAATTGCCGCAGCCTGTACAGTCGAGCGGACTAACCTGTATCCTGAACGTATGCCCTGCAAGCTCTTTTCCTGCCGCCGCCTTGCTTTCAAAATTCTTTGGTGCAAGCGCCTGTTCCTTTTCATTTAACAGAAACGGACGGATACACGCATGCGGGCAGATATACGAACACTGGTTGCACTGGATACAGTTCTTTTCAATCCATTCGGGAATAAATGCCGCAATACCGCGTTTTTCATATGCGGTTGTACCGGCAGGAAATGTGCCGTCCGCCAGCGGATAAAAAGTGCTGACGGGAAGACTGTCCCCCTTTGCCTTTTCCATAGGTCTTAAAATGTTTTCAATAAATTCGGGTTCCTGCACATTTTCCCGTTCTTCTCTTGTGGACTGGAGCAATTCAACAGGCACAAGCTTTGTTTCCAGAAAACCGTATTCTGCCGCCTTTATATTTTTTTCCACAATGTCTGCACCTTTTTTTCCGTATGCCGCCTGTATGGAATTTTTCAGACAGGCAAGTGCTTTTTCCTGCGGCAGAATCCCGGTCAGATGAAAAAATGCGCCCTGCATAATCATATTAATGCGGTTTCCCAGTCCCAGACTGTGTGCCAGCTTTCCCGCATCAATCAGATAGAGCCGTGCATTTTTTTCGATCAGCGCATGAACCATTTCTTTGGGCAGTTTTCCGCCAATCTGCTCTGCGCCATACTGCGTATTCAATACAAATATGCCGTTTTCTTTCAAGCCTTCTGTCAGGTCGTATCCGCTGTTTAAAAAGGATTCATTGTGGCAGGCGATATAATCTGCTTCCTGTATCAGATATTCCGAACGGATCGGTGTATCACCAAAACGCAGGTGGGAAACCGTAAGTCCACCCGACTTTTTGGAATCATACGAAAAATATCCCTGCACATAGGGCTTTGCATATTCCCCGATGATTTTAACCGCCTGCTTGTTTGCACCCACCGTGCCGTCCGAACCCAGCCCCCAGAATTTACACTGCATAAGCCCTGCCGGTGTCTGTATCGGAAAATCCGGATGAACGGCAAGCGAATGATGTGTCACATCATCTTCAATTCCGATTGTAAAATGATTTTTCGGCTGTACGTCCGTCAGGTTGTCAAAGACTGCGGCAATCTGCGCCGGTGTCGTATCCTTTGAGCCAAGTCCATACCGCCCGCCGATAACCAAAGGTGCATTTTCCTTTCCGTAAAGCGCGCCGCAGATATCCAGATACAGCGGTTCTCCAAGTGCGCCCGGTTCTTTTGTACGGTCTAACACGGCAATCCGCTCCACGCTCTCCGGCAGTTCCTTTAAAAAATCTTCTGCACTGAACGGGCGGAACAGATGCACCTGAATCATGCCGTATATACCTATGTTGTCCTTCATGATGTCGTCCTGCATACCGGAACTGCCGGTATCACAATCCGTATCTGCACAGTTCATCTGCGGCAGGATTTCCCGTATGGTTTCACACACCGAACCCATGGCAATCACTACGTACTTTGGATTTTTAGCGCCGTAATACTGGAAAAAGCGGTATGTTCTGCCGGTTCTTTTCTCAATCTGTGCCATATATTCTTTTATAATTCCCGGAATTTTTTCATAAAAAAGATTCGCAGCTTCTCTTGTCTGGAAATAGATGTCCGGATTCTGCGCCGTTCCACGCATAACCGGGTGATTTGGTGACAGCGCGCGTTCCCTGAACGCCTGCACCGCTTCTTTGTCAAGCATTTCTTCATAATCTTCATAGGACAATGCTTCTATCCGCTGGATTTCGTGGGACGTGCGGAAGCCGTCAAAAAAATGGATAAAGGGCAGTCTTCCTTTGACTGCCGATAAATGTGCTACGGCAGCAAGGTCGCAGACTTCCTGCACCGATGACGATGCGAGCATGACACAGCCTGTCTGGCGTACTGCACAGACATCCTGGTGGTCACCAAAAATGCTGAGTGCCTGTGCCGCCAGCGCACGTGCGCTCACATGCAGTACCCCCGGCAGAAGTTCTCCCGCCATTTTGTAAAGAGTCGGCTGCATTAACAGCAGTCCCTGTGATGCCGTAAATGTGGAAGCGAGTGTTCCCGACTGTAAAATGCCATGCATTGCGCCTGCCGCTCCGGCTTCGGACTGCATTTCCACCACATCTGCCGTTTCATCAAAAATATTTTTTCTGCCCTGTGATGCCCAGTTATCCACCGTTTCTGCCATCGCCGAAGACGGTGTAATCGGATAAATCGCCGCAGCCTGTGTAAATGCGTAGGCGGTATAAGCGGCGGCAGTATTCCCGTCTACGGTCATAATTACTTTTCCCATAACATCCTCCATTTATAACCGGCTGCCGTTATCCACCCATTCTTTGGCATGGAGTGCAGCATTTTCATCAATCACCGGAACTTCCGCCGCCGTATCTGTTTGTTTTATATCGTTTTGGGCTGTATTTTTTTCACCCGCTCTTTCCTGTGTACTGTGTAACCGTGCATTTTTTCTGCCGTCAAGTGCCTGCTGAATGTCTTCTTTCATCGCATTGCTTCCTTTCGATGTTTTTATGACATTCAGTATTGCCTGTGTGCCGCCGATTATTCACGATTTACGGCTTATTTTCTCCGTATCCTGTGGAACTGCGGCTTTACTGTGATTTCCGTCACTACCAGCCCCTCTCTTTGTGCCAGTGCAAATGCCGCCGCTTCCGCCACTTCTTCGGGCAGCAGGTATGATGCTTCTTCTTCTCCTTCACAAAAGTCTGCATTGCGGTACAAATCGGTCTTTGCCATATCCGGCTGTATCGTAATCACCCGCACACCGTATTTGCGCACCTCGTCAAACAGGCTCTTTGCAAAGCCGGACAGCCCTGCCTTTGTCGCACCGTATGCACAGCCGTGCGGATTGGACTGCGCTGCCGTAACAGAGGATATATTTAAGACTGTCCCCCTGTTCTTTTTTAATGTTCGCAAAAGCTGCTGTGTCAGAATCATCGGTGCTTCCAGATTCGTGCGCACCATTTTCTGAATCTTTTTCGGATTTAATTCTTCATGCAGACCGTAATAACCGACCCCCGCATTATTGACCAACACTGTGACACGGTAATTCTTATCAATCTCTTTAATATGCGCACACAATGCCTGCGTGTCCGTAATGTCACAGACCACCGCATGAAATTTTTCCGGCTGTTCTTTGCAAAACTCCTGTGCTTCTGCTCTTTCAAAATTTCTTCCAAAACCAAAAACTTCATACCCATTTTTGACAAGCATACGGCTGAGTGCCAGTCCGATTCCGGAAGACGATCCCGTTACAACCGCCGTATCTGCCACATTTGCCATATCCGTGTTCTGCTCTATTCTTCCCATAAAAATATCCTTTCTTTTGGCAGTCTTTTTTCAAGCTGTCCGGTCAGAAATCCCTCCATGCGCGTCAGCAGTTCCGGTGGATACTGATACACACCGCCCACATTGGTATACGGAAACTGCACCACTGCCGCATGCGGCTCTTTCTTCCGCATATTTTTTAAATATTCCTTTGAAATGCGGAAACTTCCGACACTTACATCCACCAGCCGTTTCCAGTCAATCTGTTCGTCAACGCATTGAAGCATTTCTGCATAAACATTTTCCCAGTCCTTACAGTAAATCATCGGGTCAAATGCCAGACGCACGGAAAATCCCCACTGTACTGCTTCTGCCGCACACGCAATCCGCGCCTGCATATCCGGCGTAAAATGTTCATATGCCGCAATGACCGGCTGAGGCGACATGGTAAATGCAAATATTACCCGCTCTGTGACTGCCTGCTGTTTAAAATAATGCACATTGGCGCTTTTTGTCCGCACTTCAATTGTAAGATTTTCATGTTCCGTCGTAAACCGCATCCACTCTGCCGTATAACCGATGACCGGTTCGACCGCAAGCAAATCCGTATCATACGACACACACAGGTAAACGCTGTGCTGTTCTAACAAACGCTCCACTTCTGCAAAAATGTCTTCTAAATTTACAAATAGCACTACATTTGCAGAAGGATACATGCCTTTCAGATAGCAGTATTCGCAATCGTAAATGCAGTTCATCATGCAGGACGTATAATAAAACCAGTGATTACCAAAGCTTTGGCAGACCGGCGCGCCCTGATAAATGAGATTGTTTTTCTTTTCTGCCAGAATGAGATTCTGCGTTTTATGCTGTCTGACCACGCTCTGTCCCCTGCGGCAGAAGACATCTTTATAATGATGTACCGGTATCACCTGTGCCTGCGGAAAGCGGGACAGAATTTTTTGTGTTCTCGGATGATTCCAAACCGCTTCTTCCACATAAATATGCGAAAACCGTCCGTTATAACAATTCTTTTCTAAGCTGTTCAAGACACCGCTTCCCTTCTTTTTTATCCTTGCACGGCAGACTTCCTGCCGCATAACCGTCCCGGATTATGTCTTCATAATCTATACCCGATAACCGGCAGTACTTTAACAGCTGGAACAGTTCTGCTTCCATGACGGCGGAACAGTGCATATCATGACTAAGACGTTCTGCCTGCCGCTGTTCCTCTTGTGATAACACCTGCTGTTCCCGCGCATAATCTCTTTCTGCCGCTGCAAACCGTTCCACGGCTTGCGCAATCTGTCCAATCTGTGCCTGCACCAGTTCACGCACGGTATCTGCGGACATTTTTTCCTGTACACCGTTATCGGATATGATTTTTATAAAAAACATCTGATGCGGACCGAAAAAATGATGTGCCGCCTGATACCCCGCCGCCGCTTCCATGTCATATAATTCTATATTATATAATTCCGTGTCACATAATTTCACCGGATTTGCCGTATCCGTATTTTGCGGCATATCCGCTTTCTGACATACATGTTCCTCTGACACACTTGCTTTCCGCCGCACGTTCATTCCTGTTACAACCGCAGCTTCGGGAAACGGATGCCTGTATAAAATATCCGGGTAAAATGTCTTTTGTGTCGCTTCTTCCGTAATTTTGCTGCACAGATAAGCCACACCTTTTTTCTGTTCTGCGCCTGCGCATATGCCGCACTGCACAAAGATATCTCCCGCTTTCACATGTCCCATTGCACAGACAGCCGCGACAACTGTCGCGGCTGTAATTTCTCCCGTTCCCGTAATTGTAAGGCATATCTGCTGTTCCTCACAGCGATACATTTCAAACGGAAGGGAATTTATTTCTTTTTTCATTTTGTAATACTGCAAAAACGGATAGGCTTCATCATACAACGCTGTAAATAAATAAATCATCGCTTCTCCTCATTTTTGATTTCTTACTAATTCTGTGCCTTAACCTGTTCAAATTTTTCAAGCACTTCCTGTTCCGGTCCTCCGGTTACAAGGCTGACAACAACAATAACTGCTACAGCTACGATAAATGCCGGAAGCAGTTCATAGATTGCAAATACACCGCCAAGCTTTGCGATGACATATTTCCACAGGAAAATCATGACACCGCCGGATACCATACCCGCAAGAACACCGTAACGGTTCGCACCCTTCCAGAATAAAGATACCAGTACAACCGGTCCGAAGGTTGCACCGAAGCCTGCCCATGCAAAAGATACAATATCAAATACAGAGCTGTCCGGGTTGCTTGCCATAAATACACCGATAACGGCAATCACAACAACGGTGATTCGTGCCACTACGATGGACATTTTCTCGGTAATCTTAATATGAAAACAATCTTTTACGAGGTTTTGTGATACTGCGGAAGCCGCCGCCAAAAGCTGTGAATCTGCCGTAGACATTGTTGCCGCGAGCATACCGGCAAGAATCAGTCCGCCGATAATCGCCGGAATCGCACCGTATGTACTCAATAAATGTGCCACCCGTACAATAATCGTTTCAGAATTGCTGCCTGTCAGCACTTCAATTGCGCCTGCCTTTGACATGCTGTAACCTACAATACCGATAAATACACCAATTGTTAAAGAAATCACAACCCAGATGGTTGCCACACGTCTTGAAATCTTTAATTTATTTTCATCTTCAATTGCCATGAAGCGAAGCAGAATATGCGGCATACCAAAGTAGCCCAATCCCCACGCCATTGTAGAAGCAATACTTAAAAAGCTGTATTTTTCCGCAGATTGTGTTTCTACCGAATAGCTGTGGAAGAAATCCAGATAACCCGGAAGCTGCCTTGCATTATCTATTACCACATCTAATCCACCCGCAACATTGATACCGAATACCACTACAACCACCAGCGCGATTGTCATAACAATACTCTGAATCAAATCGGTTGTACTTGCTGCCAGAAATCCGCCCAATGCACAGTAGCCGACAATGACTGCTGCACTGATTATCATGGCTGCCATATAATTCACCCCAAACAGGCTGGAAAACAACTTACCACAAGCTGCAAAACCGGAAGCCGTATACGGAATGAAGAAGATAATAATCATCAGTGCCGCAATGCCTGTCAGGATTCCTTTCTTATCACCGAATCTTTTTGCAAAGAAATCCGGCACGGTAAATGCCTCATAGGCTTTGGAATACACACGGATTCTTCTGGCTACAATCAGCCAGTTGACATATGTACCGATTGCAAGCCCAATGGCTGTCCATGCTGCACTTGCAACACCGGAAAGATAGGCAACACCCGGAAGTCCCATTAACAGCCAGCTGCTCATGTCTGATGCTTCCGCACTCATCGCTGTTACAAACGGGCCTAATTTTCTGCCGCCCAGATAAAAATCATCGACGCTGTTATTCTGCTTCGAGCAGTAAAAACCAACACCTAACATTGCCGCAAGATATATAAGAATCGCGGCCATAATAATAATTTGTGACATAATTCTACCTCTTTTTTTCGATTTAAACCATAAAATTATAACACAAATTAAAATTTCAGTAAATAAATATTCGACAAATCAACAAAAAAGCCGCCGCTTTTCAATCTGTGTATCTGAATTTCCGACTGTGTTCTGTCCGGATTTCAGGTTTTGATTGATGAAAGCAGCAGCTTTTCTATTTTATTCTATTACTTTTTATGTATTATTCGTATAACGGATACTTGTCTGTTAATCCCTTAACCAGTTCCATAGCCTTTGCCTTATTTGCATCGACATCTTCTACAAGCATTGCGATTGCATCTGCTACAATATCCATATCCGCTTCATTAAAGCCTCTTGTTGTAACAGCTGCCGTACCCAGTCTGATACCGCTTGTTACAAACGGAGAAGCCGGGTCATTCGGAATCGTGTTCTTGTTACATGTGATGTTGGCTGCATCTAAGAGCTTTTCTACTTCCTTACCTGTAACTCCCTTACTGATTAAGTTTACAAGCATTAAGTGGTTGTCTGTACCGCCGGAAACGATATCAAATCCTCTGTTCATTAATCCGTTGCAGAGTGCCTGTGCATTCTTTACAACATTTTCTGCATACGTCTTAAAGCTTGGGTCTAAGGCTTCCTTTAAGCAGACTGCCTTACCTGCGATAACATGCATCAGCGGACCGCCCTGAATACCAGGGAATACGCTCTTATTGAACTTGAACTTTTCAGCAGCTTCTGCTGAACTTAAAATCATACCGCCTCTTGGTCCGCGCAGTGTCTTATGGGTTGTTGTTGTAACAACGTCTGCATACGGAATCGGGCTTGGATGTGCACCGCCTGCTACAAGACCGGCGATGTGTGCCATATCTACCATTAAATATGCACCGACTTCATCACAGATTTCCCTAAACTTCTTGAAGTCAATAACCCTTGCATATGCACTTGCACCTGCAATAATCATCTTCGGCTTGCACTCTTTTGCGATTCTTAATACTTCATCATAGTCGATAAAGCCTTCTGCGGTTACACCGTAAGGTACGATGTGGAAATACTTACCTGAAATATTAACCGGTGAACCGTGTGATAAATGTCCGCCGCAGTCAAGACTCATTCCCATAACGGTATCTCCCGGCTCTACCATAGCAAAGAATGCTGCTAAGTTAGCCTGTGCACCAGAATGTGGCTGAACATTGGCATATTCACAGCCGAATAACTTCTTTGCCCTTTCTATTGCCAGTGTTTCTACTACGTCAACATACTCACAGCCGCCGTAATATCTCTTTCCCGGATATCCTTCTGCATACTTATTGGTAAGCGGACTACCCATTGCTGCCATAACTGCCTTACTTACGAGATTTTCTGATGCAATCAGCTCGATGTGGCTTCTCTGTCTTGCGAGTTCGTCATCCATCGCTTTTGCAAGATCCGGATCAAAACTTGATACTTCATTGAATGAATACATGAATACAACCTCCATTTTTTTATAATTCTTACGATACCAGGGTCAAAAGTTCACTCACCCACATGAGCTAGCTCATAAGTGGGTGAGTGAATTTTTGACCCGCCCAATATGAGCCTAAAAGTGGGATTTCAATCCCACGATATGCGAATATTGGGTAGGATTGTGAGAGTGCACAGCACGGAACAATCCGTAGGTATCGATGTTGGGGGCTTTTGTTCCCAACATCTTTCCTATGATTTTATAATTAAATCTTAAATAAGTCAATGGCTTCTGACAGATGACGTGCATTTGTTAATAAATCTTCTGCCGCCGTATTCAGTCCTTCCACTGCGCCGAGCTGTCTGTTGGCTGTTTCGGTTACTTCTTCGGAAGATGCTGCTGTTTCCTCGGATACTGCCGAAATACTCTGGATAGAGTCAATTGTAACGGATTTTGCTTCGGCAATTGTATCAATACCGCCTGTAATCTCATTTAAGTTACTTAACAGTTCTTCAAACCTGCTCTGAATCTGTGCAAAAACCTTCTCTGCATTTTCAAGGGATTCGCCCTGTACTTCTACAACATCTTCGGCTTTCTTTGCAATCCTAACGGTATCATTGGTCTTGTCATTAATCGTACCGATGATTTTCTGAATCTCATTTGCTGAGTTTACGGACTGCTCTGCAAGTTTACGGATTTCAGAAGCTACAACTGCAAAACCACGTCCTGCCTCGCCGGCTCTTGCTGCTTCAATCGAAGCATTTAACGAAAGCAGATTGGTCTGTTCTGCAATCTCATTAATCGCATCAACAATTTTTGCAATCGCCTTGGACGATTCTTTTAACTGTGCAATTTCCTCAATAACCTGATGTGTAATCTCAACCGTTGAACCGGCATTAATCTTTAACTCACTAATTGAAGCCATGCCGCTTGCTACGATACCGGTTGTCACATCGGCAATCTTTGCAATCTTATCCGAATTATCAGATACGATATTAATCTTATCTGATAAAGCATCCATCTGTCTTAAACAATGCTCTGAATCTTCTGCCTGCTGGACAACGCCCTGTTCAATCGCTTCGATAGAAGCTGTAATATCCTGTGTTTCAGCTAACAGCTGTTTTGCACTGTCCGAAACGGTTGATACCGAAGTATCCACACGTTCCGATACTGTCTTTGTCTTTTCAATCAGCTGCTTTACATTATCAATCATGCCATTGGTACTTGCCGCGAGCCTTCCAAATTCATCTTTGCTTTTAACATCAATATGTACGGTTAAATCACCACCTGCTGCCAGTTCCAGCTTATCCATAATCTTTTTAATCGTCAGACTGAATGAATAAGCAAGATAGCCGCCGATTACCATCGCAATCAGGAATGCAATCACTACAATGGTAATGGTTACAATACGGATTTTCTGTGCCTGTGATACAATCACGCTCTGCGGAATCAATGCACATACGGTAAATCCATCGTCTGTCTTGGAGTAGATAAACAGCTGCTTTCTGCCATTATATTTTACATAAGAGCTACCGCTTACATCTTCACTGTCTGCAAGCTTTGTAAAAAATTCCTGATTCGTAAAATACTGCTGTCCATCCTGAATATCCATATAATTAGATACTACGATTTCACCGCCGTCCGGCGCAATCAGACCGATAATGCTCTTTGAACCCATATCAATATCTGAAAGCGGCTCCGTAACATAATCAACATCCAAGTCAAAGAACATATAACCAATTGCCTTTTTAGATGTTCCGAGCAGCTGCCTTGCAAAGCTTACAGAATAATCTGCCGCGCCGCCTGCCGCATCCAATACTTCACGGCTTGAAAACCATGTAGAACGCTTCTGGTCGATTGTCTTACCTTCTGCAGAATTTTTAATCTTGTCTATATATCCTGCACTGTCAGCATCTTTTATCGTTGCCGTGTATAAAGGCTTTCCGTAATTACCAAAAATGTAAATATTTGAAATTGCCTTATTTCCCAGTGCCGTAGAGGTTAAATTGGCACGCAGTGTTGCATAATTATTGCCCTCTGTAATCGGATCGCTGCCGTATACACCGGAATAGTATTCCTGCACCATGGAATTATTAACCATATCCGTTGCCGTTGCCTTTACATTCGTAAACATCAGGTTGTAGTAATCTGCCGTCTTGGTAATCGTCGACTGCGATGACTGTGTATAACTCTTTGTAATTGCTTTAGAAGCAGTTGTATAAGAAGCCACACCCAGAATAATAATCAATGCAATCGGTATGATAAATGCACCAATCAGCTTAAATTTAATGCTTGACATTAATTTAACAAGCAGTCTGCCCTGTGGAATCTCCGGTTTTTTGATCTTCTTTATGCCCTTCCTTTTATTCCCTGCATGAGCCGCTTCACTGTCCGGCTCTGCATCTTCCTGGGGTACATCTTCAAACATTATGCCGTCTGTGTCCATGGGTTCCGATTCCTCAACATTATCCGTTCCCACATATCCGGCTGTATCCGCAATTTCAGCCATTTCTGCTGTTTCTGCCTGCACTGCTGAATCTGTTGAATCTGCTGTTTCTGCTGAATCTGCTGAATCTGCTGTTTCTGCTGTTTCTGCCTGCACTGCTGAATCTGCTGTTTCCTGTATACCGTTATTATCAAGAGTATCATATTCTTCCACGGCTGCTTCTGATGACGGTACTGCCACAGACTCCCCTGCCGTATTCTCCCCCGGCAATTTATAATTGCCTTGTTGTGTTTCTTTACCACTCATTATAATACTCCTTTATTTTTCCTCCAATATTTTAACTGCACAATAATGTCTGCAATTTAGATGATATTATCATACATTATTTGTACGTTTTTTTCAACTCTTTCCTGTAAAAATTAACCATAACAAAAAGATATACAAAAGTGTTTTTGTGTATTTTCACAAAGTGTAAGCCCTGCCGCAGGAAAAAATTACCCAAAAGCCGCCACCCGGATCATACGGACAGCGGCTTTTGCCAATTTTTTAAAATTATTTAAACTTCCTGTTCTTCTTCAATGGCAATCGATAATTCTTCAAGCTGCTTTGCATCGACCACATCCGGTGCGTTTGTCAGCAGGCAGGAAGCATCCTTTACCTTCGGGAAAGCAATTACGTCACGGATACTGTCACATTTTGCCATAAGCATAACAAGTCTGTCCAGACCATAAGCCAGTCCTGCGTGCGGCGGCACACCATACTTAAAAGCGTCTAAGAGGAAGCCGAACTTCTCATTTGCCACTTCATCAGACATGCCCAGTGCCTTAAACATTCTTGCCTGAACGTCTGCCTGATGGATTCTGACACTTCCGCCACCGATTTCCGTACCATTTAAGACGATATCATATGCCTTTGCGCGGACTGCGCCCGGATTGGTTTCAAGCTGGTCAAGGTCTTCGTCCATTGGCATTGTAAACGGATGATGCATTGCCACGAAACGGTTTTCTTCATCAGACCACTCAAACTGCGGGAATTCCGTTACCCAGAGGAACTTGTATTCGTTCTTGTCTAACAGACCCATCTGACCTGCCAGTTCAACACGGAGTGCGCCTAAAACATTCCATACAATCTTGTTGCGGTCTGCAGCAAACAGCAGTAAATCGCCTGCCTGACCGTCCATAGCCGTAACGATTGCCTGCATTTCTTCATCTGTCATAAATTTTGCAAATGAAGACTTTAACGAACCATCTTCATGGATTGCAATGTAAGCAAGACCCTTTGCGCCGTAACCCTTTGCAAAATCCACAAGTGCATCAATCTTCTTTCTCGGCATTGCACCCTGTCCCTTGGCATTGATACCACGGACTGTTCCGCCGTTTTCAATGGCTGATGTAAATACGCCGAAGCCGCAGTTTTTCACAAGCTCCGTAATATTCTTTAATTCCATGCCGAATCTTAAATCCGGCTTATCAGAACCGAAACGATCCATTGCTTCCTGCCATGTCATACGCTGGATTGGCAAAGCCACATCAATGTCTAACACTTCCTTAAACAGATAAGCTAACAGACGTTCATTGACATCAATCACGTCATCTACGTCAACAAATGATAATTCCATATCAATCTGTGTAAATTCCGGCTGTCTGTCCGCTCTTAAATCTTCATCACGGAAACATCTTGCAATCTGCATATAACGGTCATAACCGGAGCACATTAACATCTGCTTGAATAACTGCGGTGACTGCGGCAGTGCATAGAACTTACCCGGGTGAATACGGCTCGGTACAAGGTAATCTCTTGCGCCTTCCGGTGTACTCTTTGTAAGCATCGGTGTTTCGATTTCAAGAAAGCCTTCATTTGCAAGGAATGCTCTTGTGAGTGTCGCAACCTTACTGCGCATCATAATGTTCGACTGTAAATCCGGTCTTCTTAAATCCAGGCAGCGGTATTTTAATCGTAAATCTTCCTTTGTATTGATATTCTCCTCAATTGGGAACGGCGGTGTTTCAGATTCTGATAATACACGAATCTGTTCTGCAACCACTTCAATATCACCTGTCTTTAAATTCTCATTGACTGCGCCGGAACGCTTCTGTACCTTTCCGACTACTGCAATAACATATTCGTTACGGATACCGTATGCTTTCTTAAAGCCTTCGCTTCCGACCGTATTTTCATCAAATAAAATCTGTAAAATGCCACTTCTGTCCCTTAAATCCACAAAAATAAGTGCGCCCAGATTTCTTCTGGTCTGTACCCAGCCCATTACGGTTACGGTTTCCCCGATATTTGCGGCAGAAACTTCTGTACATCTGTGTGTTCTTTTTAAGCCAACCATTGATTCAGCCATGTTGTAACTTCCTCCTAAACTCGCCTATTGCGGCTTTTCTTCATTCAATAAATCGTAAATATCCAGATTCTCAAGCCGGATTTTACTGTCCTCTATAAGCTTCAGCGTGGATTCTTCGTGAATCATGCGCTGAAATTCCAAAAACACGCGCATATCCATGTTTTTGATTTCTTCTATTATTATATCCACTGCGGTATCAATGTCAAATGCTTTTCGATACGGACGCTCAGAAATCAACGCCGCAAATTCATCGGTAAGCCGCAGTATTCTTGCGCCAAACGGAATTTCCTCCCCGCTTAAATTATTCGGATACCCGCTTCCGTCAAAACATTCGTGGTGATACAGCACTGTTTTCATAACCGTATCTGAAAAATCATATCGTTTCAGATATTCATATCCGATTTTGGAATGCATCCGCATATACTTCATTTCTTCAATGGATAACCCGTCACTGTTACGTCCGTACAGGTATGGGGAGAGCTTTAATTTACCAACGTCGTGAATCATTCCCGCCAGCTTTAACTCATACGCTTCATCTTCGCTCATGCCCAGCCTTTTTGCAAGCGCATAAGTCAAATTTCCGACCAGTATCCCGTGAGAAATACCATCTTTGAAATCATTGATAATATTTTCTTCCAGTCCGCAGTCCTGCATATGTTCCTCCAGTCCATTCATTAAAAATTATTTTCACTGAAAAACTTTCGTTTCCGCTCAATCATTTCATCAATCCGCTGTATGTAATTCGTGACATCCTTTACATTTTCAATCCGCTCAATGCGTCCTGCCTGTCCGCCTCCTGTTTCATTCTGAAAAACAATCTTTGTAGAAGCGCCTGCACCCATTGCGATAATTGTCTGCTTTTCTTCCATAATTAAAATGTTGTAAATACACTCAAGCCCCGGCTTGCTGTAACCCACATTTTCAAAGTTGCCCGCCATATTCTTCTGCCTATACATATAATATGGCTGATGTCCCATCTGGTGTGCATAATCTGCCGCCATGGATACGATTTCGTCGCTGTTGTCCATTTGCAAATCCAGATATTTTTCGCGCCAGATATTTAATGCCGCCGCACGCTTAATCGCAAGCGAATGAACGGTCAGGCTTTCCGGTGCAAGTGCTTTTATTTTTTCAAGCGTATGCTGTACCATTTCTTTATTTTCGCCCGGCAGTCCAAGAATCATATCCATATTGATATTGTCAAGCCCGGCTTTTCCTGCCAGTGCAAATGCTTCTTCAATCTGCTCCACCGTATGTCTGCGCCCGATTAAATCCAGTGTCTGCTGGTTCATTGTCTGCGGATTAATGGAAATGCGGTCTACATGGTGTGCCTTTAATACACACAGCTTCTCATAGGTAATACTGTCCGGTCTGCCCGCTTCTACGGTCAATTCCCGGCACGCTGACAAATCAAACTTCCGCTCCAGCTCTGTCAGTAACATATCCAGCTGTCCTGCGCTTAACGTCGTCGGCGTTCCGCCGCCAAAATAAACCGTATCCAGTCTCCGTCCACGCATCGCTTCCGATACGTATTTCATTTCCTTTAATAAAGCTTCCAGATACGGTTGTACTTTGCTTTGATATGCCGCCAGCGAATAAGATGTAAATGAGCAGTACAGACAGGTTGTCGGACAGAACGGAATCCCGATATACAGGCTGTATCCGTTCTTATAATCCATTTTTTCCAAAATGCTTTTCTCTGTCTGTGCAACCTGTAAGGCAAGCTGCGCCTTTTTCTCACTGACAAGATGCTTTTTTGTAAATTCTTCCAAAATCTGCTCGCGGTCTGCACCTTTTTCCAACAGGGTATAGGCGATTTTACTTGGGCGCACACCCGTAAGATAGCCCCACGGCAGTGTCTTGTTTAACTGTGCAGATAACTTTGTATACAGTGTACATTTAAACGCTTCGTGGAGTTCTTTCTTGGAACGCCCGTCTTTTTCCGGTACTTCCGGTTCAATCACAATATCCTGTGCTGTGCGTGTCTGCTCTGCCTGCTCCTGATACTGCATGACCTCTGTCCGCGGATAAAAAGATTTAATAAGCACCACTGCATCATCATAAAAATCCATGTCGGATATTTTTATATATATCATGTTTCATTCCTAACTTACTGTTTGTTGCATTTTTATATCTTTAAAATTTTCACTGCAAAAACGGATTGTATTTCTTTTCATATACCACACTCGTCGATTCTCCGTGTCCCGGAAAAACTTTTGTGTCATCCGGCAGGACAAGAATCTTTCCTTTAATGGAACGCACAATGGCACTCATGCTGCCGGTCGGAAAATCGGTTCTGCCGACAGATGCTGCAAACAGCGTATCTCCTGAAAACAAAATGCCCGCTTCTGCGATATAATAGCAGCTTCCGCCCGCAGTATGTCCCGGTGTGTGAAAGACTTCAATATCCAGTCCCGCAAGAGATAAATGCGCTCCGTCCTTATGGTACACATCTGCATCAAGCACCGTACTGCGCCCGTAGCCCTGCGAAAGATTCATCTGCGGACTGTGCAACAGTTCTTTTTCATCTTCGGATACATACACCTGCACGTTATGTCTTTTGCGTACTTCCTCTGCCGCTAAAATATGGTCGTAATGTCCGTGTGTTAAAAGGACTGCACAAAGCTTACAGCCGGATGCCGCAATCATTTCATCAATCCTGTCCGGCAAATCCGGCGCATCAATTAATATACATTCTTTGGTTTCCTGATTGCAAAGCAGGTAACAGTTCGTCCCCACATCTCCCAGCACCCTGAAATCCAGTTCAATCTTACCCATGTATAATATACTCCTTCCAGCAGTCCTCATACCGCCAACACCACGTAAAATTGTGCCGTTTGCGGCACAATTTTGCTATTTGAAAAATCTTTGGTATACGGATTTTTCAAATTCCGAAAAGCTTTAGCACCGCCATTTCACCGCAGTATTGCTCTGCAATACTGCTATGTTCAAAAGCTCTCATATATGGCTTTTGAACATTTAGCCGGTGGCTCTCATGATATCCGTCACGCCTTCGATTTTCCTTAACTTATCAACCAGACGGTTTAATTCTTCTTTTCCATGGATATCAAATCCCATGTTAATCGTAGCCAGTCCTTTTTTATTGACACGGCTGTTCATAAACATCACATCAACATTTGCTTCCGTAAATACACGGGAAATATCAATAATCAGTCCTGTTCTGTTATTGGCAAAAATGTTAATCTCTGCACCGTATTTTTCTTCCTTAGAACCTGTAGACTCCCATTCTGCTTCAATCAGTCTTGCACGCTCGCTGTCCGGAAAGTTCAAAATATTGATACAGTCTGTCCGGTGAATGGAAATACCTCTGCCTCTTGTGACAAAACCGACGATTTCATCACCCGGAACCGGATTACAGCACTTTGAAAAACGAACCGCGACATCATGGATGCCTTTGACAACAATACCACCCTTATTCTTTTTGGACGTTTCCTTATTGGCTTTGGCTTCATTCTGGACGATTTCTTCCAGCACCTGTGTATCGGTAATTTCTGCCTTCTTGCGCTTTTCGTATTCTTCGGACAGTTTGTTGATAACCTGTCCTTCTTTTAATCCGCCGTGTCCGACAGATGCCAGCATGGACTCCCAGTCCTTAAAGCCATATTTGCGCAGCGCTTTTTCGATAATCTCCGGCTTTGTAAGTTCTGATAATACAATGCCCTTCGTCTTGCAGTATGTTGACAGCATTTCTTTTCCTTTTAAAATGTTGTCTTCTTTTAATTCCTGCTTAAACCACTGGTTAATTTTATTGCGTGCCTGTGTACTTTTGACAATACTTAACCAGTCACGGCTCGGTCCTTTGGAATTCTGTGATGTAATAATCTCAATCCGGTCACCGCTCTTAATCTGATAATCAATATTGACAAGTTTTCCATTGACTCTTGCACCGACCATCTTATTACCGACAGCACTGTGGATACTGTATGCAAAATCAATCGGACAGGAACCTGCCGGAAGATTTTTGACATCACCGGAAGGTGTAAAGCAGTATACACTGTCTGAGAACAGATTGAGGTCATTTTTAATAGAAGATAAAAATTCCTTGTTATCGGACATTTCCTTCTGCCATTCCAGAATCTGACGCAGCCAGCTCAACTTTGCTTCTTCGGACTCATTGCCCGTTTCTCCGCTCTTACCTTCCTTATATTTCCAGTGTGCCGCAATACCGTATTCAGCAGTACGGTGCATTTCATAAGTACGAATCTGGATTTCAAACGGCTGTCCGTTTGATGCAATCAGTGTGGTATGCAGGGACTGATACATATTGGGCTTCGGCATGGCGATATAATCCTTGAAACGTCCCGGAATCGGCTTGTACATTTCATGAATGACACCGAGTGCCGCATAACAGTCCTTCACGGTATCTACAATAATACGCACGGCAAAAATGTCGTAAATCTGGTCGAGTGTCTTATTCTGATTGACCATTTTTCTGTAAATGGAGAAGAAATGCTTGACACGTCCGTTAATCTCTGCTTCTATGCCCGCATTGCTGATGTGCATGCCGACTTCTTTGATAATGCTGTCGATAAATGCTTCTCTGCCTGCTTTATTTAAGTTAATCTTTTCAACCAGATCCTGATAAACATCCGGCATCAGATACTGCATGGATAAATCATCCAGTTCCACTTTAATCTTGGAAATACCAAGACGATGTGCAATTGGTGCATAGATTTCCATCGTTTCACGCGATTTTTCAATCTGCTTTGCCGGTGTCTGATACTGCATCGTCCGCATATTATGCAGGCGGTCCGCCAGTTTAATCAGGATAACACGGATATCCTTTGCCATGGCAAGAAACATTTTTCTTAAATTTTCTGCCTGCACTTCAATCTTATCATGCTGGTAATTTAACTGGGTCAGCTTCGTAACACCATCAACCAGCAGTGCCACTTCCGCACCGAATTCTCTCGTAACGTCTTCACTCGTCATCACAGTATCTTCTACCACGTCATGCAAAAGTCCCGCAATAATTGTTTCTTTATCAAGTTCCAGCTCTGCAAGGATAATTGCCACGCACAGCGGATGGATAATATACGGCTCACCTGATTTACGTTTCTGTCCTTCATGGGCGTCCCTTGCTATCTTATAAGCCCGTTCAATGTCGGATAAATCCGATGACGGGTGGTATTTACGGATTTCCTGTATCAAATCCTCATATAACACTTCAGGGCTGGTAAAATCCGCAGGTGTCGCAACCTGCTTCTCCAATCTGTCTGATTTCTGATTTGCCTCGTTTACTCGTACTATTTCTTCTGGCATACGCTACCTCCGCGTTCACTGTATAGGAAAAATTATTACCATTATATATTCTGATACAAAAAAATACAACCCCTATACGGAAGCGTAAGTTTTTTCCATAAACTCTTTTGTAGCCGCCGCATTTTCCGGAACGGTATTTTCAAGCGTACAGTGTACATACGGCTTATGCTCTTTAATCTTCTTTAAAAGGAGCGGATAGTTCAGGCTTCCGGTTCCTGCTGCAATCGACTTTAACTCATTACCTTCGACCACATAATCCTTGCAGTGTACGACTGCAATTTCATCACCAAGCAGTTCAAATGCCTGATTGATAATCTCATCCTGTCTGTCAATGTTATCCACGCAGAGCAGATTTACCGGGTCAAAGATAATCTGGAGATTTGGAGAATCAATCGCATCTAAAACCTTTCTTGCGCGTTCCACGGTACATACAATGTGCTTCCATACCGGTTCAATGGCGATAATCACACCGAACTGCTCTGCGCACTTTACAATTGGTCTTAAATTTTCAATAAAGGTCTGTAACGCTTCTTCTGTATGGTTTGCAGGCTCGTACTTGTATTCGGTATTAACCGCGCCTGTTTCTGTTCCAACCACACCGCAGCCTAAAATGCTTGCAAAACGAATCGATGCAATATATTTATCCACGATTTTTTTGTGCTGTTCCGGGTCCGGGTTGCAAAGATTCAGATAACAGCCAAGGACTGCCACATCCACATCATTTTTTCTGCAGATTTCTTTCATATACATCGCAAGTCCCGGTGTCATCGTTTCGATTTCCGGCTTAAATTCCTTGATAGACTTTGCCAGCGCAATGTGCATACAGTGAAATCCCATATTGTGGATATTTGCCACCATTTCATCCAGCGGTGCATATTTTGTATCATGTGCTCTAATACCTAATCTCATAGCTTATTCTCCATTCTGACATCATTTTTCTTTTATTTTACTACGCAATGCCCGCTTTCGTCAAATCACCATGTCATATCATTTTCAGACAGTGCTTTATAATAAGTAATTAAAGGTATAAAACTCTGTGCAAAGCCTTTAGTACTGGAACCTGCACCAATAATGGCATCTTCTTCCTCACGTTTTTGTCCGTTGATAGTCGACGGTTTTTCATAAATGGCTCGTTTAAAGGTTTCAAGTCCCGGCGCAAGGTATTTTTTATCTCCGGTTAATTCATAAGCAATCGCAAGTGATTCCAACAGCAGTGTATTGTTGCCAAGACGTGCAAGACTTGGCAATTCCTTATAATAAAACAGTCCGTTATCCATCAGGCAGTTCTCTATTAAATCATCCACCGCACGGATAAGCATTTCTTTGATGTCTTCCTGCGGAAATTCCCGGTAATAGCGCATAACACTTCCAACCGCAACGGAAATCATAAAGCCCACACGAATTGCAGTGTTATCCGTATACGGCGCCAGCCAGCTTCCGTACTCATCTTCCCACACTTCAAAGCTGTGAATAATCCAGTCACATTTTTCCACCCATTTTTTGTCGTGAGTTTCTATATAAAGTGCTGTCAGCGTACGCAGCGCCCAGCCGGTTTCTCTTGCATTGGCTTCCCCTGCATGGGCATACATCGGTGTATCCAAAAGACGCAATACATTTTCACCGATACCAATGGCACTTGCCAGTCCCCGCTCATCTCCGGAAAAATGATAATAATCTAACAAGCCTTCCACCCACTCATGCGAACATACCATTACGCCGTTGGCACAATGCCCTGCCGTATGCTCCCACTGTCCGCCGATGCGCAATGGATTTTTGCTGTAATGGCAGATATCAACGTCCATCCAGTGTTTTGCCGTTACCAGAAGATAATCCAGATACCTTCTTACCCCCGTGCGCGCATACTGTAATGCGCAGGAATGTGGAAAGTCGTATTCATTATTTGACCACACAACTCTGCCGTTACCCCTGCCCTGCATGGTGTAACCGGAATCCCACGTATCACCCCAGTTTAACATTCCATAACAGCGTGCATGGGCATCCGCTTTTCCCATTAATGCAATTTCCACATCATTATTGAGCTTTTCCGGGAAAACATCTAACATAACACCTGCTTCCTTAAAAATGCAAGGTGCAATGCATGGTCTGTCCGGCATCTGATAAATTAAACTCCGGTTATCCAGCTCCCAGACAGGTTCTTCCGGTGCATGAAAATGCATTAAGAACTGCTGTTCTCTTGCCATACCCGGCTGCATCACAACATTTCCCACACCTTCCGGCACAAGCATCACACTGATTCCGTTTTTATCGGCACGCACCGCCTTCGGGTAATTCTGCTGTGCCTGATAAACGGTAATACAAAGTCCGTCCTTCTCATCGGTGCGGTCTGCCATAAAGGTTCCGTATAATACTTCTGCAAAATGCTCATTTGCCTCTTTTAACAAATATTTTGCATCAATCACTTTATTGACCGGCTCACCGTCTTTTCCAATAAAGAAATCCGTTTTATAGTTAGAACTTCCAACCAGTGTCCGCACAGTTTCCGGCGGTGTCTTTTTTTCAATAGCTTCCAGTTCCAATATGCCCCTTGTATGAAAAAGAGGACCTTCATTTGCTGAATTGTCTGTCAGCGTATCCCCACAGCCTGTCGAATCCGTTTCCGCATCAAAATTCATTGGAATCAATGCATCTGATACAGCTTCTGTCCCTGCTTTGTAGTGAAATACCAGTGACTTTACCGTAAGCGGCTCATCTGTCGTATTAATAATCCGATAGGATACCTCTGTCCATGGTTTGCCCGCATATGCCGTAAGCCGCAGCTCAAACCGGATATTTTTTGCGCCATCCGTACCGCTGTCTGCATTGACCGTATTTGTATCGGCTGTATCGGCTGCCCTGCTGCATAAACTGCTTCCTTCTGCCGATAAAATCACGCAGACCGGACCTGCTTCCACCACGCGCCATGTATCAATCTGCATATCATAGGTATCTCCGTTACCATCTTTTAAATACGGTCCTTCAAAATCTGCGGCTTTGTATATTTTTCTGCCGTCATCGAGTTCTTTAAAAATGCTGCCGCTGTGGTTGGCAACTTCATATTTTAAACACCCTGTATCTATCCGGAAGCCATCTGCAACCTTTTCTACTGTTGCTGCCATTCCTTTACCGGCCGTTTTATTTATGTTACTATTGGTGCCGGCTTTTGCGTTAACATCAAATTGCAATACCGCTGCTTTATTTGCCGGTAAGTCCGCCAGAAAACGCAAAAACAGGTAGCGGATACTTCCGTCATCATAACGTGCTGTCACCTTTGGCTGGATTAATACCGGACTGCCGTTCTGCAAAACCGCCATATCCTCTGTTTTCGTATATGCTCCTTTTTTGAACGGAATTGTCACACTGACCGGTTCCTCGATTCTTGAATATTTATATAACTTCTCGCAATAAATTTCTATCATAATTTTCCTCCAATCTTTGTGCAAGCACAGCTCTTTTTTCCACTTTCATACGGCACTGCTCATTGCTTACGCACATTATAACATATTTTCTGTATATTTCTACTGAATCAGCGGTTGGCTTTGGGGAAACTACTGATTTTTTATTCAAGAATGTGGTCTTATTTGCTGCAATAAATTTACACTGGTGATTTTGTGCTTTTTCTGATATACTAATGTGATAATGTTGGGCGAAAACCCACAACTGTAACGCCCGCACGGATTTTTACCGCTGCTTCGCGACAAACCGCTCAATATAAGGCAGGCGGCACCGAAATGCCTGCGGAAATGGGGATTAATATGAACTACGCTGAAATTAAATACTGTGATATTGCCAACGGACCGGGAGTGCGCACTTCTTTGTTTGTAAGCGGCTGTACGCACCACTGTCCGGGATGTTTTAATGAAATCGCATGGGATTTTGAATACGGAAAGCCGTTTACGCAGGAAACCATCGATGCTATACTGGCTTCATTAGAACCCGGTTATATTGCCGGGCTGACACTGCTTGGGGGCGAACCGTTTGAATATGCCAACCAGCAGGGGCTTCTTCCGCTGTTACAGCAGACCAAAAGCCGCTTTCCGCAAAAAAATATCTGGTGTTTTACCGGATACCTTTTTGACAAAGACATCTGTGGACAGATGTGTGAAAAATGGGATGTCACCCGCGAAATGCTTTCCTATATTGATGTCCTTGTGGACGGAAAATTTATGCAGGAACTCAAAAGCCTGAATTTAAAATTTAAGGGTTCGTCCAACCAGCGCACAATTCTGGTACAGGAATCCCTTGCCAAGGGAAGTCCCGTTTTGCTTTTCTAATAAAAAAATAACGAATGGAGATTATCTTATGAACACAATTGTAAAATTAAAAAAACTGACACCAAATGCCATTATTCCGACTTACGGTACTGTCCAGTCTGCCGGTGCAGATCTTTATTCCGGCATGGAACAGCCTGTAACAATTGAACCGGGAAAAACTGAATTTATCCACACCGGTATCGCCATTGCCATTCCGGAAGGACTGGTCGGTCTGGTGTATGCACGAAGCGGCATGGCATGTAAAAAAGGCATTGCTCCTGCCAACAAGGTCGGTGTCATTGATGCCGATTACCGCGGTGAAATCATGGTTGCACTCTATAACCATGGAAATGAAGCTGTTACCGTTGAACCGGGCGACCGCATTGCACAGCTTGTACTGACACCATTTATTACCGCCGCTTTTGACGAAGCCGATTCTTTAGACGAAACAGACCGTGGAAACGGCGGTTTTGGTTCTACCGGAACAAAATAGCTGCAACGAAACTGCTTTGAAATGAGGTTCTATGTATTTTGAAAATATTCCTGTTTTTAGCGAATTGAATTTATTTTCTATTTTATTGAGAATTGCGCTTGCCCTGATTTTAGGCGGTGCACTAGGAATTGAACGCGAGCAGAAACAACACCCCGCCGGATTTCGTACTTATGTGATTGTGTGTCTGGGTGCAACTCTTGCCTGTATCACCAATCTTTATATGTGTGAACGACTTGGCGGCACAGACCCTGCCCGGATTCCGGCACAGGTTATCAGCGGTATCGGCTTCCTCGGCGCTGGAACAATTCTTGTCACGCGCAACAATCATGTCCGCGGTCTGACCACTGCCGCAGGGCTTTGGTGCTGTGCCACGATTGGCATTGCCGTAGGCTCCGGCTTTTACTTCGGTGCTGTTTTATGTACGGTTATGATTATATTTTCCCTGCGTATTTTGTCGCGCGTTGACAAACGGCTGATGCGTTTTAACAAGTACATCTCCATTTATGCAGAATATCAGGATTCTTCCTTTATCAAGGACCTGATTGAATACTGCAACCTGCATAATTACGAATTACATAATCTGGAAATTTATCCGACCCATGAGCAGCGTTCCGGTTTTGCCACATTTTATGTGCGTGTACAGAATCCCATTATGCGCCAAACTGTTTTAACGGATATCCGCGGTCTTTCTAATTCACTGATCATCGAAGAAATCCGTTGAATTATCCGGATATCGGATATCTTCCAGTTTGCGCTGTCTGTCTTTATGGATTCACAGATTGTACTTATCAAAATGGTTCTTCCGCAATTATCCGTTTCAACCCTTTTAGTATAATCAGATATATAGTATAATGTTTATATTAGGATGTATGAGGAGAGTTATTTATGGCAAAGTCTAATAATACATTATGCTTAGATAAATTTTACCCGGAAAAGGATTTGATGATAACAGATATTGCTCAGCAAAGTGATAAAATTATAATTCGGATGAAATCAACTTCAAGCAGTTGTAAATGTCCAAAGTGTAATCATATAACGCAAAAATATCATGGAACATATACTCGTAAAGTACAGGATTTACCTATTTTAGGAAAACAGGTTCAACTTGAAATTTGTTCACATGAGTATGCATGTTTGAATGACGAATGTGAGGCTGTTTCTATTGCTGAAACTTTTGATGGATTCCTTAATAATTATAGTCGTATGACGGAAAGATGTGCTGATTTTATCTGTACATTGGCTCTTGAAACAAGTTGTGAGGGCTGTGCCCGTGTCTGCCGCACATTAGGGATAAAAACTAGTGGTGATACCGTAATACGATTACTTTTAAAAAGATATGAATCTCTTCCAAAACCGGAAGTTAGTGATGTAATAGGTGTGGATGATTTTGCATATAAAAAGCGCCATACATATGGGACTATCATAGTAAATGAAAAAACGCACGAGCCTATAACATTGTTGGATGGAAGAAATGGGGATACATTACGGGAATGGCTTAAGAATAATAAGAATGTTAAAGTGGTTACAAGAGATAGGGCAAGTGCATATGCGAAAGTAATATCAGAAGAATTACCCGATGCAATGCAGGTGGCAGACCGATTTCATTTACATCAGAACCTACTGGAAACAATAAAAAAAGCTCTGAATCAAGAAATCCCTGCAACAATAAGTATCCCACACAATGATACATCTATCGATGCAGAAGAACATTGTAAAAAAAATGGCATCTGATGTGGATAATTATGTTGCTTATTCAGAAAAACGTTATCAAATGATCTGCCAAATACAAAATTTTTTAAAAGAAGGCTGTAGTTACCGTGAAATTGCCAAACGTATGGGAATAGGTCGCAACACAATTGCAAAATATCGTAAAGGTGATCCAAAAGAATTAAGTATGTATGGAATTCATCAAAGCAAACTGGCTCCATTTCATGATTTTATTATAGATTGTCTTAAAGAAGGATGGAGTAAAAGCAAAACTGTAAAAGCAATATACGAAAAAGGATATTCTGGCTCCAAAAGCAATGCTTTTGATTATTTATGCAAAATAGAGCAAAAAGAAAATAAATGTTTTGAGCCACAGCCATATGTCAGAACAATGACGGAGTGTTTAAAATACAAAATCGGCAGTAAGGGAAAAGATAAAGCCTATATTACACGAGAAGGTGTGTTTAGGCACATGTGGACGAATACTGAACTTTCAGATAATCATAAGAAATATATTTATGAAAAGTATCCAAATATTTGGGAACTTCAATGCTGCATAAAAGAGTTTAGAAATATTTTTAAAAATCATAATGTGCCAATGCTCTATTTATTTGTTGAAAAATATAATAAAAGTCTTCTTAAGCCATTAAGAAGTTTTGCTGAAGGATTAAAAAGAGATATAGATGCAGTTGAAAATGCTGTAGCATATGATTACAGTAATGGATTTGTGGAAGGAACTAATAGCAGATTAAAAATGATAAAACGTACAATGTATGGAAGGTGTGGCAAGCAGTTGCTAGAAGCAAAGTTGAGGTACATGGGATATAACAATAATAACGGATAATTGCGGAAGAAGAGACCGTTTCAAGTTTTGTGTAAACTATAAAAACTGATATAAGATTTGTGAATAGTTACAAATGGGCAGAGCCGATTTTCCG
>OGWQ01000400.1_pt1 | contig 33143 bp, 32 predicted proteins | sample 1576091 | NCBI WGS metagenome assembly OGWQ01 (sample SAMEA3541584, study PRJEB24748) | human gut metagenome | biome: human gut; feature: human-associated habitat; material: faeces | place: China | collected 2012
CTGTAATGGCAACAGGCGGATGCGAAGCGGTATACCGCAATACAACCAATCCACTTTTATCCTTATTCTTTTCAACATATTCTTCTACTAATTTATTAATTATTTCTGCTTGAGTAACATCTTTTTCTAAACAAACTCTTTTAAAATCTTTTTTTAAGTTTTCATCCATTTTAAAAGTTACAGTAGTAGTAGCCATAAAACCTCCCATAATTTTTAAAGTAATAAAGTTTAATTTATAACTTTATTATATGTTTTTTATAAGAGTTTGTCAAATAATATTTTATATGGCATTTTCTAAAATATTATCTTTCATTTTCTTTTGATTTTACTCTTTTTCTTGTTTGTCTTTTTGGTTTTTCTTTTTCAGCTTTAGCTTTTTCTGTAGGATCTTTAGCTTTTTTTATAGTTGTAGTTTTTTCTGTCATTTTAGCTTGTTCTCTTTCTTCTAATTTTTTTTCGTGTTCTCTAAAAATAACCATAACTTCATCTATATGATTAAGCATATCTCTTCCTACTTCAGCTATTTCTTCAGGTGTTTTTTCTCTACCTTTTGCCCAAAATTCTTTTTCATCAATTAAATTTTGAGGAAAAGATTTTAAACGATATTCTAAACCATCAGATACTTTTTCTTTTCCTCCAAATTCAAGATCTCCTAAATCTATTCTTATTCTGCCTGTTTCATAATCTCTATATGTGATATATACATAAGTTTTCTCATAATAAGATCCTTTAACATCCACTCCTGCTAACTTCATTTGTTGGATTTTGTTCTGCTCAATATCTGCTTCCATTAATTTTTTTATAAATTTATATGCTTCTTCTCCTCTAAATGTTGTGTTTTCAGGAATACCAAAATCTTTTTCAGAATAATCAAAAGTTACTACTAATCCTCTAAACAAAGGTTTTTCTCTTTTCTTTATTGAATTATTCTCTAGTTCTGTTAACTTATCAGCTAAGTAATCAAAATCTTCTGAACGATTAGTACCTACATCAATTCTACCTCTTTCAATTATTTCTCCATCTTTTATATGTTCAAAATAGAATTTATAAATTCCTTTATTCTCACTATCAAGATTTTTGTCTAAAGATTTTATTTCTTCTAATAATTCTTTAGTTAAAATTAGATTACTATAATCTTTTATACTATCATCTTTTTCATTAAATTCAATTCTCCAATATTCACTTGGTTTATCTAAATTTTCAAGTTTTTTATCTATTTCTTTTATAATTTCTTTTTCTCTTTCTAAATAATTGTTATATAGCCTTTTACTTGCTTCTTCAGCCTTTGTTGCTGCACGGAAAAGTTCACTAGGATCATTTTTTAAAGCTCCTATCCAAGACTTTAAATAGGCTGTATGATCGTTAAAGTGTTCTCCTTCTAACTTTATATTAAGTCTTGCTTGGGTAAATATAGAACATAATTCAGCAACTAATTCTTCTTTAGCATAACTTTCACTTCCAAAAACTCCTGACATATCTCTATTAAGTCTACTTTCGTGTCCTGTACTATGCCCCATTTCGTGAAGAGTAGTTCTCAAAAACGCCTCTTTTGATTTAAAGGCTTCTCTTAATGGTAATACTATTTCATCTTTAGACGGAGAATAAAATGCTTGTTCTTGAGCTAATTCTTTGATAGGACATTCAGAACTTGCTATAAAATCTTCTGCTATTTCATAAGTTTGTTCTTTATTTGCTGTTATTAATTCTAAAGGAGGGATTCCTTCAATTTGTTCAGCATTAAATACTGTAAAATATGTTGGAAATGGCTTGTCTAGTTTTTCTTCCTTTTCTACTATTTTTCCATTTTCATCTTTTTCTTTAACAGTTCTAGTAAAGATCCATTTTTCACATCTAGTTCCTTTTTCCCCTTTTTTAACATTCCATCCATTAGCTTTTGCTTGTGCGAATGTTACCCAACGAGGATCTTTATAATCATTTAATACTGCTTCCATTCCAAGTTTTAATCTATTCCCTCCTAAATACATAACTTCAGAAACAGGATTTTGTGGACGAAGCAAAGATACATCCCAACCTCTTTTAAAAATAAGATCCCCTTTTTCCATATTCTCAATTATTTTTTCTACTAATTTTTTTCTTTCCTCCATTACTATATCATAAGCATTAGCCATATAAACCTCCTTAATGTTATTATTCTTCTATAACATTTCCGTTTTCATCAACTTTTGCCAAATCTTCATCAGGAACTATATTACCTTCATCAACTATTCCCATTTCTTCCTTAAACTTTTCAATATCCATTCTTGTAAAATAATTTTCACATTCTTCTCTTAAATTTTCTTTTTTAATCATACATTCCTCCTATATATAAAATAAACTAATTAGATTTATATTTTTAATGTTTCAGACTGAAACATTGAAGTTCAGATTTATTTTTCATTTTCTTTATCTCTTGTTCTTATCCTTGTTTTTCTTTTTTTCTCTTCTTTGAATTTCTCTTTTTCTATTTTTTTTTCTTCTTTAGAAAAATTATATTTTCCACTTCTTATTTTTTCATTAATATCATTTAACTTCCAATTATCCCCAGCATAATTAATAAATAAATCTTCAAATTTAACAGAAGAGTTTATACTATTTATAATACTTTCTTCTAAAACATTATAGGAAAATCCATCATATTTTTCTCCAGCATATTCTATATTTTCTTTTAAATCTTTTACAAACTCTTTAGGAACTTCTCCAAATTTATTTTCTATGTTTTCAATAAGATATTCTGCTGTATTAAACATTTGCTCATTTTGAAATTCAATATCATTGATTTTTCCCTTAAAGTATTGTAAAACTTCAACTTTCATAGAATCACTTCCTTTTAAATTAAGATCATTTTTATCATAATAAAAGACTTGGTTATTATTTTTGTTTCCTATTTCTGCATATTCATTATTATTAAAGAGTTTTACATATTTTCCTATTTTTTCTCCATTTTCATAAAAAAGAATTTCTTTTTTGATAATAGGATCTTTTAAAGGCTCTACCCAAAGTCCTATTTTTTCTTTCTTTTCATTAAAATTATTTAAAGATGTCATTTTTTCTTGTCTTGCAAGTTCTAAAAATAAATCAGCATATTTTATTTGAGAAAGAAGATCTTCAAAACATTCTTTATAACTTCCCCTTATATCACTTGTAGGAATATCATCTACAAGGGTTGTTAAATTCCATTCTTTATCTTTAGGATCTCTATGGATAAAGTAAGTTATATTATTTTTATGAATTAATAAATCTGATGGATTTTCTGTTAATAAATTAAAAAATTTATATTCTAAGTCCTCATATTTATCTAGTTCATTTTCATTTAACTTAAAGTAAGAAAAATCAGGTTTATCTATATTTAAGAGTTCAGAAAATTCTCTATAATCTACTTTCATAAAAACCTCCATTTATTTTTGCAAGTGGAGAATCGCCCCTTGCAAAATTTTATCTTTCGTTTGAATTGCTTCTGATCCGTGATCTTGTTTCTCTTACTTTAGTTTTTTTTTTGATATTTTCTTTATCTAAATTTTTTTCTATTTCTTTTAAATTCTTTGAAAAAGTAGTAATTTTTTCTCTCGTTTTTATTATTTTTTCATAAATTTGTTCTTTGGAAAGATCCTCTTTAAAATATCTTTTTACTTCATTTGAAGAATCTTTTAAGATAAATTTATTTTCTATAAAATCTATATAAGAATTTAATCTATATTCTAAATTATCAATTATATTATCAGATGTATTTAATTCTGTTTTTAAGTCAAGAGATAAATTTTTATAAGAAAATTCATCCATTTTTAGACTGATTTTTAAATTACCTTCTTTTTTATCTTCAAGATCTTTTAAAAAGTAAAAAGCATTTTTTCCTGTTAAAGTTGTTTCAGGATTTATACCAAAATTAATATCTGAAGAATGGAAACATACTTCCAATTTATCTATATTTTTGTAGTTTATATTATCAGTTTTTGTATAATTTTCTTTTATATATTTACTTGATTTTTCAGCTTCCTGACAAAATCTAAAAAAATCATTAAAATCTTTTTCTAATATTTCTACCCATTTTTCACAGAAAAAATTGTTATCATTAAAATGTTGTCCTTTAATATCTATATTTAATTGTCCTTCTGTAAATAATGTTGATAGCTCTGTTATTAATTCTTCTTTTGATATTTGATACTCAAAGCTATTGTTTTCATTTGAAGTATGTCTATTTAATCTTGTTTTGTTTCCTGTTGAGTGTGATAATTCGTGAAGAACAGTTTTTAAATAATCCTCTTTTGAATTAAATTTTTCTAAAGGAGGAATTATTATATTATCTTTTACAGGATCATAAAAAACTTGATCTAAATTAGTTTTTTCTAATTTTATTTTTGAATTATTTAAAAGATCCTTTATAACACCAGCTGCTTCATTTTGTTCTTCTTTTTCTAAAGGAGGAATACCTTTTATTTGTTCAGCATTGAAAACTGTAAAATAAGCTAAAAATGGTTTATCTAAAAGTATTTTTTTCCCATTTTCCTCTTTATACAAAATAAGTTTTTCACATAAAGTACCTTTTTCCCCTTTTTTAACAGCCCATCCTTGTGAATTAGCTTGATTAAATGTTACCCAACGAGGATCTTTATATCCATTTTCAGCACTAGACAAAGCTAATCTTAATTTATTAATTCCTGAAAATTGGACTTCAGAAATTGGGTTTATAAATTTTTGTTTTAAACATAATTCTTGTTCAGGAGTAAATAAAGTTTCATATTTCTTTAAATTATATATAATATCATTTGCTATTTTTTTTCTTGAAGCTAAAACTACTTTTAAACTTGTAATAGATGTTTCTTGTTCTATTATATTGGTTTTTTTAGTATTTAAAGGATATTCTCCGACAAGAACTTGACGAGTTTCTCCTTTAAAAATTCCTATTCCATCAATAACATATTCTACTTTATTATCTTCTGTAACATTAACTTTATCTTGATGAAATTCATAACTTACATATTCTTTTATACTGTTGATAAATGATTTATCTATAACTTTTCCATTAAAGATTAGATCCTGTCCTTCAGCTGTTGGATAAAAAGTCAAAATAACATTTTCTTTAAAATTATTTTTACTTTGATAATTTAATATTTTATCCATTAATTCATCTTTTTTACTAGGAATAAAACAATTTTTAAATTCATCTGTTAAATTTTTTAAAGTATTTTTATAAGTTTCATTATCTAAGTTATTTAATTCAACTTCAATTTCTAGGTTATAAAATTTAATTTTGTTTTTCTCCATTAAAGACTCCTTCTAAATCTTTATTATCAGTTGAATTTTCTTCATTTATTCCTAATTCTTTTTCAGCTTTTTCTTTAAATTGTTTTTCTTTAAGAAATTGTATAAATTCATCTGTTTTTACTTCTTCCATAAAAATCTCCTCCTTTATATATTTTTTTCTCTTTTTTTTAAAGTTATAAAAAAGAAAGTTGAAAATAGTATATCCTGATACTCTTTATGATATACTTCTTTTATATCTAAAAGTATTTCTGCTAATTTTACAAATTTTTCATACTCTATTTTTTCTTCTTTTGTTAATAATTTCTTTTTTAACCTTTTTAAATTTTTTAAGACTTCTTTATCTATTCCCAATTTTTTATAATAACTATCAGGTAAATTTAATCTGTCAAATTCCATTCCAAATAAAGTTAAAGAAATAACAGGAAAAAGAGAATTAAAAAATTCTATATAAGAAACATTTAAAAATATATTTTCTTTTTCTTTGTATGCTTCACAAAGTTGTTGAATTGCTTCTTTAGGAATTTTTTTAGTTTCTCCATTTTCATATCTCTGTAAAGTTGTTGGGGGAATTTTTGTTATTTTTGAAGCTCCTTCTATAGTAAGATTACATTTTTTTCTACTTTCTTTTATTTTTTCTCCATAATAACTACTATTTAAAAAATTATATAACTCTTTTTTGGGATTTATCATATTTTTGTTGTTATAACCTCCATCATTTTTGCAAGGGGAGAATCGCCCCTTGCAAAATTTTTAGTTTCCAATTTGACTTACTTCTAAAGTTCTTATTTTTAACTCTTCTTCTAAACCAATTTCTTTATATATTTTAATAATTTCTTCAGCTTCTTCTTTTAAAAATCTAGTAGCAACTGATAATTTTAAAGTAAAAGCTATCTCTCCAAAATTATCTACTAAATAAACTTCATTTCCATTATTTAAACTTTTCAAAACAATTATTACTGAATTATCTTTCATCATTCCTCTAAAATATCATCTTTCATTTTCTTTTGATTTAGCTCTTAATCTTGTTTGTCTTTTTGGTTTTTCTTTTTCAGTTTTAGTTTTTTCAAGATTATGTATTTTACTTTTAAGATTCTCTTTTTCTGAGTTAAGAAGAGCTTCTTTTGTAGGATATTTTTCTTGTATCTCTTTACTAGCATATTGTTCATAAAGATGATCAAGTTTTTCAAAATGGTTATAATGGTATCTTGTGGCATTTTCATCATTAGCATAAGTAAAACTGATAGCTTTTTTTATAAGTTCTTTATCATTTCTAAATTTCTTATCAGCATAATCAAAACCATCAAAGCCATGATTTTTTACAGCTTCTTTAACTACTTCAAGATCAGCTTTAAGTCTTTCACTTGCATACCTTAAGACATTATAATCTTCTTTTACCAATTTTAATATAAGCTCTTTATCATTTCTAAGACTTTCAGAAGCATATTGAATATTACAAGGATTATTATTATCTTTTACAGCATTTTCAACAATTTCTTTATCATCTTTAAGTTTATCAGAAACAAATTCCAAATTGCTTCCATTTCTATTTACAGCTTCTAAAGCAATATCTTTATCGCCTTTAAGTCTGTCAGAAGCATATCTAAATGCCAAACTAGTATTTTGAATAGCAGTCATAAGAACTTCTTTATTATCTCTTAATCTTTCAGAAGCATATTTAAGCATAGAACCATCATTTTTTACACCTGCTATTACAAAATCTTTATCATCTTTAAGTCTATCTGAAGCATACTTAATAAATATGCCCGGTGTAGGATTTTGAACAATATCTTTTAATTTCTCTTGAACTTCATTTAGAAGAAAATCTTTATCATCTTTAAGTCTATCAGATAAAAATTCTAAAATATGATGATTATCACAAGGAAAAGAAAGAGCTTTTACAACTACTTCTTTATCATCTTTTAATCTTTCACTGGCATATTCTAAAGATCTAAAATCTATTGTTAAAATTTCCATCATAAAATCTTTATTATCTTTGATTTTATCTCCAGCAAATTTTAATATTTCAGGATTCATTTGAACTGCTGTTTTAACTATATCAAAGTTATTTTTTAATCTGTCAGAAGCAAATTGTAAAGCTGTAGTATTATAATTAAGAATTGCTCTTCTAACAACCATATCATTATCTTGAAGTTCTTTACTAGCAAATTCCAAGGCGTCAGGATTTTTTTCAATTGCTTTTAAAACTATATCCTTATCATTACGAAGATTTTGAGAAGCATATTTTATAATACTGTCTTCAACTTCAGCTTTACCTTCCCTGTCTATTTTTAGTCTATGTCCTATATCTTGATTATTGATAGCTTGGAGCATAAATTCTTTATTATCTTTAAATTTATTAGATAATTTACTAAAATCATATTTTCCATCTAGTATTTTTCCTAAAACATAGATTTCATCTCTATTTCTAAAAAAATCCATTATATTTTCTATTAATCCTTTTTGTTCTGCCATTTTTATTTTCTCCTATCTTTCCCATTGATTATCTTTGCCATTATTAATTTTTTCAACCCAAGCATTAGATTCTAAATCATTTTTTTCTAATCTTTCCCAAGGTTTTACTAACTGAAATTCTATACTTTCAGCAGAATAATTTTTTTCTTTATCGAAATATTCTTCTTTAATATTCTCTCCAATGTAAGCAAAAGACATTTTATTTTGTTTAAGAGCTGTAATAACAATTTCTTTATTATTTTTTAAAGTATCAGAAGCAAATTCCAATGCTTTACCATCATTTTTAACAGCATTCATAACCACTTCAGGATCATTTTTATTTTTTTCTGATAAGTATTCTAAATTACAACCATCATTCTTTACAACTTCTAAAGCAATATCCTTATCATCTTTGAATTTATCAGAGGTATACATAATTGCATATCCATTATTTTTAACAGCTTCAAGAATAATGTCTTTATTGCTTTTAAGTTCAGAAGAAGCAAATATTAAAACCATACCATCATTTTTAACAGCGTTCATAACTACTTCAATATCATTTCTAAGTCTGTCAGAAGCAAATTCCAACGCCCAACCACAATCTTTGACAGCTCTCATAACTACATTTTTATCATCACGAAGTTTTTCTGAAGCATATTGAAGCATATACCCTTGATTTATAATTACTTCTAAAATTAACTCTTTATTATTTTTAAGTCTATTTGACGCAAACTCTAACGCACTTCCATCTTGTTTAATAGCTTCTAAAACAATCTCGTCATCATCTTTTAGTTTAATACTTGCATATTTTAAAGAACTTCCTCTTTCCTTAACAGCAGTCATAACCACATCAAAATCATCTTTTAATTTATCTGACGCAAATTCTAAGTTCCAACCACTACTTTTAACAATTTCTAAAATAAATTTTTTATTATTTTTAAGCTTATCTGATGCCCATTCTAATGGCTTTATAGCTTTCCATATGAGTTCTTTATTATTTTTTATTACAACAGAGTAGTAAGATTTTTTACAAGCTTCTAAAACTACCTCTTTGTCATTTTTAAGCCTGTCTGAAGCAAATTTTAAGGCACTACTATGTTTTTTAACTTCTTTTAAAACTTGATCTTTATTGTCCCAATCAATTTTTTTCATAATTTTCCTCCTATAATTATCTCCTATAATTATCTTTCATTGTTCCTCCAAAATTTTATTTTTCTTTCTTAATTGATGAAAAAAGAAGATTGAAAATAATATATCTTGATATTCTTTATTTTTTATTTCCCCTTTTTTCATATCTAAAGCTATTTCAACTAATTTTAAAAATCTTTTATATTCTATTTGTTCTTCTTTTGTTAATAACTTTTTTCTTTGATCCAATTTTCTTAGTTCTGATAACTTTTTTAAAGTATTTCTATCTATACCCAATTTTTCATAATAATCATCAGAAAGATTTAATTTATGAAATTCCATTCCAGCTAGAGTTAAAGAAATAACAGGAAAAAGAGAATTAAAAAATTCTATATAAGAAACATTTAAAAATATATTTTCTTTTTCTTTGTATGCTTCACAAAGTTGTTGAATTGCTTCTTTAGGAATTTTTTTAGTTTCTCCATTTTCATATCTCTGTAAAGTTGTTGGGGGAATTTTTGTTATTTTTGAAGCTCCTTCTATAGTAAGATTACATTTTTTTCTACTTTCTTTTATTTTTTCTCCATAATAACTACTATTTAAAAAATTATATAACTCTTTTTTGGGATTTATCATATTTTTGTTGTTATAACCTCCATCATTTTTGCAAGGGGAGAATCGCCCCTTGCAAAATTTTTAGTTTTCAATTTGACTTCTTCTTTTAAAATATTCTTTGATTATCATTTTTTCTCCTGCTTATTTTTTTCAGGATAACCAGCATTTTCAAAATTAACATATTTTTTATTATTATAATCAGTTATTTTTATTTTTAAATATCCTTCATATTCTTTTTTATTTTTTCCAATTAGTTTAAAAGATACTTTTTTTCCTGCTATTAAATTTTTAGCTCTTGTTTTAGTGATCTTTAAATTGTTATCAAAATACTTCATTTCTTCCCATAATGTAAATGTGCAGCCATCTTTATATCCATCACAAGAATAAAAGATTTTTCCTGCTTTAGATTTTCTTTCATATACATTTTTTCCACACATAGGACAAATACCAATAACTTCTCTTGTATCTTCTTCTACTTTCTTTTCTATTTCTACATTGCTATTTACTATTTTTCCAATTTCTTCTTCAGTTAGTTTAATCAGATCTTTTACTTGCATTTCTTCTTTATAGACTTTTTTCAATGCTTTAGAGAAAACCATAGTTCTTGCAGCATATAAGTCTATTTCTAATTTATTTAATGTTTCTATTAAATAAATTCCTTTTTCTTCTATTGAAAAACTACCTTTAGATTGAGAAAAATATCCTTCAGCTTTACATTTTTCAATAGTTGGTGTACGAGTTGCTTCTGTTCCTATCTCTACCCCTTCAAGCATAGCTTTATATTCTTCATCTTCTGTAGTTTTTTCTGTCCTAAAAGGATTTTTTAGATAATTAGATAACTCTTCTTCTGTAACTTTTTTCTTAGGTTGAGTTTTCTTTTCTCTTGTATTAAATGTAATATTAAATTCTTCATCTTTTGTAAAACTTGGTAAAGGATCTTTGAAATCTCTAGGCTCATATTTATAAAATCCTTCATTTACAAGAGTTTCTCCTGATAGTTTAAATATACATTCAGGATCATTTATGCTTACTAATTCTACAGTTAATTTTTTAGTTAAAGTTTTTTCTGATAAAAAATTACTTATAAATCTATTTTTTATAACTTCATAGATAAGTTTCTCATTGCCAATTAATTCTGCTTCTTTTCCTGTAGGAATAATTGCACTATGGCTTTCAATTTTAGAACTATCAAATATTTTCTTTGTATCTTTAAATTCTAGTGGATATTTAGAAAAAATTTCTATTATTTTCTTTACCTTATCTTTTTCATTTTCAGCAAGATATTCTGTATTTGTACGAGGATAAGTTATTAATCCTTTTTCGTATAATCCTTGTATAACTTCCATTGATGAAGAAAAATCTATTTTATGATGTTTTGACAAGAATGATTGTAAGTTAGATAAAGAAAATAATTTACTTGCTTGTTTTATAATTTCTTTTTCTTCTACATTACAAACCTTTATATTTCCTGATATTAACTTAGAATAGTTATCTGCTTCTAATTTTTCATCTAATTTCTTTGAAGCTGTAAGAGTTATATCTATTCCATCTTTTTTTAAAATTCCTTCAGCTTGGTAATAAGTTTTTGATACAAAATTTTTAATTTCCATATCTCTATCATAAATAAATTTAACAACAGGGATCATAACTCTTCCAACATTTAATCTTACTCCTGTTTTATTTTTTAAAAATACAGATAGATTAATTCCTAATAGCCAATCTATATAAGTTCTCGCTATTCCTTCATTATGTAGATCTGTATACTTTTTATTATCTTCAGATAATTTTATTTGTGTTCTTATAGTTTCTTCAGTCTGTTCAGGCAGCCAAAGTCTTTTTACAGGTTTTTTATTATTTAAAATCTCTAATAAGTTATCAATGATAAGTTGTCCTTCTCTGTCTGAATCTCCACAATGTATAATTTCTTCAACATCAGATCTTTCTAATAATTCTTTTATTATTTTGACTTGTGCAACTACTCCTTCATCTGCTGCTTTTGTTTCTTTATTTTTTTTATATTTATATTTAAAATTTTCAGGAATAAAAGGTAATGGAATATCTTTCCAAGCTGTTTTTTGTCCTAAATAATCAGATACATCATAAAGTTGATATAAATGTCCTAATGCCCAAGTGATAATATAATTTTTACTTTCTATATATCCATTTTTATTTTCTCTAACATTAAGAGCTTTTGCTATTGTTCTACCTAGACTTGGTTTTTCTGCTATTATTAATCTCATTTTTTGTATTCCTCCTTCTGTTTTATTTTTTTAATAAGTAAACTTATAAATTTTCTAAAAATTTTAAAAATCTTATAAAATTACTTATTTTTTGAATAAAAATTATTTTTTGAAGCTCATAAAATCAACTTTAACAGGACTTTTGGATATTTAACTAATAAATTATCTTTTAAAAGCCGAAAGGATGTTAAAATTGATTTTATTGAGTTTTAATTAAATTTCTTCTATTTCTAAAGAATTTTCTTCTAATTTTTGATTAATTTTACTATTTTCTAATTCTTTTTCTAATTTTAAGAAATCAAATTGCACTGGAGTTCCTTCTTCTTCTTTTTCAATTTCTTTATCTAAAACTTCTGTAATTTTTTTTCTATCAATTTCTAATTCAAGAATCCGTTCTATAAAAGTTTTTGGTATTTGAGGAATCCAAGAATCTAAAATATTTTTTTCTTTTAAATGTTCAATTATATCTAATTTTATTTGTTCTTTTTTATTTAGTTGATTTTTTAATCTCTCTAAATTAAAAGATAAAGTCTTTTCTAGTAAATCCTGTTTTCTAAAAAATTCTGTCTTTAGGTATTTTATAAGATCTTCATTTGTAAAATCAGCTAGATATTCAGAATATTCTTTTTCATATTCTTCTTTAGTTAAATAATTTTCTTTTTTTATAAGTTTATCCAAAATATTTTTCTTTAATTCTATAATTTCTTCTCTTTTTAAAGTTAATATTCTTTTTTCTTCTTTGGATAAATCTTCATTTTTTAGTATTTCTTCAACGAAAAGATCCTCTCCTAATTCATTTATAACAAGTTTTAAAGCCTTGTAACTTTTTGTTAAATATATTAAATATTCAGCAGCATATTCTGTAACTCCTTGATTTATTAACTTATCTACAAATCTTAAATAAGAAGGATAAGGAATGTTATAATCTGCATTATCTTTAAATTTTTTATGTTTAAACCAAAATATTTTGTTGCCTTTGACAGGATTTTTTCCTGATAATAACAACAAGATTTTTTCATAAGGTAATACTCTTACTTCTCCTGGTGTCATTAATGCCCTAGCTTGATAAGATTCACTTCTATTTTCCATAAAGAAACCTTTTCCTGATCTTGTAATAACTTTTTCAGTTTTATTTCCCATCATATCGCTTATCATTTTAGGTGTTTCTTTATCATTTGGAGTAAAATATAGTTGTATTCTACAGTTATCAATAATAGAATTGTCCTTACCATAAATTTTATTTAATTGATTTATCGATTGAACAATTAAAAGAGCTTTTAATCCATAACCAGCAATATAAGCAAGAGCTTCTTCAAATAAACTTAAATTTCCAAGAGCTGGAAACTCATCTATTAAAAATAAAATTCTTTTATTTTTAAGTTTTGAATAGTCTACTTTTTCTTCATAAATAAATTTATTTAAAGATTTTTGGATTTGATTTAAGTTTATCTCTTTTTTCTTTTCTATATCAATTTTTTTTCTGTTGTTAAATTCCATTTTATCAGTAAGCTCGTAGATTGTTTGAGTAAGAATAAGTCTGAATAAAGGTTTAGTCATTTTTATAGCCTTTGGTGGAGTTATTAGATATAGAGATATTCTATTGTTCATAATTTCTTTTGGAGTTATATCTGACTTTTGAATATTTCTCATAACTCTTGGATCTTTAAAGATTGCTAACTTATTAATACAAGTAGAAAATATACTTCCTCTTTCTTTATCAGGTGTAGCAAATATAGTTGCAAATGTAGATCCAACAAGTGGATGTAAATTCGTATCTTGTAAGTATAAATCCATAAAAGAAAGATTATTAACTCCTTGATTTTTCAAGGAATTAAAATGATTAAACGGAGAAATTTTTTCTCCATTCTCATCAGTTTTATCAACAATATCTCCATAATCATCTAATTGTTTTGCTATAACTTTTCCTATTTTATCAATTAAAGGCTCTTTAGGATCTTCTAAAAATTTCATAATATCTATAAATGAAGCATTTACATTAACATATTTTACGTGAAGAATAACTGCTGTAAGAAGATTTATAGCTGAACTTATCCAATGATCTGATTCTCCTTTTCCATCAGTATCAAGTAATGTTATTGCTATAGCTCTTGAATCTTCTTGTTCAGATCTTGTTCCTACTTTTACAAGAGTAAGAGGGTTATAACTTATTCCTTCTCCTGTATCATCCATAGGATTGAAAAAAATACATTTTTGCTTTAAAATACTTCTTCTAAAACCTGATGTTAAATCCCAACATTCCCCTTTTATATCATTAACTATTACAGAAGATGTCCAAGTATAAAGAGTAGTAAGAACTGTATTAATTCCTTTTCCTGTACGAGTTGGAGCCATATTCATAATATGTTCTACTCCATTATCTGTTATTAATTTATTATCTTCTGTCATTCCAAGAACTACACCATCATTAGGATTTTTAGTTATTCCCATTTTATCTATTTCTTCACTATCTGCAAATTTAGCTGTTCCATAATAATCAGGAGTTTTTCTTTTCATAAAAATAAGAAGAATTATTCCAACATTTAAAAATAAATAAAATCTTTGAAAATCACTTTGAGTATCAGATTTTAAATTTTTGGAAAAAATAAGAATAGGATTTAGAGTTATTCCTTCTCTATTCCCATATTTATTTTTACTTAAAGTTATTAAAGGTTTTACTATCTTATCTAAATTACTATATTTATTTGCTAATATTAATAAAAATATATTATTAATAATTAGTAATCCTGCCATTGAAAGTATTAAAAATTGTTTAAATTTTTTCATATAATTTTCCTTTTTCACAATATGTTGTGGCAAAATCTTGTGGCCAATTAAAAATTAGCACAAGATTTTGTGTTTTAAAATTTATATTCTATCTTTAATCCAGCATTTTTATATTGAAAATCATAATACATATCTATTTTTGATTGTTCAGTTAATATTCCTATATTTAATTCAATACTTGGTTTATCTTCATCTAAATGAGTATAAATTTTTTCTTCATCATCATTATATCCAAAAACATAATTTGAAAAAATTCCCATACTTAAATCTAAATTATCAAAATAATAAATATTTTTAGTAAATCCTAAACCAAGTTTATTTGAAAGTATAGTTGTTTCATAGCTTCCATCTAATTCTACTGTTTCAGTTATAGGAATAGAGATATTACTATAAATCATACCTACGAACATATCTTCAACTTGATAATAAGAACTTTTTCCGTTTAAATATCCAAGATTTAAGCCCAATTCCCAATTATAATCTCCTTCTTGAAAGTAATTATAATCTAAAGAAAAATACATATTATCTGTTTTTTCTTTTAAAAACTCACTTTTAGAATATCCAGCATTTAATTTTATATTTATATTGTTGTTAATTCCATATTGAATAGAAGCTAAAAATCCATTATTTTTGAATTTTTCATCATCTGCTGCTTCAAATTTTGAATTGCTACCAAATAAATCAATATTAAATAAGTATAAATCTTCTGTTACTTTAGATGTCATTTTTGAATTTTTTATAAAATCTGCTGCAACCTTATTTTGTAAAGGATTTTTATTATCTTCTATACTTTTTTTATCAAATTTTTTTTGTTCATAATTGATAGAAATTTTAAGAAGATCTTCTAAAATAGAAGGATTTTTAATCTCTACGACATTTTCAGAAACATAAACTTCTTCATTCAATTTTTCTTCTTCTATTTTTTGTTTTTCAAATTCTTTTATTTCTTTAATTTTTAACTGATTAGCTTCAGGCATAATTTCAGAAATTGGAACTCTTTTATAAGCACCATTTTCTAAAGGAACAAGAACTGTTTCTTCTGCCATTACTAGATTACTTAATGCTATTAATAATCCCAATATACCTATCTTTTGCATTTTTCCCTCCAAATTCATTTATTTTTTAAATTTGTGAAAAGCTATATACAAATATGAATGTAAAAAAAATAACAAATAGGAAAACTATTACTTTTATAATAAATCCTAATATTTTTTTCATAAGCTCTCCTCAAAAGCATATATTAATTCAGCTTTATTTTTCATTTGATCTTTTTTTATAACTCCCATATAGGAACTGTCAAATGATCTTTTATGTTTTCCAAGCATAAAATATTCATCTTTCTTTAAAGTATATTTTCCAATTTTTAAAGGTAGTTTTCTTCCTAAAGAATCTACTTTAGATAAATTTTTTTTTATTATTTTTCCATTTATTAGCAAATTATCATTTATCTCTACTGTATCTCCTTCTACTCCAGCTACTATTTTTATAAAACCAACTGTACTTTTTCTTATATAAGACCTTTCAAGCATAAAATTTTTTAAATCTTCTGATACTGTAAAAGTTACTATATCTCCCTTTTTTATATTTTCTAAAGGATAAAGTTTATAAATTCCTGTTGGAATTGAATTACTCCGATTTATAGAATAATTTGACTTTAAATAAGAAAAAATAAATGTTCCAACCACTACTATTGATATTAAATTAATAAAAAATAATTTAATTTTTTCATAGGAAGATTTTTCTTTTTTTCTAAATATGTTTATATTCTTTCCATTTTTCATTAAATTTATCAGTATCTCCTTCCACTTCCCTATATATTGTTTCACACATTGATTGATCTTGTGGACTTGAAGCAGCAACATAAGAAAGTTCAATAGGCGTTAAATTAAGATCTATTACTTTTCCACCATTAGATTTTATATAATAATCTTGTTTTGGAGTAGCAGTTCTTATAAGTGCTATTTCTCTTTCATTTAAACCGAATTTATAATATGCTTCCTCTATTTCAGTATCAGGTGCTATATTTGGATTTGGTAAATAAATTTTAGTAGGACAACTTTCAAGTAAAGAGTTCTTGATATTAGAATTAATAACATCTGAAAGAGATTGTGTAGCCATAATTACTGATACATTTTTCTTTCTAAGAGTTTTCAACCAATCTTTTATCTTGCTTGAAAACATTGGATTATCTAAAAATAACCAGCACTCATCAAGAATCATATAAGTAGGAATCATTTTTTCCATAGGAGTATTTTCTGAAGGAAAAAGCTCTGTTTCTATTCTGTGGAAAAGATATGTAAGCATTGAAAATAGCATTTTAGAATCAAATATATTTTCCATTTCAAAAACTTGCCAAAGGTTATCATTTCTTATATCATCTTGATCGTTATCAAAATATTTTCCATAAATTCCTTCAGCTTCATCTTTTGTATAAGCCTTTAAAATATTATTTAATTCAGAATCTTGAAGAAGTAAAAGTAAAGATGTTATAGTTCTATCATTTTCATCTGAATTAGCCAAATTTCCAAGTGCTTCAGTCAAAAGAGATTTAGCTTTTGGTGTAACTTTATAATTTTCTTGTTCTAATATTGAAATAAGCCATTCTAAAGCCCATTCTTTTTCTGAATCTTTATTAATATATCTCAAAGGCTGGAATGAAATTTGATCTTTTCCTATATTATAAAATTTTCCACCCACAGCTCTTGTAAGAACTCTGGAAGATCCTCCCTTATCAAAAAATATAACCCTTGAATTATATTTTTTGCTTTGATAAGCCAGTGTATTTAAAAGAACTGATTTTCCAGCTCCTGTCATTCCAAGAACTAAAGTATGTCCTACATCCCCTATATGATTATTAAATTTAAAAGAACTATTGTCTTGGCTTTGACAAAATAGAAGTGCTTCTTTTTTCAAATGTTTATTAATCTTATCTCCATCCCAATCCATAGTTATTGGTATAAGAGAAACTAAATTATATGTCGTTAATAATGGTTTTCTAAGTCCGTGTTCAACATTACCTGGTATAGTTGAAAAAAATCCTTCTAAACAGTTTACTGTTTCATCAACTGCTTGAAAACCTCTATCATTTATAGTTTTCATTACAAGTTTTACATTTTTTTCTAATTTTTCTTTATCTTCTTCAAGTAAAACAATATTTAAAGAAAAATATCCGTTTGTAACGACTTTTTTTCTTGTATCTGTTTCTAAGCTATCAGCTTGTCCTTGTAGTTCATCTGCATAACTTGAATCATTAATAGCTATTTCCCCTGAAGCTCTATCAGCCATTTTTTCTATAAATTGACGACGCTCATTATTAGCAGCTTTTCCATAAGCTTTAAAAATTTTTATAGCTTGTTCATCAGAAATATAAATAAATCTACTATTCCATCTGTATTCAACGCCAAGTCTTGATAATTCATCAAAAACACCACATTCATTTTCATCAATATATGAAAGTATACTAATTACTCTTAAGTATTTATTTCCAACTTGTATATTTGCAAACTCATTTTTTATATCTTTATCAGATATATAACTATCTAAATATTGTCCTTTTATATATTTAACATATCTTTCCTCTCCTGTTATACATCTATGAAGAAATGTAGTAACTTCATCAGGAGTTAATTTTTCTAAAGACAAAAAATGTTGTTTTAAAAGATTTAGTATATTATCTACTTCTTCTTCATATTTTTTTAAGATCTCATCTGTATAATTTTCAGAAACTGTTTCTATAAACAAAGATTTTATCTTATTTTCTTTATCTTTAGGAGGGAAATATGTAATACTTAAATAATTATCAGATTCATAATATTTCCCTGAAATGTAGTCTTTTTTTCTTGAATTATCCATCTCTTGTAGAATTTTTTCATTAAAATGACTTTCAGGATATTCTTTTACAGATCTTCTGATACTGTCAAAATGAATTACAAATTTTTCACTAAATCTTTTAAATACATCATTTATAAGATGTCTATGCATAAATAACATATAATCCGTTTGATGATCCATATCGTCGCATTTGTATTTATAAATCGTTGTTATAGAGCCATTTTTATTTATAATAGTTCCATCTTGATAAACATAATTAGAAACTATATAGTCTGTAACTCTGTCTTTATAAGTCGGATCATATTCCATATCTGTTTTTAATATAAATAAAATTGCTATAACACCAGCAATTAAAAAATAAAACATCATAGGCTCTCCTTATTTTTTCTCAATTTATCCTTTATTTCTTGAATCCTTTCCAATCTTTTTAATTCTTCTTCTAAATCTTCTTGATTTTCATTTTCATCTTCATTAACTTCTATATTTTCTTGAAAATTATCTTCTATTAATTCAGCATTTTTAGAATAATTTTGATATTCTTTATATTTTCTTAAAAATATGAAGATAATTACTATAAAAGAAATTCCTAAAAGAATTTTAGAGATATTGATTAAAGTATTAAATATATCCATTACAGCTCCTTTTTAGTATGATAGATATTTTTTCCTATTCATCCTGAAAATCCCTTCTATCATAGTTTCATCTTTATAGTTCAAATATCTAAAAAGTACATATAAAAGGACTACTAAAACACCAGCTATAAAATTTTTAAAAAGTAAAACTAAAAAAACTCCTGCTGCCAATAATCCATAATAAAGATTTCTTGGCAATCCAGCTATTAATAATGGTTTTGTAAACATTACCATACAAGGAATAGCTGTTTCTGACCTATCTACTCTTTCTCTTTTCATAAGTTCCTCCTAAAGATTTACTTTTAATATAAAATCTTCTATTTCTTCTAGTTTTCGTCTTTGTAAAATACTTAATTGAATTTCATTCATTTTTAAAGTGTTTTTTGCATAGTATAATAATCTCTCTTTTTCCTTTGTTGAAAAACTATCATCTTGTTCTGAAGAATAAATATTTCTTAAAATATACTGATTATTATTTCTGTTATAACCTTCACAAATATCAATACTTCCTAAATATCTTTTATAATTTTTCATCTTAACAGTTATAAGAATATTGATTGCCATTCCTATATCTTCACTCATTGGTTTTCCATAAGCTGAATTTATATACATTTCCAACTTTTTAAGTCCTCCAAGTCCATCATCTGCGTGAATTGTTGATATTCCTCCAGGATGTCCACTGTTAAATCCTGATATTAATTCATATCCTGCTTTTCCATCACGAATTTCTCCAAAAATAACTCTTTCAGGAGAAGCTCTCATACAATATTTTAAAGCCTGTTCAGGACTAAATATCTTTGGAATTGTCTGTATTCTATTAACGTTTGTAGAATTTATTTGAAGTTCAGGAGTATCTTCTATAATAATTGTCCTTTCATTTTTATCTTCAATTACTTTTAGAAGTCCATTAAGAAAGGTTGTTTTTCCTGTGTCAGTTCCTCCAATAATAAGAATATTTTTATAATTTAAAACTGAATTTACACATAAATTATAAGTTTCTTCTGTTAAATATCCATCTTTTAAATAACTTTCAAGACTTTTTACTATTATATTTTGCTTTCTTATATTTATTGTAGGATTTGGTACTATTGGAGGAATTGCCCCTTCTATTCTTACTTTTTGACCTGTGCTTAATATAAGTTTTGTAGAAATATTAGGATCATTTTCTGTTAATTGTTTATTATCAAGAGTTGCAAGAGTTTTTAAAAGATTTGTTAATTGGTTATTATCACTTTCATAATCTTTCTCTATAAATCCAATTCCAAGATTTTTTGTGAATATTTTTTTATTAGTATTTATACAAACCTCTGTTACTTCAGATTTTTCATAAATATCTTCATATATTTTCAAATTTCTCAAAATTTGACTTATATTTTTTTCTGCTACCTTATTAATATGCCCCATAAAATTCTACCCTTGTATTTCTTTCTTTATTCTTACCATTTTATTACTCTTATTTCTTGTAAAATATTCTTCAATATTAATATTTTTAGAAAGTTCTTCAAAATTTTCAAGAGAATTTATAAGTAAAGAAGTTATCTTCATATCTAAATCTTGAACGTCCTTATTATAAATTTTCTCTAATTCAGGTTTTAACATTTTACAAATAGCTTTTATCCAAGCCATTCTTTCTTTTTTTTGTTGTTCTTGTAACATTATTTTAAGATCTGTTAATTCCATCTCTTTTAAAAATATTTTTTCTTCAACAGTAAGTCTTTTTTTATTAGCTTTTTTTAATTGAATTTCGTTATATCTTTTTTGTTTCTCTGTTAATTCTTCTTTTTCCTCAATAATTACCTCTGTATTACTATTAACTGATATACTCTGATTTTCTGTAGTTATTATTTCTTTTTTTTCCATAGTTGCTCCTTTTTTATATTCTAGTATCTTTTATTTTCTACCTCTTTTTTTATCTTGGATTTCTTGGTAAGTATTTTTTCCACCTTCAAAAGTTCCTTTCAAAAAACTTCCTATTTTTCCACCTATTGTTTCTCCTGCTTTTGCTCCTGATATTCCTCCCTTAGCAGCTCCTACTCCTACCTTTCCTGCTGTTACTCCTCCACTAATAGCTTTTCCTAATCTACTTATACCATTACGTGCCATTCCCATAAGTTCTGATGAATCTCCAAAATTTGTAACTCCTGATACAAGAGTTTGTGCCAATTCATTTCCTCTTAATGTAACTAAAGCTAACATTCCCATTGCTGCTAACCAATAGAAAAGAGCTGAGGTTTCATTTTCTATTTTATCAATATTTTCTGTAAAAACACCTTTTGTTAAAAAATTCATAAAAAAAGACATCAAATACTGAATCACAAATAATTTCATATTAAGATTTATAATAGTTCCGACAACTTTTTCTCCAACAAATCTTAATTTTTCAAACATCATAAAAGGAATTAAAATTATAACTAAAGAAGTAATCGCCATATATTCTATAATTATCATTCCAATAGCTAAAGCAATTCTTGCAAAGATAAATAACCCAACTAACACTCCAGCAAATATAAGATATGTTGAAGGTTTTAAAATAGAAACTTTTTCTGTCATTTTAGCTAAAGTATCGTATGCAAAGCGTAAAGTATCATATGGTAGATTTTCTATTGGTATAGGAGTTTTTCCAGTTGAAGTTTTCAAAAAATGTTGAAACATACTATTAAATAAATCTATAAAACTATGAAAATAATAAATGATTATATACAGAAATGCCCAAACTTTAATTTTATCTTTTAAGATAGTTAAAGGATTAGTTCCTGCTTTTGCTAATAAAAGACTTGAACACAACTCATACATAAAAAACCAACCTAACATATGATATGCTACTGGTTTTAATAAACTTATACTTCCTGAAAAATCTGTACTTAACTCTTTAAAAATAGTTGTTATTAAAGGTTCCATAACTACCTCTTTTCTTAATAATTTTGATATTTTTCTCTAGCTTTTTTTATATCTTCTTTTTCTTCAGGACTTAATTCTAACATTATTTCTGCTTTAAAATCTTCTGCCACTCTTTCCCATTTTTCTAATTCTTTTTCTGCTTTTTCACTTCCATTATCTGCTAATCTTTGTAGTTCTTTTTTTATAGCTAAATATTCTTTTTGAGCTTCTATATTGTGTTTTTTATATGCTTTTGTTAAAAGTTCTCTTTTATATGATTTGCTCGTTGTATTTATTTTTTCTCCACAAGCTGTTAATAAACTCATCATTAAAGATAATACCAATAATTTCTTCATAAGCTCCTCCTATAATTTAATTTTCTTTACATTTTTCTAGTAATTCATCAGTTTTATATTCAAGTATTACAAAATTTCTTTGATTAAAATCAAAGAAAATATACATTATCTCTATAAAAGTTAATAAAACTATTTTCTTTGCCATTTCATAATCACTTATATAAGTAAAATAATTTATTATAAAAGCAATTATTAAAATTAATATTGAAACTAATATCTTATTTTGTTTCTTTAAATTTAATTTTTTAATAAAGAACAGAAAAATTAAAAACATTGCAAAATTAGTTTTTAAATTTATTTTATAAAAAATAGATTCTAAAATAACTATAAATACATAAAATATAATTTCTTTCATATTAAGATTCATATTTTCAGCATATATAAGTTTTCCTTGCTTATATTTCTCTATCATTTTATTTTGATATTTTTCTGTTCTATACATAATTAAATGACAAAAATGTATAAAAGTTAAAATTATAAATATTTTTATCATTTTTAAAATCTTCCTTTAATACTGATATTTTTTTCTAGCTTTTTTTATATCTTCTTTTTCTTCAGGACTTAACTCTAACATTCTTTTAGCTTTTTCATCTTCTAATCTCATTCTTGCTTCTTCTTCAGCTAATCTTTCAGCTTCCATAATAAGTCTTTTTGCTTCTAACTCATTCATTCTAGCAATTTTGTTATTTAACTGATCTATTCCTTTTTTAGTAGCCATACTTGATTGTAAGTTTCCTTTAGCTCCATCTGTAATTGCCATAAATCTTGCCATAGCTTGATTATCTTTCTCATTTTGCTCTAAAATTGTTGTTGCTGTCTTTAGATGTTCTTTTAAGTTATCATTTCTATTTTGAGAAAGTCTATAGGTTTCTTCTGCTAACTCTTTACTGTCCATTTTTGATAGTCTTTCTTTTGTAGCATAAATTTGTTCAAAGTTACTATCTATTGATTCAGCATTTCTAAGAATTGATTTAGAATTACTATTTATTGTATTCAAGTCATTTAAAGCTTGTGTAAGTGCTGTATTTTCTTCTCCTAAAAAAGCTCCTGACCAAGCTTCAAGATTTGTTAAATCAGCTTGAAGTTGCTCTAACTGTTGTTGAGTTTGAATTATACTTTCTGTTGCTGTTTTTACTTGTTCTATTTTTTGTAGTATTAACATTTGATAATTTTGCATATTCTGTCTATGATTAGCTGGATCATAAACAGTTAGTGAATAACCTTTAACTGCCATAGATAAAAATAAACTTATTGTTAAAAATTTTTTCATACAAACCTCCTATTTCTTATAGGCTTCTAAAATTAAATCTTTATTAACAAATAAACCAACAGTATAACCATTTCTTATTTTTAATGAAGGCTGTACATTTAAAACTTTATTAGCATAGGCATTACCTACATTTATAGCTTGTGTTCCTCCTCCATCTATTGCGTCATTTTTCCAAGAATCACTCTCATCATCATTATCTTCTTTAACTGCTCCTGCTCCAACTCCAAGAATTGCTGACATAATTACTGACGCAAAAACTTTTCCTATTTTAGTATCTACTTTATCTTTAACTCCACTAGCTCCTAATTTATCTACTAAATTCATAGCTCCTATATTAATAGACTTTTGATTAGGAAGAGTTATTCTATTAATTACTGCTTGAACTCTTTCTTGTCCAAAAGACACATCAGAACTATATTTTCCTATTACTCTACTTCCAGCTGGAATAAGTAAAATAGTTCCTGTAGCACTATCAAAAACATCTGTTTTAACTACTGCTGTAATTTCTCCTGGTAAGTCAGAGTTGATAGCTGTTTCTAAAGTAAGTGGAATTATAGTTCCTGCTTTTACCTCATATTTGGAAATCGCAGGTTGAAGTTGTCTTTGAAGAATAAATTCATCTACTGTAGAATTTAAAGCAAAGTTTCTTTTATATTCTTGGAGATTTGGGTCTTCTTTTGGGTATTCAGGAAATGGAGGTATATTTATTTCTCCATAAGGATTAACTGCTTTTGTTGTTGCTGGTTTTTCTTCATAACTTCCACTTCCTTGAATTAAAGTTAAAGAAGCTCTTTTTCTTTCTTGCTCCCAAGCAAGTCTTTCTTGTCTATACTGTTCTTGAAGCATTTTTAGTTCATATTCTTTTTGTAGTCTTAATTTTTCTAACTCCAAATCATTATTATTTGCTTGGGTTTTTAGAACAGGATTAGTATTTACTATTTTTTCAATCTCTTCAGTAGTAGAAATATTTTCTGATTCATCTATTCTTTCAGATTTATTAAGAACTGTTTTTTTATTTTTAGTATTCTCCTCTTTTTTTCCACCTATAGATGAAAAGGAAATTACTAAAACCACAGCTACTGCTCCTAAACCTATAGCTATATTTTTATAATTTATTTTTTTTGTTTTAGGATCTGATTCAGGGAGATTAAATATTTTTTTAGCCATATAAACTCTCCTCCCTATCTTCTTCTAGCTTTATTTACAATAGTTATTGTCTTTTTATGAAGACTAAGTATTCCTTCTTTAAAAGTTTTATCTATAATTATAACTTTTTGCCCATTCTTATTTTCTTTAATTCTGAAGAGTGCAATTTCAAGCTCTTTATCTTTTTTTATATAGAATGTAGGAACATCTTTATCTTCAAGTGATAAAAAGATATAAGTTTTTTCTCCGTCATCTACTACATTTGTTGGCGACCAAGAATATCTTTTGTTCCATTTATATCTATTGTTTAAATTTTCTATACTTCCAACGGCTAATTTTATTCTTTTATCTTCTTCCTCTTGTTTCATTAACTGATAATTTTGAATTAATGCCTGTTGCTGTTCAGGATAAATAAATTGAATTACAGGATTATAAGTTCCTTTTCCTTCTGAATAAAGGTTAAAGTAATAAGTTCTATCTGTTGTAGTAACAAACATTGTTGATTTTGATACTACTTCTTCAGGTTTTATATATACCTGATTTTCATTAATTGTTGCTTTCCATCCAACAGGATCAGAAAGAAGGATACTTTTTATTTTTTCATTTTCTCCAAAAACTATAGCTGTTGCCATTAAAGGCTCTCCATAAATTTCATAAATTTTATTATCTCTGTATACAATTTTTTCATACTGTCTTTTATAGGCTTCTGATTTTAAAGATACTGTTTTTGATATTTTTTTAGGAACTGCTTTTTGGACAACAGTTTTTTTGGTTGCTACTGCTGGTGTTATTTTTTTTACCTCATTACAATCATTATTAATTTCAGCTGCAAAAGAATTGATAGCTAAAATCATTGTAGTTAATATCAATACTTTTTTCATAAACATCTCCTATTCTATAAAAGTTCTTCTTTTTGAGAAAAATCAACTATCATTAATCCTAAAGGATTGATGTATAGAGTTTTTTCAGATACATCTGTAAAAGTTATAGTTAGTATTGCACTATAATTTATATTTGATTCTACTTCTCCATCTTTTGTATATGTTGTCTGTCTCCATCTTATTTGGTAAGTATTTTCAGAAATTTTATCTCCAGTGTTAAAAGCAATTTCTACTGTTTTTCCATTTTCAACTTTTTTCACATAATCTTCTTCTTTTAAGTAATTATCTATTTTTTTAGCAGCACTTCTTGAAAGGTATGATAAAGCTTTTCTATAATTTTTTTCATAAACTTCTGTATTACGTGGTAAACCTTTTATTCCGTCTATGACTTCATTCAAGAAATAAATAACTTCTTGCTCACTAGCTTTTTTCTGAACTTCTGCGACTGATGAAACATCTCCAATAACTGTATATTGATTTCCAGATTTTTCAACTATAAAAGTATTTACTTTTTTAGTTAATGCTATTTTCGTTAAAACTGCTGAAAGAAAAACTACTACAACCATTAATGAAAAGCACATTTTTCGCCAGTTGTTGGCATTAACGGATAATGTATAATACTTATCCTTTTTTTCAACATCATTACCATTTAGTTTTAACTTTGTTCTAAACCCTTTAAAACTTTTCATAATTTTCTCCTGTTAAAGTTAAAATAAAACGCCTTGTAAGAAACCAAACTTTTCGGCTAACCATTCAACATTAGCAGTTACTAATCCTGCACAGCAAAACCAAACGGCTGTCATTAATGATTCAGATCTTCCTTGTTTATGCATATAGATAGCAGCTATAAAAGAGATTAAAGCTATAACTCCACCAATTACTTTAACAATTTTGATTCCAAATTCAAGTTTGTCATAAAATGGTATTCCATTAGCTCCAAGTATGTTAGTAGCTAAAACTAACATTAAACATAATAACATTCCTTTTTTTGACATATTTTTCATATAAAAACCTCCCATAATGTAATTTTTAACTATATATTTTTTGTAAAATATATAGTAATCGTCTAATAATTGTAATTTTAGTAAGTAAGGAGAAAAAATATGAAAAAAGGACAAGCTGTAAAACCATTGAGAAAAAATGATATTAAAAAAATTTTAAATTTTTTAGAAGAAGATGAAAATATTATTCTTTGGGGAATCGTAAAGTTTGCATTAAATACAGGTCTTAGAATATCAGATATACTTTTACTAAAATTTGAAGATATAAATGCTACTGTTTTAACAGAAAAAAAGACACATAAAACAAAAAATATTCTTTTTAATTCTTCTTGTAAAAAAGTCTTGGAAAAATTAAGCGAATATTATTATAAAAAAAATGAAAAAAATTATAATAAAGGTTATCTCTTCAAATCATCCATAAATTTAGAAAAACCAATCAGTTATCAAGGCGTAAATTACCATATCGTAAAATTAAGAAAAATTCTAAAAATAAATTATCCTATGAATACTCACTCTTTTAGAAAAACTTGGGCTAGAACTGTTTATTATAAATATAATGATTTAGTTTTAGTAATGAAATTACTTAATCATACAGATCCACAAGTAACTCTTAGATATATTGGTGTAGAAGAAGATGAAATGATAAAAGTTTATTCTGAAATTTTATTTTAAATTAAATAGATTTTTTTATTAAAATATGTTAATCTTAAACTAAGATTAATATTATGCAAGGGGGGGAATTTCATTATGAAAAAATTATTGGTATTATCTTTAATGATTGGTTTATTAACAGCTTGTGGAGAAAAAATAAACACAACAAGCAAATCATATAAAAGAGAACTTTTGACAAAAGCATATAAAAAACACGATATAGAAGCTCAAAAAGAGTATTTAGCTATTCAAAAAGAATTACAAGAATTAGCTAATAATGGAAGTGAAAAAGCTGAAAAAGAACTAGAAAAATGGGAAAGTGTGGCAGAAGATTTTAAAGCCGAAATAATGTTAGAATTAAGTCCTGAAGAAAAAGAAGATATAAAAAAAGCTAGAGAAAAATATCAAAATCATTAAGAAAAGAGGTAGTTATGGAGCCTTTAATAACAACTATTTTTAAAGAATAGAAAAAGACAAGCCTAAAACTTGTCTTTTTTTATTATTTTTTCCATAATTATAGGAAATTGACTTTTTTTTACTGAATGAATAGTTGTCTTAAATTCATTCTTTAATAAGTAAGTAATATCTACATTATTCAAAATACTTTTTTTCAAAATCATTAATTTTTCTTCATCAGAAATAATCGGATCTATTGCTGGTTTTAAAAAAAGTTTTTCTCCTTTTTTTTCTAAAGATTTTTTTTCTTCACAAGATAATTTTGAAAATGTACTTAAATATCCAAGTATTATTTTTGAATCTTCCAAATGAATTTTTAGTTTCTCTAATAATGCTGCTTTTCTTATCATAAGATAAAACATTCTTCGCCTATTTTCTAAATCATCATCATAAGTTTCTGACTTCCTTTCAAATAAAACTTTTTCTCCAATCAGAAAATATTCTTGCTTTTGGCTATAAGAAAGAGTTTTATATTTTTCTAAAAAACCAAGCATTACTTCTTGACTTTCATTCAATAAATCCAAAATTTTAAATAAAGTTCCAAGCTTTATTAAATGTATTTTTCTTTCTTGACGTTTTTCATATTTTAATTTCCTAAGTCTATTTTTTAATTTTATAATTTTCTTAGTGGTTGAAGCTATAGTTCGTTTTCCCATTTTTCCATCATTTTTTCCCTTTCTTTTTCTTCCTCATTAATAACTATTCTTCCTGAATTAACTACTTTTAATTTACCTGCTTTTACAGAATGAGATTTTTTCTTAGGTCTTACTTTTTTTATCTTAGGTTTTCCTAAAGCTTTCAAGATTTTATGATTGACTTTTAATTTTTCTTTAACAGAATATATTTGAGTTGAAACTTTTATATTCGCTTCATTAATTACCTGTTTTTCTAACTGTAATTGCTCTGTAGAAACTTTATACTCTTTTTCAATCTGCGTTATACTCTGTAAAACTTGTTTAAGCATAGCATAGTTTTCAGGAACAGAAAGTCCTTTAGAAATTTGATTTTGATAATAATTAACTTCAAATTTATATCTTGAATAAATTCCATTTGTATGTTTATCTAAAATACGTGTTTTTAATTCTTCTGTTGTTAAATCTTTATCTTTTAGTTGTCCTACTAAAATATTTAACTCTTCTTGAAGAGATCTTATTCTAGATACAATACTTTCTCTATATTCTTGTTTCTCATTTTCTGATAATTTCACAGGAATTTCCTCTGCACTAAATTCTTCTTTAAATAAATTTTTATGTTGCTCTTTAAGAATAGAAAGTTTTATATTATATTCAAATTTATCAAATTTAGTTTGTAAATTTTTTGAGTTCTCTAACAATAAACTTTCTTTTTCTACTAAGTCAAAAGCATTTATTTTTCTAAGCTCTTTTAAAAGAAGAAAACTATGAGAAATCTTACCACGAATATCATCTTGATCTTGTCTTAAAATTTTATAGTGTTCTCTTCTTGCTTTTAATTCTTTCTCATATTTTTCTTTAATATTATTTTCTATATCAAAATTTTTAAATCCAAGCTCTCTTGATTTAATTCTCTTAGCCAATTCTATTTTATCATCAAGGCTCTTAGTATTTTCTAACTCTTCTTTCCATTTTAAAAGTTCTACATATTTATCAGCCGATTCAGGCTTAATAGATTGATATAACTCTAGTTTAATATCTTTTTTAAGATATTCTTTATATTCATTTACTTCTTTATCTTTCTTTTGTTTTTCTATGTGTAAATCCGACATATAAGTAACAGTTTGTTTATAAAATTCTTGTGTTCTTACTCTATTTTGTGGAGTATTTTCAAAATGTAAATCTCTGAAGTTATTTTGTCTTAAAAACTCTAAATCTTCTTTAATTCTAAACTCTTCTTTTTTATATTTTTCTTTAATTTTATACATCATTGCTCCAACTTTTGATTTAAAGTTTTCATCATTTTCTAAATTAGAAAAATACTTTTCTAATTTTTGCTTTTCTTCCTTAAATTTAAAGTTAGATTTATCAGATAAGTTACTATATAATTCTTCTAATTCCATTAATCTATTTAGATTTCTTGGATATTCTCCTTTAGATACAATTTTTAAAGCTCTATTTTCTATATCTTGTTCAGTCATAGCCTTTATCATTTTTAATCTGTATTCTCTTCTATCAATTAAAATATTATTGTCTATTGATTTTAAAAATATATTTTCAAAATTAAAGTATTCTTCTCTCTCTTGTTGAGATACATCAAAATCAGAAGAGTTGTATTCTTTCCCTTCTGAAACTAATATATTTTGTAAAAATTTTTCTTTGGCTTTTTTGTTTTCTTCCTCAAAATTTTCACTTTTTATTCTGAATGATTTTTCTTTCATTTCTTTAAGTTTTTTTGCATACTCAAAAAACTCAACAGCTTTTTGTCTTTCAGGAGTATCTGCTGTAAAGTCTATATATTTTTTTTCAAGATTAACAGGAGGACGATCCAATAATTCAGCTTTTAAATAATTTTCTTCAGCTAAAGAATCTATTCTTTGATCCTTTAAAGATTTTGAAGATATTAACTCTAAATTCTTTTCTCTTAGTTTATCATTTGCCATTTGTTCCCAAGTTTGGCGAATATAATATAACTTAGAAAAAGAAGTCCAATCTTTATTTTTTCTACATCCACCATTTTCAGGATTTTTACCATTATATCTTTTAAAAAACTCATATTCTGTTCTATCTATTCCATCTAATTCTCTTTCAGAAAACATAATATGACAATGAATATTAGTTACATTATCTTTACTACTTGGTTTTGAATGAACAGCTAAAGAATAAACAAATTTATCTCCAAAAAGTTTTTTAGCAAAATTAGTGGCTAATTCTATATTTTCTTCATCTGAAAGTTCTGTTAATAAAGAAAAATCTATTGTTCTAAATGTATTAGCATTAACTCTTTCATATTCTTCACAGGCTTTCCAAAATTTTTTAGAATCATCCGAAGCAAAACTTGGCATATTCATATTTTCAGCATACAAAAAATCATCATATTTAGAATTTTTTTCCCAAGAAAAATTATCTATTCTTAAAGTATATTCATATCTATATACTGCACTTCTTCCTCTAGCTGGTTCAACTCTAAGGTTATAAATAGCCATTTTTCTACTCCTCCTTTTCCAAAAAATTTCTGCTCGCAAGAGCTAACAATATAAATTCACGTAAGTGAATTTATATTTGTTCACGAACGAAGAGTTTCTTTAGAAACTCCTAATCGTGAAGGACTTCGTCCTTTACATCCTATTGTAGCATTTCATTATTCTTTTTGCAAGAACTTTGTCTAAACATCCACAAAATGAACAAAATATGAAGAAAAATAGCTTGATTTTTTGCTTAATATGTTGTAAAATTCTAATAACAAAACAACTATATATTTTACAAAAAATATATAGTTGTTTTTCTTTTTAAGTGTTGATTTTTACATACTTTAAAATAAAAGAACAGTAAAAAATTACTGTTCTTTCTTTATGTAAAAATTATTTAGTTTGTTCCCCTAAAAGTTTTTTTATTCTAAAAATTGTAGTCCGACTAAATCCTGTTATTTTCATACATTCTTCAGTAGTAAGTCTTTTTTCTGACCAAAGCTCTATATATTTTTTTTGTTCTTTTGTCATATTTTCAAAGGCATTTTTTCTTCCTACAGGTTTTCCTGTTTTTTTACTTATATATCTTCCTTTACTATCTTTTTCTAAGCTGTTATATCCTTCTCTTTGCCGTTTTAAAATAGTTTTTCTTTCTTCTTCAGCTATATATCCCAAGAGTTCTAAAACTATTGGACGGATCAAATCAGCTACTAAAGGATTAGATATTCCTGTATTAAGTAAAGGCATATTAAGTATTTCTAAATTAACACCTTTCTTTTGTATTAATTCAAAGGTTTCTTTAATTTCTAATTTATTTCTTCCAAGTCTATCTAGTTCAGTAATTACTATTGTATCTCCTACAACACAAACTGCAAGAAGTTTAGTCCATTCTGTTCTTCCTATGAAGTTTTTTCCTGAAGCCTTTTCAATATAAATATCCTCTTCAAATACTCCTGCTTGTTTTAGAATATCAATTTGTCTTGCTTCACTTTGCTCATTAGTAGAAACTCTAGCATATCCTAGTTTTTTTCCCATTAACATTACTCCATTAATAAAAAATATGTTTTCTATTTGTATTTTTAATGTTTCAGGCTGAAACATTGAATTTCAGATTAATTAATTTTTATCTTTCGTTTGACTTGCTTCTGATCCGTGATCTCTTTTCTCTTTTTGGTTGCTCTTTTTCAATTTTTAGTTTTTTTTTATCTTCATTTAAAAAATTTTTTTCTAATTTATTATTTAATTGATTACTTATAAAACTTGCTCTTTTTTGAATAAAATCTTCAGCTTTTTCTAATATATCATCTTCTAAATTAAATTTAGGATGTTTTTTAAATTTAAAAGTTTTTAATTTTTCTAGTCCTTCTCTATGTCTTTCTTGAACTGAAAGGCTTGATAATATATCAAAATCTATATTAAATTTGGAAGTATATTGTTTAAAAATAGTTTCTACTGCTGTTTTTTCTTTTAGAAAAGCTAAAATAGAATTACCATTATCAAATATCGGAGCTGGTTTTAAAATTTCTCTTGTATTATTATCTACTAACATTCCAAAATTTCCTAAATGTCTATCTGTATTATAGACTAAAGAATCAAAAAGCATTAAATCTTCTGTTTTTTCTTTTCCATATATTTTGGTTACAGATTCTAATAATCTAGCTCCTTCTTTAAAAGTATCTTCTTGTTTCATACAATAATACATTGGAACAAATCCTATATCCTCCGTTGTAAATAAAGGACAACTTGAAACTATATTTTCGTGATATTTTATAATATCATATTTTATATGTTCAAACCCCATAATTTCAGCTATTTGACACATATAATATTCTGCAAATGCTTCTTTTTTATGATGTTCTGATGATTTTTTAAGTAATACTATTTCATCATTTAATACAGTCCAACATTTAGCTAACATTCCATCTGTAGTGTATTCAGGAGAAGTTTTTATATCTCCAACTTCACTTGTTCTTTTTTCTCCAAAAGCAACAAGTGATACAATTTCACTAAATTTATTTTTATATAAATTATAGTCCTTCCAATATAATTCTTTATCAGCTGGAACTATCCAATAGGAATCATTTAAAGATAATCCATAAGAAATATCTATATAATTCATAAAACTATTATTATCAAGTTTTAATTCTTTTAATTTTAGATTTAGAACATTTTCCATATTTCTTCTATTTCTTGGAATTTTTCTTCTTTCTATCCATTTTTTTAATTTACTTGAATCTACCGTATTTGGATAACCAGCTGGTAATAAATTTGGTTCTATAATTTTTATATGTTTTATTTTATAACTTGCAATTTCTCCAAGAGTTATTTTATCTATTATTTTTTCATAATCAAAAGTAAGAACAGGAACATCTTTATTTTTTAATATATATTGTTTTCTATTTTTTTCAAATCTCATTTGTCCTCCTGATATCAATTTTATATTTATATATAAATTATATCATTTT
>OGWQ01000408.1_pt1 | contig 32848 bp, 33 predicted proteins | sample 1576091 | NCBI WGS metagenome assembly OGWQ01 (sample SAMEA3541584, study PRJEB24748) | human gut metagenome | biome: human gut; feature: human-associated habitat; material: faeces | place: China | collected 2012
ACCAGCATTTTTCGATGTCCAGCACTTTGTCGAACATACCGGGGATGTGGAATCCCAGCGCCGGGGCATCGGCGATCTCGCCCTTTTCGGCGATCTCCTCGTAGGTGAGCCAGCGCCGCTCGGCGAAGGTGAACTCCAGCTTGTTGCGGTAAAAACGGGTTTCGGCCGAGGGCAGGCAGGGCGCGATTTCGGGCAGCTCGACCTTACCGATGCGGGCAAGCTGGTCGCGCACCTGCTCGGTCTTGAAACGCAGTTGTTCGGCGTAGGGCAGATTCTGCCACTTGCAGCCGCCGCAGACCCCGAAATGGGCGCAGAACGGCTCTTCGCGCAGCGGCGAGCGCTTCACATAATTGACGACGAAACCTTCCATATACCGGCGGCGCTTGGAGCGGATCTGCACATCGACCACGTCGCCCGGCACGGTCATCGGCACAAAGACCACCACGTCATTGTAACGCCCCATCGCCTTGCCTTCGGCGGCCAGCGTCGTTATCTCAAGCCCCTCAATCAGGGGATAATTCGCTTTCTTTCGAGCCATATCGCATTCGGATTTAGAACGCAAAGGTACGAATTTTCCGCTATGCGCCGCCCGTTTTCCTGGTTTTGGCACGTTCGCGCACCCGTCCCAGCCAGAAACCGATGCCGAACGGCACGCCCAGCATGATGACGGCGAAAAGCACGATCCAGGCGAGGAGCTTGGCCACCAGAGCCGGTACCCGGTCCATCGCATTTTGTACCGCCGCATCGACCGCCTGCTGCGCCTGATCGACCAGCGCTTTGCGCTCGGCCGAAATATAACCCTGCAACTCCGCACGCTGGCGGTCGAGGTCGGCAAATGCGTTGTCCACGGCACCGTTCAACGTTTCGATGAGCGCTGCGACTTCGGTATTCAGACTTTTGCCCATATAATCGGCGATCTGCGGCAGGTGCTCCATGACCGTCACGATGCGGTCGAAATTACGCTCCAGGCTGTCGAGCTGCCGCGTCAGCCGGTTGCGGACGCTGTCCTGCTGCATCTGCAACTCGAAAATATCCTTCGACCAGCCGATGCTATTGACCATCTGCTCGGACTGGCCGCCGAAACGGTCGCCCAGATCGGCGATCACATCGGAGATGGAGCCTACGTTATACTGCGTTTCCACGCCTTTCGACTGGAGAAATTCGATCCAGGGCAGGGTCGTATTGACCGGAGTGAACTGCGACCCCGTGACGGGATTCGCCTGCATATAATTCCCCACGAACTCCTGCATCAACGCGAACTTCTCCGGCGCAAGCAGGGTCGAAGCCAGGTGTTCGGCTTTCTTGTCCAGACGCGCCACGACCTTGCGCACGAGCGGCGTCTGCCCGGCGAAAAGCAGCGAATCGGGCAGGCGGCGGAAAGCGCTGTCCATGCGGACGCAGAGCAGCCAGGTGTCGATGAGCGCCACGTCGGGGTTGGACTGCATGACGGCGGTAACGGCGGCCCGCGTCGCCTGCATCTTCCACCGGATCGCCCGGATCCGCACCGGAATCTCCGACGATGCGGCCGCGACCGAATCGGCCGTGCGGGCGATCTCGTCCGCCAAGTCGTAATAAAATCCCCGGGTCATCATCCGGGTATTGGCCTCCGAAGCCGGAAGCGGCGGGTTGCCCGTATCGACCGACACCTTGAGCAACGAACAGCTTCCGAACGACAGCAGCACGGCGACCGCCGCAAAAATTTTCAGTAAACGTATCTTCATTCTTCTCTCTGTTTTGACTTTCAACAAATTACTGTTCCAGGACCTCTGCGCCCGCTCCGGCAGCGCCGTTTCTTTCCGGCGCTCCGGTTCCAAAAATAGCGATTATCCGCGAAATATCGCTATATTTGTACCTTAAATAAATTTCACATATCATGAAAATCGCCTGCCTGACTTTCAATCCGATACAGGAGAACACCTACGTCGTTTGGGACGACACGAAGGAGTGCGCGGTCATCGACGCCGGAAATTCCACCCCCAAAGAAGATGCCGCACTCGACGGTTTCCTCGCCGAACACGGGCTCAAACCGGTGCTGGCGGTCAATACGCACGGTCATTTCGACCACGTGCTGGGCGTCGAACATCTGCGCAAGACCTACGGCATTCCCTTCGCCCTCTCGGGCAAGGACGCCTTCATGCTGGACACCGATGCGGTGGGATCGACCGTTTACGGGGTCAAAATCAACGCCATGCCGACCATCGACATCGATCTGGACAAGGTAGAAGAAGTGAAATTCGGCCACACCGTCCTGCGCGTCATCCGCACGCCGGGCCACACGCCGGGCCACGTATCGCTCTACGAACCCGAATCGAAGAGCCTCTTCACGGGCGATACCCTCTTCCGCGAAAGCATCGGACGCACGGATCTGCCGGGCGGCGACTATTCGTGGATCATGCGTTCGATCCTGGACAACCTGCTCCCGCTGGGCGACGAAGTGCGCGTCTATCCCGGACACGGCCCTGAAACCACCATCGGCCACGAAGTGCTCTACAATCCCTTCGTCACCGAAGTCCTCAACCAGGAGGTGAACTACAAGAACTAATTCCGTCCGGGTCCGTTATGAAAGCGCTGCTCCACAAAATCCTCTACCGGACGCTTCCGCTCGAAGGTTATCTGCGGGCGGTGAGCCGCCTCTTTTTCATCAGCTACCGGCTGGGGCTTGGACGGCGCAGCGCGGCGACCGAATACGTCTATCACCTGCCCCGGCTGGCGAAAGCCGGCGACACGGCGATCGACATCGGAGCCAATCTGGGCTATTACGCCCGTCCTCTCTCGGAAATCGTCGGCACCGCAGGCAGGGTCCATGCCGTCGAACCCGTCCCGGTCGTTTGCCGGGTGCTGCGCCGCAACCTGCGGGGCTGCCGCAACGTCGAAATCTTCGACTGCGCGCTGGGAGCCGAGAATAAAGAGATCACCATGAGCAACGACTCCGCCCGCGAAACGGGTTATCTCGGCACGGGACGAAACTTCGTGGGCGATGCCGCCGGAGAGGGCGCCGTCACTTTCACCGCCCGGATGCGGCGCGGCAGCGAGCTTTTCGCCGGGCTGGAGCGGCTCGATTTCGTCAAGTGCGACGTCGAAGGGTATGAGTTGATCGTCATGCACGAGCTGCGCCCTCTGCTGGAGCGTTTCCGCCCGACAGTACTGATCGAAACGGGCGGCGAAAACCGCCCGCAGATCATCGAACTCTTCACCGAACTGGATTACAAGGGTTACACGCTCGAGAACGGGCGGGAAATTCCGCTCGCCCCCGACACCGAAAAAGACATCATCTTCCGCCAAGCACGCTAACGCCATGAGAATAGACATCCTGACCGTCGTACCCGAACTGCTCGCCTCGCCGCTGAACGAATCGATCCTCAAGCGTGCGCAGGAGAAGGGGCTGGTCGAAATCCATATCCACAACATCCGGGACTACACAGAAGACAAGCACCGCACCACGGACGACTACCCCTTCGGCGGAGAGGCGGGTATGGTAATGAAGATCGAACCGATCTACCGCTGCATCGAAGCCCTCAAAGCGGAACGGGAATACGACGAGGTGATCTACACCTCGCCCGACGGCATCCGCTACGACCAGCACGAAGCCAACCGCCTCTCGACGCTCGACAACCTGATTATCCTCTGCGGCCACTACAAGGGCATCGACTACCGCATCCGCGAACACCTGGTCACGCGCGAGATCTCGATCGGCGACTACGTGCTCACGGGCGGCGAGCTGGCCGCCTGCATCATCGCCGATTCGGTGATCCGGATCATCCCCGGAGCCATCGGGGACGAAGCCTCGGCGCTCACGGACTGCTTCCAGGACAACCTGCTGGCACCACCGGTTTACACCCGACCCGCCGAGTTCAACGGCTGGAAAGTGCCCGACGTGCTCCTCTCGGGCAATTTCGCCCGAATCGACCGCTGGAAGGAGGAGCAGGCCTGGGAGCGCACCAAACGGCTGCGGCCCGATTTACTGAAAGAAGAATAAGACTTACGATATGCGTTACTACCTGATAGCCGGCGAGCCTTCGGGCGACCTGCACGGCGCCAACCTGATGAAAGGGCTGAAAGCCCACGACCCCGAGGCGAAGTTCCGCTTCTGGGGCGGGGACAAGATGGCCGGGGTCGGAGGCAGCGGGAATCTGGCCAAACATTACAAGGAAACCTCGTTTTTCGGCATCGTCGAAGTAATCAAAAACCTGCGGACGATCCGCCGCCAGATGAAAGAGTGCCGGCAGGACGTCGAGGCGTTCGCCCCCGACGTGCTGATCCTGGTGGATTATCCGGGCTTCAATATGAAGATGGCTCGCTGGGCCAAGGAGCACGGCATCCGCGTCTTCTACTACATCGCCCCGAAAGTCTGGGCCTGGCGCGAATGGCGGGTGAAGGCGATCCGCAAATACGTGGACGAGCTGTTCATCATCTTCCCCTTCGAACGGGACTACTTCCCCAAGCACGGCATCCGGCCGATTTTCGAGGGCAACCCGCTCGTGGACGCCATCGAAGCACGTCGGGCATCGCTGCCCTCCCCGGACGAATTCCGCCGTCGCCATGCGCTCGACGAGCGGCCGATCGTGGCTCTGCTGGCCGGCAGCCGCCGCAGCGAGATCAAGGCCAACCTGCCGCTGATGGCCGACCTGGCCCGGAAATTCCCCGACCGGCAATTCGTGGTCACGGGGGTTTCGTGGCTCGACCGCTCGATTTACGAACAATATATCGCGGACAGCGGCATCCGCTACGTCTGCGACCAAACCTACGAAACACTCGCGGCGGCCGAAGCCGCCGTCGTGACCTCCGGCACGGCGACGCTCGAAACGGCCCTGCTGAATGTACCGGAAGTGGTAGTCTATCGCACGCTCTGGTTCCAGGTGAAATTGCAGCCCTACGTGCTGAAAGTTCCCTACGTGTCGCTGGTGAACCTCAACCTGGGCCGCGAATCGGTCGTGGAGATCATCCAGTCCGACCTGGACATCACACGGGCCGAACGGGAGTTGCGGGCCATCCTTACGGGCGGAGAAAAACGGGAGCGGATGCTCCGGGACTTCGCCGAACTGCAAGCCGTAATCGGGGCTCCCGGCGCCAGCGACCGCTTCGCGGCCCGGATGGTGGAGCTGCTGAAAAAACAGGTGCGGTAAGATGCGCGAACTGTTCACGACATACCCGACGCAACTCCTCGGCGGAGGGTTGTTGGTCCTGCTCGGCATTTTGGTTCGGTTTTTCCCGAACCTGATCGCCGGCTACAACACGATGTCCGCCGAGCAGAAGAAAAACGTGGATGTCAAAGGATTATCGCGTTTCATGTGCTTGAGCCTGGCGGCGATCGGCATAGGCTGGATCGCATTGGGTATGCTGGCCGGAAATCTGGGCGGCGAAAAATGGGTTTTGGCGGTGGATTTTCTTTGGCTGCCCGCCGGATGTGTTTTCCTCTTGGTCAAAGCGCAAAAATACGACCGCAACAAATAAACCGGGCACACCGGACGGACAGGACATATTCGAACCTCCCTTTCGAGGAGAACAAGAAGGGGCGAAAGACGCCCTACCTGCAACCCTTTTTGATTTTAGGGGTGCAGGTTTTGACACGACGAGACGAGGACCGGACGGGACATACTTTATGTATTTCCCATTCGGGATGAGCGAGAAGGGACGAAAGACGCCCCACCTGCAACCCTTTTTGATTTTAGGGGTGCAGGTTTTGACACGACGAGGCGAGGACCGGATGGGACATACTTTATGTATTTCCCAGTCGGGATGAGCGAGAAGGGGCGAAAGATGCCCCCTAAAATCGAAAAGAGATGAAGATAATTTGCATAGGACGTAATTACGCCGAACATGTGAAGGAGCTGCATAATACGGCAGGCGGACCCGACGGACTTCCGACGGAACCGGTATTTTTTCTGAAGCCCGATACGGCGCTGCTGCGCAATAACGACCCATTTTACATCCCCTCGTTCTCGCAGGAGGTGCACTACGAATGCGAATTGGTCGTGCGGATCAACCGGGTAGGCAAGTGCATCGAAGAGCGTTTCGCGCATCGTTACTACGACGAAGTGGGACTGGGCATCGACTTCACGGCCCGCGACCTCCAACGCGAGGCGATCGCCCGAGGGCTCCCCTGGGAGCGTGCCAAGGGCTTCGACCACTCGGCGGCCCTGTCGCCCGAATTCATCCCGCTCGCGGAGCTGGGCGGCGACGTGCAGCGGCTTCACTTCGAACTGACCATAGACGGCCAAGTCCGGCAGCGGGGCGACACCGCCCGAATGCTTTTCGGCATCGACCGGATCATCCACCACATTTCGCAATACATCACGCTGAAAATCGGCGACCTGATCTACACGGGCACCCCCGCCGGCGTAGGTCCCGTGCATCCGGGCGACAACCTGAAAGCCTCGCTCGAAGGACACATGCTGCTCGATTTCGATATTCGCTAACCGTTTTTCACGCCATGAAACCGCAATTACTACTTCCCCTTCTGCTGGCAGCTCTCCTGCCGATGACCGCCTCCGCCCAAAGCGGAGAGGGAGAATTTCCCGATCTTTTCAACACCTCGGCGGCATACGACATACTCGCCGTTTTTCCGCAGGCGGACAAACTCGCCGAAGACCCGTTTTTCACCGGCACACTGGGAGCGGACACGCTGTTCCTCGACCGGGCGCACCGGATCGATTCGGTCGTCCGTCCTTCGCAACTCTGCAACCTTTACAGTTTGAGCGGAGGCAGCAAAGACGATCCGGAACAAGTCGTCGAATTCTTCGCCTCGTTCGACCCCGAATCGCTCCCGCAAAAGGTGCGGGGTGCTTGGATCGACGAAATATGCAGCGTCCGCGACGAACTCTCTTACTGCCTGCAACGGCTCGCACAAGCGGGTTACGCACAATATTGGCAGGAGCAGGTGCGGCCCTGCCTGAACAACGCGATCGAACAGTACCGGATCGCCCCGGAACAACTGGGCGCCATCCATCAGGAAATCACCCGTCTGGCCGGCGGGCAGCCTCTGGACGCTACGGGTTCCCGAATCTACATCCTCGGCAACATAGACAACGCTTTCGCCCTGCTGGACGAAACATTCTGCTGTACGCCTCTGCTGCTCGATCCCGAAACGGCCCGCCAATACCGTATCGACTTCATGCAGGTCTATATTCACGAAAACCTGCACCGGCTCTCGCTTTCGGGCGAACTGCTCGACATGTTGCAGACGCTCTACGACAACGACGACTTCTACCGCACGCACGAAGACCGGGCACGCGCCTACGGCGAAGGCGGCAACGAGGCATTCGTCGTAGCGGCCGAACGGTATGTATCCCGCCGCCTGGGGCGCATCGACGACAAGCAGGTATTGGACGAATTTCTCGTTTATTGCGACGGCACGCACGTATTGGCGCCAATCGTTTACCGCTATCTGCCCGACCTGCGGGACGGAGAGTCCTTCGACGGCTTTCTCCGTCGGCTGCTCGACCGCCGCATCCGGCCGGGCAAAGTCGAAAGCCAATACCGCCGGGCTATGAAAAAACTCGCCGGAACCCGGAAATCCGAAACAACGGCAACGGAAACCCGGTCCTGAACCCAAAACCCGTAACGCCATGCTGCTGCACGACAAACTCAAACCCTACCGCCTGATCCTGGCCTCGCAATCACCGCGACGACAGCAACTGCTCGCCGAGAGCGGGCTGCCGTACGAACCGGCCCCCCGGTACGACTGCCAGGAGGTCTATCCCGCGACGCTGGCCGCGACGCAGGTGCCCCGCTACCTCTCGCAACTCAAGAGCCGTGCTTATCCCCGGCCGCTCGCGGAAAACGAAATCCTGCTGACGGCAGACACCGTCGTTATCCTGAACGGCGAGGTGTTGGGCAAGCCCGAAGACCGCGAAGATGCGATCCGGATGCTCGAACGGCTCTCGGGCCATCGTCACACGGTGGTCACGGGCGTCACGCTCCGCACGGCCCGCCGGCGCCGGAGCTTCTCCGTACGCAGCAATGTCTGGTTCCGGGCTCTAACCCGCGAGGAGATCGTCTATTACGTGGACAACTTCCATCCGCTGGACAAGGCCGGCAGCTACGGCATTCAGGAGTGGATCGGCTATGCCGCCATCGAGCGCATCGACGGCTCGTTCTTCAACGTCATGGGGCTGCCGATCCAACGCGTCTATACCGAACTCAATCAATTCATTCAATCAATAAAAAACAATCCATGAAACGTATCTTTTCGACTCTCTGCCTCGCGCTGCTTTCGCTCACGGCACTCGCCGATGAGGGCATGTGGCTGCCGAGCCTGATCTCGTCGCGCATCGACGATATGCGCGCCAAAGGATTCCAACTGACTGCGGAAGACATTTACAGCATCAACAAGGCTTCGCTCAAAGACGCCGTCATGCTCTTCGACGACGGCTGCACGGCCGAGCTCATCTCCCCGGAAGGATTGCTGATTACCAACCACCACTGCGGCTACGGAGCGATCCAGCGCCTGTCGTCCGTCGAGCACGACTATCTGACCGACGGCTTCTGGGCACAGTCGCGCGAAGAGGAACTTCCCAACGAAAACCTCAACGTCAAGTTCCTCAAACGCATGGAGGACATCACCGAGCGTCTGGCCGCCGGCGAGAGCCGCGAGGAAATCCTCGAAAAAGCCCGCGAGAACGGCCGCTACAAAGCCTCGATCGAGCAGATGTACTACGGCAACCAACAGTTCCTGTTCGTCTACGAGCAGTTCGACGATGTCCGCCTGGTAGGTACTCCGCCCTCGTCGATCGGCAAGTTCGGCGGCGACACCGACAACTGGGCATGGCCCCGGCACACGGGCGACTTCTCGATGTTCCGCATCTATGCGGATAAAGACAACCGGCCTGCGGCCTACTCGCCCGACAACGTACCCTACCGCTCGAAAAAACATTTCAAGATCTCCACCGAAGGTATTCAGGAAGGCGACTTCACGATGATCTACGGCTTCCCGGGCAACACCCAGGAGTACATCCTCTCCGACGCGGTCGATTACATCGTGCACCGCAGCGACCCGATGAAAATCCGTATCCGCACCGAACGGCTCGATCGGATCAATGCGGCGCAGGAGAAAGATCCCGCCATGCGCATCATGTACGCGGCGATCAACGCCGGCATCTCGAACGCCTGGAAAAAATGGCAGGGCGAAGCGCTGGGTCTGACGCGTCTGAACACTGTGGCGAGCAAACAGGAGTACGAACGGGCCTTCCAAGCCTGGGCCCAGGACAAGCCCGAATACCGCGACGTGCTCAAAGAGCTCAAGGCGGAGTACGCCCGCATCTTCGACGCCTACTTCGCACTCGAACTGATGAGCGAAACCATCCGAACCGGCGAGCTCAACCGGATTTACAACCGGCCCTCGTTCGGCGACGAAATCTATCCCCAGGTGAAGGCGCTCAACCGCGACCTTTTCCGCGTGCTGTACCGCGAATATTACGACAACTGCCCGCAAGAGTACATGGTACCGCTCTTCGCCGCCGAAGTAGAGCGTCTGGGATCGCCCGAAGCATACGCCGAGCTGATGTTCGAAGCCACGCACAAGGAGGACGAATCGACCGAGGCTCCCGAACTGGAAGCTCTGCGGGCCGATATTCGGACGACGGTCACCCGCATTTTCGATGAACTGGGCAAGTGCTCGACCCGCAACCTGAACAGCGAGCGCCTGAACGAACTCTACACGACCTATATCAAGGGTCTGCGCGAATGGGATACGGAGCGTGCCTTCTATCCCGATGCCAACCTCACGCTGCGCGTGGCTTACGGCAAGGTAGGCGGCTACCGGTATGCCGACGGAGTATATCACAAGCCCTACACCACTGTCGAAGGTATTTTGGAAAAGGACAATCCGGAAATTTACGACTACAACATCCCGCAGCGGCTCCGCGACATCATCGCCGCCAAGGACTACGGACGCTGGGGCGTGGAGATCGACGGCCGCACGACCGTTCCCGTCTGCTTCCTTGCGGACAACCATACCACAGGCGGCAACTCCGGCTCGCCGGTACTCAACGGCCGGGGCGAGCTGATCGGCGTGAATTTCGACCGCACGTGGCTCTCGACCATGAGCGACATCGCCTTCGACCCGGCTTTCTGCCGCAACATCGCGCTCGACATCCGCTACGTGCTTTTCGTAATCGACCGCATCGGAGACGCTTCCTACCTCTTCGAAGAGATGGACTTCGCCGAATAAACCGTTTTCCGAAGCAACCGTGCCGCACGCTGCCGGGACCGCCGCACGCTTCGAAAACAACGTCGAATTGCCGGGTCAGTTTCGTGACCCGGCAATTTTTTTGCCGTATATTTTGGGAAAAACAAAATAGTCACTATATTTGCACACCTGAAAACCCGCTGCGGCGGGAATCGAGGCCCAGGTGGTGGAATTGGTAGACACGCCACTTTGAGGGGGTGGTGGGCATTAGCCCGTGTGAGTTCGAGTCTCGTCCTGGGCACAACAAACCGGTTTAGAATAATTTCTAAACCGGTTTTATTTTTCCTGATCGTGATTGCATACTTCATGACCGCTTGGGACGCTATGCACCCCAAGCCCCCCTCCGAGAAGAGAACGCAGGGAAAGTGCAGAATTATAAACGTAGCCGCAGGCCGCGAATAAGCGACCGTCGGATTCGATCTGTCTCGCAACGACATTTAGAGGAAAACATCCTTTTCCCTGATCGTAATCCGGTTATTCTTCCTCGTCTTCTTTTTCGGCCCAGCGTTCGAGTATCTGACGCACGGCTTCGTCGTGGTCTCCGTTGGTGATACGATAAGTCCAGCAAACGCTGTTTCCGTCCACCTTTTCGGATACCCACTGCAATTGGTCGCGCGGCGTACCGCGTTGCAATTCGGTCATAGGGTCGAAGAAAGAATACATAGCACACGTGTCATCTCTATAACTAACTAAACGATAATTACGGTCTGGATCTTCTGTTTTCATCAATTCTTCCATCGACATATTCGCATCCACGAACTCCGGCTTTTCTGGTTCCGGCTCCGGCGTGGGCTGTTCTTCCGGCGGAGTTTCCGGTGCCGGACTTTCTGCCTTGTCGGAACAGCCCAGCGGAGCCAAGAACAGGAGCAAGGCTCCTACTGATAAATAGACACGTACTTTCATAATCGAATTTATTTAATTTAATAAGTTGATTCCGATCCCGCCCAAAAGACTCTTACAAACTCACCGCAACCCGATAGCATTCCGGCCAGAACTTCTCCACCGAAGCTCAACGATATAAGGATATGGAAAAAATTTCGCTTTCCCAACCGCTTTTTCCCGACAAAATCCCCCCCCCGAAAAACGCCTCCGGAAGGCCCTGTAAGGGCGAAAATAAATTCGAAAAAATTTCCGTATGGCAGATTAATTGCACGTAAACCGGACGATCGGACCTATATTAACCTACCGCTTCCATGAAAAAAGAAAAGAAAATAATCTGGCTCCTGACGGGCATCGCCGCCGTGTCGCTCCTCGTACTCTGCACCGTAGTGATAGTCCGCACCGCGACCTATCCCTTCATCCGCACCACCGGTCCGGACGGGCCTCCCCGGAGCGTCGAACCGTCCGCCCAGGCCGTCGAACGATTGGCCGGCGGAATCCGGATTCCGACCGTAAGCGATGCGATCGACCGGACGGACGACAATCCGTTCCAAGCCTTCAAAGCCTATCTGCCGCAGGCATATCCCGCGATTTACAGTCAGTTGGATACTCTGACGATCAACGAATACGGGCTTGTATTCCGCTGGCCCGGCAAGAACCCGGCCCTGCCCCCGATCCTGCTCTGTTCCCACTACGACGTGGTTCCCGTGCTCAATTACGACCCGTCGGCTCCCGATGCACCCCTTCCGGGCTGGGACTACCCACCCTTCTCCGGCGCCGTAGCCGACGGACGGATCTACGGGCGCGGCACGCTCGACATGAAAGGCATGCTGTTCTCGATCCTCGAAGCGACCGACTCGCTGCTTGCGGAGGGATTCCGCCCGGAGCGGGACGTGTGGATCGCCCTCGGATTCGACGAGGAAACCGGCGGCACGCAGGGTGCCCTGAAGATCGCCCGCTATTTCGAAGAACAGGGCATCGCTTTCGACGCCGTCTATGACGAAGGCGGCATCATCATCGCCCCCGGGCTGGGAGGAATCCAACGTACGGCTGCCCTCGTAGGAACGGCCGAAAAGGGATTCAGCACGATCCGAATCACGGTCCGGGGCACCGGAGGTCACTCCTCGATGCCGCCGGAGAAGGGATCGCTCGTACTGGCGGCCGAGATCATCGAGATGCTCAACCAAGAACGAATGCCCGCCTTCCTGACAGCTCCGGTCATAGCTTTCCTCGATCGGATCGGCGGCTCGATGGGAGTCGCCCAGCGCACCGCGATCGCTAACCGCTGGCTGCTGGAGAGTCCGCTGCTCCGCTCGTTCGAAAGCAACCCGGCCACCAATGCCCTGGTACGCACCACCACCGCCATCACCATGGCCCGGGGCAGCGACGCGGCCAACGTACTGGCTTCGGAAGCCGAAGTCACGGTCAATTTCCGCCTGCTGCCGGGCAACACGACGGCCCAGGTGAAGCGGCATGTCGAAAATATCTGCAACGGATACGACGTCCGGATCGAGGAACTCTCGACCCGCGAACCGTCGCAAATCTCCCCGGACGATGTCCACGCCTTCGAAATGATCCGCACCTCGCTCGCCGGACTCTACCCGGGTACGATCGTAACGCCCTACCTGACGCTCGGCGGCACGGACGCCTACAAATACGAGGCGGTGAGTCCGAACGTATATCGTTTCATGCCGGTCCTCCTTACCGAACAGGAACAGGGTACGATCCACAACGAAAACGAATCGATCTCGCTCGAGAACTACGGACGAATGATCGCCTATTTCCGCGACCTGATCCGAAATTACCGGTAACGGGAGCGGATCCGTCATCGCAGCGACAGCAACAATAACTTTTAGTTATACGACATAACTTTTTCCCCGTTGTTTCAAGGGGATAAAGCCTGTATATTTGCAGCATCGTTTACAAAAAGTTATTAGCACCGTATGAAACCGCTGCAACTCACGAAATCCATGCAATCCGCAAAGCTCAACTGGCGCCAAATCCTTTTTGCCGGACTGCTCATAGGTTCGCTCTTCTGTTCGCCCGTCGTCACGCTCTTCGCGGGCATTCTCTTCGCCCTGACCCTCGGCAATCCGTTTCCGGTCTGGAGCAAGAAGGCTTCGAAAAAATTGCTGCAATACTGCGTCGTCGGACTGGGATTCGGCATGAACTTCCACGAATCGCTGGCCGCCGGGCGCGAAGGCATGACCTTCACGGTGGTTTCGGTAGTCACGGTAATGATCGTCGGCGTAGTGCTGGGACGCCTGCTGCGCATCGACCGCAAAAACAGCTACCTGATCTCGTCGGGCACGGCGATCTGCGGCGGCAGCGCCATCGCGGCGGTCGCACCCGTTATCGATGCCGACGAGAACCAAACTTCGCTGTCACTGGCCACGATCTTCATCCTCAACGCCGTCGCCCTCTTCGTATTCCCCGTCATCGGGCATTGGCTCGGCATGGGGCAGACCCAGTTCGGAACCTGGGCCGCGATCGCCATCCACGACACCAGTTCGGTCGTCGGCGCCGGTGCCGCCTACGGCGAGGAGGCGCTCAAGGTAGCCACGACCGTCAAACTCACCCGCGCCCTGTGGATCATCCCCCTGTCGCTGGTGTCGGCCCTGATCTTCCGTCAGAAAGGCAAGAAGATCCAGATCCCCTGGTTCATCTTCTGGTTCGTCGTTGCCATGCTCGTAAACACCTACTGCAACCTGCCGACCCAGCTCACGCACGGCATTTCGGTCGCCGCACGCTGCGGACTTTCGGCCACGCTGTTCCTGATCGGCGGAGGGCTCTCCATAGAGGTAATCCGCAAGGTAGGCCTCAAGCCGCTGGTGCTGGGCATCATCCTCTGGGCCGTCATCTCGGTCGCATCGCTCGCCGTGATCTTGCTCTTGTAGGCAGCATCCGATCACCATAAAACAGCCCGAAGACTTTCGATCTTCGGGCTGTTTCCATTATTACCTGATTATATTCTAAAGGTATTACTCCTTCTTTCCATGACAGGAATAACGAAGGACCGGATCGCGGACGAAGCGTTCGAAACTGCGGCACTCCTCGTCAGTCATAGCCTTCGGATAGCTCATCAGCACCAACTGGTGCGGCTCATAGGGACGCTGGAACGACGGATGTACATAATGATAATCGTTGCGCACGAACCCCAGCCGCTCGTAAAATCGAAGGCGGCGAACGGCGATTTCCGTCTCCGGCGGATCGATTTCCAGCACGATGCGTCCGGCCTTCCGGCAAAAAGCCTCCAATACCCGGCTGCCCATATTGGCACCGCGCAGGTCGGGCGAAATGGCCAAATGCTCGATATAGACATATTCCGGAGCCGTCCAGTAATAAAGAATGCCTATCAACCGGCCGTCCGACCAGATGCCGTCGGCCGTATAGTGCGGATCGGAAAGAGCTTGCAGATGGTCTTCCAGCGAACGGATCTCCTTCTGGGGGAAAGAGTTCTGATAGATCGCCCACGCCTCGTCCCAACCCGGGTCGGCAGGCGATCGGAAAGGTCTGAATTTCAAATCGGTTTCCATAGATAAAACGTGATTACATACTTTAGCATACCTCCTCGGAGATGCAGTGTTCCGAATCCCCTCCGAGTAAGGAATTTAGGGCGGAGCAACATTACAGACACAGACCACGGATAAACGACCAATGGTTTCCGATGACAGGCCACCGCATTCTCGAGTACCCGAACGGATCCGGCGGCGATCCCACAGCCGAAAACGGCCTGCAAAATATCGCAGAAGCGCCGCGAAGGATCAGGCCGTATGGCGGGCGAACTCCACGAAACGTGCGGCCAAGGCATCGCTGCGTCCTTCGGGCCAGCAGAACGAAAACTCCCGCCGGATCGTACAGCCCTCGATGTCGATGATGCGGAGCTCGCCGCTGCGCAGCTCATCGACGATCGACGCCACCGACACGATGGCCATGGCGTCGCTGTTGCGCACGAAACTCTTGATGCTCTCGGTACTGCCCAGTTGCATCACTACACGCAACGAAGCGAGTCGTACATCCGCCGCCGCGAGGTATTTCGAAATCACTTCGAGGGTTCCCGAACCGCTTTCGCGCAACACCAGGGGCACCGTCTGCAACTCCGCGAGCGTAACCTGGTCGCAGCGGCCGTACCAGCCTTTCGTGGAAGCGATCAGCACCAGTTCGTCGGGAATAAACGGTTCGTAATGGAACCCCGGATGCCGGGCGCTGCTTTCGACCAGCCCCAAATCGGTATCGTGACGTGCGAGGGCCGCCTCGACCTGCTCGCTGTTGCCCGACACGAGCGAAACCTTCACCTCGGGAAACCGGGCCGTAAAACGGGCCAGCACCTGCGGCAGAACATACTGGGCGATGGTCGTACTGGCTCCCACCTTCAGTTCGCCGCCCAGCCGGTCGGTGAAAAGATCCATCTCGTACTGCAGACGGCGGTAGCCGTCGGCAATGCGTTCGGCATGCTCCAGCATGACACGCCCGGCTTCGGTCAGCGCCAGACGGCTGCCGCTGCGCTCGAAAAGCTGTACCTTATAGCGGGATTCGAGTTCGCCGATATGCTTGCTCACAGCGGGCTGCGAAATGTAAAGCTGCTCGGCGCATTTGGTGAAATTGAGGGTTTTGGCCGCCGTAATGAAAACCCGCAAGCGGAAATCGTCCATAGCGACCTAATCCAAACCGCCCTGGGCGGCAAACTCGGCTACGGATCGTTTGAAATGCTCGATGGTTTCCCGCATCGTCATAAAAGACTTGCCTCCGGCCGCATTGCGATGGCCGCCGCCGTTGAAATACTTGCGGGCGAAAAGATCCACGTCCACCCCGCCCCGCGAACGAAGCGACACCCGGATAAACTTATGCGTGGCAACGAAGATCGCCGACAGCTTCATCGACTTGATCGTCAGGGGATAATTCACGAACCCCTCGCTGTCGCCGGGCTGGAACTGAAACCGGCGCATCTCGCTCTCCAGAAGCGACATATAAGCGACCGTACCGTTGTGGATCACCTCCATCTTGCGGTTGATCGCATAGCCGAACAGCCGGGCACGGCCCTCGGTGAAGGCGTTATAGACATTGTTGTGGATCGTGGGAATGTCGATGCCCGTTTCGACCAGCACCGCAACGGCCCGGTACAACTCCGGCGTAAGGAACGAAAACGAGAAGTTCCCCGTATCGGTCATCATACCCACGTATAACGACTCGGCCATACTCCGCGTAATCGCCTGCGTGCCCAGCATCTTTTCGAGGATCCGATAGATCAGGAAAGAGGTGCTCGACGAACCGGTACAGGAAAACATCAGATCGAAACCGGGTCCCGGCGACAGATGGTGGTCGATCAGGATTCGCCTGGCCGTCGTATTGGATTCGATCACCTCGCTCAACCCCTCCAGACGGGATACGGCGTTGAAGTCCAGGAAAAAGATCAGGTCCGACTCCTCCACCGCACGGCGGGCGACTCCCGCTTCGTCCGTCTTGAAAAGCACCAGGTTCTCGATACCCGTCATCCAGTCCAAAAAATAGGGGTATTTGTTGGGCACGATACAAGTGACGCGATGCCCCATCTCCAGCAACGCCTCGCGCCACGCCAGCGAAGAGCCCACGGCATCCCCGTCGGGATTCGTGTGCGACACGATCACGATATTCTGCGCAGGCCGGGCAAGCAATTCGCGCAGCCGTTCTATATCTTCTTGAGAAACCATTATTGATGCAAAGATACGATTTTATCCGTTAAATATCAAATCCGCACCCGTTCCGGGGCGTTTCTCCGTTCCGAAACCGATCGTGGAGCGGATGTTCAATCTTTCCGGACAGCGTCCGGCGGCAGCAGGATCATACCCTCCGGCCGGCAGGATATTTCGGGCAAAGAGAGGCCTTCGACCAACCGCACGCCCGGTCTCCTCTGCGCTGCGGACTCGGAAGAGCGGACGGATTGCCCGGTGATGCTCGTCACCGCATACTCGAGACAGGGGTCGTCCAAACTGCCGAACTCCTCGTATCCGTTGTTCCAATCTCCCTTCAAAGCATCCGGCGCAAGACCGTTCGGGTCCACCGTTTCGAGCCGGGCGTTATATCCCTGGAAAGAGACCGGCATGAAGAGGTATTCGTACGCTCCATCCTCCAGATAGACACCCTCCATCCCCACATTTTTGCCGTTGGTCTTCTGCCCGACCAGCACCACTTCGAGTCCGATTCCCCGCAAAGCATTGACAACGGCTTCGCTCGCCGAAGCCGTACCGGAAGAGACGATGACATACAGCCGAGGAAGATCCAGCGCATACCCACGCAGGTCGGCTCCCCGGTAATCGCCGTAGATGAACTCCTCGTAAAAACGCTCTTTCGACTCGTCGTAAGCCTGCCCGGTCTCCGCCGCCGTCATTTCAGGGTATTCCATTCGCGCATCGTTATAACGGTAATACTGGAACACCTGCCCTTCGCACCGAGCACCGGCGATGCAGGAGGCGAGCATCCGGGAAGACATCACATATCCTCCACCGTTCAGGCGCAGGTCGAGGATCAAGTCGTTGATGCCCGCATCCTTGAACGCTTGTAGCGCATCCAGCAATTCGCCGTCGAAAGCCGCATCGAAACTGGCGTACACCAAGTAGCCGATCTTGTGCTCCCCGTATTCGAGCACGTCGCGGTACAGCACCGGATTTTCGTATATCAACTCCGCCGTCAGCTTATGCTCCGACACGCCGAAACCGCCCTGATTATCCGCCACGGAGAGCGTCGCGGCGCCGTTCGGTGCGAGCAGTTTGGAATAGACCGTATTCAAGTTCCCGGCAGTGATCCACTGTCCATCGACCTGGTTGATGATCGTTCCGCGCCCGAGACCCGCCCTCGCCATCGGAGAGTCGGGGTACACGGCCATAACGGCAAAACCGTACTGCCCCGTTTCCGCACCGCCATTATCGGTATATGAGATAATCGCCAGAGAAACGATGCCGAACCCGTAAACGGGCTCCTTCGGGAACTGACTGTCGATATCCGCAGACAAGGCTACCCGGCTCACCGGAGAGAGGCGCTGGATGTTGGAATAGAGCTGCCACCTTCCGTTACGGAATTTCTTGTCCAGGTCGTTGGTTTTCATACGCATGAGCACGTCGCCGAGAAACTCGTCGTAAGGCAGGCCGAAATCGGGCGAAAGAGTCGCATACTCCTCGTTCCACAAGTAGTTGCGCCGCAGGATCCCGTCCATATCGTGATTCACCTCCGGCTCCCCGTTGTAACCGCCGCCTCCGCCGCCGGTCGCATCCTTGGTACACGAGACGGCCGCAACTACTGCGGCAAACACTCCGCAAGCGAGAATCGCATGGTAAAATCTCTTCATAATCATTCGGTTTTAGATCGTTTATTGTCTTCGGCATATTTGCGGCACCAGGTCGAAACCCCGCACTCGGCGCATTTCGGCGCCCGGGCCGTGCAGACATAGCGTCCGTGCAGAATCAGCCAGTGGTGAGCCGTCGGCAGCAGGTGGGAAGGGATGTATTTTTCGAGGGTCAGCTCGGTCTGCAGGGGCGTTTTCGACCGGTTCGTGAGTCCGATACGGTTCGAAACCCGAAATACGTGGGTATCGACGGGCATCACCTCCTTCTGCCAGATCACGGCGCCCACGACATTGGCCGTCTTGCGTCCCACGCCGGGCAGACGTTGCAGCTCCTTCAGATCGCTCGGTACTTCGCCGCCGAACTCCTCGCAGAGCATGCGGGCCATGCCCGCCAGGTTTTTCGCCTTGTTGTTGGGATAGGAGATGCTCTTGATGTAGGGATAGATCTGCTCGGGAGTCGCGGCAGCCATAGCCTGCGGTGTAGGGAAAGCCTCGAACAGGGCCGGCGTAGTCATATTGACCCGCTTGTCCGTGCACTGGGCCGACAGGATCACGGCCACCAGCAACTCATACGGCGAGCCGTACGCAAGCTCGCTCTCGGCGACGGGCATGTGCTCCTCGAACCACGCGATCACCCCCGCATAACGCTCCTTCAAAGTCATTGTCTTCCTGTTTTAAGCCGGAATCCTTCCGGCGGATTTCCTATAATTTGGTCAGTTTGGCGAATTTGGCCAGCAGGGTTTTCTCCCCGTATCCGGAAAATTCGACCACCAGCTTGTGATCCGACGCCAGGGTTTCGATGCGGCGGATGACCCCCGCGCCGAACTTCAGGTGCGACACCCGGTCGCCGACCGCATAATCGCCGCACGATACGGGCGCAGCTCCCTCGACCAGCGACGACTCGCCCTGACGGACACCCACGCTGCGCATCCCGGCCGTCGAACGGGTCGGCTGGACAACAACGGGACGCTGCGCCTCCGATTTTACCCCGGCGGACGAACCTCCGCCGAAACGCGCCCCGGCCTGCGAACCACCCGCCGCAGGCTTCTGCTGGTAGCGGTAGTCGAAACGGCGGCGCAGCTCGTCGAGCGCCGAGGAGCCCTCTCCCCGCCCGGCCGAGCGGCGGACGGGTTCCCGCTCCTCCTGCATCGCATCCGTTTCCAGGTAACGGCTGTCGATCTCGCGCAGAAAGCAGCTCGGACGCGAGAACTCCATATTGCCCCACTTGAAACGCATCTCGGCATAGGAGAGCGTAGCCAACTCCTTGGCCCGGGTCAGCGCCACGTAAAAGAGCCGCCGCTCCTCCTCGAAACCGTCGGGCGACTCCACGGCCCGCTGCGACGGGAAGAGGTTCTCTTCCAATCCGACGATATACACGAATTTGTATTCCAGCCCTTTGGCCGAATGTACGGTCATCAACGTCACCTTGTTGCGGTCCTGGGGATCATCCTTGTCCATATCGGTCATCAGCATCACCCCCTGCAGCCACTCCTCGATCGTAGCCCGCTCCTCTTGCTGACGTTCCCCGGCCCGGATCTCGGCCTCGCGCTGCTCGTTGAAGAGCTGCATCGAGTTGAGCAGCTCCTCGATATTGTCCAGCGCACTGGTCGCCTCAGGGGTGTTCTCGGCCCGGTAAGCGCCGATGATACCCGAACGGGTCGCAATTTCGAGTCCCAGGTCGTACAGCCCCTTTTCGGCCCGGGCCAACGACAGCCCCCGGACGAGGGCCACGAACTCGGCCACTTTGCGGACGATGGTCTTCTGCACGGGATCCGTCACCGGCTCGGCCGTCAGCGCATCCACCGCTTCCCACATCGACAGATTACGAGCTTTGGCCAGCAAAGCGATCCGCTCTACGGTCGTATCGCCGATACCCCGGGCAGGGTAATTGACGATCCGCTTGAAGGCCTCGTCGTCGCGGGGGTTGATAACCAGCCGGATATAGGCCAGCAGATCCTTGATCTCCTTGTGGTCGTAGAACGAATTGCCCTTGTAAATACGATAAGGTATTCCTTTGCGGCGCAGCGCGTCTTCGAGCGCCTGGGACTGGTTGTTGGTGCGGTACAGAATCGCTGCCTCGGCCCACTCATCGCCCGCAGCCCGCACCTTGTCGCGCAGGTCGCTGACCACCATTTCGGCCTCCTCGCGGTCGGTATAGGCTCGGAGCACGCGGATCTTTTCGCCCATATCCCCTTCCGAAAAGCACTTCTTCTCCATGCGTTTCGAATTGCGTTCGATCACCGAATTGGCCGCCTCGACGATCGTGCGCGTCGAGCGGTAATTCTGCTCCAGCTTGAAGATCATCGCGTTGGGGAAATCCTTCTTGAACGAAAGGATGTTCTCGATCTTGGCCCCCCGGAACGAATAGATCGACTGGGCGTCGTCGCCCACCACGCAGACCTTCGAATGGAGCTGCGACAGGCGCCGGATGATGACGTACTGGGCATAGTTGGTATCCTGGTACTCATCGACCAGGATGTATTTGAACTGCTCCTGGTAACGGGCCGTCACGTCGGGACAGTCCCGCAGCAGGATGTTGGTCTGCAACAGCAGGTCGTCGAAATCCATCGCCCCGTTCCGCTTGCAGCGGGCGCAATAGATGTTGTAGATGTTGCCGAACTCGGGAATCTGCATCCGCCGGTCTTCGGCTGCGGCACCCGCATTGGCCAGGTAAGCGCCCGGCGTCACCAGGCAGTTCTTGGCGTAGGAGATGCGCGAGGCGAGCATCGCAGGTTTATACTTGGTATCGTCCAGGTTCAACTCCTTGACGATGGTTTTCAGAAGGTTCTTGCAGTCCGACGGCTCGTAAATCGTAAAACTCTGAGGGAAGCCGATCCGTTCGGCGTTGTCGCGCAGAATGCGCGAAAAAACCGAGTGGAAGGTTCCCATGCGGATATAGCGGTGCCGTCCGTCCGGCAGCATCTGGGCGATGCGTTCGCGCATCTGCTCGGCGGCCTTGTTGGTGAAGGTGAGGGCGAGAATGTTGTACGGAGCCACCCCCTGCTCGATCATATAGGCGATGCGCGAAGTAAGAACGCGCGTCTTGCCCGACCCGGCGCCCGCAATGATGAGCGACGGCGAATCGTAGTTCACCACCGCATCCCGCTGGGCCTGATTCAGGCCTTTCAATATTTGAGATTCCATAACGTGCAAATATAGCGATTTCCCGGCAACGACGGAGCGTCCGCAGCCGAATAATACGACGGAGCGCCGCAACCGAAGGCGAACCTGCGGGACCCCCTCCGCCCGATCTTCGCCCCGAAGCGGCGCCCGGGTACGGTTTTTCAACCGGGGCACCGCCCCGCATCAGGGCGAAAAGAGCGGTCGGGATTTTCGATTTTCGAAAAAAATACATATTTTGCAATAATTTTGTAGGGTATGCGTTGCATAAATACCGAAAACAACGAAAAATCGAAAATACACACCGAAAAATGAGTGAAGTCATCAACATCAAGGAACTCAACGAACGGATCGAACGCGAAAGCGTCTTCGTCGATACGCTGCGCAGCGAAATGGGCAAGGTGATTATCGGACAGAATCACCTGATCGACACCCTGCTGATCGGCCTGCTCTCCAACGGGCACATCCTGTTGGAAGGCGTGCCGGGGCTGGCCAAAACGCTGGCCATCACCACGCTGGCCAAGGCGGTCGATGCCGATTTCTCGCGCATTCAGTTCACCCCCGACCTGCTGCCGGCCGACCTGATCGGTACGCTGATCTACTCGCAGAAGAAGGAGGAGTTCCTCGTCCGCAAAGGCCCCGTATTCGCCAACTTCGTCCTCGCGGACGAGATCAACCGCTCGCCGGCCAAGGTGCAGTCGGCTCTGCTCGAAGCCATGCAGGAGCGGCAGGTGACCATCGGCGACGAAACCTATCCGCTGCCCGAGCCCTTCCTGGTGCTGGCGACGCAGAACCCGCTGGAGCAAGAAGGTACTTACCCGCTGCCCGAGGCGCAGGTCGATCGTTTCATGCTGAAAGCCAAGATCTCCTACCCCCAGAAACAGGAGGAGCGCGACATTATGCGTATGAATCTGGCCGGGGAAGGACTCCCGAAGGTCAATAAAGTGACTTCGCCCGAAGACATCGTCAAGGCCCGCCGCGTAGTCGAAGAGGTCTATATGGACGAAAAGATCGAAAAATACATCATCGACATCATCTTCGCTACCCGCGAACCGGCCGAATACAACCTCGAAAAACTGCAGCCCCTGATCGCTTACGGCGGCTCGCCCCGTGCGTCGATCTCGCTGGCCAAGGCTGCCCGGGCCTACGCCTTCATCCGCCGCCGGGGTTACGTGATTCCGGAGGACGTGCGGGCCGTCTGCCACGACGTACTGTGTCACCGCATCGGACTCACCTACGAAGCCGAGGCCGAGAACATCACCACAGAGCAGATCATCACCGACATCCTGAACAACGTAATCGTACCCTAATTGAAAATGCAATAATGCAGGAGACCGAAAACGATATCCTGAAACGAGTCCGCAAGATCGAGATCAAAACCCGGGGGCTTTCCAACGAAATCTTCGCCGGAAAGTATCACACGGCCTTCCGGGGACGCGGCATGTCGTTTTCCGAAGTGCGCGAATACCGCGCCGGCGACGACGTGCGCGACATCGACTGGAACGTCACGGCCCGCTCGCGCACGCCCCACATCAAGGTCTACGAAGAGGAGCGCGAGCTGACGATGATGCTCCTGGTGGATGTCAGCGGCTCCCGGATGTTCGGCACCACGGACCGCCTGAAGAAAAACCTGCAAACCGAAATCGCCGCCGTGCTGGCCTTCTCGGCCTCGGAGAACAACGACAAGGTGGGCTGCATCTTCTTCTCCGACCGGATCGAGAAATTCATCCCCCCGAAAAAGGGGCGCAGCCATATCCTGGCCATCATCCGCGAACTGGTCGGCTTCGAGCCGCAATCGCGGGGGACCCGTATTTCGGAAGCGCTGCGTTTCCTGACCAACGTCACCAAAAAACACTGCACGGCCTTCCTGCTCTCGGACTTTCTCGATCCCGGCAAGGACCGTACGGCGCTCGAGGACGCGCTCAAGATCGCTTCCGGAAAACACGACCTGGTGGGAATCCGCGTCAGCGACCCCCGCGAAGCCGAACTGCCCGACGTAGGGATCGTCGAAATGAAAGACGCCGAAACGGGCCGAAAAGCGTGGGTGGACACCTCCTCGGCCCGGGTGCGGGAGCACTACGCCCGCGTCTGGCAGGAGCGGAGCGCCGCCATCCTCTCGGCGCTCAAACACCACCGCATCGACACGGCCGAGGTATCGACCGACGGGGATTACGTCGTGGAACTCATCAAACTATTCAAACAGCGATGAAGTCGATCCCAAATAACCCGGCATCAACCTGCTCTCCGTTCGCACGCAACGGCGGTATTCAACCGTCCGCCGCCGCAGAGCGGCAAAATGCCGCGCAAACACCTCCTTCGGAAGCGGTGCCCGTCGGCCTGCGGTCTTCGGGTCGTCCGAAAGCCGGTCGGACATCCATCACGAAAAGAGTAAAAACAGCTCTGGCGACAGCTCTTCTGACGGGGCTGACGACCGTTCTGTACGCCGCACCGCCGACGATCACCGCCCGCGTCGAACCCGACAGCATCGGAATCGGCGACCGCTTCGACGTGGTGATCGACGTCGATCGTGATTTGGTGCAGGTCGTGGAATTTCCCACCTTCAACCCGCCTCCGCAGAGCGGACTGGAGGTCGTCGAATCGCATCCGGTGGACACCCTCCGGCGCGACGGACGTCACCTGAGCCTGCGCAAACGCTACACGCTGGCGGCGTTCGAGGAGGGCAACCTCGGCCTGGGACGCGCACAAGTGCTCTATCTGGACAAGAACATCACCGACACGCTCTATACCGCCGACACCCTGCGGCTGCAGGTGGGAACCTTTCAGATCGACTCCACGTCGCACACGATCTACGACATCAAAGCCCAGCGCACGCTGCCCTTCCGCTACGGCGAAATCAGCGGCTACGTCCTCTGGAGCCTGCTGGGTTTGATCGTCCTGGGCGGCGCGATCTACGCAGGCCGCCGCCTGATGGCCCGCTACGCCCGCAAGGTACGCGACATCTTCCGTCCCGCACCGCCCCTGCCGCCCCACATCGCGGCCATCCAAGCGCTCGAAACGCTCCACAACCAGAAACTCTGGCAGAGCGGACGCCACAAACAGTATTACTCGGGCCTGACGGACATCCTGCGCACTTATCTGGCCGGACGATACGGCTTCGGCGCGATGGAGATGACCTCTGACGAAATTCTCGCGGCAGTCCGCCGTTACGACCTGCCGCAGAAATGCGTCATGGACCTGCAGGCGATCCTCCGGGACGCCGACCTGGCGAAATTCGCCAAAGCCCAGTCCGAAGGGACGACCAACGAAGACAACTACCTGAACGCCTACTATTTCGTCGAGGAGACCAAGCCTGCGGAAATCGCGGAGGAGGGCACCGAACAGGACGACACCCAATAGCATCCGACACGCCATGCCAAACAGAATCCTACTGATATTCATCACCCTGTTGCTCGGAATCGGCAGCGCCTCGGCCCAGAAATACCCCGAGCGCAGCCTCGTGCGCAAGGGCAACCGGGATTTCGCGAAGGAGCGGTACGACCGCAGCATCGAACGCTACACGCAGGCGCTCGAAGCGGCCCCCGAAAACTTCGAGGCCGCCTACAACCTGGGGGGCGCCCTCTACCGTACCGAAAAATACGAGGAGGCGGCCAAGATGCTCGAACGCATCGCCGCAGACTCCACCCGCACCGACCAGGAACGGGCCGAGGCTTTCTACAACCTCGGCAACGCCCAATTCAAACAGGAAAAATACCCGGAAGCGCTCGAAAGCTACAAGAACTCCCTGCGGATGAATCCTGCCGACCAGGAGGCCAAGTACAACTACGCCTACACCAAGCGACTGCTGCAAAAACAGCAGAACGAGGATCAAAACAAAGATCAGAACAAGGACCAGCAGAACAGCGGCGGTCAGGATCAGAATCAAGACAAAAACAAGGATAATAATTCGGACAAAGACCGGCAGCAGGACAAGGGCGGCGAGCAACAGGATCAACAAGACCGGCAGAACGGTCAGAATGATCCCGACAAGAACGGACAAAATCCCGACGAACAGCCGCAGGATTCCGACAAGCCGGACAGCGACGACCGGCAGCCCGGCCAACCCCGCGAAAACGGCATCTCCCCGGAAGAACAGGAACGGATGCTGGATGCGATCCAGACCCAGGAGGACAAGACCCAGGAGAAACTCAAGGAGAAAGCCGGGGTCGTGGTACGCGGCAATAAAAACTGGTAACGAATCAATTCTGAAACGGCTATGCAATTCGCCTCTCCATACTTTTTGTGGCTGCTCGCGGTCATTCCGCTCATGGTGGTCTATTACGTCTGGCGGACCCGTCAGGGCGGCGCTTCGATCCAAGTATCGACCATCGACGGTGTCGCCGAAGCACCGCGCACCGTACGTTATTACCTGCGGCATCTGCCTTTCGCGCTGCGCTGCGCGGCCGTCGCGCTCCTCATCGTAGCGCTGGCCCGCCCCCAATCGGTCGATGAAGGCTCGACGAGCAACACCGAAGGCATCGACATCGTGCTGGCGATCGATATTTCGACCTCGATGCTGGCCCAGGACCTCCAGCCCGACCGCATCCAGGCAGCCAAGCAGGTCGCCGGCAACTTCATCACCGACCGCCCCGGAGACCGCATCGGACTGGTGGCCTTCGCGGGCGAAGCCTTCACCCAAAGCCCGCTGACGACCGATCAGGGAACGCTGCAAACCCTGCTGGGACGCCTGCGCAGCGGCGTGGTGGAGGACGGCACGGCCATCGGCAACGGACTGGCGACGGCAATCAACCGCCTGCGCGAGAGCAACGCCAAGAGCAAGGTCATCATCCTGCTGACCGACGGAGAGAACAACCGGGGCGAAATCGCTCCCCTCACGGCTGCGGAGATCGCCCGTGACCAGGGCATCCGCGTCTATACGATCGGTGTCGGCACACGCGGCACGGCCCCCTATCCGACGGTGGACTTCTTCGGGAACCCGACCGTCGTGCAGGCCAAGGTGCAGATCGACGAAAAGATACTCGGCGAGATCGCCGATCTCACGGGCGGCCGTTACTTCCGCGCCACGGACAACGCCAAACTACAGTCCATCTACGACGAAATCAACCAGCTCGAAAAGAGCAAGGTCGAAATATCGCAATACACCACCTACACCGAGGAGTACCTCCGCTGGGCAGCGGCGGCTCTGGCCCTGCTGCTCGTGGAATTTCTGTTGCGTACCCTCTGGTTAAAATCCCTGCCGTAATGTTCAGATTCGCATATCCCGAATACCTCTGGCTGCTGTGGCTCCTCCCGTTGCTCGTCGCCGTATGGACGGCCGCCGGACAGCTCGCACGCCGGCGCCTCAGCCGTTTCGGCCGGCTCGAAACCATCCGTCCGCTCATGCCCGACGCTTCTACGGGGCGCCGGCGTCTGAAATTCATCCTGTACCTCACGGCATTCGCCCTGCTCACCCTGGCGCTCGCACGGCCGCAGCTGGGTTCGAAACTCCGCGAGGTGGAGAGCCGGGGTATCGAGATGATGCTCGTGGTCGATGTTTCGAACTCGATGCTCGCCGAGGATTTCCAGCCCAACCGCCTCGAACGCACCAAATACGCCATCGACAAGCTCTTCGACGGACTCAAGCAGGATCGCGTGGGACTGGTCGTCTTCGCGGGCGACGCCGTAGTGCAACTGCCGATCACCTCGGACTACCGCATGGCCAAAGCCTTTGCCCGCAGAATATCCCCTTCGATGGTTTCGGTGCAGGGCACCGACATCGGTCAGGCCCTCTCGCTGGCCACCATGTCCTTTTCGGAAAAGGGAGATAACCCCGCAGGACGCGTCATCGTGCTCATCACCGACGGCGAAGGGCACGACTCCGGCGCCATCGAAGCGGCCGAACGGGCCGCCGAACAGGGCATCCGCATCTTCACCATCGGCATCGGCACGCCGGAAGGCGCTCCGATCCAGATCGGCGGCGAGTTCATCAAGGACGACAAGGGAGAGATGGTCGTATCGAAACTGGGCGAACCCCTGCTCGAAAAGATCGCACAGGCGACCGACGGAGCCTACATCCGCTCGACCAACCAGTCGATCGGGCTGGACGAAATCGTACGCACGATCAACAATATGGAAAAAGGCGACCTGGCGGCCCTCCGCTTCGAGGAGTTCAACGAACAGTTCCAATACCTGATCGGAGCGGCCCTCGTCCTGCTCTTGCTGGAGTTCCTGCTGCTCGACCGCCGCAACCCGCTGCTCCGGCGTTTCAACATTTTCGGTACGGACACCGAAAAATAAAAAACAGCGATTCACCTCTGACGCCGAATCGCCGGGCCTTTTGCAGGTTCCGGCGACTCGGCGTTAGAGAAACAACGGGGCGTATCACCCCGCGATCGGATGGCTCTGCGCTATCTCCCAATGATTAGCGGCCAACAGCACCATCATCACGGCAACGAAAAGCAACAACCAGTCCACCTCCCGGTTGCGGTATATTCGGACCAGGAACAACCCCAAGGTCCCGAGTGCAAGCAAACCGTCACCACACATCGCTACCCAAACCGATACTTCCCAAGAGATGACCTGGGAAACAAGCAGCTCGATTCCGATCACAACCGCCAAAGCCCACAGCAGCCTCTCGGAAGTGAATATCCGCCCGGGAACCGGATCGCATCGCACGATCCGACAGCGGTCTCCCAGAAAATGTCTCCAATTCGAATCTCTATTTTGCATACTTCACACAAATATCAAAAGTTCGGGCAGCACCATCCATGCAACTCTTCAAAGCAACGGTATTTCCAACGAGGGATACCGCAGCAGCCGGTGCAGCGCTTCCTCCGGATAAGACCGAAACGGCAGTCACCACAGCCATAGTTATATGATAATCCCTTTTACAGCGTTTTATATCACTATTATATTGATCGTAACATTGATCAACTCCCCCTCGGCTTTCAAATTCCACCAAAGAATTTTGTACCAATGGATAAACAACAGCTATTGCAACCTGTTCATTCGGCAACAAAATAGTGTTTGCAAGAATTTGATTTAAATCATCATCAAATTCTTCATCAACCAGCCAACGATAAATAATTTGGTAAAAACCAGAAGTAGCATTTTCTTCAATCCAATTCAAATAATCATAAAAATCTGGTTCATAATCAGAACGAGTATAAATATCTCCACAATAATCAAAATTATTTTGAAAATCATATCGAGTAGACAACTCTTTTAACCAATTATCTAAAATTACAGCATCTTCTTCAGACAGATACCCTCCAACTTTTGATTGAGACAATACAAAATCACTTAAGCGACCAACCTCCTGCAAAAAATTATCTTTCTTTTCTGTACCATTTTGGACATCTGCAACTTGACATGATGATAATATCAAAATAGATATCAAATACATATATTTTCTCATAGAATCAATCTTTATATATAAAACATATTAAATGAATATGTATAAATCCTATTATTTTATGCCATTCACCGCTTGATTAACTACTTATATTATCTATGGTATCAGATGATGGCAAGTCACTATTGACACCGTTACGATAATCATTATTCAGAACTTTTACTATACTTATAAATAAACTTCGCATTTTTCGTCCTAATAGCGGTGACCCGACATATACAACCTCGTTATTTGAATCCAACAAAAAGGCATTATATTCCTTATTTATAGGTAAAAGATTATTTTCTTCAAACTCCCCCTCCTTATCGCATAATACAGGAAATATAAAATGCTCTGAATTTAAACTATGAAAAAACAAAGAGTCGTATCTATTCGCCTTAATAATAAAGACTATTTCAAGTGAGGGTCCCACTAATTCTACACTATCTATTATTTTCCCCCAATGATGCAAGCCTTTTAATGAACATGGCGCACATGTTCCACTACTATAATATACAACAAGTTTAGGTGCTAAATTTTCTATGTTTATTACCGTATCACGACCTTCTATTTTCCATGTCGCATGACCAGGTAAAATAAGATTTTGGCCATAAATATCTCTTAAATTTTTTGTTTTTCTATTTTTCAAATCACATGAAAAACCAACAAAAAGCAATAAAAATACAACTAATATATTCCTTATCATCTTCCAATCTACTTGATTTATACAAAATAACCCAATACAATTATAATAATTTTCACATAAACAAACAATAAATACATTATTTTTTATTATAAAATAATTACAATCTGAAGGAAAACCTCTTTCCCGCACGACAAGCCGCAACCTGCACCAAATCGGATAGCCTTGTCGCCGGCAGCCGATCAAAAGCGGCAGACGTATTCCCTGCAAAATTTTCCCTTGTCCCGACTGCGTCCCGAATATTTTCGCGTGATAAAACATGAATAAATTTACTTTTATCCCCGACTTATTCATACCTTTGCCCCGCAGGTCCGCTCCATCGCCGCCTGGCAACAGGGGGAGGAAAGTCCGGGCAACGCAGAGCGCCACGCAAGCTAACGGCTTGATATCCGTGAGGGTATAGCAAGTGTAACAGAAAATAACCGCCCCGCAGGGGTAAGGGTGAAAAGGCGGGGTAAGAGCCCACCGCGAAGGTAGCGATACGCTTCGGACAGTACATCTCGTGGGTTGCAAGACCATGTATACCGGCAATCAAGGGTTGCTCGTCCAATGCCGGGGGGTAGGTTGCTTGAGGCGCCGGGAGACCGGCGTCCTAGATAAATGATGGGGACTCCGGGCAACCGGAGCACAGAACCCGGCTTACAGGGCCTGCAAAATCGAAATCCACTTTTTTCTGAGCATAGTAAAAGGGAAATAGTTTATTCGTTTCCATTTAGTGAATTTGCCAACAGCACCTTCAGTGATAAGCATATGAATATGAGGGTTCCATTTAAGGTCACGACCAAAAGTGTGAAGAGATACAACCATGCCAGCAGAAAAAGACTCTTTGTGATTTTGGCTGTATAACCAATCAGAAATGACTTTGGCAGAAGAACGAAAAAGGACATGTAAAAGAGAACGATCTTTTAGAAAGTAAGGACGAAGTTCTTGGGCAATGGTAAAGACAATATGTCTGTGAGTGCAGTTGATTAATTTACGGGCAATAGCGTCAGCACGATTAGCCTGGTAGGAATGACCGCAAGTATTACAAAATCTTGAATGACACCTAAAAGGAATGAATTTGTATGCACCACAGTCAGGGCAAACATAAAAAGCGTAACCGTTATTGGGGTCACCACAACCAATAACTTTACGAACTTCTTTATCAACTATTGGACGAACATTGGAATAGATAGAAAGGAAAGAATCCCAATGGTCTAAAAAGATTTCTTTAATAGTAAATTTAGACATAAAATCACCTAATGTGATTTTACATTGAATGAAAAGTAGCTACAACTAAAAAGTGTGACCCAAGATAAATTATGGATCACACTGACGTGGCGCAGCCACTTTTTTTATGCAGCAATAGTTGTAAGCCTGTATTCAACAGGACTTTTCCAGTCTAACTTCTCTTTAATACGTTTTTCATTGTAGTATTTAATATATTTTTCAATTGATTCCTTTAACTCTTCATAACTGTAGTAGGTGTTCCCATAATACATTTCCTGCTTCAATATACCAAAGAAGTTCTCCATAACAGAATTATCGTAACAATTCCCTTTACGTGACATACTTTGATAGATTTTGTTTTCTTTTAATCTATTAGAGTATGCTGCCATTTGATATGCCCATCCTCTATCAGAATGAAAAGTTCTTCTGTATGGACAATCAGATGTTACTTCAATTGCTCTCTTTTGAGCAGATAATACACTTACCGCAGAAGGAGCTTTGCTGATTGAATAACTTAATATTTCACCGTTAAACATATCAAGAAATGGATTAAGATAAAGTTTTTTGATTATCATTCGACCTTTTCCATCAATTTCATAATACTTGAATTCGGTAGTATCTGTAGTAATCTTTTGATGCGGTATTGTAGTGTGAAATCTTCTGTTTATTCTATTTGGTGCAATTCTTCCAACATTACCTTTGTATGAATTGTATCGTCTGCTTTTTCTTGTGTATGATGTTACCTGCAAACCAAGTTTTTGCATGATTCGCTGTACTTTCTTTTTATTGACACAAATCCCTTCTTTTTGAAGTACAGCTTTCATACGCCGATATCCAAAATCCTTATGTTCGTTGTGTAAGTCAAGGATATGTTCTTCTAATTCTTTATTCGGATTCACTCTGTCAAAACGCTTTTGCCAATACATATATGTTGATTTTGGAAATCCTACTACTGCGAGAATCTCTTTTAATCTAAATTCTCCTCGGAGGCTGTGGATGATTCTCGCTGTTTTTTCAGAAGAGCTTCCTCCTCTAAACGCAGCCTCCTCAGTTCTTTTAAATATGCATTCTCTATTCTAAGTTTCAATAGCTCATCTTCGAGTTGTTTTACATATTCTTTACTGGTATCTACAGTTGCTTCATCTTCAGATTGACTTATCTTTTTTTGCTTTGTATCTTTATCCATTGATCTTTTCCGACCTTTCTTCTTAGGTCTCAAAGCATCAGGACCTGCAGTTCTAAAATCATTTACCCATCTGACGACAAGTGAAGGATTATTTATTTCTTGTGATATTGCTAATTCCTGATACGAGAGTTCGCTTGTTAGATACAATTCTACTATATGAAGTTTAAATTCAAAAGAATATGTTTTATTTTTCCTGGAACGTCTTAATCCATCATCACCAAATTTCTGATAATTTTTAATCCAGCTGCGAACTTGTTCAATAGATTTAATACCATATTTATGAGCTAAATATGTATAGCCACCTTCACCTTTAAGATAGGCTTTTACTACAGATTTCTTAAATTCAAAGCTATATTTTGCCATAACAAAACCGACCTCCCAACTGTTAGATATTTAGGTCTAACTTTTGGGGGTCGGTTCAGAGCATCATGCCGTTTTCGTATATAAAGAAAAAGTATGTTTATTTTCCGCAGTGTCCGTGAGCACAGTTGTGACCTTCTCCGCCTTCGTGGTGGTGATGGTTGCAGGAAGTGTCAGGGTCAAATACGAGATTGCCAGCAAGATAAGCTTCTACTGCCTGATCTGCATCCCCGTTAACTCCAGGATAAAGTTCGATATTAGCTTCTGCAAGGGCCATCTTGGCGCCGCCGCCTATGCCTCCGCAGATGAGAACATCAACATTGTTTGCGCCAAGAAGTGTAGCAAGGGCACCGTGACCCTGTCCGTCGGAACCGAGGATTTCTGAAGAAAATACCTTGCCGTCTTCCACTTCGTAGAGCTTAAAGTTTTCACAATGTCCGAAATGCTGGAACACCTGACCGTTTTCATAAGTTACCGCTATTTTCATTTTGTTACCTCCGTGTATATTAAATTCCTTTATTGATTATTATTGACTTACTCGTTGCCTCCGGCGATTTCAT
>OGWQ01000428.1_pt1 | contig 32135 bp, 30 predicted proteins | sample 1576091 | NCBI WGS metagenome assembly OGWQ01 (sample SAMEA3541584, study PRJEB24748) | human gut metagenome | biome: human gut; feature: human-associated habitat; material: faeces | place: China | collected 2012
TGCAAAATAACATTCAAAAAGTCGTATTTGGAAGAGAAAATAACATTCAAAAAGTACCTTAACATAATTTTTGCTATATGAAATTGTAGTAAATATAAAATAGAGTATAAAACTAGAAAATATAACAAATATTATTATGCTAAATAAGAACATATATTGACCTCCTTTTTCAATTTTTTTATCTTGTGATGAGTATAATACTAAACTTGAAAAAAATCAAGTTATTTTTTTATTTTTCAGAAAAAAATAGTTCATTTACTTTTTCAGAATTAGGTTTTCCAAAATATGATCCTATTGTAAACAGTAAAATAGAGAATATTATTGTCGGTACAATTTGGTGCATATTCATAATTTTAATATTCATAATAACTGTGTATAGATAGAAAACCACACTAAATATCATTGAAACAGCAGCTCCAGTAGCATTTGCTCTCTTCCAATATAGTCCTAAAAGTATAGGACAGAAGAAAGCTGCCTCTTGTCCAGCAAGGGCAAAAAGATTTATCCATACCAATAGTTTAGGTGGATTTAAAGCTAATATAAAAACAATTATTCCCAATAGAAGAGAAGTTGCAAAAGAAAGCTTCTTAATCTTGCTCTCACTTGGATTTTTATCAATATAGTTTATATATAGATCTTTTACTATGGCAGCAGAGGACATAATTAAAAGTGAATCAACTGATGACATAATAGCTGCTAGAGGACCAGCAATAAATACTCCTGCAAGAATAGGGTGCATATTTTTTATAGCAAGAATAGGGATAATTTTATCTCCTACCTCTACACCAGGCTCAACAGCTGCTCCCATAACTCCAACTAAATGCATTCCAAGCATAAGGATACCAACAATAGAAGTTCCTATAATCATAGCTCTGTGCATAGCTTTGCTATCTTTGAATCCCATACATCTTACCTCTGTAACTGGAAGACCTAAAACTCCCACTCCAACAAGCATCCAGAAAGATAGGATAAATGGCTTAGAAACTGCTCCATTACTATCTGGTGTTAAAAGATTGGGATTTGTTTTTAAGATAGATTGCATAATATTTTCCATACCATTTCCCTTTTCTAAAATGATAAAGAAAAGAAGTCCAGTAGCTAGCAACATAACAATACCTTGGATAGCATCAGTTATAGTAACAGCTCTAAATCCTCCAAATGTAGTATAAATGATTACTACAGCAGTAAACAGAATAAGTCCGAAATTGTATGAAAGTCCTGTAACACTTTCAAACAATCTAGCTCCTCCAACAAATTGAGCAACAATAGTTCCGATAAAGAAGATCAGCATCATTAAAGAGGCAAGAACTATAACTAAGTTACTTTCATATCTAGCTCTTAAATAGTCAGTTATAGTAACACCATTTATCTTTCTAGATATAATAGCAAGTTTTTTACCAAGTATTCCAAGAGTAAAGAAAGCAGTTGGAACTTGAATACAAGCTAGAAATACCCAACTTAACCCTAAGTTATACGCTACTCCAGGTCCACCAATAAAAGAGCTTGCCCCTACATATGAGCTGATTAGAGTCATTGCTAAAACTAATCCTCCCATGCTTCTACTACCAATAAAGTACTCTTCCATAAATTTACCAGCTTTATGTTTATGTTTACCAGTTTGCCAAGCTACAATTAAAATAGCTAGAATATATATAAAAATTGGAATTATTAACATTTTTCTTTCTCCTTTTCATCTAAATCAATCTCTTTAAAAAAGAACTTGATAGCTACCCAAACTAAGATATTTATAAAGATAAGTCCAACTACACATGAAAAAAAGAACCATCTAGGTAAACCAAAAATATAGACATACTCACTAGGATCTTTTCCCTCATCAATATACCCCCAGAAATACCACCATACAAAATAGATTAAGTAAAGTATAATTGTAATTATAGCTTCTTTGTTAATCTGTTTTTTTACATCCATTTTAGCTAATTACCCTCCTTTAAAATAGTGTTTAGTACCATATAATAGCTCAAAACACAAAAAAAAGCAACCTAAATAGTTGTTGAGTATAGTTTAATTTTAGTGTATAATAAATTTTTGAAAGAAATAAAATAGAATTAGTGAGGAATGAGATGAAAAAATATTTAAAACTTTTTACAGGAATGTTTTTATGTGCTTTAGGGTGTGTAATGATAATTAAGGCTGATTTTGGATCTGCACCTTGGGATGTTTTGCATCAAGGGATATCAAAAACAATAGGAGTTACAATAGGACAAGCAAGTATTACATTGGGAATATTTATAGTGTTGTTAGATATATTTTTAGGACAACCAATAGGGATAGGAACTGTGTTAAACTTTTTAAGCATAGGAATTTTTATGGATTTGATATTTTATTTTAATCTCATACCAGAAAGGTCTTCAATTATTTATAGGATATTTCTATTAGTTGTAGGAATATTTTTCTATGCTTATGGAACTTTTTTGTATATGGTACAGGGAATGGGATGTGGTCCAAGAGATGGATTTATGCAAATTTTAACTAAGAGAACAAGATTTTCTGTTGGAGTGATAAAAAATGGAATAGAGATAATGGCATTTTCATTGGGATGGCTTTTAGGTGGAAATCTAGGAATAGGAACAATAGCAACAGCACTTGGATTGGGAACTACTTTAGCTTTTATACTTAGATTTTATAATATAGATTTAAAAGAGTTAAAACATAAAACAATAAAAGAGGAGATAGTTTCTTTAAAAAAGAAAATAAAATGAGGTTGATGATTCAACCTCATTTTTCTATACTGTAACATCTTTTATCCATTTAAGAGATCTATATCTAATTAAAGATGCCACCAATTTTATAAACTCTGAGAAATCAGCCATAGCAACTAATAAAAATACAGGCACTTTATAATAAGCTCCAATAAATGCCACAGGAACAGCATAGAACCAAAGTGGGAAAATATCTAAGCAGAAAGCAACCTTTGTATCTCCACCAGCTCTAAAAAGTCCAATAAGCAGAGTCCAGTTAATCATCTTTAAAAATACAAATATTCCAGCAGCTCTCATAGTTTTTACAGCCATTATATGTGCTTCACTTGGAAGATGGTATAGTGAAACAATTGTTCCAGTTAATGCTTGAACTAAGATTAAACTGAAGATTCCCATAGTAAAGGCAATTTGCAGTATCTTTTTAGAATAGATAATAACCTTGTTTTTATCCCCTTTTCCAATAGTATGTCCAATAATGACAGAGGCAGAGTTTGAAATCCCCATAAATATAATAGATGATATAGCAGTAATAATATCAGCTATCTGTACACAAGCAGCTTGAGTAGTTCCAAGCTTTGAATAGGCAACAGATAAAGAAACTGTTCCAAGTATCCAAAGCATCTCTGTAAGAAAAACAGGAGATGATATTCTAATAATCTCTTTAATAAGATCTTTAGGCAGATTCATATATGATTCTATTTTTCCCTTTAAATTAAAATCTTTTTTATATACTATTAACCAAATTGTAGTCAATTCACAAATTCTAGCAATTACAGTTGCAATAGCAGCCCCTTGCTCTTTTAAACAAGGAAAACCAAAGTTTCCATAGATTAAGCAGTAGTTGAAAAATGTATTTATAGCTACTCCAACAGAAGCAGATGCCATAGGGAATTTAGTAAGTCCCATAGCTCTAAGACAAAATCCAGTACTGAAAGATAAGGCATAGAAGCTATATGAAAATAGGGCTTTAGTTATATATGATACCCCTATTTTTAAAACCTCTGGATCTTTGGTAAAAATTCCAATGATTCTTTCAGCATTGAAAAAAGTAATAGTTGAAAAGATTATAGCTAAAGTAAAGCAAGAGATCACCATTTTTCCTAAAATACGTCTAATCATATCAAAATTTCTCTTACCATAATATTGAGCAACAAAAACTCCCATACCACTGCAAAGTCCAAATAGAAAAAGATCCAGTATTCTATATACACTATTAGCAAAACCAACAGCAGCAATATAGTCAGTACCTAATCTTCCTATCATTAGGTTATCTATGAAATTCAGAGAAGATGATATAAGTTGTTGAATCATTAAAGGTACACCTATTGTAAGAAAACTCTTATAAAATTCAGATAGATCTATTTTTTTCTTTTCCATAAAATTCCCCCAAATAAAGATTGATTTCTAAAATATTTTACCAATAAAATTTAGAAAAAACAAGATTATCAAAAAATAAAAAAACTATTGACATAGTTGAAAAAATATCATAATATATACTTGTAAAAAATAGCACTCATCTAATAAGAGTGCTAATAAAATTGTTGGAGGGATATAGATGAACATTAAGCCAATAGGAGAAAGAGTTTTGATAAAACTTGTAAAAATGGAAGAGAAAACAGCAAGTGGAATTATTCTTCCAGGAGCAGGAGATAAAGAAAAACCTAACTTTGGAGAGATTATAGCTCTAGGAAAAGGTGAAAAATTAGAGGGATTAAATGTAGGAGATAAAGTAGTTTATGCAAAATTTGCAGGAACTGAGATAAAAGATGGAGATGAAAAATATCTTATTTTAAATATAGATGATGTTTTGGCAGTAGTTGAAAAATAGGAGGAAACTAAGATGGCAAAAATATTAAAATTTGATGAAGAAGCAAGAAAAAAACTTGAAATAGGTGTAAATACATTAGCAGATGCAGTAAAAGTAACATTAGGACCAAGAGGAAGAAATGTAGTTCTTGAAAAAAGTTATGGATCACCTCTTATTACAAATGATGGAGTTTCTATTGCTAAAGAGATTGAACTTGATGATCCATTTGAAAATATGGGAGCTCAACTTGTAAAAGAGGTAGCAACTAAATCAAATGATGTTGCAGGAGATGGAACAACAACTGCTACTATTTTAGCTCAAGCAATAGTAAAAGAGGGGCTTAAAATGGTAAGTGCAGGAGCTAATCCAATGTTCCTAAAAAAAGGTATAGAAAAAGCAACTAAAGAAGTTATAAAACATTTAAAAGATAGAGCTAAAAAGATTCAATCAAATGATGAGATAGCTCAAGTTGCTTCTGTATCAGCAGGAGATGAAGAGATTGGTAAATTAATAGCTCAAGCTATGGAAAAAGTTGGAGAAACAGGGGTAATAACTGTTGAGGAAGCAAAATCTCTTGAAACTACATTGGAAGTTGTAGAGGGAATGCAATTTGATAAAGGTTATGTATCTCCATATATGGTAACAGATACAGAAAGAATGTATGCTGAATTAGATAACCCATATATCTTAATAACTGATAAAAAAATCTCAAATATGAAGGATATTTTACCAATATTAGAAGAAACTGTTCAAGCTGGTAGACCAGTATTGATTATAGCTGATGAGCTTGAAGGAGAAGCTTTAACTACATTGGTAATCAATAAATTAAGAGGAACATTGAATGTAGTTGCTGTTAAAGCTCCAGCATTTGGAGATAGAAGAAAAGCTATGTTAGAAGATATTGCAATTCTAACAGGTGGAGAAGTAATTTCTGATGAAAAAGGAATGAAACTTGAAGAAACTTCAATTATGCAACTAGGTAGAGCTAAAAAAGTAAAAGTAACTAAAGATACAACTGTAATTGTTGATGGAATGGGAGCTTCTGATAATATTAAAGCAAGAACAGCTTCTATTAAAAATCAAATAGAACTTACAACTTCAGATTATGATAGAGAAAAATTACAAGAAAGACTTGCTAAACTATCTGGAGGAGTAGCAGTAATTAAAGTTGGAGCAGCTACTGAAACTGAGATGAAAGATAAAAAACTTAGAATAGAAGATGCTTTAAATGCTACAAGAGCAGCAGTTGAAGAGGGAATAGTGCCTGGTGGAGGAACTGTTCTACTTGAGATTGTAAAAGAGATGGAAGATTATAAGCTTGAAGGAGAAGAGGGAATAGGAGTTGAAATTGTTAAGAAAGCTCTTATGGCACCACTTAAACAGATAGCTGAAAATGCTGGAGTAGATGGAGCAGTAGTTGTAGAGAAAGTAAGAAACATGGAAAAAGGATATGGATTTAATGCTGCAACAGAAAAATATGTAAATATGATGGCAGAAGGAATAATTGACCCAGCTAAGGTAACTAGATCAGCTATTCAAAATGCTGCATCAGTATCAGCATTAATTCTTACTACTGAAGTATTAGTAGCAACTAAAAAAGAACCTAAGGCACCAGAAATGGGAAACCCTGGAATGATGCCAGGAATGATGTAAAAATTTGTTAAAAATAAAAATTAATATAAAATGATCAACGGATAACTAAAAACTAAAACTATTTTGTGTGAGAAACTGGTTTCTATATGAAGCCAGTTTTTTCTTTTAAACTATAATTTATCATTCTAATAAAAAGTAAAAATATTGTTATCCCTAACATCAAGTTGACGTAATTTAGAAGTGAATATTAGAAGCCCTCAGCGAAATGCAGTTAAGAAAATGCAACGTGTTTGAGCGAGCTTGCGAGTGAGTTTTGCATTTTCAACGGAATGAGCCTAGGGATTCTTTATTCACTGACATGGAGTCAAATTGATGTTAAAAAAGAAATATAGATAACTAAAATTGACTAATAATCGCAAATAACAAAGGTACTTTGTCAAAACCTAGCGATGTGCTAGATAACTGAGCTTAGTTAGATAAATTATAGTTTTATCTTCTTTTAGATAAAGAAAATAGTTCACACTTTACAATACATTGTTATTATGTTAAGATTTTTATTGAAAATATAGAAGATTAGGGAGAAATAAGATGGCACTTTTACAAGTTAACAATTTATATATGGGATTTTCAGGAGAAACACTTTTCAAAAATATTAGTTTCTCAGTTGATGAAAAAGATAAGATAGGTTTGATAGGTGTAAATGGAGCTGGAAAAAGTACACTTATAAAAATTTTAATGGGACTTGAATATGATGAGGTAGATCCAGCAACAAATCAAAGAGGAATAATATCTAAAAAAAATAATTTAAAAATAGGATATCTATCACAAAATCCAACTCTTAATAAAGAAAATACAGTATTTGAAGAGCTTATGACAGTATTTTCAAATTTACAAGAGGATTATCATAGAATACAAGAGTTAAATATTATTTTAGCAGAGAACTTAGATGACTTTGATAAAACTATGGAAGAATTAGGAGTTGTAACTGCTAGATATGAGCAAAATGAAGGATATGCTATTGAGTACAAAGTAAAGCAGATATTAAATGGGCTTAGTTTAGCAGAAAGATTATGGACAAGCAAGATAGGAGAACTATCTGGAGGGCAACTTTCAAGGGTAGCATTAGGAAAAATATTATTAGAAGAACCAGAACTTTTAATATTAGACGAGCCTACTAACCACCTTGATTTAAGTGCAATTGAGTGGTTAGAGAGAATGTTGAAAGATTATAAAAAAGCATTTATCTTAATTTCCCATGATGTTTATTTCTTAGATAATGTAGTAAATAGAGTTTTTGAAATAGAGGGAAAAACTTTAAAAGCATATAATGGAAACTATACAGATTTTAGTATTCAAAAGGAAGCTTACCTTTCTGGAGCAGTAAAAGCATATGATAAAGAGCAAGATAAACTTAGAAAGATGGAGGAGTTTATCAGAAGATATAAGGCAGGGGTAAAATCTAAACAAGCTAGAGGAAGAGAAAAGATCTTAAATAGAATGGAGAAGATGGAAAATCCTGTAATTACAACTAAAAAGATAAAATTGAAGTTTGAAACAGATAGTACAAGTGTAGATTTAGTTTTAAGAATAAAGGATCTAGCAAAATCTTTTGATGGAAAAGAGATATTCTCAAATCTTAGCTTAGATATTTATAGAGGAGATAGAGTAGGTGTTATTGGTAAAAATGGTGTTGGAAAATCTACTTTATTAAAGATAATAAACGGATTGGAAAAACAAAGTAAGGGAGAGTTTAAAATTGGTGATAGAGTTAAGATAGGTTACTATGATCAAAATCATCAAGGTTTAAATCTTAAAAGAACTGTTTTAGAAGAGTTGATGTACCATTTTACATTGAGTGAAGAGGAAGCAAGAAACATATGTGGAGGATTCTTATTTACAGAAGATGATGTATATAAAGAGATAGGAAGTTTAAGTGGAGGAGAAAAGGCAAGGGTAGCCTTTATGAAGCTTATGCTTGAAAAACCTAACTTCTTGATACTAGACGAGCCTACTAACCACTTAGATATCTATTCAAGAGAGATTTTAGCTGAGGCATTGGAAGATTATACAGGGACTATTTTAGTTGTATCTCATGATAGAAACTTCTTAGATTGTGTTGTTAATAATATATATGAAGTAAGAAAAGATGGAGCTACTTTATTTAAAGGAGATTATAACTCATATATTGCTCAAAGAGATGAAGTTAAAGAGATAAAAGATAATAAAGGGGCTTTAAGTTTTGAAGAGCAAAAGAAAAATAAAAATAGAATATCTTCATTGGAGAGAAAAATAGTAAAGGCTGAAGAGGATTTAGAAAAATTAGAGGAGAAAAAAGCTAAGAAAGAGGAAGAGTATAATCAAGCAGGAGTTAGAAATAATGTCGATGAACTAATCCAAATCCAAAATGAGCTAGAGGAACTAGATCTTCAAATTCTTTCAATCATGGAGGAATGGGAAGATATGGAAAATGAACTAAAAAATTTAAAAAATACTTTATAAATTTAGGAAAATGTGGTATAATAATAAAGATTTGTAAAGAAAAGCAAAGGATATATATTGACTTTTTGAAACAAAGTGATTATAATATTTAAGTTATAATATATATAAAAAAATTAAAAATAATAGGAAGGAGGGTAAAATGCCTACTTTAAGTCAATTAGTAAAAAACGGAAGAGACACTTTACTAGAAAAGAAAAAATCACCAGCATTACAAGGAAACCCACAAAGAAGAGGAGTTTGTGTAAGAGTATATACAACTACACCTAAAAAACCAAACTCAGCTTTAAGAAAGGTTGCCAGAGTAAAATTAACTAACGGAATCGAAGTTACTTGTTACATTCCAGGAGAAGGACACAACTTACAAGAACACTCAATCGTACTTGTAAGAGGAGGAAGAACAAAAGACTTACCAGGGGTTAGATATAAAGTTATAAGAGGAGCTTTAGATACAGCTGGAGTTGCTAAGAGAAAACAATCAAGATCTAAATACGGAGCTAAAAAAGCGTAATTATAGGGAGGTGAACAGTTAAAAATGTCAAGAAGAAGAGCAGCAGTAAAAAGAGATGTACTACCTGATTCTAGATACTCAGATAAAGTAGTTACTAAAGTTATAAACTCAATTATGTTAGATGGTAAAAAAGCTATCGCTGAAGGAATATTCTACTCAGCAATGGATTTAATAAAAGAAAAAACTGGTCAAGAGGGGTATGATGTATTTAAACAAGCTTTAGAAAATATCAAACCTCAAATCGAAGTTAGATCAAGAAGAATCGGAGGAGCTACATACCAAGTTCCAGTAGAAGTTAGAGCTGACAGACAACAAACTTTAGCTATCAGATGGTTAACACTTTACACAAGACAAAGAAAAGAATATGGTATGATAGAAAAATTAGCAGCAGAATTAATCGCAGCAGCTAATAACGACGGAGCAACTATAAAGAAAAAAGAAGATACTTATAAAATGGCAGAAGCAAACAGAGCTTTCGCACACTATAAAATCTAATTTTTCTCTATAGAGGATAAAGACTAACTTTTTCAATTTTCGAGGAGGAAAAATTTAATGGCTAGAAAAGTTTCGTTAGAAATGACTAGAAACGTTGGAATCATGGCTCACATCGACGCTGGAAAAACTACTACTACAGAAAGAATCCTTTTCTATACTGGAGTAGAACATAAGTTAGGAGAAGTTCACGAAGGTGGAGCAACAATGGACTGGATGGAACAAGAGCAAGAAAGAGGTATCACAATTACTTCAGCTGCTACTACTTGTTTCTGGAGAGGACATAGAATTAATATAATAGACACACCAGGACACGTGGACTTTACAGTAGAGGTTGAAAGATCTCTAAGAGTACTAGACGGAGCTGTTGCAGTTTTCTCTGCAGTTGACGGAGTTCAACCACAATCAGAAACTGTATGGAGACAAGCAGACAAATACCAAGTACCAAGAATCGCGTTCTTTAACAAAATGGATAGAATCGGAGCTAACTTCGCAATGTGTGTTGGAGATATCAAAGAAAAACTAGGAGCAAATCCTGTACCTATCCAATTACCAATCGGAGCAGAAGATCAATTCGAAGGAGTTATCGACTTAATCGAAATGCACGAAATCGTTTGGCCAGTTGACTCAGACAACGGACAAAAATTCGAAATAAAAGAAATCAGAGCAGAATTAAAAGACGAAGCTGAAGAAGCTAGACAATTCATGCTAGAATCAGTTGTTGAAACAAGCGACGAACTAATGGAAAAATTCTTTGGTGGAGAAGAAATTTCTCAAGAAGAAATTAGAGCTGCACTAAGAAAAGCTACAATTGAAAACATTATCGTTCCAGTTACTTGTGGAACTGCATTCAAAAACAAAGGAGTTCAAGCATTACTAGACGCAATCGTTGAATACATGCCAGCTCCTACAGACGTTGCAATGGTTAAAGGAACTGATATGAAAGATCCATCAATCGAAATTGATAGAGAAATGTCAGACGAAGCTCCATTCGCAGCTCTAGCATTTAAAGTTATGACTGACCCATTTGTTGGAAAACTTACATTCTTCAGAGTTTACTCAGGAATCGTTGAAAAAGGAACTTATGTTCTTAACTCAACTAAAGGTAAAAAAGAAAGAATGGGAAGAATTCTTCAAATGCATGCTAATAAAAGAGAAGAAATTGAAGCAGTTTACTGTGGAGATATCGCAGCAGCAGTTGGATTAAAAGAAACTACTACTGGAGATACTCTATGTTCAGAAGCTGATCCAATAGTTCTTGAAAAAATGGAATTCCCAGAACCAGTTATCTCAGTTGCAGTTGAACCAAAAACTAAAGCTGACCAAGAAAAAATGGGAATCGCTCTTGCTAAACTTGCTGAGGAAGACCCTACATTCAGAGTTAAATCAGATGAAGAAACTGGACAAACAATCATTTCAGGAATGGGAGAACTTCACCTTGAAATTATCGTTGACAGAATGAAGAGAGAATTTAAAGTTGAATCTACAGTAGGTAAACCACAAGTTGCTTACAGAGAAACAATTCTTGGAACAACTGACCAAGAAGTTAAATATGCAAAACAATCTGGAGGTAAAGGACAATACGGACACGTTAAAATTATCCTTGAACCAAACCCAGGAAAAGGATTTGAATTTGTTAACAAAATCACTGGAGGAGTTATCCCTAGAGAATATATTCCTGCAGTTGAAAAAGGATGTAAAGAAGCTCTTGAAAGTGGAGTTGTAGCTGGATACCCTATGGTTGACGTTAAAGTTACACTTTATGATGGATCTTACCATGAAGTTGACTCATCAGAAATGGCATTCAAATTAGCAGGATCAATGGCTGTTAAACAAGCTGCTGCTAAATCAAATCCAATAATCCTTGAACCAGTATTCAAAGTAGAAGTTACTACTCCAGAAGAATACATGGGAGATATCATCGGAGATCTTAACTCAAGAAGAGGTATGATTGGTGGTATGACAGATAGAAACGGAGCTAAAATCATCGATGCTAAAGTTCCTCTATCAGAAATGTTTGGATATGCAACTGACTTAAGATCTAAATCTCAAGGAAGAGCAACTTACTCAATGGAATTTGCTGAATACATTCAAGTACCAGCTTCTATCCAAAAAGCTATTCAAGAAGAAAGAGGAAAATAATTCTAATTTTTCTTCAATATAAAGAAATTTATAAAGGAATGGCACTGAAAAGTGCCATTCGATAAAATATAAAAATACAATTAGGAGGAGAATTTAAATGGCTAAAGAAAAATTCGAAAGAAGCAAACCCCATGTAAACATCGGGACAATCGGACACGTTGACCACGGAAAAACAACTACTACAGCTGCTATTTCTAAAGTATTATCAGATTTAGGACTAGCTCAAAAAGTAGATTTCGATAAAATTGACGTTGCTCCAGAAGAAAGAGAAAGAGGAATAACAATCAACACAGCTCACATCGAGTATGAAACAAAAACTAGACACTATGCACACGTTGACTGTCCAGGACATGCTGACTACGTTAAAAACATGATCACAGGAGCAGCTCAAATGGACGGAGCAATCCTAGTTGTATCAGCAGCAGATGGACCAATGCCTCAAACAAGAGAGCACATCCTACTATCAAGACAAGTTGGAGTACCTTACATCGTAGTATACCTAAACAAAGCTGATATGGTAGACGATCCAGAATTACTAGAACTAGTAGAAATGGAAGTAAGAGAATTATTATCAGAATATGGATTCCCAGGAGATGACATTCCAGTAGTAACAGGATCATCACTAGGAGCACTAAACGGAGAACAAAAATGGGTTGACCAAATCATCGCGCTAATGGATGCAGTAGATGAGTACATCCCTACACCAGAAAGAGCAGTAGATCAACCATTCCTAATGCCAATAGAAGACGTATTCACAATAACAGGAAGAGGAACAGTTGTAACAGGAAGAGTAGAAAGAGGAGTAATCAAAGTAGGAGAAGAAGTAGAAATAGTTGGAATCAAACCTACAACAAAAACTACTTGTACTGGAGTAGAAATGTTCAGAAAACTTCTTGATCAAGGACAAGCAGGAGACAACATCGGAGCTCTATTAAGAGGAACTAAAAAAGAAGATGTAGAAAGAGGACAAGTTCTAGCAAAACCAGGATCAATCCATCCACATACAAACTTCAGATCAGAAGTATACGTATTAACTAAAGAAGAAGGAGGAAGACATACTCCATTCTTCTCAGGATACAGACCACAATTCTATTTCAGAACAACAGATATAACAGGAGCAATCACATTACCAGAAGGAGTAGAAATGGTAATGCCTGGAGATAACATCGAAATGAGAGTAGAATTAATCCACCCAATCGCAATGGAAACAGGATTAAGATTCGCAATCAGAGAAGGTGGAAGAACAGTAGCTTCTGGAGTAGTTGCTGAAATCACTAAATAATTAATTTAGTAATTAACCTTACTTGAAGGCAGAAGGGAGCAGAAAATTTCTGCTCCCTTTTTTTAAAATTACAGGAGAAATAATGGAGTTTTTTACAAAATTTTTTGAAAAAATAAGCACATTAGAGCTAATAATATTGTTTGCAGCTTATTTTTTAGGAATAAAATTTCCTGATTGGGATTTTAAATTGAAACTGAAGCATAGAAGTATTCTTACTCATAGTCCTTTAGTTCTATTATTTTTAATAAGGATTTATGAACAGGATCAAAATGAGGTATTTAGATATTTTTTAATTGGCTTTGCAATAGCATTGGCATTACACTTTATTTTTGATCTTTACCCTAAAGGATGGGGTGGAGGTGCACTTTTAAAAATACCTATTTTAAAAATAAGTTGTACACCACAGATAACAAGAATTCTTCTAATTTTATTCATTGTTCTATGTTCTATTATAGCAGTAGGATATACTAAAAATACGATGGAATTCATATGTATTTTCTCTTTGGGAGTATTTACTATATTAAAAGATATGAAAAAAGAGGGAAAATTATTGAGACCATTTTTCTCATATACTTTTTTTCTTATAATTATAGGGTGTATAAAATACAAAGAGGTATTGGAACAAATATTAAAAGGGAAAGATCTTATTATTGAAAGTATCAGTAAATTTTTTTAATATAATTTTTTTCCTTTTCTTGACAATAATGTGTATAAAATAATATAATTTATAGAGAATATAAATATTTGAAAGGAGAAACAAATGAAAGATATTAAAATTCTAGAAGAAAAAGCTAATAGTATCAGAAAATCTATAGTAAAAATGATCTGTGAAGCTAAATCAGGACATCCAGGAGGATCATTATCTGCAACAGATATATTGACAACTCTATATTTTTCAGAAATGAATATAGATCCTGCAAATCCTAAGATGGAAAACAGAGATAGATTTGTTCTATCAAAAGGACATGCAGCTCCTGCACTATATGCAACATTAGCAGAAAGAGGGTACTTTGATAAAGAACTTCTTATGACATTAAGAAAATATGGTTCTATTCTTCAAGGACATCCAGATATGAAAAAAGTACCAGGAGTAGAAATTTCAACAGGATCATTAGGACAAGGGTTATCTGTAGCTAATGGAATGGCTTTAAATGCTAGAATTACTGGAGAATCTTACAGAACATATGTAATACTTGGAGATGGAGAAATTCAAGAGGGACAAGTTTGGGAAGCAGCAATGACAGCAGCTCACTACAAACTTGACAATGTATGTGCTTTCCTAGACTTTAACAATTTACAAATCGATGGAAATGTAGATAAAGTTATGGGAGTTGAACCAGTTGATGCTAAATGGGAAGCTTTTGGTTGGCATGTTATAAAAATAGATGGACATAACTTTACAGAGATTTTAAATGCTTTAGAAGAAGCTAAAAGTGTAAAAGGAAAACCAACTATTGTTATAGCTAAAACAATAAAAGGTAAGGGAGTTTCATTTATGGAAAATGTATGTGGATTCCATGGAGTAGCTCCAACAGCAGAAGAAACAGAAAAAGCATTAGCTGAATTAAATAGCAAATAATCTATAAGGAAGATCCAGGAGGGAGTAATCAATGAGTAAAAAGGCTACAAGACAAGCTTATGGAGAAGCTTTAGTAGAACTTGGAAAAATAAATAAAGATATCGTAGTTTTAGATGCAGACTTAACTAAATCTACAAAAACTAGCATGTTTCAAAAAGAATTTCCAGAAAGACATTTTAATGTAGGAATTGCAGAAGCTGACCTTATGGGAACAGCAGCAGGACTTGCAACTTGTGGAAGAATCCCATTTGCCTCAACATTTGCAATGTTTGCAGCAGGAAGAGGATTTGAACAAATAAGAAATACAATAGCATATCCAAAACTAAATGTAAAAATAGCTCCTACACATGCAGGAATCTCTGTAGGGGAAGATGGAGGATCTCATCAATCTATAGAAGATATAGCTATAATGAGAGCTATACCAGGAATGGTAGTACTATCTCCAGCAGATGCTGTGGAAACTAAAAAAATGGTATTTGCAGCAGCAGAATATGAAGGACCTGTATACATTAGAATGGGAAGATTAGATGTAGAAACTATATTTGATGAAGAAACTTATGATTTCCAAATCGGAATAGCAAATACAGTAAGAGAGGGAAATGATGTTACAATAGCTGCAACAGGACTAATGACTTATGAAGCAATAAAAGCAGCAGATATTCTTGCACAAGAGGGAATCTCTGTAAGAGTAATCAATGTAGGAACAATCAAACCTCTAGATGGGGAAACAATATTAAAAGCAGCAAAAGAAACTAAATTTATAATAACAGCAGAAGAGCATTCTGTTATTGGAGGTTTAGGATCTGCAGTATCAGAGTTTTTATCAGAAGTATATCCTACAAAAGTTAAAAAACTAGGAATCTATGATAAATTTGGACAAAGTGGAAAGGCTGCAGAACTTTTAGAAAAATATGAGCTTACAGCAGCTAAATTAGTAGCTATGGTAAAAGAGAATATGTAGTTTTATATTAATTAAGGCTGACTTTGAACTATATTAAGGTAGATTTTAGTCAGCCTTAAATTTTATTGAGAGAATTTTTAATGATGGAGTGGATATGAATAATAATTTGATGATGAGAATTGAAAAAAATAGTTATACTAAACATAGAACTAAGATAAAAAAGAAAACATTTATTCTTTTAGTTATATCCTTTATCATTTTAAATTTTTTCTTATCAGTTTTAATTAATATATCTTCAATGAATAAAAAAATTGATAACAGCTATTTTTTTACAGCTGATTTGAAAAGTGAGTTAAAAGAAGAGGAAAAAAACAAGATAGAGGTAGAAATTTTAGGATTAGATGGAGTGAGAAAGGTTAGATATCTATCTAAAGAGGAAGCTTTTAAAAATCTTCAAACTCAATTAGATGTAGCTATACCTAAGGGAGAAAATCCACTATCAGATTCTTTGTTAATATATTTTAATAATTTAGATGATGCAGAGAAGATACAAGAGAACTTAGAAAATAATCAAAATATCAAGGAAGTATTTGTAGATGCAGCTTTTATCAGTTATCAAGAGAGGGAAAAGAAATTCTATAACCTTCTTTTTGCTATGATAATGATATTTTTAGTAGCTCCTTCAATTTTAGGAATCTACTATATTTTCTATAATGCTGTGGCAATAGATTTTTTAAACTATAATGATATTATTCCAGATGATAGAGTAAATTCAAGAAGAGCTAAAAAGGTAAATCTTCTTCCATTTAGTGGAGCAGCTTTAATGGGAACCTTGATATTTTTTAATGTTTATACATATTTTAGAGAAGAGATAATAGAGATAAGTAGCAAATATCTTATTCTTAGCATAGGAGAGATATTTGTTGTGCAAGTTTTAGCAATAATAGCTATAAATATGGTAATTTGGATAAATCCTTTAAGACTTAGAGTTCTTTTTAAGGAGGAATCTTGAAAAGAGTAGTTCTGTTTTTTATGATTTTTAGTGTTTTAGCTTTTTCAGATAGTGTCACAGATATGAAAAAGAAAGTAAAAAATATAGAACGTCAAATTAACCAAAAAAACACTAGAATAAAAACAATAGATGTAGAAAAGCAAAAGATTCAAAAGCAGATTAAAGATATAGAAGATGATATTGTAAGAATAGAAAAAGATAGGGAAAAGACAGTTGAAGAGATAAAAACTGTATCTAAGAATATAGAGTATGGAGAAAAAAATTTAGATGTCAGTTCTGATGTAATGAAAAGAAAAAAGCTTGAGTATAAGGCTAAGCTTATAGCTTGGAATAGATACTCTTGTGATAAAGATGATTTTAGTAATCAACCTCTTATGAGAAAAAACTTTAAAAATCTTCTTCTTGGAGATTTGAAGAAGATGGAGTATATTCAATCTGTTCAAGTTGATATTAAAACAGTGAAGAAAGATATTGAGAGAGAGAAGATAAAACTTAGTAATCTTAGAAATAAACTAGCTCAAAACCTTAAAAATATCGACAGAATGAAGAAAGAGAAAAATATACTTATTGCTAAGTTAAACAATGAGAAATCAACACATGTAAAAACTATTAGTAAACTTCGTAAAGAGAAAGAGAGAATAGAAAAGCAGATAAAACAAATTATCGTTGCAAGAACAAAAACAGATACAAAGGTAGTAAATAAAAGTCAAGCTTATTCAAAACTTGGTAAAACTTTAAAACCTGTAGAGGGTAAAATTGTAGTGGCTTTTGGACAGGAGAAGGAAAAGGGAGTATCAAGTAATGGAATAGAGATAATGGCTCAAATGGGTAGAAAAGTAGTAGCCTCATCAGGTGGAAAGGTTATCTATGCAGATAATTTCCAAGGTTTAGGAAAAGTTGTAATGATAGACTATGGATATAATATGATTGGTGTCTATGGAAACTTGATCTCTACAAATGTAAAACTTAATCAAAGAGTAGAAAAAGGTGGAGAGATAGGAATCTTAGGGCTATCAACAGATGGAAAACCTAACTTATACTATGAAGTGAGATTTAATTTAAAACCTATCAACCCTGTTCCTATGTTTTAGCTAGGAGGAAGAAAGTGAAAAAAGTTTGCATTATATATAATACAGAAAAAGAGATAGCAAAGGAACTATATCAAGAAAGTGTAAAATATTTTCAAAACAGGAATATAGAAATTTTAGATAATAATAGAGGTAAAGAGGCAGATTTTGCAGTGGTTATCGGTGGAGATGGAACACTATTGAGAGCGTTTAAGCAATTTATCTTTAAAGAAAATTTCTATGTAATAGCTATAAATGCAGGGAGTTTAGGTTTTTTAACTGAGATAAAGAGAGAGAATATATTTGAGGAGTATGATAATTTTCTCAATAATAATTTTAAATATGAGACTAGATATATTTTAGAGGCCAAGATAAAGGAGAAAACTTACTATGCACTAAATGAGATTGTAGTTTCAAAAGATGGAATCACTTCAAGGGTTTTAAGAATAGCTTTTACAGCAAATGATGAGTATATGTGTACATATAAAGGTGATGGGGTAATAGTTGCAACTCCAACAGGGTCAACAGCTTACTCAATGTCAGCAGGGGGACCAATACTTAAATCTAGTATGAAAGCTATGGTGATAACTCCCATAGCTCCACACAATCTCAATACAAGACCTATAGTTATAGGTGGAGATGAGATATTGGAGCTTCAAATGGCAGATAGAGAACGTACTGGACAAGTTATAGTTGATGGACAGGTAAGTGAGGAGATAGATAGCAACACAACTATTGAGATAGAGTACTCAAAAATGAGATTAAATCTTGTAATACCTAAGAACAGAAATTATTATAGTGTTCTTAGAGAAAAATTAAAATGGGGAGATAATCTATGTTAAGAGAGCTTAAAATAGAAAATCTAGCTATAATAGATGAACTTGATTTAGAATTTGGAGATGGGTTAATAGTATTAACTGGTGAAACAGGTGCTGGAAAATCAATTATTTTAAGTGGAATAAACCTTTTAATAGGAGAAAAAGCCTCTGTGGATATGATAAGAAATGGAGAAGATCATCTTTTAGCTCAAGGGGTTTTTGAAATTAATGAAGAACAGGCTGAGGAACTCTCAGCCCGTTTTGGTATTGATGTAGAGGATAATGAAGTAATAGTTAGAAGATATTTTGATAGAAATAGCAGAGGAAAAGTATATGTAAATGGAGTTAGAGTATCTCTTACAAATCTAAAGGAGATAATGGGAACTCTTGTAGATATAGTTGGACAACACTCTCATCAAATGCTACTGAATAAAAATAACCATGTTAGACTTTTAGATAAATTTCTAGGAGAAGAGGGAAAAGAATTAAGAGGCAATATAAATAGAGTATATTTAAAATACAAAGAAGTATCTAATAAAATAGATGAAATAGAGAAAAATAGGCAGGAAGCTATTGAGAAAAGAGAGTTCTATGAGTTTCAACTGAATGAGATAAATAGAGTTGCTCCAGAAGTTGACGAGGACAATAGGTTAGAAGAGGAGTATAAAAAACTTTTTAATGCTGGAAAGATAAAGGACAAGATTTTAGATTCAAATATTCAACTTCGTGATGGGGAGGTAAATGCCCTACATTTTATCAATAACTCAAGAAGAAATATAGAGTCACTATGTAAATATGGTGAGGAGTTTGAAGAGATATTGGAAAAATTGGAGAAAGTTTATTATGAGCTTGAAGATTGTATAGATATGTTAGATACTGCTGATAGAGATATTGATATAGATGAAAATAGACTTCAAAAGGTAATTGAAAGACTTGATCTAATAAATAAGATGAAGAGTAAGTATGGTGCTACAATAGAGGAGATTATAGAGTTTAGAGATAGTATAGCTGAAAAAATTAACTTATTAGAGGAAAATAGTTTTGAAGTAAAGAAGTTGCTAAAAGAGAAAAAAGAGGCAGAGGAAGAGTATTGGAAATTAGCTTTGGAACTTAGAGAATTGAGGCTAAAGAAAGCTTTAGAGATAGAAAAACTTTTAGAGCAAGAGTTGCAATTCTTAAAAATGAGAGATGCAAGATTTCATATTGTAGTTGATAAGAATGAGCATATGGGAAATAATGGTTCAGATTCTATTGAGTTTTTGATCTCTACAAATATAGGGCAGGGAATGAAACCTCTTTGGAAGATAGCCTCTGGTGGAGAGGTAAGTAGAATAATGTTAGCTCTGAAAGTAATCTTCTCAAGAGTTGACAATATCCCTATTTTAATCTTTGATGAGATTGATACAGGAGTTGGAGGGGAAACAGTAAGAAAAATAGCTGATAAACTTAGAGAGATAGGTGATCATGCACAAGTGGTTTCTATTACTCACTCTCCAGCAATAGCTGCTAGAGCACATGAACAGTTCTATATAAAAAAAGAGACAGTTAATAATAAAACTTCTACTACTGTTAAAAAACTAGATGCTAAAGGAAGAGTTATTGAGATAGCTCGTATGTTAGCTGGGGAAAATGTAACTGAAGCTGTTTTAAAACATGCAGAGGAGCTTTTAAATGAGAGATAATATTGATTTTGTAGAAAAATTTTTCAGTGATGCTAGAGAAAATCAGAGATTTTCAGATAGTACTTTAGATATGTATAGTAGAGATATCAATGAGTTTAAAGAATTCTTAGGAGAGAAGGATATTTTAGAGGTAACTAATGAGACTATCTTAAACTATATTGAGAGTTTAAAAATTAGATATAGTGATAGATCAATATATAGAAAGGTGAGTTCACTAAAAACTTTCTATAAATATCTTCTTCAAAATAGAATAATAGAATCTCTCCCAATTCAAGATATTCAACTTCCAAAGCTGCAAAAATTTGTTCCTAAAGAGCTTGAGCTTTATGAGTTAAATATGATATTGGAACAGTGTGGAGAGAGTTTTGAAGGATTAAGAGATAGCTTAATAATAAAACTACTATATGAAACAGGGTTACAAATAAATGATATCTTAAATTTAACAAGGGATAGTTTAAAAAGGTATGAGTTTAAAAGTGTAGTTGTGAATAGAGGAAAAAATCTATTTTCAGAGCCAATATCTCAAGAGTTGGGAGATAGATTAAAGGAGTTTTTAGAGATAGTGGAGGAGGTTTTTCCAGAGAGTGAAAAAATTTTTCCAGAGCTATCAAGACAAAATTTTAGAGCAAGATTTATAGCCTATGGAAAAAAGGCAGGTATAGATCATGAAGTTTCTCCAAATATGATAAAAAAAGCTAACTCTCAATATAGAGAGAGTGAAGAAGGTAGAGAAATATTATTAGAGAAGATAAAAAAAGTATATTTAGAAATAGGAATAGGAGATGATTAATAGGTGAAAGCAGGATTTATTGCTGTTGTAGGTAGACCAAATGTTGGTAAATCTACTTTGATAAATAAGCTAGTATCTGAAAAGGTAGCAATAGTTTCAGATAAAGCAGGAACAACAAGAGATAATATAAAGGGAATTTTAAATCTAAATGATAATCAATATATCTTTATTGATACACCGGGGATTCATAAGGCAAAGCATCTATTAGGTGAATATATGACTAATAGTGCAATAAGAATTTTAAAAGATGTAGATGTAATTCTATTTGTGTTAGATGGATCACAAGAGATAAGTACAGGGGATCAATTTGTAATGGAAAGAGTTATGGAGGCAAAGAGAACTCCAAGAATCCTTGTTATAAATAAGATTGATAAGTTATCTGATGAAAAGTTAGCTGAAAAGAGGGAAGAGGTAAAGGCAAAACTTGGAGATTTTGATGGAGTTGTTGAGATATCTGGACAGTATGCCTTTGGACTTCCTAAACTTTTAGAGGCTATTGATCCATTTTTAGAAGAGGGGATAAAATACTACCCAGATGATATGTATACTGATATCTCTGTGTATAAGATAATAACAGAGATTGTTAGAGAGAAGATTCTTTTAAAAACTAGAGATGAAATTCCTCACTCTGTGGCTATTGAGATACTTAATGTTGAGAGAAGAGAGAATGGAAGAGATAAATTTGATATTAATATCTATGTTGAGAGAGATTCTCAAAAGGGTATAATTATTGGAAAGAATGGAAAACTTCTGAAAGAGATTGGTATTGAGGCTAGAAAAGAGATTGAAGAACTGATAGGAGAGCCAATATATTTGACTCTTTGGGTTAAAGTGAAAGAGGATTGGAGAAAGAAAAAACCATTCCTTAAAGAGTTAGGTTATGTAGAGGAGAAATAAAAAGAAAATATTATTAGAATAGAAGCTCTAATTTCGATTAGGGCTTTTTTGTATATTAATTCATTTTTTTTGAATGATTTTTACCCTAAATAAGATAAGAAAGAACAAAAACCTTGAAAATTTCTGAAAAATCATTTAGTATAGATATATTAAACATAAGTAAAATTTAAGAAAACAATGAAGCAAGATATATATTGAAATAAGTATGAAAATATGATAGGATAAATCAGATTCAGTATACTAAGCTTTATTGTAAAGCACTAACTATTTAAAAATATTTTCTGAGATCAAGGAGGGAAAAATGAGTTTAAGTAAAAAAGGACTAGTATTGGGAGCAATCTTAGGAGTAGTATTAGTAGGGTGTGGTAGTGAAGAAAAAGCAAGCAGTAAAAAAGTTGTAAAGACAATAATGAGCATGGATATAGATAGTTTAAACCCTTATAAAATGGTATCAAGTGGTACAGAAGAGATAATGATGAATGTATTTGAAGGACTTGTAATGCCAGATGTAGATGGAGGAATAATTCCAGCAGTAGCAAAGGATTACAAAATATCAGATGATGGATTAACATATACTTTTACAATTAGAGATAATATCAAATTCCATAATGGAAACCCTCTTGATGTAAAAGATGTTGAGTTTTCATTAAGAAAGATGTCAGGTAGAGAGGGAGACACTCCAGCTCAAGCTATGTTTGCAAATATAAAGGATATAAAGATAACTGGAGATAATGAAGTTACTGTTGAACTAAGTCAACCAGATTCAGCTTTTATCTACTCTATGACAGAGGCTATTGTTCCAGATGAAAATAGAGATTCATTAGATAAAAATCCAATAGGTACAGGGGCATTTAAAGTAGCTAGTTATGAAAAAGAACAAAAATTAACTCTTACTAAAAATGATGATTATTGGGGAGAAAAGGCAAAGATTGGTGATGTAGAGATATTTGTAACTCCAAATGCTGAGACAGCTTTCTTAAAACTATTATCTGGTGAGATAAATATGTTACCTCGTGTTGATTCAAAGAGAGTAAATGAATTGAAAAACTTTAAAACAGTTTCAGGAGCACAAAATACAGTTCAACTTTTAGCATTGAATAATAAATTTGAGCCATTCTCACATAAAGAGGTTAGAGAGGCTATAAATTTAGCAATAGATAAAGATGCTATAATAAAAAATGTAATGGGTGGACTAGGAATAAAACTTGAAACAAATATGAGTCCAATTATGAAAAAATACTGCATTGAAAATATAGGAGAAACTAGAGATGTAGAAAAGGCTAAAGAATTATTAGCAAAGGCTGGATACTCAGATTTAACATTTACAGTTAGAGTTCCAAGCAACTATATAATGCATGTTAATACTGCTCAAGTAATAGCTGAACAACTTAAAGAGGTTGGAGTTACTATGAATATTGAGACAGTAGAGTGGGCAACATGGCTATCAGATGTATATGGTGGAAGAAAGCATGAGGCTACAATAGTAGGGCTTACAGGTAAATTAGATCCATACTCAATTTTAAGAAGATATGTTTCTGACTATCCAAAAAATTTCTATAATTATAGTAACCCTGAATATGATAAGCTTATAGTTGAAGCTAAATTATCACCTGATGAAAATAAAAGAATTGAAAACTACAAGAGAGCTCAAGAGATTTTAAGGGAAAATCATGTAGCAGTATATATAATGGATCCTAAGCTAATAACAGCAATGGACAAAAATATTGAAGGATTTGTATACTATCCTTTATCATTTATTAACTTCGCTAAATTAAGCATTGGAGAATAAAGATGTTTTATTTAAAAAAATTTGTGAAAATGATATTTTCCATATTTTTAATAGGTACACTTTCATTTCTATTGTTAGAGATGATTCCGGGAGACCCAGCAGCATCAATATTAGGAGTTGAGAGCTCACCAGAGGATATTGAGCTATTGAGAGAGGCACTGGGATTAAATAAGAGTTTTTTTGCAAGATATTTAGATTGGAGTAAAGGGGTATTAGTTGGAGATTTTGGAAACTCTTTCAAATACTCTGAACCTGTAATGAAATTGATTTTAGAAAGATTGCCATTGACAATGGAGATAGCTTTGATCTCCATTGCAATAGTGTTTTTAGTCTCTATTCCCCTATCATTTCTTTTGTATAAGATAAAGAATAAACATATAAAGAATTTTGGAGATTTTTTAGTTGGAATCTGTATATCTATTCCATCATTTTGGTTAGGGATAATATTTATGTTTGTTTTTGGTGTTATATTGAGATTATTTTCAGTAGGGTATAATAATAGCTTTACTTCACTACTTTTACCTTGTGCAGTGATAGCTATACCAAATATTGGAGTGATAACAAGATATATTAAGAGTAATCTTGAATATGAGATGAGAGAGGAATATATTAAATATCTTTTTGTTAATGGAATGAAGATGAAATGGTTAAATCTCTATATATTAAAAAATTCTATTTTACCAGTAGTTCCTTTAGCTGGAATGATGGTAATAGATCTTATTACAGGGATAGTTATAATAGAGCAGATTTTCTCTATTCCTGGAATAGGTAGGCTTTTAATAACATCAGTTTTAACAAGAGATATCCCTTTAATACAAGGGCTTATTTTCTATACTTCAGTTGTTCTTGTGCTGATAAATTTCTTTATAGATATAATCTACTCTTTAATAGATCCAAGAATAAAGGAGGAAAAGTAGTATGAAGAGAAAATATATTGTTTTAATTCTTATACTTTTATTTTTAATACTATTTTTCTATCAAGATCCCTATGCAATAAATGATAACAAGATTTTAAGTCACCCTGATTTAGAAAATATTTTAGGTTGTGACAACATGGGAAGGGATATTTTTAGTAGATTAGTTTTAGGATCTTTTTACACTATGTTGATAGCATCTCTTTCAGTTGCTCTATCAGTAATAGTAGGGACAATAATTGGAAGTATAGCAGGATATTATGGAAAATCTTTAGATTCTATAATAACATCTTTTATAGAGGTAATAATAGCGATACCCTCAATTTTAATAGCTTTAGGAGTTATAATAGTTTTAAAAACAGGTTTTATCTCTATGATAGTAGCAATATTTATAATTTACCTTCCAAGATGCGTAAATATGGTAAGGGGATTGGTAAAAAAAGAGAAAAATATGGAGTATGTAATAGCTGCTAAAACTTATGGGGTATCTAATATTAGAATAATTTTCTATCATATTTTACCTAATATAATGAAATCTGTTTTAATAAGTTTTACAACAGGGTTTGCAGGAGCTATTTTAACAGAGGCAGGTTTAGGATATTTAGGTTTAGGGATACAACCACCATATCCAACATGGGGAAATATATTAAATCAATCACAATCATATTTTTTATCAGCTCCTTGGTTTACTATTGCACCAGGATTGGCTATAATATTTACAGTTTATCAGATGAATAAACTGGAAAAGAGAGGAAAAAGATTCTGATGATATTGAATATAGAGAAATTAAATTTAGAGATAGATGGAGAAAAACTTTTAAGAGATATAGATTTTCATATGGAAAAAGGTGAAGTAGTAGGACTTGTAGGAGAGTCAGGAAGTGGAAAAACTTTAACTACTAAATTTATTTTGGGAATTTTACCAGAACGTAGTATTATAAAATATGAGAAGTTTGAAAAAAATTGCAAAATAGGTGCAGTATTTCAAAATGCTTTTATCTCTCTAAATCCTACAATTAAAATAGGGAGTCAATTAAAAAAACTTTATGAATCACACTATGGAACAAGCGAAAATTGGAAAGAAAAAGTGATTTCTCTTTTAGAAAAAGTTGGGATAAAGGAGATAGAAAAGTTTTTAAAAAAATATCCCCATGAAACAAGTGGTGGAGAGAGACAACGGGTAGTTATAGCAGGAGCATTGATAGGAGAGCCAGATCTATTAATAGCAGATGAGGTAACTACTGCATTGGATTTGAGAACTAAAAAAGAGGTAATCAATCTTTTTAAAGAGATAAGAAAGAATTTAGGAATCTCAATCTTATTTATATCTCACGACTTAGATTCTGTGAGAGATTTTGTAGATAGAGTAAGTGTAATGTATCAAGGAAGAATAGTTGAAGAAAATAGTTGTGAAGAGATTTTTCAACATCAAGAGCATATATATGTAAAGAAATTGATAGGACTTTCAAAAACTCTATGGACAAGAGGGGATAAAGATGTTTTTACAAGTTAAAAATCTAACTAAATCATATAGGATAGGGAGTTTTTTTTCAAAGGAGAAAAAAGAGATACTAAAAAATATATCCTTTGATGTAAAAGAGGGAGAGATTTTCTCAATAGTAGGGCAGTCAGGAGCTGGAAAATCTACTATTGGAAAGATTTTATTAGGAATAGAAAAAGAGGATAGTGGAGAGATAGTTTTTCTAGGAAGACCTTTGGAGAAACGAAAAGTACAAGAGATACAGATGGTGTTTCAAGATCCTTATAGCTCTTTAAACCCTGCTATGAAAATAGGAAGTATATTGGAAGAGCCGTTGAAAGTAAATGGTGTAAAGGATAAGAATGAGAGAAGAAGAAGGGTAAAAGCTATGCTTAAAGAGATAGGTTTAGATGAAAATTCAGAGGATAAATACCCTTCAGAATTAAGTGGTGGGCAAAGACAAAGGGTAGTAATTGGAGCAGCTATGATCTTAAATCCTAAACTTGTTGTCTGTGATGAGCCAGTAGCATCTCTTGATCTATCAATACAAAATCAAATTCTTAATCTAATAAGAAAGTTTAATAGAGAACATAGGACAACTTTTATTTTTATATCTCATGATTTAGGTGTAGTATATAATATATCAGATAGAGTTTTACTTCTTTATAAGGGAGAGATACAGGAATTAAGAGAAACTGTTGAGTTTTTCAAAAATCCTCAAAGTGAGTATGGAAAATATTTTCTTGAAGGGATTGAAGTTGAGTAATACTAGAAAATTTTAAAAGAGGTGAATATGGAACTTTATAATATAAAAGTTAAAAATATTGATGGAAGTGAACAGAATTTAGAGGAGTATAGAGGAAAAGTTCTTCTTATTGTAAATACTGCTACAAGATGTGGGCTTAGTTCACAGTATGAAGGATTGGAAAAATTATATGCAAAATATAAGGAGAAAGGTTTTGAGATTTTAAATTTTCCAAGTAATCAATTTTTAAAACAAGCTCCTGAACCTAATGAGGAGATAGCAAAAATATGTCAGTTAAAATATGGAACTACTTTTAAAACTTTTGCTAAGATAGATGTAAATGGAAAAGATGCAGCTCTATTGTATGTTTATTTAAAGGAGAAGGGAAAAGAGGAGATAGAAAATAGAGAGGCACTATCTTTTAAAGATAGAATTGTAAAGTTAGGAACTTCAATTTTAGGTAGTGAGATTAAATGGAATTTTACAAAATTTCTTATAGATAGAGAGGGAAATGTAGTGAGAAGATTTGCTCCTACTGTAACTCCTGAAGATTTAGAGGCAGAGCTTGAAAAAGAGATATTAAGATAGAGAGCTGTTGCAAATTGATGATTTTATTCATTAGTTTGCACAGCTTTTTTATTCAATTAAACTATAATTTCCAAAAGTAGAGGAGTGCAAACGACTACTACTTTTGAGACGCAGAAACGAAGTTTCTGTGATCCTTAAAGCTATATTAACAAAACTTATATTATCCCTAACATCAAGTTGACGTAATTTGGAAGTGAATATTAGAATCCTTCAGCGAAATGCAGTTAAGAAAATGCAACGTGTTTGAGCGGAGCTTGCGGAGCGAGTTTTGCATTTTCAACGGAATGAGCCATAGGGATTCTTTATTCACTGACATGGAGTCAAATTGATGTTAAAAAAGAAATTTTGATAACTTAACTTGACTAATAATCGCTAAATGCAAAGGTACTTTGTCAAAATCTAACGATACACAAAAAAAAATGAACTTAACTAGATAAGTAGGTTATAGGTGTATTTTATATTTATCTTTCTAGTTTTCCATATGCAACTAAGGGATCATCTTTAGGAATAGCTAAACTAATAGTTTGATACAAAATTATTCCGTCAAACTCTGCTCTAAAAGTACAAAGTTCTTTACCAAAGCAATCTTTAATCTCACCTAAAATATCATCTTTTTTTACTAAATCCCCTGCTTTAAATCTAGGATACCAATATCCTTCACATGGAGATTCTAAATAGTTTGCCTGTGTTATCTCTTTTTGCTCTACCCTTCTTGAAGAAGTTGTATATTCTATAACTTCTAAATAAACTAGAAACTCCTTTAAACAGCTCTTGTATCTATCAAGATTTTTACTCTCTATATTTCCATTTCCACCTATCTCTATAAGGAGAGAGGGAACACCTTGAATAGCAGCTGAATTATAAGCACCAGTACTAGCCTTTGATCTCACCCTTACAGGAAGGGAGATATTAGAGGCTACCTTATGAGAAAAATCTATAACCTCCTTTTCTCCTATTCCTGGAGCATAGATAAATGGCATAACCTCTTCAAATAGATCTCCACCATGAAGATCAATAAAAAAATCTAATTGAGGGTAAAGATATTTTGAAAAGGCAAAAGCTATCTTTTCAGAGACAGTTCCATTTTCCTCACCTGGAAAAACTCTATTTAAATTTTTATTATCTTCAGGAACAATCCTTGGAACTCTCTTAAAAAATCCAGAATAGTTTACTGTATGTAAAATTATTAAAATTCCATTTATATTATCAGGGTTAAATTCATTTGCTAGATCAATGGCAGTTTGAATACTTGTATATTCACAGTTATGAATTCCAGCAGATATACAGATAGTTTTACCTCTATTTTTTCCATATATTACAGTTACAGGAATATTGTAATCATCTATCTTCCAAAAACCAGAGTATTTTTCTCCTTTATTACAAGTAATATTTCCCAGTTTAAACATCTTTCCTCCTTATTTTCTACTTTCTTATTTTCTACTAATAAGATGGCAAGCTACCTTATGATCTGGTGCTACCTCTTTTAATAGTGGTTTCTCTTTTTTACAAATCTCCATAGCATATTCACATCTATTTACAAAGGGACATCCCTCTGGGACATCAAGAGGGCTAGGAACCTCTCCAGATAGGAGTTTTACCTTATTTTCAGAAAATGTATTCAAAGTGAAAACTGCATTTAGCAGAGCCTTTGTATATGGATGAAGTGCAATCTCTTGCATCTTCTCTGAATCTATCACTTCAACAACATTTCCCAAATACATAACAGCTAGTTCTTGAGAAAATGATTTAACCAACATTAAATCGTGGCAGATAAAGAGAATACTTAAATTCCTCTCTCTTTGAAGTTTTCTCAAAAGTTTTATAATACTACTTTGAACAGAAACATCAAGAGCAGAAGTCGCCTCATCACAAATTAAAATCTCTGGTTCCAAAGAGATTGCCCTAGCTATTCCAATTCTTTGAAGTTGCCCTCCACTTAAATTATGGGGATATGATTCTAAATACTCTTCAGATAGCTCCACCATATTTAATAGCTCTTTAGCCTTTTCATATTTAAATTTTTTCTCCAACAATCCAAAGTTGAAAAGTGGCTCTGTTAAAATATCTACTATTTTCATTTTAGGATTAAATGCAGACATTGCATCTTGAAAGATCATCTGAATATTTTTTCTATTTAACCATACCTCATTTTTATTAAATTTAGATATATCTTGACCTTTATAGATTATACTCCCAGATGTGATATTTTCAAGATTCATAACCATTCTTACAAAAGTTGATTTTCCACACCCACTCTCTCCTACAATTCCAAAACATCTCCCTCTTTTTAAATCTATATTGATTTTATCACATGCAGTTAGAGATCTATTATTTTGTATTTTAAATATTTTAGTTACATCTTTAGCTTGTAAAATTATGTCTCTATTATTAAATTCCATATTTTTCTTCAACTCCTGGAACAGAGTTTAATAGTAATTTAGTATAATCACTTTTAGGTGAGTTTATAATCTCTTGAGGTGTTCCCTGTTCTAAAACATCTCCTTTTCTCATTACTATAATTCTATCTGACATGTAAGCAGCAACTCCTAGATTGTGTGTCACCAAAAGAATAGTTGTATTGTAACTTTTTCTTAGATTCATAAGCTCCTCCACTATCTGAGCTTGAGTAGTTACATCAAGGGCACTGGTAGGCTCATCAGCCAAAAGAACCTTGGGATTGAAGGTCATAGCTATTGCAATTCCCACTCTCTGACACATTCCCCCACTCAATTGGTGGGGGTAACTATTCATTACATTTTCAGGAGTTGGAAGATTCATCTTCTTCAACATTGATATAGCTTTTTCTTTAGCCTCTTCCTTTGATAGATTTGAATGTTGCTGAATATACTCAATAAATTGAGTTCCTATTTTTCTAATGGGATTTAAAGTGTTTCTACTATCTTGAAATATCATAGTTATCTCTTTTCCATGTTTGTCTTTTAAATTAGAGTTTCCTAATATCTCTTGATTTTCTAAGAGTATACTTCCATTTAAAATTTTACTATTTTTATTTAAAGCTCCAATAATACTTTTTATTACAGTAGTTTTTCCACTTCCACTCTCCCCTACTATCCCTATTATCTCTCCTTTTTTTACTGAGAGATTAAAGTTTTTTACTACAGGCACTTTATTATCATATTGAATAGTTAAATTACTAATATTTAACATAGCTCCTATCTCCTATTTTATATTTGTTTTGCTTGTTATCCAATAATAATCAGTTGGGTACATTACAGCATTTTCAATATTTTTAGTTGTAATTAAATATGTAGTTTCATATCCAAAGAATATAGTAGGAATATCATCCATTATTAGCTGTTGGATCTCTATAATCATCTCTTTTCTCTTTTCCTCGTCAAATTCTGATGCCAATCTATCTAACAACTCATCAACTTTCTCATTTTTATATCCAGTTTGGTTAGTAGCTGATCTACTGTACCAGTTTTCACGTAGATATTTTTCAGGGTCTCCAGTATTTGCCACAAGTACATTCCAAATAAGGAGATCAAATTTTCCAGAATCTCTTAAATCTAGTAGTGTTTCATAGCTAACTGTATTTATTTTTACATTTATTCCAACCTCTTTAAGAGTAATTTGAGCAGCTTGAGCATAGATTTTTAATTCTTCTCTACTTGTATATATTACAAAATTTAATTCTAATTTTTTCCCTTCAGGAGTTTCAACAAATCCATCTCCATCTATATCTATATAACCAGCATTTTTTAATAACTCTTTTGAGCTTTCAGGATTATAGCTATTTTCATCTATTAAAGTATCAAAACCATAATCTAATGTAGGTGGTACTGGAGCTTTTCCAGCAGTTGCTCCTCCCTCTAAAAGAATAGAACAATATATATCTTTATTTAATGCTCTTGAAATAGCTTGACGTAAAACTTTATCTTTTAAAACTCCATTTTGATTCATAAATGCAAAGGTAGTTCTAAGAGATTTTAAACTTTGAATATTGTACTTGCTCTCATCTTGGAAATCCACTAAATTTTCAACTTTTAAATTATATGCAATTTGAATCTCTCCTGTTTGCAATGCCATAGATCTAGTAGCTTGGTCATTGATACATTTATATGTAATTCTATCTAGCGGAACCTCCCCTCCCCAATAGTTTTTATTTTTAACAACAACACAGTATTCAGTAGGATTGAATTTTTCAACTACATATGGTCCAGTACATATAGGTCCTTCCAATGCAAATCTTGTTGTATCAGCTTTAGTATTAACTATGATAAATAGAGGATCAGCCAATACTTGAGGAACAACAGTTATAGGAGTTTTTGTCTTAATTACAACTTCATCTCCCTCTACATCAATTGAATTGATTTCAAAATATGTAGATGCTCTTCCGTTTAATTTAAAAGTACGCTCTAAAGACTCTTTAACAATCTCTGGAGTCATCTCTGTTCCATCTGAGAATTTTACCCCTTTACGAATCTTAAATCTCCATTCATCTCCATTGTTTTCATTTTTCCAACTTTCAGCTAATAGAGATTGAATCTCCCCATTTTCATCAAATCTTGTAAGAGTTTCACCAATAGCATATCTTGAAACTACCCAACCAAAATATTGTTCAGTAGGTTCAAGAGTATCAGCAAAACTTGTAACTCCTACAACAATCTCTTTCTTCTCTTTTTTTTCTGCTGTTGAAGTTGCTACACTTTTAGTTGAATCTGGATTTGGACTTTCCTTTTCAATGTTACACGCTGTAAATAGAGCTAAAGCTAGTGTCCCCATTAAAATTATTTTCTTACTTATCATATATATCTTGTATGATAAATATATAAAAATATTTATCTATACAACCTCCTTTCATTTATTT